>ERZ1292642.117-Hain-H14-01um-R1-117-length-47418-cov-8_pt1 | contig 47418 bp, 71 predicted proteins | sample MGYA00564403_ERZ1292642 | MGnify/ENA primary metagenome ERZ1292642 (study PRJEB36523, sample SAMEA6512643) | groundwater metagenome | collected 2019-01-09 | study: AquaDiva: Metagenomics assemblies of 32 groundwater samples
GCCTTCGCCGGCCTCGGCATCGCGAGCCTCGGCGGCAACCAGGTGGCGTACCTTTAGCAGGCGAAGTGGGCCGCCGCTCTGCTCGCGGCCGACGCAGCCGACGCGGCTGCGCGCGACATGGCCGTCCGCATGCGGCGGGCGATTCACGGAACCGCGATCCTTGCCGTCGGAGGGAGCAACTGATGCACCTGCTCACGCTCCACGCCGGCATCAACCACGACGGCGGCACCGGCCATCACGGCGGCTTCTGCGCGCCATACTCGTGGGACAGACCGCCGCGCGTGTACCGCGAGCCGGAGTCCTGCCCGACCTGCGGCGACCGCGGCATGGTCGGTCCGGACACACGCTGCTACAGCTGCATCGGCGGCTACTGCGGCGAGGACCGCGACGCGCCGGATCGGAGGGAGGAGTGAACAGTCTGCCCCTGCTGCTGGCGGCCCTCGCGGCCTCGCTCGCGGTCGCGCTCTACTCGCACGTCAGGTTCAAACTCGCTGGCAAACCCAGCATTTTCTAGGAGATCAAAGTGGACAAGGACGACAAGTTCTTCGCGTGCTTTTTCGGCTTGGTGCTGGCGCTGATCTGCCTCGGAGCTGGCGGTTGCTCGTGGCACGAGCGCGGCGAGGAGCGGGATATCCTCGATCACGAGGAGCGCATGGCGGCACAGGGATTCCAGCAGGTTACGGTCGAGCGGACTGTCACGGAGATCGCGTGGCAGAAGCCGGCAGGCCAGTGACCGCGTACCGCTACACCCGCGCGGGCAAGCCGCGCATCTTCTAGGAGGACACGATGGACATTCCGCAATCCACGCTGGACGGCATCAACGCCTACGTTCGGGAGGGCATCCCGACGGGCGGCTTCCTCTACGCCGTGCTGACGAACGACCTGTCCGGCGCCTTCGGCCGCGCCGACCAGGAGAACACCGCCGCCATGCGCGAGATCGTGGCCTACGTCTACAACAAGATCCCGTCGGCCTGCTGGGGCAGCCCGGAGAAGGTCAGCGCGTGGCTCGACAGGCATGAGCAGGCTTCGGCCGCGCCGCAGCCCGCCACGGTGGAGGACTGACCATGAGCCGCTGCGTCTCCTGCGGCGTCCGTGTCTGGACCGGCCGCCCCGAGGACCTGAACGACGAGGCCGGTGCCTACCTGAAGGAAGCCATCAAGGCCGGCGAGGCCGAGTTGATCCGCGCCAGGACCGAGGACGGCGAGCCGATCTGCGGCGAGTGCTTGCCGGACTTCACCGACTGCGTACCATCCGAAGAGGACTGACCATGCGTGACGACTCTTTCCCGCGCGACGGCGTGCTGTGGCGCGACGACCAGCAGCGCCTAGGCTTCGTCTACTTCTGCCGCACGCTGGCGGCGCTGCTGGCCGCCATGGCCGTCTGCGCGGTGCTGGCATGACCGCCCCCGCCCCCACGCCGCGCGAGGCGGTGAGCGAGGCCGACTTGGCGCGCATGGCCGACGGGTGGCCGCTCAACGCCGACAAGGCCAACCGGATCGCCCGCGAGCTTCTCCGCGCCCGCCGCCTGCTGGCCGCGCAGGAGAAGGTCGTGCAGGCGGCACGGGCATGGCGCGACGCCTCGACACGACGCACGAACGACGCGGCACTCTCGGCGCTGTACGCCGTCCTGCGCGCGCTCGACGAATCGAACAAGGCCGGCGGGGAGCCTAGTGAGTCCTGGAAATCCGGAACGACGGCATGGGATCGGGCGTATGCGGTCGCCGCGCAGCACGTCGGCGGCGAGATTATCGAACCCGGCCTGCGCCGGGACATCGCATCCGCCATCCACGCCGGCGAGGCCGCCGCCGAGCGCCGGAGCGAGGCCGCGAACCTCGCGCTGGGCGAGCGGGCGCGCAAGGCCGAGGTGGTCGCGCTACACGCGCACGCCGAGGTCGAGCGGCTGACGCGCGAGCGTGATGAGGCGCGCGGCGCGTGGGCCTCTGGCGCCGGGGCTCCGATCCCGTGCGCCCAGCCCGCCAGCCGGCCGGGGGCGTGGGGCGAGGCTGCGCTGCAACTCCTGCCGTCGCTGGAGTGGGCGGCAACGCGGTACGACGCCGCAGGGAACGCGCGAGCCGGTTGCCCATTCTGCGGCGGGATCGACCCTGACGAGCCAGTCGCCAAAAGCGAACGCGGACACAAGGACGGCTGCCAGTTGGCCGCGATCCTCGCCGCGCGCGCCGGACGGGAGGCGACGTGACCCCGCGCGATGAGCTGGAGCGGATCGCGGAGGAGATCGAGGCGGAGAGCCAGCGGGGGAACATCCGCGTTGTGAACGCATGGGTTGCCCGCCTTTGCGCGCTCGCGGCGCGGCTGCCGGCGTGGACGGAAGAGTGCGTATACGCCGCTGTCCGGGAAGCGGTGCATGCGTACCGCTGCCAGCACACAACGAACGCCGACGACGAAGGCGAACACCTCGGGCTCGTGGATGTCCTCACGCCGCCGAACACGGAGAGCATCACGCTCGGCGTCGATGAGTGTAACCTGCTGGTGGACGCAATCGGCTCGGCTGTCGTTGATGCATTGGAGCTGCCCGCCGCCCGCGGAGGCCCGCCCGATGAAGGCTGAGAAGCGGAAGGCCAGCCGCAGGAAGGCGAGGACGTGGCTGCTGTGGGGATACGTCCACCCGCGCGACGGGGAGCTCATCGTGTTTGAAGAAACACGTTCCTGTGCAGACGCCTACGAGGTCGCCAAGTGCAACAACAGCAAGGCGCTGCGCCTGCGCTGCACGGAGGTACTGCCCCATGCCCGCCGCTGACCAGATCCGCGCTGCGGCCGAGGCGGTGGTGAACATCGCGCCGAAAGTAGACGACTGCTTCTTTGAGCAGGAGGAGACAGATGAAGCCATCGCGGCTGTAATGGCCGTCCTCCGCGCGCACCTCGCACCGCTGCTGGCCGCAGCGGAGACGGTCGCGGGGATCGAGAGGCTGGCAAGGCGTGAAACATTGCTGGTCATCGGCGCACCCGGACCATGCACCGATGAACAGGCGTGGGTGCTAGGTGACTTCAATCAGGAGGCGATCTTCGGTGAAGGTGCCACATTCGCCGCCGCCGTGGCCGCCGCCGTCGCGCGGGAGGGGGAGGGAAAGTGAGCAAGGCGAAACCGATTCCGAAGCCGGTCATTTCCTACGGCTACGTCGGCGTGTGGCGCGAACCGAGGCAGGTCGGTTGGTTCCTTCCGAGGCACGCCTGCCAGAATCACAGGAAGCCGTGCGGTAGGTTCTACGGACCATGCGATCCGCCGAGTGACGATCCAAACGCGCGCGGCGAGACGTTCTACCTGTGCGAGATCCGCGTGCGCCCGCTACGCGACAAGCGCGGCAGGCCTATCACGCGCCGCACCAATGAGCGCGCCTCATGACCGCCCCCGACCACGCCCGCGCGCTGGCCGAGCAGGCAATCAGGCTGGCGGAGAAGGCCACGCCCGGACCGTGGCAGACAGGTGTTCATCGCACACCGTACCCGGTGGTTCACGGAGCTGCCGTCGGGGACGAATGGATGATTGCAGAGATGCGCAACTGCGACCGTGACGACAGCCGTCGAGCCATAGCTAACGCTGCCCTCATCGCCCACGCCGGCACTCACTACGCCACCCTCGCCCGCGCGTACCTATCGCTGGCCGACCGCGAGCGGCGCGCGGTCGAGCTGCTGCGGGAGCATGTCGCAGCAGAGCACGCCTACTGGCTCAGCGACTTCCGTGGGGTCAATCTGGCAGATGATCCAGCGTGGCAACGGCGGCGAGCCGCGCGCGTCGCCATTGCCGCCTTCCTCGCCGCGTCGGAGCCCGCCCCATGAGCATCCTGACGCCGGAGCAGGTAGCGGCGATGCACGGCCCAGTCGTATCGTCCGCCGGCCACGGCCCGACGTGCGTGGACGACCTCATCCGCAGCCACGAGGCCCTCCGCGAGACCGTCGCGCGCCTGAACCGCCGCGCGCAGTCAGCCGAGTCCGGCTTGGCTGCGGCTCTCGCAGGCCACGAGCGCGACGGGCCGAGCTTCGGGCGCACCCTCGCCAACGCAGCCGCAGCGATGTACCGCGACCAGGCGGAGGCCGCGCAGACCCGCGAGGCCGCGCTGGTGGCGCTGCTGCGCCGGCTCACCATCCTGCACGCGGACAGCCAGTACGGCCACGCCGGGCAGGAGATCACCGACTGCCCGGCTTGCCAACTGCGCGACGCGATGGACGCCCTGCTCGCGGAGTACGATCCACCCAACCCCAAGGAGTCCTGACCATGCACCCACGCATCATCGCCCTCGTCACGCTGTTCCTGCTGTTCGCCTGCGGCGGGCAGGAGAAGTCCTCCGGCCCGGACGGCATCTTCGAGCCCGTCGTGGTCGGCGGCTACACGCCCAACCACGACGGCATCGTGCCGCCAGCGCCAAAGCCGCCTGCATATCAATCGCCGTGGAGCGGCAGCGGCGTCCAGATCCAGTTCCCGACCTACGGAGACGACAAGTGAAAAACGTGAAACGGAAGGTGGTCATGACAACCGTGCCGGAAACCCTGCTCATCAAGCTGGGCTCTGCACTGATCCACTACCATGAACATGAAAGCGCTCACGGCGTGCCGCTTGATCTGCTCGTGGCGAGGCAACTGATGCAAGATCCGGAGGTCACGAAGTGGATCAAGTCCATGGGGGTCCTTCTGCCTTTGCCGAGGACCAAGCCATGACCTTCGCCATCATCAGCACCTACGGCGCCAAGCTCGCGGTCGAGCTGGAAGCCGCGCTCGGAGCCGTCACATTCGGCCACACGATCCTCGCGCCCATCGGGACCAAGTGGTCCGTCGCTGCGCAGGGTGTCGAGAAGGAGTTGATCCTCTGCCGGCAGCGCAACCAGGTGGCCTTCGTGTGGGCGCGGCCCAGCAAGGACGACTGGATGTCCGGCGCGGTCACGCTCGACAGCCTGCCGGATCATCCGTCCGTTGCCGGGCTCGCTGCGATGCTGGAGATACACGGCGCACAGTGCGTCGTCAGCATCATGCAGGAGATGCCGCAGTTCGCGCCTAGTGCACCCTACGGCGGGCCGCTCGGCGGCTATGCCAAGTGCTTCGACCGGATCGCCGTGCAGATGCCGGCCAACGTGGTGACCGAGTGCGCGACCGAGTGCAAGTCGGCGCTGGGCAAGGTCAAGACGCTGGAGTTCGCCGCGTGGCTTCCGTTGCGCGCGCACGTCTGCGGGATCGACCTGTTCGATGACAGCTTCATTCCCGGCACGCTGGCCTACATCTTCGGGCAGGCGTGGGCCAACTTCTGCCGCGCGTCCGGCCGTCTGATCGGCGTGGGCGACGGCGGCTACACCGGGCCGGGCGACGTCAAGGACCCGAAGATCGCCAAGCCCGCGCTCGGGGCGCTGCTCAAGTGCGCCGTGACGTTGCAGGCGTCGTACCTGATGCTGGACAACGGCGACCCGATCATCCCGGGCAAGCCGAGCGGGCGGTTCACGCCGAGCCTCGACGGGACGTGGCCGGGCTGCCCGGAGGCCGTGGCGCATGTGAAGAAGAAGCTCGCCACCTACGGCGCGCTCGTGGCGCCAGCAAAGCCGGTCATCGCCGTGCCGGCATTCAGTACCGGCATCGGGCCGGTGACGCCGGCCGACTAGCATGCCGATAAGAAAAGAGATGCGCGCCCGCTACCCGCGCGACTGGGCGCTCCGCAGCCGCTTCGTGCGGTTCTACCGCGCGCGGAACTGCTGCGAGTGGTGCGGCGCGCTCAACGGGTCGGTGCTGCGGGATTGCTGCGTCAACATGGCTATCCATCCTGGCAGCGCGTTCTGCGGCTCGTGTGGCCGTCGCATCCCGCGCGTGGTACTGACGGCCGCGCACGTCCACGACGACCGGCCGGAGTCGTCGTCGCTGCTCAACCTCGCGGCGCTGTGCCAGCGGTGCCACAATGGCCACGACGCGAAGGCCCGCCAGCGCGGGCGCGCCGAGCGCAAGCTGGCCGGCATCGGAAAGCTGTTCCCATGAGCCCGCCGGTGATCGCGGCGGCGGGCGTAGACTGTCTGGCGGTTCCTGTCGCGCGAGTCTCGCATGAGCATGACTGCCCTTTCCTTTCGCGACAATCTGGCGAAGCGGGCTGTGCGCCCGCCGCGCGATGGGGGCCGTTTGAATGAACGCTGACGAGTTCCTGGAGCTGGTCGAGAAGCGCGGGCCGCTGTACGCAGTCGGGTCGGTCTATTCCGGCGCGGACCACTGCCCAGTGATACCGGCATCGGCGGAAGACCCGGAATGGTCTGAGGGCTGCAAGTTTTCTGAGTCGTTGCAGGACGCCGCTCCCGCGCTCGCCGCCGCAGCGATCCGGCTGCTACAAGTCGACCTCGGCAGCGAAATCACCGACGTAGAACTAGATGCATTACGCGCCGCGTTGCCGGAGGAGCTGCGCCCGTGAAGCCGCGCAAGCGCACGCGCGTAGAACGCGTAAACCGCGAGTGCGAGCGGCGCCGCCGCTACTGGCACAACTACGTCCGACGCGCCGTGCGCGGCGAGATCGACCTGTGGACTGGCAGGCCGCTGCTGCCGCCGAAGTCGCTGGCCGAGGCGTTGTCCCACGGTATCGCCGTTATCACGCGCACCATCGGCCGCGACCCACTGCCGCCGTGCCCGAAGTGCAACGGGCAACTAGACGAGATGCGTTGCCCGCCAGGCGAGACGGTGAGCTGGATCTGCACGCGCTGCGAGATCCGGCCGCGCTACGCGGATACGCCAGCATGAGGCCGGGCGCGTGCCCGGCCGCGTCTCTGGCCCGGCGGCGCTCTACTCGACATGGGCGCACGCCGGGTCAGGGCGTCTACAATCACCGGCACCCAAAGGAGAATGGTCATGCGCTATCACAGTCAGAATCTAACCTACGACCGCTTGCCGACATGGCGTCATGGGCGCGCGTGGTGGGGTAACTGGCACGCCGAATGGCATACTTTCCACGACTCGCACCTGCTGGGCGTAGCTCTGTGGTGGTGCGGATTCTCCATCCGCCTGCGCTGGCTGTCTCTGTATCTACGAGCACGCGAGCGCAAGCATGACGGCGAGTGGTCCGTGTCGTGGCACGACGGCGCGCTGTGGATCGACCATCCATGGGTCCGACAAATGGAATGGCGTTCTGCCGATCCGTGGTGGCGCAAGAACATCACGCTGCCTGTAGTGGATTGGCTCATCGGAAAGGCCAGCCACGAGTGCGTGAAGGGAGAGCCGCGCGAGGTATTCGTGCCGATGCCAGAGGGGAGCTATCGCGCTGTGGCGACGCCTGAGACGCGCACTTGGCGCCACCGCTGGTACTGGCCAGTAGACCGGCGCGAGAGCGTGTGGCTGGACATCCCCGGCGGCATTCCGTGTTCTGGCAAGGGTGAGAATAGCTGGGACTGCGACGACGACGGCCTATTTGGCTGCGGCGGCGCTACCCCAGAGGAAGCTATCGCACATGCGGTGAGCGCGTCGCTCATGGACCGCAGGCGCCAAGGGTATGACTCCAGGGGCACGGGACGGACGCCTGCGCTTGTGGTAAACGCCACCAAGGCGGCGAGCTAGCTACTCCCGCCACCCCCACGTCGGCGCGCACGCGATAGCGACCCCCTCCGTCAACAGGTCCCGAAAGCCGCTGTCGCTGGGCTTCATGCGGTTCATGTGCAGGAAGCGGTCCTTGCACTTGGCCAGCATCCCATCCGCCCACGCCGGCACGTCTCCGTCGAGCGCGTCCTTGGCCTCCAGCAGCGCCGGCCAGATCCACGGGTCCATCGTCTCCTTGCCGTCGTCCTTGCTGCCCCAGGTGCCGTCGAGCTTGAACCCGATGTCATCCACGAAGCGCCCGTCCTCGGTCTGCGCCTGAGCGAACACGCGCAGCGTGTGCAGGATCAGATCGCGCACGGTGGGCGATGGGACGAGCCGGTAGAGTTGCGCGAGGCCCTTGAGGCACGTCGCGTCCATCCACGGGCACTGGTCGTAGATGTGCCGGTTGTCGGTGAGCGCGTTGCTGTTGCGCCACAGCCAGACGTGGCCCTCGGCGTCGCCACCCTTCGCGGCTTGCAGGCGGCTGAGGAGCACGCCAACCGCTTCGAGCGGAGGGCTGCCGCCCACGGGCGCCTTCGCGGCTTCCTCCAGCAGCAGCCCGATCATCGGCCAACCGATGGCGCGCGACCCGGACATCCAGTCCGGCTTCACGATCACGCCGTCGGCACGGATCAACTCGCCCAGCTTGAGCGCCTGTTCCATCGACAGCTTGCGGCGCGCGGCGCTCGGGTGCATGGCCCCGATGAGCCAGTGCTGGGTCACGGTGAAGTGGCTGGCCTTGTAGACGTGCCCGATGAGGGGCTCGGCCAGCGGGCCGTCTGGCAGGCCGCGCACGTCGCGCTCGAAGGCGAGCCATGCGTCCCAGCGCGGGGCCATCTCCTCAGGCGTGACGAGCTTGTGGTAGACGCCGAATGCGTCAGGCCACGTTCCGGGGACGCTGCGCGGGTCGTCCACGGAGAGCGGGTTGGGTAACGGGTCGGTGAGCAGCCAGTGGCGCAGCACCGGCGCTACAGCGGCGGACGGCGGCGCGACAGCGGCGTTGCCGAGGTAGCTGCGGACGAAGGACTCAGCTTGGGTCACGTGTTGCTATCCTTGGAGACGTTGCGCCACTAGCTCAATGGCAGAGCTACTGCCTTCCAAGCAGAGGACGAGGGTTCGATTCCTTCGTGGCGCTCCAGACTGTGACGGTAGCTCAGGTGGTAGAGCGTCAGGTTGTGGACCTGAAGGTCGCGGGTTCGATCCCCGTCCGTCACCCCACGCACTCGTAGCTCAGTGGCAGAGCAGCCCCTTCGTAAGGTGCCGACCGGGGTTCGATTCCTCGCGGGTGCTCCATGGCGTCACGCGCGGTACGGCTTGGTGCCGCGTCGCTTCTTCTTCGCCATGGCGTACCTCGGGTTTCTGTGGTGCTCTGTCATGTAGTCGCCGCGCGCGTTGCCGCAGCGCGGCCCCATCGGGCGGCAGATGCAGTAGGACGGGACCGACGAGCAGATGCGCCCGCAGCGCGGGCAAGTGCGCCCCTCGTCGCGCGTTGGCGAGACGGTCACGGGGCTGGCGTACTTCACGCCGCGTAGCGGTAGCTGGCAGTGAACCGCTTGTCGGCCAAGTGCTTGCGGAACTTCAGCACGAATCCTGCCTGACGCCGTAGCCACTTCGCCACTTCACCGGCCCCGCGTGCGGTCATCTCGGCCGGGCGGAGGATCGTGACCGAGGCCGCGGTCTTGTAGGGCTTCGGCTTCCTGACTTTCTTCTTCTTCACTTGGACTTTCCTTTCTTGATTCGCTTGCCGTGCTTCTTGTCCCACTTCGCCGCCAGCGCCGGCTCCTTCGCGTGGAGGTAGGCGCGCTGCTTCGCGCTCTTGTACGGCATGGGTCAGGCTCCTTTCGCTTCGGCCGGCGTATGGGCCAGTCCCACCACGGCCGCAGCAGATTGCCCCGTCGCCTTCCACGAGGCGGACGGCTTGAAGATGGTGGACCAGTTGGCCCACGAGGTCGGGCCTGCGACGCGCAGCCCGCCGATGATGGTCAGCCCAGTGAACAGCAGGTCCATCAGGCCGCCGCCGCCTTCCTCGGGCGGCATGACTTCGGCTGTGGACAGCGTGGCACCGGACAACGGCTCCACCAGGGCCGTCTCGGTGAGCGTGGCCGTGCCCTCACCCGTCGCCGGGTTGATCTGGATGCGGTACGCGGAGTCGGACGCGCACCCGCTGGCGGACATCACGGCCAGCAGCACGACCGCCAGCACGGCGGCCCACAGCGTCACGGCTATCACGTTGCCGGCCACGCGCAGGGCGCGGTGGGGGACATCGGCTTCGGTCATCATGGGTCGCTCCGGTTGGGAACAGTGAACAGCATACGTTCGAGGGCCTTGATGCGCTCGTCCAACTCCACGATCCGCTCGCCGCGCCCAGACAGCACGGCTTCGATCTGCTCAAACTGGGCGGCAGCTTCGGCCTCGTGCGCCAGCAGGTGCTCGTTGACATTCTGGATCTCGCCTTGCAGCCGATAATCTACGGCTTTGCTCTCTGCGATGATCGCGGCATTGAGGTCGCGCATCTCGCGCTGGAGGCGGTCATCCAGCGCCTTGCTCTCGGCCTGCAAGGCGGCCACGTCACGCACGTTGTTGAAGCGCGTCGTGTCGGCCACGCCATCCTCGTGGGCAGCGATGAGCCGCGTTGCGTCCAGCGAGTCGAGGCGCGCGAGTGCCGCATCCAGAGCGCTCTCGGCACTCTCTTGTCGGGAGAGCTGCACCTTCTCTGCGTTCGAGATGCGCTGCTCCATGAAGGCGACGGCGCCGCCTACCAGCGGGATCGCCACCGACGCCGCCGACATGATAAGCGTGATCGTGCGTGTGCCGCCGTTGCTGGTGCGCTCCTGCATCCGCTCAGTCCGGTGGGTAGGTGACGCGCGCGTCGCGCACGGCGAGCTTGTGAGCATCTAGGAAGGCGCCGTCTGTCTGGCCCTGGGTCTGGTCGGACGTGACGGTCACGGTCACTCCGCCACTCTGCCACGACGTTTCAGCGTGCATCATCTGGGTAGCCCTTCAGGCGGGAAGAAAGTGCGAGCCCGCACGAGCTGCTCCCGCTGGCGCTCGTAGACTTCCTCCTCGGATTCGTCCGGGCGAGGGTAGATCAGAAGCTCTTGCTGCATGCCCTCCACGTCCGTCCAGCGTGTGATGATCGGCGGGCGCGTGAAGGTCACGATGGACTGCGTGCCGGCTTCCAGCCGTTCCAGCGCGATGATGAGCCAGCCGATGCCGACGAGACAAGCGGCAAGCATTCCTTGGATAACCCGCGTGTCGGTCTTATCTTGCACGTTGCTGCTCCAGCGCGTTGGAGAGAATATCAATCTTGGCTTCGAGCGTGGAGAAGCGCCCGCTCATCTCGGCGCGCAAGGCGCGCATCTCGGCCGCGAACACCGGGCTGGAGACATAGCCGTCGTCGATCTTCTGTTGCAGGCGCTCCATGCGGTCGATGTTCCAGTAGATGCCGCCTAGCATGACGATGGCAAACCCGATGGTGATGGGGCTCTCCATGGAAAGTACCCCGCGCTTGCGGTCGGGAGTGCCGTCGCCGTTGGTCATGGCACCCCCACGATGGTCGCCAGCACGGCCGAGGCCGTCCCGAGCGTGATGGCCCCGGCCGACCGGGAGCGGAAGTATAGGCAGGGCGATCTGGCCGAGCCGGAGAACAGGACTGCCCCGTCGCCGGTGGCGTTCGTGTGCTGGAGAATCTGCTGGAAGTTCGTGCCGTCCAGCGAGCCCTCCAGCCGGATGTCCCAGATGGTCGGGATGCCGCCCACGCCCTTGCACTGGATCGAGAAGTCCCGGCACGGGTAGGTCAGCGTAACGGTCGTGCCGGAAGCCGCTCCGGTGTAGCTGTCCGCGCGCGTGCTGTGGGCCATCCGGGCGGCAATGAGCGCAACCGATGTCTCGGTCGCGACGCCAGTGACCGCCACGGTGCCGCTGACTGGCACGGCGACGCCGCCTGCCACGCCCTCGACCTCGAGCCCGCCGCCAGCGGCGCGTCCAGAGCCGCCGATCTCGACGCCACCGGCTACTCGCTCAATGATGCCGGCGGCGGCCTTGAGCGCGTCTACCAGTTGCGTGTCGTCGTCGTTGCGTCGCCAGCGAGCCATCAGACCGTGGCGATGTAGAGGAGCGTGAGCGTGAGCGAGCCGGCTCCTGCGATCACGGGCGTGATGTCGGCGTTGCTCGTCACGGTGAGCGTAGGCCGATTCGCGGTAGTGATGAGCTTGTTGCCTGACGGCACGCCGGTCTGGATGCCAGTCGCGGCGGTCGTGAAGATGTCTGGCGTGCCGGTGTTGTAGCGGTCTGTATCGCTGCCGTCGCCGACGATGAGCACGGCCGACACATCACCAGCGAAGCCGGCATTCACGATGAGCTTGCTGCCGACGAGAACGGCGCCGGCCGGGATCGTCCCAGCCATCTGGAACGTGCCGGCCGCCGCGCCGCCGTCCGTGAGTTGCGTCGCGAGGATCGTCTCGGTCAGCCCGCGCACGGGGTAGCCAATCGCATCGGCCGGCGTCAGGACGCCGCCGGCGCCTGTCATGAGTATGATGCCTGAGCGAGTGCCGGGCGTGTCGCTCGCGGTGACCTCGCGCTTGCCGAGCACGCCGCGGGGGTCGAAGTAGCCAGTCAGGATTACGTCGGTCATCGGTCTGTCTCCGTGTGCGTGTGCAGTCTAGTCACTTGTTCAGCCCGACAAGTCCAGGAATCGCGGCCGGGATATCTCCAGCGTAGAGTTCCTGTGCCGCGCGGGATGCCGTGTTCATGGCCTCGGCGGGGTAGCCGAGGACGAGCCCGCCGACGCTGTTGATCGCGCGCAGGTCGTCGTCGTCGAAGGACGAATCCGCGAACTCGCGGCCCGCGCGTGCAACCTGCCCGACGAGCCGCAGCCCAGCCGGGCCGCCGTAGTCGAAGCCCTCGATCACGCCGCTGAACTCGCGGAAGCCGACCATGAGGCCGGCAACCGAGGCGAGTGTCCGCTTCGCGCCGCGTTCGAGCAGGTCATCACGCTCGCGCTCGCGGAAGGCTGCCTTGACGGCGATGTCGAAGAAGGCTGGCACGGTGAGCAGCAGCAGCATGTCGGCCACGAGCCGGCCGAGCGCGAGCGCCGAGTAGCCGCGCCCGCGAGCGGCGGCGCGCGCCTCGACCGTGCGATTGAAAGTCGTGTTCGCGTAGCCGTAGAACACGGTCAGCAGCTTCATGGCCGGGCTGCCGCGCTCGACCCCGGCGAGGTCCACGAGCTGCCCGCCACCCTGACTGTCCCTGACGGCCTGATCGGCGCGGGCGACGGCCTCGGCCTCCCACGCCTCAAGGCTCACGTCGGCGGGCTTGGCGGCGATGGCCTGATCGTAGGCGCCGATCCACGTCGGCACGTCCACGAAGGTCTGCGTCGCCGTCAGGACTGCGAAGTAAGACTCGCGCAGCGCCGTACGCTTCTCCTTCGTCAGCCGGCCGCGAATCTCGTTGATCTCGCGCTGCAACGTCTTCGGGCGCGTCCGCATGAAGGCCGACTTCGCGCGTACGGCGGCGGTCATCTCGTTCGGCGCGACGATCCACTTGCGGAAGCCGCGCGCCACGTTGTCGGCGCCGATGCGGTGGATCGACTGGACGTAGCCGGTCGTGTTGATGATGGCGGTCATGATCCGCCAGCCGAGGATCGCCGTCACGGTCCCGCGCCGCAGGAAGCCGAGTGCCCGCTCGCCTTCCTTGTAGGCCGTCACGTCGCCACCGGCCACGTCGGTCAGCCACGAATCGAGCTGCTTGAGCACCGCGACGCCGTAGGTCTCGGCGATGGAACGACGCAGTCCCTTGTCGCGTAGCAGGCGGCCGACCTCGAGCACGGCGTCCTGGTGCGTCAGCGCGTGGACGACTTCGGTTACGTGCTCGGTCAGCGTGTCGAGGTTGAGCCGCAGCGTGCGATCCCTGATCTCGGCGACGCGCGAGTAGCGGTAGCCGCGCTTCGTGACCGCCCGGAGCGCCGCGCCGCGCTGCACGTCCTTGGCCTGCACCTCGACGGCCTTGCGCTCGGCGGCCTCGTCGGCGTAGCGGATCGGGAAGTAGCCGCCGCCCAGCTTGCCGGCTGGCACGTCGCTCGGCAGCGCCTCGACGCGCTCGGGCGTGATGCCTGTCAGACGCTCTTCCTGCGCGGCGATCTCGGGCCAGAACGTCTCAAGGTACTTGTAGATGGAGTTGACGAAGCGCACGTCCTTGGCGTCGAGTGCGGCCAGCAGTGCCGCGCGCTGCTCGGGCGTGAACATCTCGGCGAGGCGCTGGCGGCCCTCGATGCTGCCGCTGTAGAGCGCGACCGTGACGAGCCCCTCGCTGCTGATCGTGACACCGGCGATCTGGCGCCTGTCGGAGAAGTGCGCCATCTCGTCCTTCGTGTAGACGTCGCGATAGAGCGCGTGGATGCGCTCGGCCTCGACGCCGCGCCGCACGGACTCGTTCGCCTGAGCCTGCGCCAACGGGCGGAACAGGAACGTCGTCGCCGAGCCGCCTTCGGCGAGGCTGTCCATCTCGCGCGTGAGACTGCCGACCTTGCGGTGGGCCGCGACGAAGCGGCCCCACTTGTCCACGGCTTCCTCGGCGTCCGTGAGCCGGTCGAGCGGCGGCGGCTTGCGTCCTTTGCGCGAGGCGCGGACGGCGCCCTGCATCGCGGTCGACCGCTCGGCGACGGTGCGGCCTTGTGCGTCCTTGAAGTCCTCGACGCGCTCGTTCGCAGCGCGCCAGATGGAGCGCAGCGCGTCGCGGACGGCGAGAAGCTGCTCGTGCGTCAGTTCGGACCAGTGGACGCGCTTCGCCTCGGTCAGCACCGTCTCGGGGATGTCGATCTGGACGTAGCCGCCGGACTCGCTGGCCTGTGCCTCGGCCCACGCGCGGAGTTCGGCGTTGTGAACCACGGCCACGTCGGGGATGCGCGCGAACGAGTAGCCGTCGAGGATAGCGTTGGCGTTGGCCTTGAACGAGCCGCCGGCCTTGCCGAGGGTCGCCTGCCGGCGCTCGGTCAGCATCGACTCGCCGAAGCGCGCGACCTTCTCGGCGTCCTCGCGTCGCTTGAGGGCGGCGGTGTAAAGCTCGTGGTTGAGGAGTTCGCGGCGCTTGGTCTCGGCCGCGAGCTGGTAGCTGCCGGTGCGAATGAGTTGCGTCGCCAGCCGGCCCTCACGCCGCGCCGACGCGAGGTAGACGTGCGGGCGGATCGCGCGCAGCGGCAGCGCGTCGAGCATGATGCGCGCCTGCGCGCGGACGAGGCCGATGGGCGGGATGGCCGCGAGCGCCTGCCGCTTGATCTCGCGCTCCATCGCGGCAGCGGCGGCCGTGGCAGCGGCTTCGGTCTCGGCGGCTTCGGCGCGGCGCGTTGCACGTCCCTCGCGCGCGCCGGCTTCCGCCTGCTCCTTCGCCGCCGCCAGCGTGAACGCGCGCAACTCGGCCTGCAACGCCTTGCTGCGCTCGGTGCCCGTGACAGCCTTGCGCGCGAGGTCGCGGAGTTGTGCAGTCGGCAGCGTCTCGGTCGGAACCTTGAGGCGCGCGAGCTTCTCGACCACGGCGTCCTTGTTCGCCGCCACGCGGAGCGCGTCGGCCAGCTCGTCGAGCGAGCCGAAGCCGTAGGCGCCCGCGACGGCGTCCGGGGCGCTGCCGCCATCGGTCAGCACCCCGGACCCTTCGAGGAACTCGCGTCGCTTGCTGCCGGTCGGCAGCCTGTCGAGCGTGGCCTTCCGGTCGAGCGTGACGCCGCCGGACTTGAGGTCGCGGAGCGCGCGGCTACCGGGCTGCTCGTCGAAGGCGGCCGCGATGGCTGGCTTGGCGGCTTCGATGGCCGCGCGACGTGCCTTGACGGCCTCGCGCCGCAGGCCGGCGAGGGCCTCGCGGGCGACGGCGACGGTAGCCGCATCGGTCGCGTCCTGCGACGCCTGGATCACGGCGGCGCGCTCGTCAGCCGGGATCGCGGCCAGCAGTTCGGCGGGCAGTTCGGTCAGGCCGGCGTCGTAGCGTGCGCGCTCGATCTCCGCGTCGGTCGCGAGCATGCGGTCGAACACGCCGCGCAACTCGGGGCTGGCCTTGACGCCCGGCAGGAGCGAGCGGAGCCACTGGGCGAGCGCGGCGAACACGCGGCGCAGCGCGGACGACGGGGCCTTGCCGGACTGCAGGTAGTCCACGAACGAGTCGGCAAACTTCTCGTGTCCCTCGCGCGTCAGGCCGCCGATATCCGCGATGGCAGTCGCCACGTCGGACTGGAGCGCCGGAACCTCGGGCGCGAGGGCCACCATGAAGTCCAGCGCGGCGTGGCCGAACTCGTGGAACAGCGTGCTCGCGTCCGCGTGCTCGGTGAAGTAGATCGTGCGCGTCAGGCGGTCGAAGGCGCCGCGGGGACCCGATGCGAGCGCGCCGGGCGGCGCGACGCCGCGGGCGAACTTGAGCGCGAACCGCTCCCACGCGGCGGGCGCGACCTCGGGGTAGCGCGCCGACATCGTGCGGACGAAGGTCGAGATGACCTGAGCGCCGGCCTTCGCCTCGGCGGCCGGTCGGCCAGCGGCGCGCAGCGCGGCCTCGATCTTGCGCCGCACGGTCGCTGTCGGCCCCTCGCGCTTCGCCTGCCGGTCCTGGATGTCGGCCAGCTCGCGGAGGTTCGCGGCCGTGCCCGCCGGGTCACGCTGGGCGGCGGCGGCCACGTCCGGCGCGCCGGCGGTCCGGGCCGCCTCAGCCACCGGCTCTGCCCCAGTAACGGCGTTCACGACCCGCCCAACCACGCCCGGCGCGGCGGCCTCGATGGCGTCGGCGAGGGCGCGCAGGTCGGGGCTACTTGGAGCTTCCGCCGGTTTACTTGGAGCTTCCGCCTTCGCTTCGGCAGCCGGCGCCGCTTCCTCAGCAGGAACCCCACGCGGTTCCCCCGCAGGAACTGCCGCTTGCTGGAACAGCACCCCGGCCCCCTCCGGCAGCCCCACGGCGCGCTCCAACTCGGCCGCACGGGCCTCGTCGGCCTCGGTGGCGTCCTCTGGCGCCTCGCGGGCCTTCTGCTCGGTGGTCGCCAGCTCGGCCCGTAGCGCCTCGCCCATCCTTTCCAGCACGACATCGGCCTCGGCCAGCGTCATGGCGTTCGGGTCGTTCGGCCGGACCCGCATCGCCGGCAGCAGCGCCTCGAAGTCGGCCGCCTCGATCTTGGCCAGCGCCGCCGTCAGCGGGACTTCGATCTGCCCCGTGTTCCCGCTCTCCGCGTAGGCCCGCGCCCCGTCCGGCACGACCGCCTCCAAGGCCGACACCGGCGACCGGCCGGACCCCCGGAAGTGCGCGTCCCACGCGACCCGGTCCACCATGAGCGGGCCGGCATCCCCGCCGCCGGCCACCTCCACCAGCCGCCCCACGCGCTCCTGGTGGCGCTTGGCAGCCGCCGAGCCGTCGTAGGCGGCCTTGGCCTCGCGCAGCGCCGTGGCGTCCTGCCGGGCCTGCAGCGCCTTCCCGGCGGCCTCCACGACGGGGCGGGCGCCAAGCCGCACGGACGCGCCGATTGCGACCTCGGCCGCCGACTGGCCGAGCCCGCCGAGGGCCTCGAGCATCACGTCCTGCGGGTCGATCCGGCCGGTAGCCGCAAGTTGGCCGGCGGCCTCGGAACCGGCCTCAACGCCCGTCTGGACGGCGAGTTCCTTCGCACCGGCCTTGGCGACCTTGATGAGCCCCTTGCCGGCCTGCCTCGCCACGCCGGCCCCCGCGAACAGGTTGAACAGCGAGTCCACGGCCGCCGTCACGAGGCCCTTGCGCTCGCCCTCGGCCTTGATCGCGGCCATGAGGGCGGGGTCGGAGTAGGCCGCGACGATCTGGGCCGGGTCGGTTAGGTCGACGCCACGCTTGCTCAGCGCACCGTCGATCCAGGCCCCTGCCTCGACCGGCACGGCCGCCGCGAACGAGCCGCCGACGAGCCCTACCGTCCCGCCGATGGCCGCGCCCGCAGGCGTTCCGCCGATCGCCCCGCCGATCTTGGCCCCGCCGAATGCCCCCGCAGCGCCGCCAGCGATGACCGGGACCGCGTTCGGCACCTGCTGGGCGATGAAGTTGATCCAGCCGGGGACGTTGGTGACGGCCTCGATCCAATCGCCCTCGGCGGCGGACGCCTCGAACAGCACGGCCGAAAGCGGCCGGTCCTCGCGGAGCGCGCCCATGCGCCGGTGAGCGGCCGCGACGCCCTCGGCCGCTTCCTCGATCGATGTCAGCCCGTAGGCCGCGCCGAGGTGCCACGCCGAGGCTCGGAGCTGTTCGGTCCTGCCCTCGGCCGCCGATCCGAGCCCGGCCCAGAAGCCGCCCGACCGGATCGGCACGAGCGCGTTGTCCAGTTTGGCGAGGGCCTCGAGGTCGTCCCGCCCGATCCCGGCGTTGTCCGGGTCGGCCAGCCAGCGGGCGACGTTCGGGTTCGCGCGGACGATCTCGCGGTAGCGCGTGTCGAGCCGGAACGCCTGCCCCGGCGGCGCCATCTTGACCGCCGAGCGCGCGGCCCGCATGCCGAAGCCGGTCCGGTTGGCAACCGCGAGCGCCCGCGCGTTCTGGTCCGGCGTGAGGTCCGATGTCGCGCGGATCGCCGCGTCGGCGCGCGGCTGCAGCGACTCGACATCCGCGATGAGGAGGCCGCGGTACTTCTCCAGCAGCTTCGGATCGACGAGTCCGGGGGCGATCGTCTCGCTCATGGCAGCTCCGCCCCGATGTAGTGCAGGTCACGCCGCAGCGCCGCGCGCCGTTCCGCGCTCATCGCGCCGATGGCCTGCTGCATCTCGTCGTCCGTGAGTCCCCACAGGTGGTATTCGTCGAGGACGTTGGACACGTCGAGCCGCGACGCTTCCTCGGCGACGACCGGGGGCGGCAGTTGCGCCTTGCGGTAGTACACCGCGACCGCCGCCGGGTTGTCGGCCGGCAGGCCCTGCTCGATCATCGCCGCGCGAATCGCCAGCACGTCGGCCAGTGGGACGCCGCCCGAGACGTAGGCCAGCGCGCCGGTGTCGGTCTGCTCGGCGTCGAGCACCATCTTCGCGGCGACGCCGCCGGCTAGTTCCTCCCACTCCGGTGGCGTCAGTGGGCGATCCAGCTCGCCCTGCTTGGCGACGCCCTGCCGGTTCACTTCGGAGCGGAAGCGTACGGCTGCATCCGAAGCGGCCTTCTTTCCTTCGGCCTCGGTCTGGTCGATGCCGGCCGTCACATCCTGCACGTAGGTCTCGACCGACTGGTCCTCGTTCAGGAAGCCCTGGTACAGCTTCGCAGCCGCCTCGTCGCCGTCGCGCAGCGCCTTGAGGACGTTGCCGTGCAGGGATTCGAGGGCCGCGTAGTCCGGCTGCGTGAAGTGCCGCCGGAACGTGCGTGGGTCGCGCTCGACGAAGCGCGCCGGGTCGTTCGCGGCCTCCTGCCAGAGCATGTCGCGGATCGTTTCGTTCGTCTCGGCCGGCTCGTCGTCGCGCACGCGCGCCTTGAGCGCCGCGCGCTGGTCGGCGTCCATGAAGCTGTAGAGCGGGTCGCCCTCGATCAGCGCCCACGCCGCGCCGGCCTCGGCCTTGCGGTCGAGCACCGTGAAGCGGGCGCGGCTCTTGTCGGCGCGACCGCGTGCGGCTTCGGTCGCGATGGCCGTGATCTCGTCGAGCGCCTTGTCGCGCGTCTCGGGATCCTCGATCTGCCGCGCCTCGGCCTTGGCGTCGGCCTCCATGTCCTCGGCAGTGCGCACGTCTCCGCCCGCGCCGACCTGATCGACGGCATCCTCGTCGTACCACTTGCCCCACAGCGCGTCCGCAGCAAGCTGCGCCGACCCGGCCGTGACCGCACGCTGCAAGTCGCTGTCCATCCTGGTACGCGCCTCGGCCGGCATCCGCTCACCGAACTCCGCCGCGATCGCCTGCGCCTGCTGCCAGTCGCCACGCGCGAGCGCGCCGTCCACAGCCGCACCGATGAGCTTGGTCGCCTCGACCTGCTCGTCCGCCGCCATCGCGGCCGGGTCGAGCCGGTAGCTGTTGCGCGCGTACTTGCCGGAAAGCACGTCGTGGATGTCGTTCAGCCCGCGCTCAAGCGAGCCGTCCGATAGCGCGACCTCGCGCAACGTGTCCAGCTTCCGCTGCGTCGTCGCGTCGTCGTAGCGCTCGATCCCGCCCGCGAGGTGCGACTGCCCGGTGGCCTCAAGGTCGGCACGGCGCGCGGCAAGCCGAGATGCGAACAGCCGGCGCTGTGCCGGCGTCAGGGTGGCGTCGATCTCCGCCGCGCGCGTGCCGAAGGATGCCATCGTCGGGTCGTAGCCCTTGAGCAGCGCGTCGTTCTCAAGGGACAGCAGATTCGTCCGCGTCTCGATGTAGGCCCGGTCGAGCTGCTCGCTGGCCGACAGGACGGCGAGGTCGTCCGCGCGCTCCTTCGCGCGCACGGCCACGCTGCCGAGCACCGCGCCGAAGTCGGACACGCCTTCGCCAAGCCCGGCACCGAAAGCAGCCGGCGAGACACCGCCCTGCGACGGCGGCCCGGGCGCGGCAGCAGGCGCCACGTTCAGGCCGTCGTAGGTGGGGGCCTTGATCGCCACTACTCGTCATCCAGTCCGGCGAGGATCTTGTAGTAGTCCGCCCCGCCGGCGCCGAGCTGGCCGAGCGCGTTGAATGCGCCGCCGCGCCGCGCCAGCTTGCTCTCGTACTTGTACGCCTGCGCCTGCCGCCGCAGCCCGAGCGCTTCGAGGTAGGCGTTGTTCTCCGTCGCCAGCACGTCGAGCATCGCCTGCCGCTCGGTGTCCTGCTGCAGCGCCAGCGGCGTGCCTTCGCCAAGCGCGACGCCCTGCCCAGCGAACGACGTCCGCTGCCCGGCGATGACGCGCGCCTTCTCGCGGTTGATCTTCTGGATGTCGAATCCGGCCTGTGCCAGTCGTACGCGCGCCTGCTGTTCCGTGATCGCCGCGTTGCGCCGCGCGATGGCCGCATTCGCGCCACCGGCCGCGTAGGAGCCGAACGACTGCAGCGCTGCCCCGCTGCCGGTCAAAGCCAGCGCGAAGTTCTTGTTATCGACAGTCACCGCGAGGCTCCCGACGGCTTGCCGCCGATCTTGAGGTTGAGCGCCAGCGCGAGGATCGTGCATGGCACGGGGTCACTGTGCCGGATGCAGATGCCCTCGCCTGCGCGCCAGCCGCCGAGGATGTTCATGTCCGCGACCCCCGTGTGCAGCGCGGTCGCCGTCGCGTTCGTGGCCGGCATCTGGTACTGCTGCACGACGTGGTCGAAGTCGTAACCAGCATACATGCCACGCGACTGCTCGACGATCATCTCGATCGACGGGACCGCGACGTATGTGCCCGTGATCGGGTCGCGCGGCGAGTCGGCGTCCGCGGCGTGCGTCTGGATGTCGGCCTGGATCTGGATGCCGAGCACGAGCGTCGACCAGTTGGCCGTGACTGTAACGACGCCAGCCGTGACGGTGAGCGGGCCGATCTTCACGCCGTCGCGCAGACCGTACACCGTGCGCCCTTCGAGGTGCGCGACGGCCGGCGTCGCGGTCCCGTTCGCGGCGGCCGTGTACGCGACGTAGCTGTCGAGGAACGTGGCGTAGACGCTATTCGTGCTCGTGAACAGGCCAGCCCGCCGCTCGGCCAACCGCTCGATGTAGCGCACGGTCGAGCCGTTCACGGTCCGCTTCGCGATCCAGCAGACCACGTCCTCGTTGCTCTCGGGCGCGCACGAGATGGCCTCGATCACCTCGAAGCCCGTCCCGGCGTTGTCCAGCGTGTCGAGCCGCCACCATGCGTACACGTCCTGGTCCGGCATGTACGTCATGCCGATCACCTTGCCGTCGCTGCGCACGGCGAACAGCGCCGAGTGCGGCGACTGCGCCCAGCACCAGTCGATGATGGTGTAGCCGTCCACGAGGTGCGGCGACCACGCCGTCAGATCGCGCGGCACGAGGCCATCGGCGGTCCGCCTCAGGTCGAACACCTGCCCGCCGCGCGCCTGCGCGAAGATTGCCGCACCAGACACGAGCAACGGCGAGACGTTGGACGCCCCGACGTAGCCGACCACCGAGAGGTTGATCGCCGTCGGCCGGATCACGCCGTCGGCGTCGCCGCGCGCGACGATCTCGTTGCCGGCCGTAAGGATGACCAGCGTGTCGAGGTCCAGCAGGTGCCTGATGCGGTAGGCTCGCTGGCCGGCGACGGTGAACTCCACCGAGTCGTCGTCCTCGAGCGGCGAGCGCGTGGTGAAGTTGTGGAAGTCCCCCGTACGCGACATCAGCGTGCCCTGCGGCTTGTCGTTCGTTCCGCCGAGGCAGAGGCGCTGATGAACGTAGCCGCCCGCCTGCGGGTAGCTGTCAGCCTTGAGGAACGGATTGCGATAGACCGGCGGAACCTTCGTCGTGTCTGGCTCTTGGCCCTCGTCGCGCAGCTCATACTGCCCGAGCGCGCTGCTCTGCGTCATGGTGCCGATGTAGCCGTAGACGCCGTTCTTCTCCTTGTAGACCCAATACTCACCGGCATCCGAGACGGGCGCGCAGCGGACGACGTGCTGCTTTTGGTCGACGCCGTCGAGCGAGACCGCCTTCGCCGGAACCGCGCAGCCCGTGATCTCAACCCACGTCGGGAAGCGCAGCGCGGAATGACTCGTGACCGTGCCCGAGATGCCCTCGCTGCCGTCCAGCGTGTAGGAATTGACATCGACCACGGTGATCGCCCACGTCTTGCCGGACAGCTCGGCCGCGAGGATCTTGTTCGTCGGCGCGGACGAGTTGGCGCCAACGACGGCGAGAATGAAGATCACGTCGCCAGTCACGAAGCCGTGCCCGGTATCGCTCAGCGTGATCGGCTTTGTCCCACCGCCGCTGATCACTGGCGAGTTGAAGTCGAAGCCGCTCAGGGCGGCCGCGCCAGCCGTGTCCTCCCCGATCACGGCGTAGACGGCGTATCCGGCAGGCGCGACGATCCCGGCCGACGTGTCATCGCCACCGGCGGCGTTCGGGATCTGCAAGTCGAGCGTCGCGCCGGCATCCAAGCTGACCGTGAACACCTTGCCGATCACGAGGGCGTCGAATGCCTCATCGCGCGTGCCAGTCGTCGGATAGGCGTCCACGATGACGATGCGCGTCCCGACACCGGCGATCGGGTCCGAGGCAAACGTCAACTGCAGGTCGCCGCCTGTGCCCGTGTTGTCGATGGTCGCGCCAGCCTGCTTGCCGGCATAGCCGGACAGCGACTCCTGGTAGCCCTCTTTCTTGATGGCCGTGACCTTGTAGCGGTACTTCTGGTTCCCCGTGCCGTTGCGCGTGGCCTGCACGCCAGCCGGTGCGCGGATCGGCGGTGCGAAGCCGATGGTCAGCATCGTCCAGTCGGTCGCGCCGAAGCGCGTCAGCTCGTGGACCGGGTAGGTCGCGTGCATGAACGTGATGACGTCGCCGCTCTGCACGAAGCGCACGTTGAACAGGTCGGCCGCCGCGTAGGGGTGCGGCACTTCCAGGATCGAGATGCCGCCGACCGTCGGCGTGTCTGTCAGGTTGGTCATCGTCAGCGCGTACCAGTAGTCGCCAGCGATGGGCGATACGCCGGACACCGCGGCCTTGCAGTACCAGTGCGCGTAGGCGCCGGCCGCCCCTAGGCTCACGATGTCGCCGGGCGTGTAGTACGCCGTCGGGCTGTACGCCGCCGGCCCCGCGACCGTCACCTGCGCGCCGCTCCTGATGAAGCGGAAGTAGAGGTCGCCCATCTCGATGTGGTAGCTGTCCGCGTCGTTGAAGATGAACTGGATCAGCCGCGCAGCCGCGTTGCCCTTGGTCGTCGTGATGTACTTGCTGCCGTTCCTGTTCACGAGCGCGCCGGAGCGGCTGACGAGGAAGTTGCGGATGACCCGCAGCCCGAAGCGCGCCTTCGGCTGGTCGACGCGCGCCGCGAGCGTCACGGGGATCTCCCCGCCGGCGAAGCTGCGCTGGACGAAGGCCGGCATCAGCGCCGCGCCGTGATGAAGGGGCCGTCCGCGTCCGTGTCGGGGATGCGCTCGTTGCGCACCGCCCCCGTGCCCTTGTTGCGCAGGAACTCGTACTGCTGCATCAGCTTGAGCGCGCGGTCCTCGTCGCCCGTCAGCGGCTTGGCGATCGTGGCCGCCAGCAGCATGGCGAACGCCGCGCCCGCGTCGATCCACCAGGTCGAGTAGGTCGTGTTCCGGTAGGTGTACCGGATGGTCACGTCGTCGTCGGCCGAGTCGATGTCGCAGACGATCTTGAGCACGGCCGTGTCCGTGATGATGTCGTGCGGCAGCTTGCTGGCGGGCTGGCGGCCGTCCTGCGTCACGAACTCGCGCAGCGCGAGGCAGTCATCAGGGAACGTGTAGGAGAACGCCCAGAAGCGCCGCCAGTCGGCCTCGACGTTGGTGCCGTCGCCGGCCGTGTCGGAGCCGTCCACCTTGCCGGCCAGGTCGGCGAACTTCGACGCGAAGTTCCAGTCGATCTCGCGCAGCACGCGGTCGCGGCACTCCGCGAAGAAGTCGTTGCACAGGATGGCCTCGGTCGTGTCCGTGGCCGAGAGCGACGTGATCTGGACGCGGCTACCGATGTTCCGGAGCGCGCGGTTGGCGATCTTGATGTCCGTCAGGCCGGAGTCGAACGCCACGGCTCACTCCAAAAAAGCCGGCGCCGACAGGGGCTTCGGTGGTCCCTGCCGGCGCCGGTCGTTCAAGGGAGAACTCCTTCAGGTCACGCGACGGTCAGGGCCGAGTCGTAGGCGGTGAATGCCTGCGGCGTCTCGGTGATGTACGCGGACACGGACACGGCGGACGCGCCGGACACCGCGGTCGCGTCGAAGATCACGCCGAGGTACCGCAGCATTCCGGTCATCGGCAGCGCGATCTGCCACATCAGCTTGCTGGTCGTGTTCGGCAGGAGCACCGCGCCGCTGGAAGCCAGCGTTGTGCCCGAGCCGGCCACGATGGCCGCCGTGTGGGTATTGACCGTCGTGGCCATCGAGTTGGCCGAGTCGTCGCCCGTGGACGTGGCCCACACCTCCAGGTACAGCGTCTTGCCGACGCCGATCTGGCGCTTGATCGTGGCGTTCTCGAGGTCGATGCACTTGGTGCCCTCGACCGCGGTTCCATCGGCGATCACCTGGACCTTGGCGAAGTATGCGAGGTAGTCGTACATGCTTGTTCCTTTCAGTCCGAGCGCGTGCTCAGACCAACTCCGACTCGGTGATCGGCAGGCTGTCGGTGATGCGGATCGGGATGCCGAGGAAGTCCGTCCGCGCTCGCCCCTCGACCGTCTGGGTCGTGAGCATGTACTGGCCGAGCAGGTTGCACTGGAAGTGCAGCAGCTTGGCGCAGATCCGGTTCATGTAGATGACCGGCCGCCCGACCGAAAGGTTCGGGATGCGGTGCGTCGCCTCGATCAGCGAGTTGACGAGGTTCGGCGCGCTGGTCGTCGGCGTGCCGGCCGCGATCGCGGCGTCGAGGCGGGACTTGTCGATGTTCGCGATGCGGACCGCGTAGCGCCAGTCGTACAGCGCGATGCCGATGTCCCACGTCCAGCGGTCGCGGTGGGCGAAGAACTTGTTGCCGTCCGCGTCGTCGACGTAGTCGTCGTCCAGCTCCATGTGCCCGAGGCCCGCCATCGAGCCCTTGGGGAAGATCGTAAAGACCGTGTCTTCGCCCCAGACGACGACGACCATGGACATGAAGTCCGTGCCGGCGCCGGCGGTAGGCTCGGCCAGGATCACGTTGTCGCCCGTGTCGCCGGTCGTGCTCGCGTACCTCTGGAGGAAGCCGTTGAAGTCGGCAGGCGTGACCGCCTTGACGCCGTTGAACAGCTTGTCCTCGATGGTCTGGTTCATCTTGTTGATGAACGCCCGCGCCTCGGACAACCGGAAGCCCGCCGAGTCGCCGTTGAGCTTGGCGAGCGCCACGTCGATCTCCGAGCGCGTCTCGTACATCGAGATGCTCTCGGTCACCTGCGCGGTCGTGCTCTTGCTCGCCGCGACGCCCTGGTTGAACAGGCGCGCGGTCACGGTCGGCAGCGATGTGCGCGACGTGAGGATGTGCCCGGTGGCCTGGTTGGCCTCGCGCACGACCATGTCGCCGAGCAACGGCGTCTGCTTGTCGAGAAGCTCAGCAATCTTGCTGGACTTCCCGTCCGGGTCGTGGCGCTTGGTCCAGTCCACGATGTTCGGATTGGTGGTAGCCAGAACTGTGGCGGTCACTTGTTAGCCTTCTGCTGCGCCGCGATCATCTTGGGGAAGAAGGTCGCCGCGGGATCTTCTGGCGCTCGGGTCTCGGCACCCCGCACCGGGGCGCCTCCCTCGGCCATCGCCGCCGCCAATCGGGCGAAGCCAAGCCGCGCTCGCGGCTCCTTCATCCAGAAAGACGACTTCACGTCGGCCGCGATCTCGGGGAAGAACTCGTCGAGCACCTTGCCGATCTTGGCCGTGACCGCGTCGAAGCGGGCGCCGCCAAGGTGCGGGTCAGCGCGCGAGGCTGCTTCCATCGCGGCCTCCTCCTGCGCCAGCGAAGCGACGGCTGCCTCGGCCTGCCCGACCACGAGCGAGTGCGCGTAGTCGGCGAACTTCTGCGCCGCTTCGGGCGCGAGCTTCGATTCCGCCGCGAGCGCCTTGAGAGGCTCAAGCTGCTCCGGCTTCAGCAGAGGCTGGTCCGGCAGCTTCAGGTCGTAGACCGTCGGCGTGCCGGGAGTCGTCGTTTCCTTCTGGCCCGAGTCTGCCGGCGGCGTCTCACCTGCGGGCGCGAGCTTCGCGGCAACGTCAGCGGCGGATGCGGCTGGCTTGGTCGCTGGCTCGGTGGCCTTCGGTTCGGTCGCTGCCGGGGCAGTCGTCGCGGATGGCGTTGATCCCTTGTCCGCGAGCGTGGCTGTGGTCATCTCGGTCTCCGTCGCGCCCGCGCATCGGGTCCGCGATGGCGTTCCGACAACCGAAAGCGGTCAGACTTTCAAGTCCCCACTGACCAGCCGCAGCAGAATCTCGCGCGCCACGTCGGTCAGGGTGCGCCCCTGCCGGTGGGCAATGGCGGCGAGGGCGGCTATCTCGGCCGGCGTGAAGCGCAGGTTGACGACCACCCGGCGGGTCTCACCGGACATCCGGACGCGCCGGAACCCCATGGCCGAGCGGACCTCGCCGGTGACGGTCACTCCGGCACCTTGGCCTTGCCGCGCCCTTCCGGGACGGGGCGGGGGGCGATCACGAGTTGCGACCGCTCGGGGGCGAACTTCCGCAGCATGGCCAGGATTTGCAGCGCGTAGAGCCGGCGCCCGGACTCCTGGGCGTCCGCCCGCCCGTAGCCGAGGGCGTCGCCGACGACCACGACGATCTCGTGGAACAGCTCCACGGCGTCCTGCGAGGCGAGCACGGCCGGCACGAGGTAGGCGAGCCGGTCCTCCCGGCTGGCGGTCGGCGGCGGCTTCCTGCCGGTTGGCATCGCTAGGCTGGCATCGTCTCGGCCCAGACGACGCTAACCGTGATGATCGGCGTGCCGGCCGCGCCGAAGGTTGGCATCGTGATGACCAGCCCCTCGGCCGTGGCGGCCGTCGGGCCACGCAACATGATCGTGCGCCCCGTCTTGGTCACATCCCACAGCACCAGCTCTGGCGGTCCCTGCGTATTCGGATGCGTCGGGAACTGCGTGCGCCGTAGCGGGTGAGTCTCGTTCGTCTTCGTGCCGACGTTGAGGCCGTCGTTCGCGGTGTCGACGATGCGGATGTCTCCGATCGACACCTGCGACGCCGGGTAGTTCGAGTCGAGCTTGTTCCCCGTGCCGAGCGTGATCGCCGTACCGTCGCTGCCCTGCACTGACCACGCGCGCGCGCGGAACAGCGCGACGTGATTTGCGGTGCCGGCGGTCCACGACACGGCCGAGCCCTCCGTCATCACGACGCTCAGGACGTGGCAGACAGACGTGGTCAGCGGCTGCCAGCGGAAGTGAAAATATTCCCTGTTGGTATCCGCGGCAGCAACGATGACGCCGGAAGTAAACGCGCCGGAGTAGTGCCCGGCCACTCCGCTGATCTCGGTCAGTTCATTCAGGATCATGACTTCTCCTAGAGTTCCGCGACTTCGCGGGCCGCGTAACGCGCCACCTTGGACATGTCGCCGGCCGCACGCAGCCAGAGCGGACCATGCCCTGCCAAGGGGGCGCGCTCGCCCGGCATGAGGCGCCGCGTGCAGGACGCCAGCGAGCTGCCGCAGTACAGCGCGACCTCGTCCAGCTCCGGCCGACTTGTGCATTCGAGGAATATGCCGGCCCGGTTTTCGCGCGGCGGGACGCAGAAGCGGCCCGTGCTGTTGATCTGCCCGCGGCGGGCGATGCCGCGGCGCGGCAGGGCCAGATCCCAGCGCGGCTTGTTGATGTTCCGCAGGATGAAGTTGATCGGCTTGTTCTCGTCGTCGGTGAGTACCAGTCCGGCCTCGCCATCGGCGTCAATAGACTGCGGCGTCGTCATGTTGTAGCGGTCGACATAGGCCGCGACGCTGTTGCCGTCAGTAGTCGTAGCGCCTGACGTGCCGGTCGCAAGGAACACGCGCCCGCCGGACGCGCCGGCGCCGGACGCGTTCATCATCCCGCGCAGGGCGAGGCCGTGCCAGATCGTGTGCGTGTTCGTCTCGCGCGTGACCCTGTACCACTCGGTCGCCGCGACGTTCTGCAGGCTGACCGGCACGTTGAGGATCGAGGTAGCCGAACAGACGGTCGTGCTGCTGTCGGCCGTGACGAGTAGCTCCAGGGCCGCACCGTCGCTGCCGACGACGCGCCAGACCTTGCCCGCCGCGGCGTCACCCGCGATGAACGTCGCTGCGCTTGCCGTGAGCGTCAGCGTCTGGTTCGCGAGGTACGTCGTGCCGGTCGTGATCGTGATCGTGATGCCTGCGCCGACGCCCGAGCCATCCGACTTGAGGTGGTAGCCGAACGCACAGCGCTCGAACGGCATCCCGAACTTACCGTTCAGCGCGGCCACGTCGCCGTGGTAGTAGGTCGGTGGGATGCAGTCCTCGCCGAAGTCCGAGATGTAATGGTCAGCGCCAGACTCGCGCAGGTAGCGTGACGGCACTCCGGCGAGCGTCGTGGCGATGGTGCTGCCCGTCTCGGTCGTCGGGAACATGAGGCCGGCAATCGTGGTCGCCATGATGCCCGTGTGGATCAGCAGGGCGTTCGACGCGACAAGGACGTTCGGTACCGTGCTCCACTGGTATCGACCGTAGCTGCCAAGCTCGTAAGCCCGGCTCGGCGCGAGCGCGCACCAGGCCAGCGTATCGACCCCGCCTGACGTACCGATGCAGCCCCACGCATCGCGACAGAGTGAGTACGTGTCCGCCAGTTCCATGATGTGCTGAATGGCGAGGATGGTATCCTTGCGCGCGCTCGGGAAGTCCGGCGACTCGTAGAAGCCGCTCGCGCCGCCCGGCAAATGGAAGCAGCCGTTGCCGCGCGGGGTCGTGCCATCCGTGTTTCCCGACGAGGCAGTCGCCGTATTTTGGATGCACACCACAGCGATGCCATTCATCAGGCACTGCCAGAGCACGCCAGCCGTGACGCACGTATTTCCGAGTGTGCCAGCCGCGTCCACGCCTCCCGTGGTTGCAGTTGTCGTGTCGATCGCGAAGGCTGTCGCATCCGCGAAGTCGCGCTGGCTCAGGATGAACGTGGTGTTCACCGTGAACATCATCCACGCCCAGCGATTGGGGTGCGTCTTGTTGACCGGGTAGTCCGACGGCGAGCCGGTCGGGTAGTAGATCGAGAACCGCTGGCCCTGGAGGATGCCTGCGGTGTACTCGCCTGAGTTGTCGACGTAGTCGATCGGCAGGTAACTGCGGTTCTTGTAGGTCGCATGCTTGGTGAAGCTGCCTGTAGCCACTAGCCGCCCTCCTCGTTGAGCGCCGCGGCAATCTGGCCGAGCGCGTTGTCCTCGCTAACCGGCGATGCCGCGAGGTCGCGAGTCGCCTTGGCCGCTGCCGGAATCGCGGCCTGCATCTCCGCCTGTCGCTGCGCCTCGGCGCGCGCCTGCCGCACGGCCTCGCGGTCCTCCTCGGAGCGCGTGATCTTGGGCGAGACACCGACCGCGTCGGCGTGCTCCTCCATGACCTTATCCCAATCGATGTTGTCGAGCACAGGCGGCACAAGTGGCGCGAGCTGGCCGGCGAACGCGACGTGCCGCTCCAGCCCGCCGAGCCCGACCGCGCGCTGCGCCAGCGCGACCTCGCTCTGGTACTCGATCTTGAGCGGGACGCCGCTCTGGTTGCCGCGCTCGTCGGTCACGATCATCGACTCTGGCGGCAGCGGGATGAGCCCGGCCTCCCACATGATCGCGTAGACCCGCTCGATCGCCGGCTCGAATACGTCGTCGTTGTGCCGCTCGAGGACCGGCCCGAGCACCGACAGCCGCTCGCGGCTGCGCGCCCGGATCTCCTCGGCCGTCGCGCGCTGGTCGCGCTCGTCGTCGATGAGCATGCGGAACAGGTCGCGGTAGAAGGCGCTCTCGATCGCCTTCCGCATCTCCTGGATGTAGACCTGAAGATCCGCGAGGTGCGGGTCGACCTGGATGATCGGCCGAATCGCGTTGCCGTCCTGCGTGTTGATCACCTCGGTCGAGTCGCCCGGTACGAGCGAAATCTCCGAGCCGGTGAACGAGGCCGGGTATTGCATGGGCGGCTTCACGACGGCGGCCATCGCGTTGGCGCCGTACTTGCGCATCTGCATGAGCTGCTTCACGTCCGGCAGCGCCACCATGCCGGGACTCATCGTGCCGTAAACGTCGTCGCCGGCCGTGTCCCAGCGCGCGACGATGACCGGGAACTGGTCGTAGCCGGCCTCGGCCAGCAGCTTGTCCTCGATCTTGCCCTCGTAGCGGTAGTCGGCCTTCTCGTAGTACGCCTCGTAGAACTTCTTGCGCGTCGCGCGCTTGCTATACGGCACCGCGTCGGCGTTCGGGACGATCGTGTGGCACGCGTCCACCCACGCCTCGGTGATGCCCTTGCGCCAGTTGTCGCGCGTCGATTGCGTGACAGCGTCCTCGCCGTACTCCTCGACGAGCTGCCGCACGGTCATGCGGAACTCGCGGTGGAACACACAGATGCGGCCGGTACCGTAGGTGCCGAGCCAGAACGAACCGACCGGGTAGCCGTAGCAGCGGATCACGTCGTCGTCGTCCTTGACGATCGCCATGGCCGCCGTGGCGAACACGGCCTCGGCGCCGAACATCTGCCCGAGCGACGTGTAGAAGTTGGACCCGGAGAGCACGCGCAGGATGTCGTGGCGCACGCCGTCGAGCCACTCCTTCGCGTCGTGGTCCTCGGCCACGCGCGGGTCGCCGACCGTGATCGCGAACCACGGGCGCGACGGCGACGCCATGCCTGCGAGCATGCCGGCCTGCAAGTCGCGGACCGCGAGCGTGGCGATCGAGTCGACGATCTTCTCCATCGCCTTGGTGCCCTTGTTCGCGTCGCTGATCCAGCGCCGGAACTGCTTGGGCAGGATGTGCTGCGCGAGATCGGACCAGTGTGAATCGAAGCTGGCGCGCTCCTGCTTGAGCCCTTCCGCGATGAGCTGCAGCCGCTGGCGAAGCGACTGAGGGTCGAGGCTGAAGTTGCTCGTGCGCGTACCGCGCTGGAGGCCGAGAGCGGTGGCGATTTTGCTGGCCGTGAGCGCGCCCCCGCCGTGCTTGACCGCGGTTCCGCTGAAGCCGCCTGGCACCTAGCCGCCGATCTTCGACGGGCCGCCCAAGCCGAGCGGCGAGGTCTTGATCGTGGACAGCGGGCCGTAGGCCGCGAGCGCCTGCTTGCGGCGACGCTCGGCGGCGGCGGCTGAGTCGGCCGCGAACGACGGCGTCGGCGGCAGGCGCGGCACGCCGGGCGCCTTCGGCTTGCGGAGAAGCGCGGCGGCGCCTCCGAGCTGCGCAGCGACCGAGCCGTAGCCGATGATCTGGCTGTCGAGCGAAGCCTGCGCGACGCCCGAGCCAGCGGAGAGCGCGCCGAGGCTGTGCGTGGCTGCCTGTCCCGCCGTGAGCGCGGCCGTCGTACTTGCGGTCGTGCCAGGCACAGCAGCCCCTGACGCATAGAGCTTCAAAAGTGATCCCGAGGCAGCCTGTGTAGCGGTCGCTCCCGCCGCCGTGCCTGCCGCCGCACCAGTCGCCGCGCCTCCAGCCGCTGCCCCCGCACCCGTCGCGGCCGCCGCGCCCGCAGCGGGAGCGGCCGCGAGCCCGACGCCCGTAGCCGCAAGCGCCGCGAGCGCGATGAGCTTCAGATTGTCCTTGGACACGGCTGCGGCGGGCTCCACTCGAACACGCTCTCGGTCAGCCGGCCACCGGCGCGCGCGTAGAGCGCCGAGAGGCCGCTGCCTGATGGCGCGTGTCGGTAAACGAAAGCAAAGCCGCTTTCCAGAAGTTCCCGGTTCACCTGCCGCAAGAAGGCCAACCCAAGCGCCCCGCGCCGGTAGGCCGGCAGCAGGTAGAGCACGTCCTGGCTGGCCGCAGGCAGGCCGAGGTGCTGGTGCCGCGACAGGATCATCCCGCACAGGCCGACCGGCACGGCCACGTCCCAGCCGCGATTGGCGTCCCGCACGACCCAGAGCGCGTACCGGCCGAGGGCGGCCAGCTCGAGGTAAGCGGCCAGGTCGAAGTCGGCCGGCAGCCCGTGGACCGCCCCGCAGGCCGCGGCCGCCAGCGGCGCGAGTTCCTCGATTAGCGCCGGGGTCAGCGGCTCGCGGCGGATGGCGAGCGTCACGAGTCCGTGAGCACCCGGACTGGCCGCTTGGCGAAGCCCGGCAGGTTCCCGCGCCGCGGCTGGTCGGGCACGTCGAATGTCAGGCAGAACGCGTCCCAGATATCCGGCGACTCGCCAAGCTCGTCCTTGAGGATCTGCTTTTCGACCACGCGGATGCGCCCGCTGTTGAGCTGCAGGCTGTACGTCGGCACGACGGCCTCGCGCGCCACGTCTGGATCATTCGGCAGCGCGCCGTGGCCGAGCACCCATTCACGCGCGCGGAAGTGCATGACCGCGCGCATGTTGTGGTACTCGGGCTCGGGCGTGCGCGTGTCGGCGCTGTGGACTTCGGAGTACGTCACGCCGGACTGCCGTAGCGCGTCGATAACTCCGCCGGCGTTCGGCCCACCAGCGTCAACGCTCACGCGGTCGAATGGCTCAGCCTTGTGCATGGCCAGGATGCGGCCGGCGATCTGCGCGCTGTCGAAGTCGCGCAGGACGATCGGCTTCCACGCGATGCAGCCCTGCCTCGGGAACAGAACGGTCCGGTCGTCCCCGAAGCGCGCCGTGTCCACGCCGAGCCGGCGCTGGCTCCATTGATAGTCGGGCGGCTTCGGCGCGCGGAGCATGGAGCGGCTCACGTCGTCAGGCCCCAGCAGCGCGTTGATCGAGGCTGGCGGAAAGTTGCCGAAGACGTTGACCTGGACATACGGACTGTCGCGCCCGTACTTCTCGATCATGTCCAGCGCCCACTCGCGCTTGACGCGCTGGCTGCGCTTCGGATTGTCCGGGTCGCCGGTGATCTCCGCGACGTACCACTTCTCGCGCTCCTTCGTGCAACACGCGCGGTAGAGCGGCCCTTCGCGATGGGTCGGATTGCCGGCCATGATGACCTTCGTCTCGATCCCGGTCGCAAGCCCCGCCTCAACGGCGGCCATCACGGCGTCGGGGATGCCGCCCACCTCGTCAAGAACGTACAGCGCGTAGTCGGCGCGCGGCCCGGCGAGCGCGTCCGCCTGCTGCTGACTGCTCGCGCTCTTCGGCCACGAGCGCGCAGACGCCCACCACGTCGACGGCGATTCGCGGCAGACGATGCGCTCGGCGCTCCACTCGAACATCGCATTCAGGCACTCGTCGCCTGCTATCCAGCGCGCCAGTTCGGTCCATAGACCGTCGCGCAGGTTGTCGCCCGTGATCGACGTGGCAATGACGATGGAGTTCTCCCGCGTCGCCATGAAGTTGAGGATCAGGCCGGCAAGAGTGAACGTCTTGCCTGGCCCTTTGCTGGCCTTCATCGCGATGCGGTTCACGCTCGGGAACACTTGGAACACGTCGGTCTGCCAGCCGTCGAGGCGGTTGTCTGGCCCGCGCGGCCCCTTCAGGCGCACGTCGTAGACGAAGCGCACGGGCTCCTCGCGCCACGCGGCGAGGCGGACCTCGGAGGGGAAGGTCACGGCTCCACCGGCGAGCCGCTGGCGTCGTGGCCGAGCGCGCTCACGTCGCTATCGCGGACTTTGACGCTGTAGGGCGGCGCAGGCGGCCATCCGCCGGGCGGACATGGCACCCACTCTCCGCACTTCCAGCACTGGCGACACTGGCCTCGGCCGAAGTGCGCGACGCAGCATTCGCCCTGCTCGTAGCCGGCGCGCGGAGCGGTGTCGTGCTCGCACTCGCTCACAGCCACAGCAGCTCCGGGTCGTCGTCGTGCCAGCGGCGGCGCAGCGCCTTGCGCGCCTCGATCTCGCGTCGCAGCGTGCCGTACTCACGGCCATCATCGTCGAGCATGTGGTTGTAAATGAGCCCGCCGTAGCAGTAGTCGCAGGCGAAGTCGCGGCAGAGTTTCACGCCGTCACCTCCACAACCAAGCCGGGGAACTTGCGTGTATCGGCGTTCACGATCGCGGCGCCTCGTCGATGAAGTGGTCCGCCGGGTCGTCCGGCTTCGGCTCGACCGGCGCTGGCCTAAGCTGCGCGCGGATCGCGTCCTGGCAGTCCGCGATCGCGCTCGTCACGGCCATAACGCGCACGTCGCCATCGAGCGGCGGCGTACCAAGCGCGGCAACGTTGGCCTGCATCTTCTCCAGCACCGCGCGTACCGACGCGAACGACGAGCCGACCAGCAGGTTCGCGATGTCATTCCCTACCTGCATCAGCACGGCGGTCACGTTTACGGACTTGATCACGGGCGCGGATGGCAGCGGCGGGCCGTGTCCGTTCTCGCCGAGCGCGCGCAAGCGATTGCGGGACAGGTTGGTCATAGATCGTTGAACTCCACTACGCGCCACTCGTCACCGAATAGCTCGTGAACCGGCATCGCCGGATGCGCCGCGATCGTTCGCAAGCTGCCGCGCGTGCCTGGCCAGAGTGCGATGCGCCACGCGCTCATCGGCTCCGCCTGCGGGCACGGCGGAATCTCGCGGATGAACTCCACGCCGATGCGGTTCACTCGCTTCCTCCGTGGCTCATGCTCTCGGCCCAGCCCTCGCGCACCGATAGCCAGCCAGCAGCCCACGCGCGCTTCTGCGTCGGCGCAACGTACGGATTCTCGCCCTGCTCGATCTCGTCGCGCGCAGCCGCGCAACCCGCGTAGAACGCTGACGGCGCGGCGTCAAGAATCGACTGCATCGCGCTCGGCACCGGCAGGAGCTTCGGCGTTGCCGCTGGTCGGCTCACGGCCGGCATCTTCCGCTTCGACCACGCGCGCGTCCACGTCGATCACCTCCGCGCGCCGCAGCTCCTCGATCCGCTCGCGCGGCACCGCGCGGCTGCGCTCGATCAGCTCGGCCAGCGACGCGCCGACCTCGAGGCGCACGTCCTGCGGGACGTACTGCATCAGGATGCGCGCCAACGTGGCGTTGTCGGCTTGGGCGCCCGATGTCGCGAGTCGTCCGAGCCAGCCGGTAAAGTCAAAGGCTGGATGTGTCTCGTCACCCGTCAGGAAGGCCGCGATGGCCTCGGTGATGCGCGTCGAGATCCGGTCGCGCGAGCCCTTGGGCCGCCCCCCGTTGCGCGGGGCGGTCTCTGGTGTCCACGCTGGGCTGAGGGTGGCGAGGTTAGACATCGGGGTTCTCAGCCGATCCTACTCCCCTTGCGCCCAAAGGACGACGAGCCATGTGGCGCTTGGGTAGTACCACGAGGCGTCCGGCGGGTGGACCTCGAACGCGATACCGTGCTTGCTGGCCAAGGCGGCGAGTTCGGCGCTGTCGGGCTCGTCGTAGACGTGGGATGTGTAGCAAACGGCCTTGCCGTGGCGGTTCCAGACCTCGCCGTGGTCGTCCCAGCGGCCGCCGCGGGTGATGTATTCGAAGTACCGTTCCGACCACGGGTTGTTCGGCGGTAGCTGGCCGAGGATGGCGCGCCACTCGCGGCGTCGGGAGAGCTTGAGGCCGTGTTCGGCGGCCCATGTTGAGCGCATGTCAAGGTCGGTTTTCGCCATGTCTACCTCGTCTACCTTTTTAGGATGCCGTCTACCTTGTCTACCTTTTCATCGGTCGCAGCGCGCTAACCTTTGTCTACCTTTACTACCTTTCCATATCTTCCCCGTCAGTCCACGGAAAAACGTGAGGATAGGATTATCTATGGAGCGGGCGGTGTGGATCGTGAAAGGTGCGAAAGGTAGACAAAGGTAGTCACGTCACTGGTTCGAGCCTGACGATGCGCCGCGTGCCTACCCCTGTCGTTTCCACGCGGACAGACGGCCCGTCTTTGATCGCCAGCACGCGGTTGGCGAGCCGGTTGAGAACCTTCATCCCGAACGACGTGCGCCTGGCGCGGTCGGTCTTCTGCGCGTCGAGGAAGCCGTACAGGTCCAGTTCGACGGCCAGCGCGTAGATGTCGGCCGACGGCGTCCACGACGAGCCCCACTTAGCGTGCCACGCGGCGACCAGCATCCGGTGCTCGGACCCGGAGTCGTCGGCCGACCCGCGCCACTCGGCCATGTTGGTGAGCCATTCCGGGTATCCGGCCGTGCCCAGGATGCCGCCTACGACGGCCGTCCAGCGCTCGAAGCCGCCGAAGGCCCCTCGGTGCAGGGGCCGGCCCGCGTCGCGCCACGCAGCAACCAGGCCAAGCAGGGCGGCTTGTACGCGCTCCCGCTCAGCGTGGACGTAGCCGAACAGGTCTGGGTGCCGGAAGTCGTCGCGCGTCTCTGGGCTCTCGGTGTCCGGCATGAGCTGGATCGGGACGATGCGCTTGGCGATTTCGCCGGTCGCATGGACATTGTTGCCGGTGCCGACGACCGTGAGGCCGTTCGGGATCGTAGGCGCCACGGACTGGCCGAGGAGCCTGCCCTGGTATTCGGACGCCGTGAGCAGGCTGGCGAGCGACGGGGAGTCGATGAAGTCGCGCAGATTGTCGAGGTGGAGTAGCGATTGGCCGCGGAGCAGGACGGAGAGGATCTTTTTCTCGCGCTCCTCCTCGCGCTCGCCGAGCTGCATGGCTGGCAGTAGGCGCCCGGAGACGGCGACGCCGAGGACGATTTCGGCGAGCTTGGTCTTGCCGGTCCGCTCGATTGGCGAGCTGATCAGGTGCATCGGCACTGGCTCGCGCAGCGCGGGCCGCAGGATCGGGGTGAGGAGCAGCCCGAAGAAGTTGGCGCGGTCGGCCGCGTGCGCGAACGGGAAGTCGGCGACCAGGTCCTCGATCACGGCGCGCGCCTCGTCGAGTGGGAGCGGCGCGGGCGCGCTGTCGCACGTCAGGAACACGCCATATTCGGCGTTCCAGCCCGGGCGCGCGACGGCGAAGTTGGCGCCGAGGCAGACGGGGTAGGTGGCGAGGTGGCGCAGCTCGCGGACGTCGCCGCGGACCGCACCGTAGTCAAGGATGACCGAGGCGTAGTCGTGGCTGCAGGCGCGGAAGACGATGACGGGCCCGTCCTCGCCCTCCTTGCCGGCGGTGAGGCGGACCGAGGCGTCGACGATCGAGCGCAGGCGGTTGGCGGTGCAGGGCGCGAACGCTGCGTCGTGGATCTCGCCGAGGACGCCAGCGCGGCGGTAGAGCGCGCCGGGATCGAGTCGCGCGAGGACTTGGGCCGCGAAGGCGTGCTGGCCCTGCTCGACGTACTCGCCGCCGGGGAGGACGTGTGAGCCGGGGACGAGGACGTCGGGCGACTCGGGCGGGACGTGGTCGGGGATGACATGTGTCGCCGGCACGGGCGCGCGGCGCGGGCTCGCGGCGCCTGCGGTCATGCCGGATCGGACGGTCGCGGTGGCCTCGGACTCGGACAGGCCGACGACGGACGCGGCGGCGACCAGCTCGACGCGCACGCGGTCGCCGGATAGGGCACCGCCAGCCACGAGTTGGCCAAGGGAGAACGCGGCGCGGTTCAGGGAGTCGTTGCGGGTGCCCTCGGCGGAGTTGGAGACGCGGTCGACCTCGCGGGAGAGGGCCGTCTCGGCGTAGCCGTTGCCGCTCGCGACCGGCGCTGGGCGCGTGGTGTCGACGTGGACGGTCTCGACGGGGTACGGCCACGGTCCGGGCTCGCCGGTCGACTCCCATCGGTACGGGGCGCGCTCGATAGGGTGCACCGACGGCGGGACGACGACCTGGCCGCCGGCACCGCGGACGTCGACGTGGGGCGCGAGGCGCGACGCGGAGTTGCCGGGGCACGGCGTCGGGGCGCAGTAGTAGTAGTGGCGCCCGCCGGTCGGGCTTGAGGCCACCAGCCCGGTCGGTGGCGGGACGAACGGGCCGCCGCCGTGGCGCGGCTGGTCGTCGTCGATGACCACGAGGCCGTGGCCCATGCGTGCGCCGAGGTTGTAGCCGGCCTCAAGCCAGTCGCGGACGGTCGGCTCGTCGACCGGCGGGAGGGATTGCCAGGCGTCGAGGACGGGCACCTTCCCTCGGAGCGGCGTGGTCCAGCGGCCGAGGCCGAGGTCAAACAGGACGCGGATCTCGTCGGTCACGGAGCCCTCCCGAGGTTAGAGCCGACCGGCCCGGACCGCCAGCGGGAGGGCTCGCGCCGACGATCCGAGCCGCTTGGGCGGTTGCGAGCCGCCCGTCCGGGTGGTGGCGACGATACGCGCGCGGGCGCGGGCTTCAAGTCCTCGCGCCACGGCATGGGACGGCGCGGCAGGATTTGCGAATCTCCGCGCGAAACAGGGGGTTGACAGCCGTACCCCACTGGGGTACATTGTTCCCGTTGGCCGCAAGAGGCGGCCGACCGGGGCCGGCCGGTCCGGCGCACGAGGAAACGAAGATGACGACGCTCAAGCAGGTGCGCGAGGCCCTGGACTCTACGGCGGACAGCGTGGGCAAGAATCGCGAGGGATGCTTCACTGCGCGGCGCGGGTTCTTCTACCGCCACGGGATGACCGCCGAGAAGTTCCGCGCCGCGGTTGAGGCGCGGCTGGCCAAGCTGCAGGGAGCCGAGATCATCGACTGCGGTGAGCACTACACGGCCTTCAGCGGCGGGGCCTCGCTCGCGCGCAGCAGCCACTGGTGGGTGACCTTCCACTTCCCGGATGAGCAGTTTGCTGTAACCGAGGTTGACCGCAAGGAGTACGAGGACGCCTTGCGTGAAGGCTGGACGCTCTCGTGAGCGCCTCGTTTGGAGCGAGTATCGCGCGTCACAGAGCGCGACTCGGCCTATCGCTACGGGCCGTAGCTCCGCGAATGCAGAACGGGCTCGCGTGCTTCGGGGTACGCATCTCGTGGTCGCGGCTATCGGACTGGGAGCGCGGTGCGCGTATTCCACGGAAGATCACCCAGAGGGTCGTTCTCGCTTGGCTGGAAAGCCAGTCTTATGCGCGGCGCAGTTCCAAGCCGTACTCGTTTTCATCGCGCGTCGGAACGACGCCCGGCCGTAGCCGCGGGCGGTTCTTGCGGAACGCCGAGTAGTCGACCTGGTGGTGCCAGCGGTTGAACTTCCAGACGACTTCGACGATGTCCGGATGCTGCTCGCGGAGCGACTCGGCGAAGGCGCGGCGCGAGTCGCCCTCGGCATAGATACTGTCGTGGTTGCCGCCCGGCATCGGCTTCGCGTTGCGAACGCCGACCGTCGTGCCCTTGTCCATCAGGAGCGCGCGGAAGAGAGCCGTACAGAGCCCGCCCTTGAGGATGCGTAGGCAGAGGTCGGTGTCTTCGTTGTACCTACCTCGCCAGCGGTGGCCGAGCGCCGTATCGATAAGCATGCACGAGTAGACGCGCGAGTTCCAGAGGACCGGCGTCGTCGAAGGGTCGCGGTCCATAACAAAGCCCTTGTGGTGTGGGCCGGCGATCGCGATGTTTTCGTAGCGGTCGGCGAAGTCCTCGATAGCGCGGAACAGCATTCCGGACCGCACACAGAGGCGGCGGTTCATCGTACAGCGCGCGAACGAGACGATATTGTCGTCCATTACCCAGTGGCGGGCGTGACCGTGCAGGGCGGCCCATTCCCATATTTCGTTGCGCGCCGGGATCGAACCTAGCCCGAGGTCGTAAAACGGGAGACGGAATACGCGCGCCTCGCCGAGCGCCGCGCAGTATGCGTCGTACTCCGTTTCTTCGACGAAAAACTTATAGTCAACGCCCATCGCGTCGAGCGCGCGGCCGGTCCGCTGGCAATCCGCGCGCCCCTTCGACGGAATACAGACCGGGTAGCGCGTCGATACCTTCGGGCCGTCGTACTCGAACTCGCCGGAGAGCGGCTCCTGTGTCGGCCACCACATCGTATCGGATTTGTCCGAGAGCCTGATACCGAGCTTGTCGCAGAACGCGATGAAGTCGGCGCGCGTCAGGAAGTTGACAGCGATCGTCTTCGTCGGCCGCGCGTCGCCCATCGAGAACGACGGCATACCCCACCAGTAGTCGTGCCAGTCCGGGGCGATGTCGAAAAGGCCAGACTGAATCTCGGCCGGCTCGTCGGCTAGGCGTCGCGCCGGGAACGGGTCACTCATACGTCGGTCCCCCGTCTAGTCCGTGTTGAACGTCGGCGAGAGTTCTCGCCAGGATATACAGCCCGCCGAACTTCTCGATCATCGCGCGCCAGTTCTGCTGCGCTTCCGAGAGTCGCCCGCGCCCGGCCTTCGTTTCGATCTCGATTCTGCGGCCCGTGTTCGTGATCCCGCTGATGTCCGCCTGCCCCGGCACGCCGAAGCGGACGACCTGCCCGGTCGGCGTGCGCGCCGCGCCCGTGTTCTGCCGCCACAGCCTGAGCCCCGGCCGCGAGCCGAACTCGCGCAGGATCGCGGAGACGAGGTGGGATTCACGCATGGATGATCTTGCGCAGCCTCAGCCCGATCACGTAGGCGACCTGCGGGACGACGGCGTTCCCGAGACACTTGAGTCTGTGCTTCCGATGGGGAGCCCTATCAGCCACTCCACCAATGCGACCGGCGGGTACACAAAGCCGTAGTTGATCTTGCACCAGTCCCTCAAGTTGTTGTTCTCGCCACGTTCCAAGCGTAGCCTCCCGCTGCCCTTGTGGTCGCACGCTGTTGGCGTCGGCAGCCAACGACCACGCCACAAGCCACCACCGATCCCTGACATGCGGAGCGCCGACCTCCCACGCTCCCAGCATGTCCCATTCCGCATCGTACCCCGCCTCGGCCAAGGCCCAGAGAACTGGTCCGATGTTCTCGTCAGCAAGGATTGCTGGGACGTTCTCCATGACGACGAAGCGCGGTCGTACTGCGCGAACCAGTCGCATCCACTCGAAGAATAGACCGCTTCGGGCTCCACGGATTCCTTCCCGCTTGCCGGCGACGGAGATGTCCTGGCACGGGAAGCCGCCGCACCAGACATCGGCGGCTGGAATCTCGTCCGGTTGCAGGCGCGTGATGTCGTCGTGCCTCTGTGCCAGCGGCCAGTGTCGAGCAAGGACGGAGCGGGCATAGGGGTCACTCTCGCATTGGAACACGGTTTCGGCGCCTAGCGCGGCTTCAAGGCCGAGTTCTAGGCCGCCGATGCCGGAGAAGAACGAAGCGATCTTCATCACCACTTCTCCAACGTACCACGGCCTTCGATCATCGGCATCGTTACCGAGCCGGGCGCTCGCACGTCGTAGCAGTTCTTGCACCGCATGACCTCGCGCGGGCCGAGTTGCTTGCGCTCCCAGACGCAGCTGGGGCACTCGTACTCGTCGATTTCGACCTGCTTGAGCTTGGGCCAGACGCCGAAGCGGTCCTTGAATCGGTAGCGCGCCCAGCCGAGCGAGCGGCGCGTTACGCTGGCCTCGTTCACGACGCTCGTGTACCACGCGCGCTCCTCCTCGCGCGTCCCGCGCTTCGGCGGCTCGAACTCGACCAGCACGCCGGGGTTGTCGACGCCGGGCGGCTCGGCTTCTTCGCGCGTCATCTCGTCCCCGCATTCCGGGCATACGCGGACAGCCGGCGGCAGGACGGCGTAGCACTTCGGGCAGGTGCGGACGGACTCGGCCACGTCCTCGGCCTTCCGCTTGGGCTTGTCCTCGAGCGACCACTCGTACGGCTCGGTCACGACGCCGTGCTCGTGGTGGCAGCCGGCGTGGTCGAGGACCAAGACCGGGCCGGGCGGGCGCATGACGCGGCCGACCATCTGGCGGAACAGCGCGAGCGACTTGGTCGGCCGCGCGAGGATGGCGCACTGCAGCGACGGCAGATCCCAGCCCTCGCTGAGAACCATGCAGTTGCTTACCATATCGAGCCGCCCGGCGCGCAGGTCGGCCAGCGTGTCCGCGCGCTGGCCGTGCGCCGTTCCACCGTCGATGTGCGCGGCGCGGACGCCGAGCGCGACGAATGCCTCGACGATGGCCTGCGAGTGTTCGATGTTGACTGCGAACGCGACCGTCTTCATCCCGGCCGCCCGCTCGAGCCACGTCTTCGTGATCGAGCCGGTCAGCTTCTGCATACGGGCCGCTAGCTCGGGGATCGCGTAGTCGCCGCCGCGCACGGGCAGCTTCGACAGGTCGACCGGCGGCGCGAACACGCGCGGCTCGACTAGATATCCGGCCGCGATGAGTGCCCGCGTGGAGACGGGCTCGACGATGGCCCCGAAGATGTCACCGAGGCCCTTGCCGTCGAGCCGGATCGGCGTAGCCGTCAGGCCGATCACGAATGCCCCATCAACTTGTGCGGCACCGCGCCACGGCACGCCGTCGTAGCGCGCGAGGCACTTCGACCACGACTCGGACACGGCGTGCGAGCACTCATCGACGATCACGAGTTGCGCCGGCCAGTGCTTGCGGCGCACGAGCGTCGGGATGCACGCGACTTGGACAGGCAGCGCGCGATCCTCGGGGTGCCCGGCGTGGATGCGCCCAGCCGGCACGCCGAACTCGGCCAGCCGATCCACGGCCTGGTCGACGAGTTCGGCGCGGTGGACGAGGAAGATGCAGCGGTGTCCCTTGGCGACGGCGGACCGGATGATCTCCGCCGCGACGGAGGTCTTGCCAGAGCCGGTCGGCAGGCAGAGCAGCGGGCGATCACGGTGCCGCTCGCGCAGCATCGCGATCGCCCGCGTCTGATAGTCCCTCAGAATGGCGTCGACTCCGCCTCCGGCTCGGCCGGCAGTGCGCACCCCGGCGGGACCATGCCCTCCGGCTGCATGCCGGCGAACTTGAGGTCAGCGATCAGGACGCGCAGCCGGTCGCGGCCCTGGTACGATTCGATCCCGGTCGACAGCCACAGCCGGCGGCCGATCAGCTCGAGCACGTCGAACTCGCCTTTGAACCCCGCCGGCAGGAGCGCGCCCAGCTTGCGCTTCCCGACCGGCCAGCCGGCGCCGGCCAGCATGATCGTGTCGTAGATGTGGTCGCCGGGGTTGCTGACGCGGGCGAGCTTGAGCGTGAGCATCGCGTCGCCCTTGCTCGACTTGCCCTCCTCGCACGACTTGATCGCCCAGAGGTCGGTGCCGGGCACGAGCGTGCGGTCGGGCTGTGTGGTGTCGATGTGGACCATGATCAGCCTCCCACGCTCGTGGCGGTCGCGGCCGGCTCGGCCGGCGTCGCATCGGGCGCCGTCTCGCGGACGCGGATGCAGTCGACGGTCTTCCCGAACGCGGACGCCTTGGTCGCGTAGAGCGTGATGCGCTTGCCCTTCCAGTTGTCGACCTCGTGGCCGTGCATCGACGCGATCATGAGCGCGTTCGTCTTGTTCAGCACGAGGCGCTTTTCCTTGTCCGGCGTGCCGGCCTTCTCGGCCTTCGCCTTCGTCTCCTCGAAATAGAGCACGGGCTTCTTCTCCTCGCCGCGCTCGGTCTTGAGCCCTTCGACGACAATGCGCCGCATCGTGAGTGCGGCGTCCTTGCCGTGCAGGTCCGGCGCGCCGAGGTAGAGGGATGGGTACAGAAGTCGAACGTCCATTTCAGCTCACCTTCCGCGCGACGATGGCGCGAATGTCGGCGGCGGCGCGAGCCAAGATGGCGCGCACTTCGTCGTCGTGCTTGAAATCAGGAACGATACTAGCCAGCGCCTCGACCTCCACGGCGATGGACAGGAGCTTCTCGTTCACCGTCCGCATGGCCTCGCGTTGCCGTTCCGCTTCTGCCTGCCGCTCAGCCTCGCGCTTGGCATCCTCGCGCGCCTGCTTGGCGGCGCGTTCCTCGGCGGCCTTGATGTCGGCCTGCCGTTGCTGGGCCGCTCGCTCCGCCTCGATGGCCGCGCGCTCGTCCGCGAGTCGCTTCGCCTCAGCCGCCTGTTGCTGGCGGACAACCTCAGCGGCGGCCTCCCGCTCGCGCTGCACGCGCTCCTGCCCGGCGCGCTGCTGCTCGATCTCCGCCCGCTCGGCGGCGAGGCGATCGGACTCCGCGCGGCGCTGCTCGGCAGCCACTCGCTCGGCCTCGATCCGCGTAGCCTTGGCGCGCTCGGCGTCGGCCAGCGCGGCATTGAACGCCTCATCCGTCATCACGTTCACGTCCTCGGCCAGTAGCGGGCTACCGGCGTCGCGCAGTGTGGTCATGCGATCACGAAGCCGAGCCAGTCGCGCGGCTTCCTCGGCTGCCTTGCGACGCTCGACCGCAAGCGCAACGATATCCTCCTGCTGCTTGAGGTGCGCCTCGATCGGCGTGAGAAGGTTGGTCAACCGACGCGCCTCGGCGTCCACGGCCTGCCCGTAGCGGAGTGCGCCTTCCTTGAGGCCGACGCGGCACTTCTCGATAACGACGCGCTTCTCCTTGATGTCCAGCCGCGCGGCGCGGACAAGCGCGTATCCCTCCTTGTCGCTCTCGTCCTTGACGGTGAGCGGCATGTAGTTGGCGCGCAACTCGGCGATGGCCGCGTCGCTAGGCGAGTACGTCGCCAGCGCCTTCTCAATCATTTCAGGTACGGTGATCTCGGTCGCTTCCATGGTCATTGTTCCTAGGGGTTGCGTTTGCAGTTGCCGGAATCCGCCGGCTCGGATCAGAAGGTGATCGGTTCTCCCGCGAGGGTGAGCGTCTCGTCGGGCTGGTCGGCCGCCCACGTCGGCAGGACAAGCCGCGACCGCTCGCCGCTCGACACGCCGGGCCAGCAGTCGGCGGCGCGGCACTCGGCCAGCCGGTCGAGGCAGCGCCGATAGACGCGCCGGCCAGCCGCGAGCGTGTCGTCGTCCAGTTCGAGTACGGCCACGTCGTAGGGCGCGACGTTCTCGACCACGACCAGCGCGGGCGGCTCGACCAGGACGATGCCGTTCGCGGCGAGCCCGTCGGCGTAGTAGGCGAGCTGGGCGTGGTAGCCGAGCGTCGCGGCTTGCGAGGCGAACAGGCGCGGCGCGATGGACCTCGTCGTCTTGAGGTCGGATAGACAGCCGTTGACGTGGTCGACGCGCCCGCGGCATTCGATCCCGGTCGCGGAGTCGGTCCAGGTCACGAGTTGCTCGGCGTAGCCGCCGCGGACGAGCGGGCCGGCGATAGGGTCGGAGTTGAGCGCGGCTGCCATGTCGGTCGCGCGCATCCAGAGGTCGGCGGGCACCGCCTGCCGCGTGTCGGCCCACGCTGCAGCGGCCTGCTTGCCGCCGTCGTAGCCCTTGGCGCGGGCGGAGTCGTCGTTCATGCCGCGGTGGAAGTTCGGCTCGCGGACGTAGCGCACCTCGACCGCCTGCGGCTCGTAGATCATCGCGTGCGTGAGGCGGCCGAGCAGGAGCGCCTCGGTGTCCTCGCGCGGGTGCTCGAGGCCGTAGCGGTAGTGCTTCGGGCTGTCGCGCATGGCCTTGAGCGTGGACCAGTTGACGGCGTCGGGGCGTTCGATCATGGGCGCTTCTCCGGTTTCGTGCAGGTGTAGGAATGGCTCTGATGCCGGCACGAATCGACGTGCTCGGCCGGAGGAGGATACGGCAGCGTCTCGGAGTACATCACGCCGCCGCGCATGGTCAGCAGCGTATTGCCACGCTCGTCGCCCTCGATGTCGACGGGCATCCACTTGCCGCGCTCCGTGATCGTCCAGAACATCTGCGAGTTGCAGTAGCGGCAGAGCTTGAGCGCCGTCACCGGGCGCGTCATGCACGGGCAGTCGCTCACGGCACGATCCCCACGCCTGCCGTCTCGGAGACGCCGCGCGGCCACGCCTTGACCAGCCCGCGCGTGCGCGTCCAGTGGTGACCAGATGGCCGCTTGCGCGGGCGTACTCCTGCGGCGCGTTGCGCGGCGAGGCTGGCGCGTTGCGCTGCGTTCTCGCTCTCGCGGCGCCTCGGATCGGATCGGACGGCGCTCATGCGGTCGGCCTCGCAGGTTCGGCACACGCGCGTCTGGTAGCCGCGGACGAGGACGACGCGCGCATTATCGTGGCCGCGTTTGCACATCGTGCTTCTCGTCGCCAGCGCCGTTGAGCAGCGCGCCGCACTTTACGCATCGCCAGGGCGTGCCGAGCCGCGCCTCGTAGGTGCGCGGCTTGGCGCCGTTGGTGCAGGTCACGGTGGCGGGGCGGGGCTTCACTTCCTCGCCTCCACGGCCGCGAGGCGGGATTCGATGGCGGCGATCTTGGTAGTCGTGAAGACGAGCACGGTGAGGATGGCAGCCATGGCGATGAAGAACAGCCAGCCGTCGAAGCCGTCGAGTTTGCGCTCGCTCACCGCTTGGCCCTCCGCTTGCCGGCGCGCGGGCGGGGCTTGCGCTCGGACGCCACGAGCCGGTGCAGGTTGTCGAGTCGGTTCAGTAGATCGGCGTGGACCGCCCTAAGGTCATCAGCGGAGGCCGGCTCAGGTCGCCACGTGGTCACAACGGAATCGGGCGCCGATGTCGGCGCCGCCTCGCACGCCGGCACGGACCTGCGGCGGAAGGGCCAGATGTTCATGCCTGCAGCGCCACGTCGGCACACGCGGCGTCGACGGCCTTGAGCGGCTCGTCGTTAGCGGTCGCTGGTCGGCCGGACGCGATCCACGCGCGGTACAACTCTTCGCCGAGCTTCCGCATGGCCTCGTCTCTGCGCTCGCGGGCGAGGATTCGGTCGGACTTGGGCATGGGGACTCCTTACTTGAGGGAAGCGATTGCCTGCCGCATGGCCACGCTCACGATCCCGCGCCCTGCCCGCCAGCGGCGGACGGTGTGCGGGTGCAGGCCGAGCAGCGCGGCCATGTCGGGCGGGTCGACGTCCAGGCGGTCCAGCGCGGCCAGGATGAAGGCCGCCGACTCCTTGCGTCGAGCATCCCGGACGCGGTTCGACAGTCTGGGGCGGCCGGGGCCGCGCTTGGTCGTCGTGGGCATGTGGGGCACGATAGGGCCTTCCGGCGGGATTTTCAATAGCCGGAATAAAAATCCGGATTCCGCTTTACAGCCCCGTCCGGAAAGCCGATGTTCCCCTACATGAACGTCACGCGGAGGCAGCCGCTGAGGCAGACCCGAAACCGGATCGCGCGCCGTGGGCTGACTGCCTCGGCCACGGAGTGCGCGGTCAGCCTTGGCCTGCCGGCCGATCCCAGTGGTGGGTCCCGGCCGGCGGGCGAGGCGTTGGAGGATCAGATGGATACGCAGGACAAGGCGACGGGACGGCCGTGGAGCATCGCGCACAACGGACAGATCGACGGGATCGAGCTTTTCCACGAGGGGCGCTTGGTGGCGAAGCATCTGCACCCGATGGACGCCGGCAGGATGGTCAACGGATTGAACGAGCGGGACGCGCTGCTGGCGCGGGTGTCAGAGTTGGAGGCGGCACGCGCGGCGCTGTACAGGATGCTCTTCTATGTGCAGGAATGGGCCGATGAGCAGAAGATCGCCATTCCCGTGCGCTGCGGTGTCCGCGCGGCGCTGGCGCGGGGCGGGGACGGGAAGGTGACGCCGTGAAGCCCCTCACCGTCGAATCCGCCTTCGCCGGCCTCGGCATCGCGAGCCTCGGCGGCAACCAGGTGGCGTACCTTGAGCAGGCGAAGTCGGCCGCCGCTCTGCTCGC
>ERZ1292642.95-Hain-H14-01um-R1-95-length-50067-cov-10_pt2 | contig 47392 bp, 57 predicted proteins | sample MGYA00564403_ERZ1292642 | MGnify/ENA primary metagenome ERZ1292642 (study PRJEB36523, sample SAMEA6512643) | groundwater metagenome | collected 2019-01-09 | study: AquaDiva: Metagenomics assemblies of 32 groundwater samples
CAGGTGCGCCGGCTCACGGTCAACCGCGTCACCATCGGCGGCGGTGGGCACTTCCACGAGAACATCACCTGGGACGAGCTCATGCGCTGCAAGCGCGAGACCGGACTCGGCGACTGGTACGCGGTGGAGGTCTACCCGGCGGACCGCGACATCAAGCACGTCGCCAACATGCGGCACCTGTGGGTGCTCTCGGAGCCGCTCGGCATCGGCTGGGTGTCGCCGTGAGCGTGCTCAAGCGCGAAGAGGGCTGGTACTGGGTGCGCCAGGGCGGCTGCGCCTTCGTCGCGATGTGGCGACACGGCAGCTGGTGGATCTGCGGCGAGGACTGGCCGCTCATGGCCAAGCCAGCCGTCGAGGTCCTCGACAAGTGCGGACCGTCGCGCGCGGAGGTCTCAGCTCTTCTCGCTGAACACCGCGCTCACGAACAGCCGGATCGTGCCGCCGGCGGCGGTGGCGATGGGGTTCCGGAGGACGAAGCCCGCGTCGGGTAGGAGCGCGCGCGGGACCCGCACGTCGTTCACCACCGGCTGCTCCCAGACGAAGCCGGGCAGGCCGCGGGGGATGGTGTCGCCCGTGATGAGCTCGCCGACGCTGCCGTATGCGAAAGGGTGGCTGGCGATGACCGGCGAGCCCGCGTGGGTGAGCGTCACGGTCGTGGCGATGCGGACGTTGCCGCTCTCGAGGATGCTCTCGGCCTTGGGCTTGATCATGGGGTCGACGCTGATGCGCCGATAGGCCTTGTTCGCCTCCGTCGTCGGGTGGCTGAGGTCGGTACCGCCGGCGTAGTTCGCGGCCGCGAAGCTCGACACGTCGCGGGCCTCGATGGCGTTCTCGAAGGCAGCAGAGAAGCCGGTCACCGTCTGGACGCGCACCTCCAGGCGATGGAGGAACTGCACCGCGACCAGGCTCGGGTTCCGCCACGCGAACAGCACCGAGTCGGCGGCGGTGGCGGCGGCGATGAGGCCGCTCTTGGCGGCGAGGTGGAAGACCGGCTGGGATCGGCTCATGGCGGCCTTATGCGAGAGGCGCTAGGCTCGGCCCGAGGCCTTCGCCGCGGGCGCCCTCGATGGCCACGAACGCGGCTCGGACGACTGGGCTCGCACGGCTGCCACTGGTAGCGCGGTGGCGTGCGGGCTGCGGGTCACCGCGGCGAGGGTTTCTGCTAGGCTCCGGATCGAGCCCTGTCGTCTAGCGGCCAGGACAACGGCTTGTGGAGCCGAGAACGCGGGTTCGAGTCCCGTCGGGAGCTCCGATAGCGACAGTGGCCCCGCCCGCCGGCAACACCTCCGGGGTGCGTGCCCGGCTTCAACAGAGCGGGCGGGGCACACGGCTGTCAGGCGAGGCCTCCCGCGGGCCCGTGGCTGAGCGAGCCCGTCGCGCTGGCCCCGGACACGCTCGGCTGGGTGCGGCGCGTCGGGACCTTCCCAGGCGCCCCCTGACCGCCGCCGCCGCCCTTGGCCTCCGCCGCCTGGATCTGCTCGGCCTCGAGCTTGCCCGCCATCGCCATCAGCCGGGACGACAGCCCCGTGTCGAGCGCGTCGCCGAAGTCGAACAGCAGATCGAGCCGCTGCCGCTGCGCGACGGTCGGGCGCCCCTTCGCCATCTCCGTGACCACCGAGGTCTTGAGCTGCGTGTAGGCGTCCGGCCACACTTCGCGCAGGGTATCGACCTGCTCGCGCCGAGCCCGGTTGTTGCTGAGGTCCGCGAGCACGCTCCCGGGCTCGGTCGCCGCCGAGTAGTAGAGGGCGAACTGCCGGAGGGCGAGATCGCTCGGGGGCGAGCCGTTCGGGCGGGCGAGGCTCGTGCCGATGGTGCTCGGGAGCTTGCCCTGCAGGTAGGCCACGATCTTGTAGGTCTGCGCGACCATCTTCTCGTGCAGATCGGGCGCGGTATCCTGGAGCTCGGAGAGGCCTTCGGTGAGCTCGTCGACGAGCGCCATCGGATCCTTGGCCATCTTGTCGAGCGTCTCGCGCTTCTCTTCGTAGGCGTCGCGGAGGCTGTCGTTGCGCCCGAGGAACCGAGCCACGCCCTGCGATGAGGTGACGCCGGCGACGACCGGGACCCGCCGCTCGCGGGCGAGTGGACTGGCGAGCGCCCGCGCCGCCGTCTGCATGGCGGTCGCGCCCTGGCTCTTCACGTAGCCGAGCTTTTCGCGCACGCCTTCGACCTTGTCGTCGCGCTCCGTCTGCTGATCCATGTACGCCTGCACCTCGGGCGGCATCTCCTCGCCGCCGGCCTCGTCCTTCGGGGCGCCGGCGCCGTGGGCGACGGCCTCCGTGCCGTGGAACGCGCCCGCGAGCTCCCACATGCCGAGACCGATGGCGCCGACGCCGGCGGAGAGCCCGACGCGCCCCTTGAATTCCTCGTACCAGGGCGTGCCCGGGGCGATGTCGAAGCTCAGATCGCTATTCCACGGCCCCGGTTGCTTGAGCAGGAAGTACTTGCCGGCGAGGAACTGCTGATTGCCGGAGCGGCTCGTGCGCATGCAGGCGTCCTCGAAGGAGATCCGCCGCACGCCCGAGTGCCGGTACTCGTTCATGAGCTCCTCCCAGCCCTGGCGCAGCTCCGGCATGCGATCCTTGACCAGATCCACCGGCAGCCACGTGTCGGCGAGGTCCCGGAGATTGTCGATCTTGCCCATCACGTGCGTCGCGGCCTGGTTCGCCATCGACGGATCGATTGCCATGCGCAGCGCGCGCTCGAACGCATCGAACGCGGCGAGCTCGGCCTCTCGGGTGGGGCGCGCGCCGAGCTTGGGCCAGGCGTACATGCCGATCCACGCGCTCGAAAGTGTCACGCTCTTCGCGCCCAGCGACTCGAGCGGCGCCACCATGTCGCTGATGAGCTTCTTCGCCGCACCCGTGCCCTCGAGCGCCTGCGGGATGTGCAGGAAGTTGTAGGAGATCTCGAGCCCGTCGTAGCCTTGCCGATAGGTCGTCTGGATCTTGAACTCGGAGCCTACTTTGCCCGAGAACGACACGCTGCGACCGTTAACCTCGAGCGTCGTCTCCAAGGTTTCGGCCGTGTCGTCGGCGTACTTCTTCAGGTGATCGAGCGAGAAGATGCCGCGCACCTCCTCGACCGTGAGATCGCGCCCGAAGACGTTCTGGATGCCGTCTTGGTGGTTGATCTCGACGGTGTGCATGCCCGCATGGTTGAGTACGTCGATGTCAGGGAGGCCAATGTCCTCGGTGTTGACGCCGCTCGAGTAGCTGCCGGAGCGGCCGCTGCTCTGCGGCTCCGAGCTCGGCGGCGCTTCGTTCTGCCTCGTGCGCTGGTTCCAAGCAGTATCGAGCTCGCTCTCGCGGGCGTCCCAGACGCGCTCGGCGCGGTGCATCTCGCGCTCGTTCATGCCGCTGCGCTGGAGGCGCCCGCGGAGGCTATCCCAGTCGTTGCCGATGCCGTCGTCGGCCATCTCCTCGACCGCCTCGCGCATCGACTCGAAGACCGCCTCGCGCTCCACCGGGGGCAGGATCTGTTGCCGAGCGAAGCCGCCGTCGAAGACCCAATCCTCCGCTTCCACGGTGCCGATCTCCTCCAGGCGCCGGCGGGCGTACGCGAGCGCGTCCTCCTCGCTGATGAGGCCGGGGTTATCGCGCACGAACTGCCGGGCGATGTCGTCGACGCCGGCGGCCCTCTCGTTGAGGATGGTTTGCGCCTGGTCATACACCGCCGTCTCCTCCCAGTGCGTCTGAAGCCGCTGCATCTCCGGCTGCAAGGCGTCGTCCAGGCGCACGGCGGCGTCCGTCGGGATGCCTTCGACGAGGGTCGGGTGCTCGTCGATCATCTCGTCGGGGTTCTTCAGTCGTCCCGCGTCCTCGGCGGCGGCCCGTTCGGCGCGGCGGGTCGCGCGCTGCGCCTCGTTCTGGGCATGACGGCCCCCGAAGTGGATCTCGTTCGCGACGTGTCCGTTGCGGCGCTCGAGCTCGAGGGCGATTGCGTCGTCGAACTGCGCCCCGAAGATGGTATCGGCCGGCACCCCCAGCTCACCGGCGATGTGCTCGCGCACCACGCGCAGCTGCTGCCGGATCAGCTCCTCGCGGGTGCCGAGCTCGAAGCGGCTTCCCCTTCCGGAGATGTGCGGCTCGTCGTTGACGAAGCTCGTGAGCATCTCGCGCAGCTCGGCGTCGGCTGAGTTGAACGCCGAATGAATCTGGTTCACCTCGCGCGCGCTCATGCCGCCGCGCATCAGCTGGTCGAACGCCGCGTGCGTTCGGTTCGTGATCGAGCCCGCCGCAGACTGTCGCCCAGTGTCGAAGAAAGCCTCGTAGCTCCGTTCGCTTGCAGCCGGGCTGGCTGCGGCTGGCGGCTCCGGGGCGCGACCGAGCGCGCGGTTCATCAGCTCGTCGCCATGCTCCTGGATGAGCTCGGAGATGCGATCGGCGTCGGCGGGCGAGAAGTCGTCGCGCATCATCTCGCCGATCTCGTCGGCAAGGTGGTTGCGGTCGCGAATACTGTTTCGGCGGAGCGCGCTGGCGGCCTCTCGCACGCGCTGCAGTAGCTGCGCGTCCCGCGAGCCACCCGCCGCAGCGTCGACGAGGGCCTGATCGTTGGCGCGCTGCAGCTCCATCTGCATGGCGTTGCGCAGGTCGTTGTACGCATCGCGCTCCATGCCCTCGGGCCCGACTTGTCGCCAGTGGTTATCGACGGCCGCCATTTGCGCCCGGATGAGTTCGCTCGGCGTCCGGAGCACCTCGCCCTCGGCGGTCGGCGTGCCTGCGAGAAAGTCGGAGCGCAGCTGTCGCACCTCGTCGCCCGCGTGCCGGTTGAGCCGGGCCATGAACGAGCGCGATTGCTGCGGTAGCGCGTCGGCCAGCGCAGCCGCGCGACGCTCGAGGCCCGGCAGAGCATTGGCCGCCTCGCGACGGAACACCTCGATTCGCCGCTCCTCTGGTGCGAAAGGATGCCGCGCCGCTGGCGCCACCGGAGGCCTGCCCTCGCGTGCCGCGAGCCCCTGCCGCGCCTCGTGCGCGCGTCGCGTGAGGTCGGACGAGAACGGCTCATCGCGCGCCAGTCTGGACGAAGGCGGCGCCGGCAGGGCCCGCCGCGCCTCGAGCGCCGCCGCCGCGTTGTACCGCCGCAGCTCCTGCCGGACCGCGTTCTCGGCCGCGTCGGCGAGCTCGCTCGGCACGTCGATGCCCATGCTCTCGATGTGGCGCGTCAGGACCGCCATCTGCGCCTCGAACAGGTCGTCGGCGGTGCGCGCGGCAATGAGCCCGCTCCCAAAGAACTGCTCCGTCAGCGCCCGCACCTCGTCGCCGGCGCCCCGGAAGAGCTGCCCGATGAGCGTGCGGCCCTCTTGCGGTAGCGCGGTCATGGCTTGCGCGGCGTCGTGCTCCAGCCGATTGAGCCGGTCCGGCTGCAGCTCCGAGGTCCGATCCATCGCCTGCGCTCGGGGTGATGGAGGCGCGGCGCGGCTCTCCGTCGAGAGCGCTTCAATGCTCTCGCGTTGCACGCGCTCGGTCACTTCGTTGTTGAGCCGCACGATCTCGAGCCGGGCGACCTCGAGCGCCTGGTTCGATAGCCCCGCCGATCCCTGGACGCGCCCCATCACCATCGCACGCTGGGCCGCAAGGAGCTCGGGGCCCGTCTGGAAGATGCGCCCGGCGGGGTCGGCTCCGCCCTCGATATACACCCGAGCCATTGCTTGGAGGTTGGGCGCCATCTCCCCAAAGAGCCCCCGGAGCTCGTCGCGCTCCGCCTCACCGAGCGCGTTCTGACCTCGGAGGATCTGCTGCCGGAGCGTCTCCGGCGACATTGCAGAGATGTTGTCCGCGCGCTGCAGCTGAGGAGCCGTCAGCGGGCGTTGCGCGGGAGCTGCAGCCCTCGCCGCCGCGTCCTCGGTGGCGGTGGTCGCGCGGCTATAGAGCTGCTGCAGTTCCGGATCCTGGGCGGTGAGCGTCGCGTTCGTGTTCCACATCTCGGCGCGAACAAAGGCGTCGCCGCCCTCGATCTCGCTGATGGTGCTGCCGAAGCGCTCGACGTAGGCGTCATGGACGCGGCGTGATTGAGCGCGCACCAGGTCGTCGGCGCTCCAGTCCTCGCGAGCTGCCTTCCGCAGCATCTCGACGAGCTCGCTGTCGACCTGGTTGATGGCGCGGGAGATGTTGGGCGCGGCTCCCGGAGGCAGCGCCTGCACGGCGCGCCTGACCGTGTTCTCGAGCGCTTCCCGCGCCGCCCGGAGCCCCATCCCCCGGGGCAGGAACAGGAGCAGCAGGCCCGCGGAGGCGGCGGCCGCGCCGGCGGTCTCGCTGTTCTCGTTCTGGGCCGCGCTGAGGGCTCCGACGGGAGCGAGCGCGGCGCCGAGCGCCTTGGACGGGTCTTTCTTGACCGCGGCGAGCAGCTTCTGGCCGAGGTTCCGCGGCGGGTTGCCGAGCGGCTTCACCGCCGCGAGCGCCTCGTCGTAGGCCTTCTGCGCGGCCGCGATTGCCGCCTGATCAGCCTGCTTCGTCGCCGTCCGAAGGTCTTTGGTCGCCTTGTTCAGCGCGCGCACGTCGAGGTCGCCGCCCGAGGATGCCGAGAACGGCCTGGCGGTGACCGTGACGCCTTCCGCTGCCTTGGCGGTCGGCTTGGGCGTCGATGGAGGCGCCGCCGGCGGCGCTCCGGGCGGCTTCTTGGGCGTCGCCCGCGTCACGTCGTCGACCTTGCTCGACAGCGCTGCCTTGCCCCGGCGAAACAGCCCCGTCGCAGCGTCGCCGGCGACCTGTCCAGCCTTGCGACCCGCGTAGAAGCCAGTCGCGACCGCAGCTGGCGAGCCATGGCCCAGCACCATGCCGCCAACGGCGCCGAGCGCGCCGGTCAGGGCTTGCCCCGGGCTCTTCACTGCCTCGGCGGCGATGTTCTTGCGAGCCTTGCCCCAGATGTAGCTCGCGATCCGCTTGCCGTAGCCCTTGTTTGCGGCGCGACCGAGCAGGTAGCCGCCGATGTAGCCCGGGACGCCGAAGACCGCGCCACCGATGGCGGCGCCGCCGCCGTGCAGGATGGGCTGCAGGGCGTTCTCGAGCTCGTCGGTCACGACCGCGTTGGCCTCCTCCGCGGCCCGCTCCTTGAGCCGCGCCGGGTGCGCCTCCCAGTCCCGCACGCGCTTGGCGGCCTTGGGGATCTCGTTTACCTCGTCGGAGGCCGCGCGCACGGCGTTGATGTCGGCCTGGGCGCGGCCGACCTCCATCGGCGACGCGCCCTTCGCTTTGAGGTCCTCGAGGTGCTTCTCTGCCTGCTTCAGGACGTCCTTTATCGGATCGCGCCCCTTGCCGATGCCGTGCACGCGGGCCGCGATGTAGTCGAGCGCGTCGTCCTCGGTGGCGCGCGGGATGCTGCCCTCGCCGAGTCGCTTCTCGAGTCGCTGCATGCTCCGGCTGAGCTCCTTGGCGAGCTTGGGCCCCCGCTTCTCGAAGTCCTCGACCTTCTTTTTGAGCGCGGCGACGTCGTCGGGCGTCGTTCCCGCGATGAGCCGCGAGCCCGTCACCTTGTCCGCTCGTTCGAGGGCCCGCTCGGCCTTCTGGACCTGTTTTGCGAGGTCTCTGTCGCCGGTGGCCGTTGCACGCGTTCTCGCCTTGTCGAGCCGGGCCTCGAGGGCGTCGCGTTGACCGAGCTCGCGCACGTTCCAGCTGCCGACGACGTCGGCGCCGTCGTCCGCGGTGCTGGCGTAGGTCTTGGCGGCCTTGCCCCAGGTGCGCTCGCTCCGGAGGGCCCCGTCGAGCGTCTCGATGGCGTCCTGCACGACCAGGGACTCGCTACCGAGCGCTTCGAGCTCGCGCTTGGCCGAGTGCAGCGCCGCAAACATCTCGTGGCTCTTCTTGCCGAGCGAGCCCTGGAGGACATCGCGCGCGCTCGCGACCGCGGGCACGTCGAGCATGTCGGCGGCGTGTTCGAGCTTCACCGCCACGTCGAGGAATTCATCCTCCTGGATCTTCACGTTGCCGCTAACCGTGCTCTTGAGCGCCTTGGGCGAGAACATGACGTCGGGGTTATCGACGAGCTTCTGGTCGACCCGCTCCATGGCCTTGTCGAACTCGGTCTGCACCTTCTGGTAGACCGCCTCGTCGTTGCGCTGGAGCTTGCCGAGCTGCTTGACGGGATCGGTCTCCGCGAGCGCGTCGTCGGCGCCGAGCCGCTCCGCCCGATCGATGGCGGAGTCGATGTAGTTCTTCGCCTTGCCCGCGCCCCCGAACGCGGCCTTCAGCGCGACCGCGCCGATGCCCTCCATCGCCAGGGCCGTTCCGCCGGCGAGGCCCATGTCGAGCACACTGAACTCGTCACCGTCGATGACACTCGCGCCCGCCTCGCTGATGGCGCCGCTCACGATCGAGCTGAGGAGCGCTCCGCCCACGCCGAGCTGCGGGATGAGCAAGGCGGTAGCGAGGTCGGGCACGACGGCCCCGGCGGCGGCCCAGTTGGGGTTCGCCTCGCGCTTTGCCTTCTCGCTCGGCGTGTAGACGAACGGGACGAGCTTCTCCGCCTCCTGGGCGACGCCGGGGCGCAGCTTGCCCGAGAGCGGGTCGATGGCGGCGGGACCGATGGGCGCGCCCGTGAGCGGATCGGTGGGCTGGAACAGGCCCCGCTTGCTCGCCGCCTCCGCGAGCTCGGCGGGCACACCGATCATGGTGGAGGCGTAGGCGTCCATCTTGTCGCCCAGGCTGGTCCCGAACCGCTCCTGGAGCGTGAACTGCTTCACGTCGTCGGGAGTCGCGGGCACGAGCCCATGGATCGCCTGCGCGGCCTCGGCCTCGCCCTCGTCGACGCTGAAGAGCTCGCGCGTCGTCGGGTTGATGAGCTGCACGCGGCCCACCGTGGGCGCCCGCTCGAGCAGCTTTGCCTGCTCGGCCCCGGCGTCCGGCGCTCCGGCATCTGGCGCGACGGGGGCAGGCGCCTGCTTCGCCTGGAAGGCCGCAACCTGCTCCGGCGTGGCGTCGACCAGACCGTTTGCGGCGCGCGCGGCCTCCGCCTCCTCCTCGTCGACCGAGAAGATCTCACCGTTCGGATCTGCGAGCTGGATTCGGGCCATCAGTTGACCCCCGGGCGCAGAGACTTCACCGCGCCCCGGTTGAGCGTGTGCTGGTAGAGCTTCGTCGCGTCCTTGTCACCCGAGAGCATGGCGTTGCGCTGGGTCGCGAGGGTTTGCGCCGTGCGCGAGAGGTTCTCTTTCACGCTCGCCTGACTCGTGAGCGTCTGACCTGACTGCGTGCGGAACGTCTCCTGCTGCTGAGGCGTCGCGCTCGCGCCCGTGGTCGCGTAGGTCAGATCTTCCTGGATACCGATGAGCGCGTCGCGGACCTTGTCGACGTCTGGCTGTGGCCCGACGCCCGCTTCGTCGAGCGCGGTGCTCAGCACTCCCGCCGGGCCCTCGCTGAGGACGTTCTTCAGCATCGGCCGCGAGTCGACGGGGCCAACGCCCTTCAGGTCGCCCGCCTTCGACCAGTCGATCACACCCGTTTTCGGATCGTACGCTTCGATCGGTACGCCCATCGCCTCGAGCCCTTGTCGGATGCGGTTCTCGGCGACCTCGAAGCGCGGCATTTTGACGGCGAGATCCTTGGCGCCGTCGATCACCACCTTGGCGCGATCGTTGGCGATGGTCCGCGGGTTGCCGTCCTTGTCCGTGTACCCGAGCACCCGGGCGACCTCGGCGGAGTCGAGCTCGGCGAGCCGTTGCTGGCGCAGCTGGCCCTCCTTGAGCGCGTTCTCGACCGTCTTGGCTCCATCGACGGCCTTCGGCACCGCGCGCTGGGTTGTTCTCTGATCGCTCGTCTGCTCCCGATCCTCGGTCGTGGCGAGCAAATCACCTCGCCGCTTGGCCTGCTCGGCGCGGGTCTGCGTCGCGATATAGGCCATGTTCGCGGCGTGCTCGCCGGTGGCGCCGGTCTTCTTCGCCTCGAGCTCGGCCTTGAGTGCGACGGCGCTCCGCTGTCGGTCTCGGGCGAGCTTCTCGGCGGTCACGGCGTCGAACCCCTGCTTCATGTACTTGTCGATTTCGTTGCCGATGCTGACGCGACCGCTCGCGATCTGCTGCTTCTGGTCGTCGATGTCGCGCTCGATCTCCGCGTCGATGACTGCGAGGACGCCGTTGTCCTTTTGCCCGTTGAGAGCGCCGAAGCCGCCGTTCAGCGCCGCCAGGATGATCATTCCGAGCTTCTGCCCCGAGCTCTTGCCCTTCATGTAGCGATCGGGGTCGAAGCTCTCGTCGTTCTTCTTCAGCTCGGCGCGCTTGATGGTCTCGAAGCGCTCGGCGCGCTCCTTCTCGCGCTGCTGGGCGGTGATCTCCGCGCCCTCGGCCCCGATCTGACCCTGCACGCCGGCGATCTGGGTGTCGAAGGCCTGCCCGGTGCGAGCGTCCTTGCCCTCGGCGAGCTTCATGCCCTCGCCGAGCACGCCTTCCATGGCCGCGTCCTCCTCGCCAATGCGCCTATCGACGTTGGCGCGGTTCGCGCCCTTCACGACCGAGCGGCTATGGGTGTCGGTGATGCCAGCGAGCGGTAACCCGCCTCCGGAAGGCGCCGCCGGCGCCGTCGCGGCGCTCGGAGTCGGCTTCTTCGGCAGCTGGTTCAGCTTGCCCACGAGCGCGACGGCCTTGGACGCGCCAGCGGGCGGCGGCGCGGGCTTTCCGCCGAGCGCGACCGTCTCCTGGGGCGTCAGCGACGTGTTCGGCACGTCCGCGGCCGTCGGCGGCGCGGTGTTGGGCATCGGCGGCGCGGGCACGGAGAGGTCACCCACGGGAGTCGGCAGCCCCGTGTCACCGGCGTTGTTGTTGGCGAGGCGCAAGTCGGGCCCCGCTACCGGCGCGGCCGCGCCCATGGCGCCCTGGGCGATGGCGGTCGACTCGGCGCCGACGGTGGCCCCGAGTGAGCGGCCCGGCATGGTTTTGATGAAGTTACTCGCCGTGTCCGGGTCTGACAGGTACATGACGCGGCCCTTGTCGTCGCGAAAGTTCCCGGTTCCGACGGGCATTTCGGGATCTTGCTCGAAGTCGACGATGGGCATCAGACGGTCTCCTCGAGGGCCTTGAGCTTGTCGTACACGAGGGCGACTCCGGAGAGCGCCGCGAGCCCGGCGCGCCGCGTGTCCACGCCCAGGAACCCGTCCGGCATCTCCATCACCATGGAGCGACCGAGCTTCGTCTTCCGGAGGTCTTGCGCCATCGGTCCGAGCCGCTTTCCGCGCGTGCCCAGGCCGTGCGCGTCGTCGTCGTTATACTTCCAGGTCTCGGCCTTGACCGACTCGAGCAGCTCTTCGAGCTCGCCCGGATCGACCTCGGCGATCTCGGTCTTCAGCCGCTCGTCGCTCTTGGCAATCGCCGCCGTCGCGCCCGAGCCGACGCCGCCGATCACGGAGGTGAGGATCTGGCCCCAGTTGACCCCCGTCTGCGCCTTGATCTGCTTGAGTGCGACCATCGTCTGCTGGTCGATGCCGTACTTCTGCATGAGCAGCGCGTCGGTCTGGTTCTGGTCCTCGACGCTGAGCTTGTCGTACTCGTACTGCAGCGTGGCCATGTCCTTGGTGAAGCCGAGGATGCTCTCGGCCTTCTGCTGATCGATCTGCGCGTAGCCGAGATCGAGCTGACCGTCGGCCTTGAGCTTGTCGAACTCGTTGTTGATCCAGTTGGTCGCGCTCCCGAGATCCGCCTTGCTGATGTCGACCTCGATCGCGGCGGTGTTGAGGCCGAGGTCGGCAGCCTTGCCGAGCAGCTCCGCCTTGAAGCGCCGGTCGGCGTCCTCCTCGCCGGCGCGGAGCGTCGCGAGCTCGCCCGCCTGGGACACGTCCGCGAGCGCCTGGGTGCGCGCGCCTTCCTGGCCGATGAAGCTCGCGTCGCCGATGGCCTGGCGCTCGAGGAGAGCCCGGTCGCCTCGGTTTCTGGAGCCGCGCGCCGCGCCGAGCGCGCCCCGCTGGCTCGCCTCCACCGAGAACGCGGTCCGCAGATCCGCCTCCCTCCCCGCCTTGTGTAGGGCAGCCTCCGCCGCGCTCATGCCGCGGGTCTCGTCGGCGAGGTTCAAGAGCTTCTGTTGCACGGCGTTGATGCCGTCGAGGAGCGGATCGACCCGCGTTCGGTCCGTGACGGGCGCCGGCGTTTCGGCAGGGGAGCCGCCGCCGACCTGCCCGGTGTCGAAGCGCGATAGGTACTGCTGCGCCCGCGCCGGCATGCCCGTGGTGGTCGCCCGCGGTCGCGTGCTCGCGGTGAGCCCGGGGGCGAGGTCGCTCTCGAAGCCTTTCAGGCCCGCCCCGACAACGTTGATGTCCACCGGGGCTCGCGGCTGAGGGGGCCCGGCGGGCTCGGTGAGGTCGAGGCTGTCGAGGGTCGCGTTCACGTCGACGGTGGGCCCCGGCGGCGGCGCCGCTGCTTGCTGCTTCCAGGCGTCGTTGGCTGCCTGATCCACCATGCGCGCGCCCGCGTGCCCGTCGGGGTGGATGAAGGTCTCCCAGCCCGGTCCCTGGTAGTTCGGGTTACTGGGATCGGTGTAGCGCGCGATGAACTTCGCGTTGATGTCGTCGCCCCCTTGGCGCTCCCAGCTCTCCTTCTGGCGCTCGTCCTTGGTGGCCTGCTTGTCGTTGGAGGTGCTGTTGCCCGTCAGGAAGTTGAAGGAGTCGGAGAAACTCATGGCTCGCTTATGCGAGCGAGGGGGTTTACCCTCCGGATTGGGCTAGCCTTTACCGTAATGGCTGCCACGAGGGCGCGCGCCTCATCCGCCGTGGAGCGCGCCCAACCCACCCGCATGCACGGTTTGCCGCAGAGCGCGCTCGTCCACGAGTACATGTGGATCGTCGAGAAATTCGCGGCGCAATACCGTGCTGTTGCCCGCGGCGCCGACCTCCGCGCCGCCGGCGCGCTCGGTCTGGTGGAGGCGGCGGCGCGGTTCGAGCCCAAGCGGGGCCTGCGCTTTTCGACCTACGCCTGGACGTGGGTGAAGGGCGCGGTCCTCGCCGAGCTCCGCCGCAGCCACGTCGTGCCCGTCGCCGAGTGGACCGCGCGCAAGGACAAGCGCCAAGGTAGGCCGCCCCGCGTGATGGTGGTCTTCGGTGCGCTCGACGAGGACGCGCCCGAGTCCGCCAGCTTCGAGCCCGCCGAGCAGGAGGGCGACGCGGACCACTCCATGCGCCTGCGCGGCGTCAGGGCGGCCGCCGAGGCCCTGGAGGACCCGAGCCACCGCCAGGTGGTCGCGGGCACCCTGGCGGGCAAGACGCCGGAGCAAATCGGCGAGACGATGGGGCTCGGCGACGAGCGCGTGCGGCAGCTGCTCCGGGAGGCCCAAAGCCTGCTCGCGGCGCTGATGTGGGATGACACCTGGGAGGACGAACGAATGGACGACGACGACCTGAGCGCGAGCGACCTGGCGCTGATTCAAGACCCGGCCTTTTACCGCACCGCGCAACCGCTCGTGCGCCGCCTCGCGGTGGCCGTGCTCGAGGCTCGCAAGGAGGAGGAAGACACCGAGCCCGCCGACGCCGTCGTGGAGGCGAACGAGCAGATCCTCGCCGCCCATGAGAAGACCTGGGAGCTCGAGAAGGCGCTCGCGAACGCCAAGGCGAGCGCCGACAAGCTCCGGGACCGCGTCCAGACCCTCGAGGTCACCCTCCGCACCGAGCGCGACCGGCTCAAGGCCGCCCGCGCTGCCGCGTTCGACCGGGTGTGCGCGAACGAGGTCCGAGGCTTGCTCCGCCAGGCGATGAAGGCGCTCAAGCCATGAAGCTCGACTATGACGCCTTGCGAGCCTCGGCCGAGTACGCTGGGCTGAGCGATCTGCAGATCGAGTGCGTCTTCCGCAGGCTCGACGAGGCGAGCACGGAGGCGCTCATCGCCACCCTGGAAGAACGCGGCATTCAGGTCGAGCTGCACCTGTTCGACCGGAGGTATCGGTCATGAGAGCCGCTCTGCGCTCGTGCCGGGAGTGCAACGACTACCCGTGCTCGTGCGTCGACCTCGACCCGCTCCATAACTCGCTCGGTCCGAGCCGCCACAACGGACAGGTCATCATCGAGCAGAACGAGCTCGAGTGGCTGCTGCGCTCGATGCGCATGGCGGGTCGCCGCCTGCTCGACCCCAAGATCCTCGAGCCCAAGCCGCTCCCGGTCCCGATGCCGTTCTACGGCTACGCCAAGGAGAAGCCCGAGAGCGCGCCAACCGAGCTGATGGCGACCCTCGCGCGCGCCATCTACGAGAGCCCGCACTCGATGACCGACATCAGCGAGAAGATGCGGGTCCACTATTGCGACCTCGGGCAGCTCTTGACGGGCGGCCTCGTGCAACCGGAGTGCATCCGGCGCGCGGAGGCGTGGCTCATCGGAACGCGAGCCCACGTGACCGCGCCGATCGATTCGCCGCCCGCATCGCGTTAGCGCGCGCCATGTCGCGGATGCGCTGCGCTTCGGTCCGGGTGTCCTCCGGAGGCCGGTACGCCTCGAGCGCGCAGATCTTCTGGAGCCCGTAGAGCCAGCCATCGGTGCAGTCCGCCTTGTAGCGATCATGGAAGCCCGTGCGGAGCGGGTTCCAGGGCAGGCGCTTCCATTCATCCGCGAGCTCGGAGGCCTCGACCGTCAGATGGAGCTGCTCGGCGGCGAGCATGCCGCGGCCCATGTCGATCCTCGCCCGGAGGTGTTGCTTGTCGGCGGGCTCGATGGGGATGTTGTACTGGTTGCGGAGCGTGAGCCCGTAGCCCTTGCCGAGGCCGCCCTCGTCGCCGAGGATGTAGTTGGGGCGCCACCGCTGCCGGAGGCCCTGCACCTGCTCGGCGATCTTGTCCAGCGCCAGACCCGGCAGCGAGTAGGACTGCATCACCCACACGTGCGGGCGCTGCTGCTGGCGGAGGATCGTGAACGAGGTGTGATCGACGACGCCGAAGTCCAGGATCATCACCGTGAGCCCCGTCGCCGGGCCCTCCTCGTAGTCGCCGAGCCAGTCGAAGACAATCGAGCCGATGTCCGGCACCCACTCGGCGAGGTACTCGCGGCGGAAGCTCGGGTGATCGATGGTCCAGCCGGCGTTGTCGCGCAGGATGTCCGCGAGCGCGGTACGCGGATCGATGGGACGGCCCGATCCGTCCGTCATGCGCGTGTTGTCGTAGATGGTCGCGTGATGGGTGGGCCACGAGCCCGCTAGCTTCGTCGCCGGATCGCCCGTGATGGAGAACCAGTAGTCTTTCGGATCCGGATCGGGCCCGGGTGTGCCCGTGAGCGCCATGTCGCCGCCCGAGTCGACGAGCGCGGGCTGGAGCACGTCCTGGACGGTGTACTGGAGGAGCTCCGAGTGGAACGTGCCGCACTCGTCGCCGATGACCCGGCGGTATTTGGGGCCCCGGAGGTTCTCGGCGGCGGCCTCGTCCTTGACGCCAGCGAGCTGGATCACCCCACCCGAGGGCTCGGTGACGGTGTGGTCGCTGCCGTGGTACTTCAGGCCCAGCGAAAAGCGCAGGTTCATCTCCCGGAACGCCGGGAGCATGATGCGTTTGGCGGTGCCGATGGTGCGGGCGAAGTAGAGCGAGACCTGCCCGGGGCGCCCCCCCATGAGCATGACCGCGTCGACGTAGCTCTTGCCGACGCGGCGGGCCATCAGCGCCGCCTTGAAACGGGCCGTGTCCTGGTAGAAAGCCATCTGCTTCGCGTGGAGAGAAGCGACGACGGGATTGGGCGCGAACTCCTCGAGGAGGTCCGCCAGATCGTGGTCAAACAGCACTGCGGATGCTAGTTTATGCGAGCGGCGGCGCTGACCACGCGCTGCCACGCATAACCCGGGCCATGGGTAGTAGCGTTCTGTTCTACGGGGCCAAGTCGAAGGACGAGGCAGGGAAGCGTCTGCTGGCGCTCGTCGAGGCCAATAAATCCATGCAGGAAACCCGGCGGCTGCTCGCTGCGAAGTACGCTTCGCTGTACGAGGGCCTGCACCTGAGTGGGTTAGCGCCCTACGGTTACTCCGCCGACAGCGCCGAGTACTTCAAGGACGAAGCCGGCGAGCAGATCCCGATCATCCGGAACGCCGCGCACTCCATCGTCGACACGTTCGTCAGCAAGATCGCCGCGCTCGAGACGCCCAAGCCCGCGGTCATGACCACGCACGGCTCCTGGGGCGAGCGCCGCATCGCGAAGAACCTCGAGCTACTGGTCGAGGCCGAGTTCTTCGAGCCGCAAGGGCGCTTCGGTAGCCTCGAGGAACTGTGGATCCATGCCGTGCGCATCGCCGCCGCCGCGACGGGTTCGGTCGCCGTCAAAGTCGTCTGCTACCCGAACGAGCCCAAGGTCAGCCACGAGATCCACGACACGCTGACGATGAGCTTCGACTTCGGCGAGCTCTGCTACGGCGACCTGCTCACCATCGCCGAGACGACCTGGTTCGACGTCGACCGCCTGTGCGAGATCTTCCCGGGCCGCGCGAACGAGTCGATCATCCGCAAGAGCATCGAGAAGCCGCCCGAGGAGTACCGCACCCCCGTCGCCCAGGGCCACATCGGCGAGATGGTGGCGCTGCACGAGGGCTGGCGCGGCAGCCACGGCCGCGAGTGCGGCAAGTACTGCGCGACGGTGAAGGAGGGCACGCTCGAGTTCAAGCCGTACGACTACCCGAAGCCGCCGTTCGTCTGGTTCGTGGTCGATCCGCACCTCTACGGCATCCTCGGCTGGCCCCTGACCCACCACATCTACGAGAGCGTCAAGCGCGACAACCTGATCAAGCAGAAGGTCGACCGCGGCGTCTCCAAGGCCATGCGCGGCGCGATCTTCCTCGACCGCAGCAAGCTCATGGATCCGGACTCGATCGACGTGATCGAGGACGACAAGATCTTCGACACGACCGATCCGCAGAGCGTCAATTTCGTCAACGCCCTGGGCTTCAACCCCGCGCACCTCGACGTCTCCGACCGCCACTACAAGGACGCGCACGACATCTCCGGCGTGCCCGAGATGCACACGAGCTCGAAGGCTCAGCCCGGCATCACCGCCGCCATCGCCGACCGCCAGGTCGCCGCGCGCTTGAACGAGCGCTTCGCCGCCTGTCAGCGAAGGTATGTCCAGGCCGTCGCTGTCGACGACGCGAAGCTCATCATCCAGGCCTTGCGCGAGGCGCGCGAGGAGCACGGGAAGTTCACGCGGCTGTTTCCCGGGCAGAAGTTCCTCAAGGAGATCACGAGCGACGCGCTCGACCTGGAGGACCACAAGTTCAAGCTCCGGATCGCGGCCGTCTCGGGGCGCGCGAACACTCCGGAGGGGCGCCTGCAGTCGGCGTTCGAGCTCCGGCAGATGGGCATCTTCCGCGATGACTCCTACGCCGCCGCGCAGTCGGGTTTCGACACGCCCGAGGAGCTCGACGACATCGACACGCAGCGCGAGTGGATCGAGAACGAGATCAACCGCTGGCTCTACGCGCCCGACGAGGAAGTCGAAAAGCCGAACTTCTACCGCCCGCCGCTCAAGTACATCCAGCTCGAGGCGGCCTTCAAGCGCGCCATCGACGGCTTCATGGAGGCCCAGATCGAGGAGCTCGAGGACGAGCGGCTCGAGTTCTTCCTGCTGTTCCTGTCGGACCTCGACGCCGCCCTCGTGCAGCGCAACGCGACCGCCCAGCAGGGCGCCCCGGGCGGCATGCCCGCGCCGGGAGCCGCGCCCCAGGTCGGCGCCGGCATCGCGCCTCCTCAGCTGATGGCGGGCTGAGGCGTTTTGGGCGGCGCCGCGTTCCTCGCATACGCCCCCTATCCGCATGCCCGCACCCACGCCTGCCGCCCCAGCTCCGTCCGAAGCCGTCTCCACCGCCGCCCTCATCAGCCAGATCGCCACCGAGGCGCGCGCCGCGGGGCAATCGCTCACGTTCGATCCGGAGACGGGCATCGACGACGACGACGCGCCCGCCAAGCCAGGCAAGGGCAAGCCCGCCAAGGGCAAGGCCCCCGCGAAGGAGCCGAAGGTTGGTCGCGGCAAGGACGGCAAGTTCACGAAGGAGGCCGAGACCGACGAGGAAGTCGAGGACGAGCCCGCCGTCTCCGATGAGGAGACCGAGGCGGAGCCCGACGAGGAGGAGACCGAGGAGGAGACCGAAGAGAAGGCGCCCGGCGAGATCGACACCGACGCCCTCCACGCCGCGCTGAACGCCGAGGGCGGCGTCGACATGCTCGCGCTCGCCAAGGCGCTCGGCAAGGAGCCCGAAGACCTCGGCGTCACGCCGGCGCAGCATCTCGCGCTCCGGGTCGCGCAGCGCAAGGCCAAGGGCACGCTGCAGAAGGCCGAGAACCTCGCCGACAAGCTCATGAAGACCTACGGCGACCGTGTCGCCGCGCGCCGCGCCGTCTCCACCGGCGATCTGGCCCCCGCCATCACGTGCGTCGAGGGCATCTTCGGCATGAGCTGGAACGAGCTCAACCGCGCCGTCGCGGCCTCCCTCGCCGGCAAGCCCCTGCCAGATATCGAAGAGAAGCGCGAGGTGCGCGAGCTCCGGAAGAAGGAGCAGGACCGCGCCGACGCCGACAAGAAGGCCAAGGAGGAGAAGGCCACCGCCGAGCGCGCCGACGAGGCGAAGGCGTTCATCACCTCCAAGATCAAGGGCGACAAGCTCGCGAGCCCCGAGATCGCCAAGCTCATGAAGGAGGCGGGCCTGCCGAGCATCACCGAGCTCGTCTTCGAGGAGCTCAAGAGCGGCTACTCGAAGGGCCTCACGGACCCGCGCAAGGCGCTCGAGAAGGTCCGCGAGCGGCTCCAGAAGCAGGCCAAGGCGCTCGCCGCCGGCGGCCTCGTGACGCTCCCCACGTCAGGCAAGAAGCCCGCGCCCGTGAGCGCGTCGAGGCCGCGAGCCTCAGCCCAGGCGGGCGCCGCCGGTAACTCCCGCGAGATGACCGACGAGGAGCTGCGGCGCAGCGTGCTCAAGGAAGCGGGGCTCGCCCGATGAGAACGCACGACATCGAGATCACGGTGCACGAGCTGCCGGACGCCCCGCTCGAGGTCACGGCCGAGTGCATTCGCGCGCTCGCGACGCTCTACCCGTCGCCGCAGATCCTGATCGACGCCGGCGCCACGGGCAAGATGCTGCTCGACAGCCTCGTCGACTGCGGCGCCAAGCCGCTCCCGAAGGGTCTGCTCGCGGGCATGTTTCGCGGCTCGCAAACGACCTACGCCGAGGAGTACGTCCGCCGCTACGCCGACATGGTGGCCCGGCGCGTCCACGTCGAGCGCGACGAGGCCGGTAACGCCGTGATCTCGTTCCGCGGCCGGCGCGAAGTCGTGCCGATGCAGGTCGAAGTCGAGTCCTACCTCCGCGCCCTGTCCGAGGCCGTTGACCGTCTGTTCGAAGCACCCAAGGAAACCCCATGACCGAGCCCGATCGCGATCCAGAGCCCAAGATCTACGCCCCGCTGCTCCTGCAGCTCGAGACCGACCACCCCAAGCTCGCCCCGCTGCTGATCGGCGTGGGTGACCGGCCCGTCGAGTACGACGTCGGCAAGCGCGAGGTCGAGGCGCGCTTCCAGACGGAGGCCGGTACGCTCTTCTCGGGCAAGTACCACACCGAGGTCGGGACGGCTCGCGAGGACGCGAAGGAGTTCCTCGCGCGCATGGCGGGCAAGCTCGCCGGCGTCACCGCCTCCGACAAGAGCATCCTCGGCGAGGCGCCCAAACCGCCGCCCGTGGTCGAGCCTGTCGAGGAGGAGGACGACGAGGAGGGTGAAGACGAAGACGACGGCGAGGGCGACGACGACGACGACGAGAAGGACGACGAGGTGCCCGTGACCGAGTCCGAGCCGCCGGCGAGCGAGGCCGCGACCGCCGACTGGGACGAGCCGAAGGAGCCCAACCCGCAGTGAGCCGCCGCAGCCTGCCCGAGCTCGCCCGGCACGTGCGGCCCACCGGGGTCAACGTGACGGTGCGCGCGCGCGACGACATCGATCCATCGAGCGACTCGGTGACGCTCGAGCTCTCGGGGAAGTCCGTGACCGCGCTCCCCGAGAACGTCGGCCTCTGCCAGGTCGTCGACGTCGGGCCCGACGTCACCAACGCGAAGCCGGGCGACATCTGCTTCATCGACTTTTTCGACGTGGCCGAGGGCTACATCGTGAGCGGCGAGGAGATCTATTCGACGCCGGCGATGTCGCTCCGGATGACCCTCGACATCCAGACGGAGGCGTTCGAGTGCCCGTTCACGAAGCGGGAGAAGCTCCGGGCCATCAGCTGCGACATCACGCCGCTCCCGGGCTACGTGCTGACGAAGCACGCCCCCGATCGGATGACCGTCGCCGTCACCGGCTGCGACCGCCTGATCTTGCCTCGTGATGTAACGACGCGCGGGATCGTCGGAGGTCGCAACGTCGACGGCGATCCATGCACGTTCGTCGTGTACGAGGAGGTGGTCAAGGTGGGCCTCGGCGACATCCAGTGCGAGCGCGAGGAGGGCTACACCGAGCGCAAGCTGAAGGCGGAGATCGAGCGGCTCCGCGCGAAGGCAGGCGACACGGTCATGGTGCGCCCGCCCGACGTCGAGCCCGGCGATCTGGTCACCTACTGCTCGGAGTTCTCCATCCGGTTCCGGGCGATGGGCGAGCAATTCCGCTGCGTGCCCTACCGGAACCTGCTCGCGGTGATCGACGACGCCGCGATCCTCGCCGAGTACAACCGTTCTAACCCACCGGCGCCGCTGATCCAGCTCGTCGGGGGCGGCGCGTCGAGGCTCTATGGCACCTGAACTGAAAATCAAAGCGACCTTCGAGGTCACGTCGAGCGCCTGCCCCGGATTCGTGGTCAAGGGCACGGGCACGACGCAGCGCAAGGCGCTCGAGGACGCGCTCGCGGGGATCAAGGGCGAGATCGGACACCTCCAGGCGTGCATCGACGCCTACTCGGCTCCGAAGGCGCAGTTCGAGGCGGCGCTCGCGGAGCTCGGACCGGACGATGGCGGGCCCGGGTGATCTGCGGGCGGCCGATGGTCGCTACGCCTGCAAGCTCTCGCCCGAGGTCGCCGCGGGCATGGTGGAGGCCGTCAAGAGCGGCCTTTTCGACCAGCAGATCGCGCTAAAGCACGGCGTCGACGTCACGACGCTGAAAAGCTGGGTGGAGCGCGGCCTCGACGAGGAGGCGGAGGAGCCTTACAAGTCGTTCGCCGAGGCCTACCTGAAGGAGGCCATCGCGCTCGAGGAGCGGCTGCTGACGACCGTGATCGAGGCGAGCGAGCCGTTCGTCGCCGAGCGCGAGACGGTGGAGATCGAGGCGCTCGCGAAAGGCTTCGACGAGTCGTTCAGCGACGATTGCGACTCGAGCGACATGCCGCCGAACACGGTCGTGCGCCGGAGCACGACGAAAACGCGCGAGCAGCGGCGCGGCGATTGGAAGGCGGCGGCGTGGGTGCTCGAGCGGCGGTGGCCGCTCCGCTGGAGCTCGTCGCGGCAGCCCGACGGGGGCCCGAAGGAGGCGATCCGGTTGCCCGACAGCGCGCTCAACCGGCGCAAGCGCGTCGAGTCGCAGCTCGCGGTTCCGTCGCCGGAGCTGATCAAAGCGTTTCGCGACAAAGGATTTGCTATAGTGAAAATCACCGACGCGGCATCCGCTGCGGACGAGTCCATCTGACAGAAGGAGGGCGCATGCCCGCACCCGAGAAACGAATCGAGAAGCTCGAAGCCAGGAGCGAACGGCAGCTGGCCACGATCGGCAAGCTGAAGAACCAGATCGCCGACATCAAAGCGAAGCGCGCCGCCGCCCGTTCGGCGAAGGCGAGCCCGCGCAGCAGCAAGCCCGCCGCCAAGCGGCGAAAGGCCACGCGCAGCACGCAAGCCTCGGCCTCGGCGTGATTGGATGGGGCTCATAGCTTTTGGCAGCGATGTCTTCTGGCGCTCGTACGGCACAACTCCTGCTGAGGAACCGTCCTGGTACAACGTGCCTTACTTCCCGCCCCGCTATGAGCCCCGTTTCGTTTCCAGCATGAACGACGGCACCAACGCCACCGACGTGCACCGCCTGTTCGACTGCCCGAACCCCGTGCAGTACTGCGACGGCTCAGCCGCCTATTGCGCGTGCGATCCGCCCGACCCGAAGGCGATCCCGGAAGAGAGCCAGCTCTACTACGACCGCCTGCGCGCCGCCGGCTGCTCCACGTGGCGCGAGGTGACCGACACGATCAAGGCGACGTTCCCGCCCGACTGGGACGAGCAAACGAGTCACGGGCTCGAGAACGTCCGGTTCGACGAGGGGACCTGGTTCAACCCGCACCCGATCGTCGAGATGAGCCTCGACCCGCACCTGTTTCCGACCGAGCCCGCGAGCGAAGACGCCATCGACGTGACCGACATCCTCACGACCCGATGGCTCGTGCTGGTGGCCCAGTGCGGCGCCCTGCGCGGCGTCGTCGATCCGGCGTGCTACCGGGGGCTGCGCGAGAGTGGCCACGTCCACAGCGTCGACCGATAGCGCCGCCGAGCCCGAGTGGGTTCTCGTCAACCCGCTCACGGGCGTATGCCAGCCGCGCTGGCACCAGCCGCCACCCCGACCGGGGCGCTGTTACACACCCTATCACACATGGGCGTCGAACGATGGCGTGCAGCTGCCGGGCGCAATGGAGGCGTGCGCGCCGCAGTGCTGCGCCGGGCACCGCTGGACGTGCTGCGCCGACTGCGGACGGGACGGCGACCGCGCCGGCGACGAGGCGGAGAGCCCGTGCACGCCGTGACCATTTTGGTCGCCGCCCGAACCTCGCATACGAGGGACTGACGACCATAGGATCCGTCTCCTCAGGCGCACCGGGCCCGCCTCAAAGCCCCGCGTAATCGACGTGTAGAGCGGTCGCGAACCCGCAGCGCATTGGACGCGCTGCCTACACGGAGTTTTGCGCGATGGGCAGCTTTGCCGATAAGTTCCTGTTCCTCAGGTACATCAAAAACAACAAGCTTCAGACGATCACCGAGAAGGTCTCCCCGACCCTCCAGAAGATCGCGAAGCCCCAACGCGGCGGTCTTTCGATCGTCGAGCCCTTCATCCCGAGCGGTCCGCAGGGCTGGAGCTACGATCTGGCGGCCGCGAGCGTGGTCAGCGACCAGACCGATCACGGCGCGTCCGACTACGAGATCTTTACCTCGTCCTTCGGCGAGTACTGGGGCAGCGCCAAGGTCTCGGCGCGAGCCGTCAGCGGCAGCAAGGGCAACGAAGACGCCTTCTTGCAGCACCTCACCGAGGTGATGGACATGTCGCTGAAGAGCTTCGGCGCCGTCGCAGCGCAGAAGATCTTTGCCCCGGTGGGTAACTCCATCGGCCGCATCCAGGACCTGGACGAGGGCGGCACGGCGGGCGAAATCCAGCTGTACGTCCGCGGCGACTCGTTCAACTTCGCCAAGGGCATGGTCGTGCAGGCCGCGGACGGCATCGGCGACGGCGTTCCGTCGAACGTGCGCGCGGGCCTGGGCTATGTGATCGGCGTCACGCCCGACGGCGACGCGAGCGGTCTCATCGGCTCGCACATCCAGATCTCGGCGACCAGCGGCGGCGCGGTCGGCGGCCCCTCGGGCTGGGCGGACAACGACTACATCTTCCGCTCCGGCGACGTCTCGGCGTCCGTCGACCTCTCCGACAAGACGATCCGCTCGCTGCAGGGCTGGATCACACTGGTCGCTCCGAGCGGCACCTACAACGGCGTCAACCGTTCGGTGCACGCGGGCGCGGGCGGCTTCCGGGTGTCGGCGAACGACGTCGCGGGCCTGTCGATCAAGGAGCGCATCGAGCTCGGCGTGAACGTGGGCCGCTCCGAGTACGGCGCCATGGAAGTCGACACGGTCGCGGTCGGTCCGCGCACGTGGATGCAGCTCTCCCAAGAGGTGCAGGATTTCGGCTGGGCGCAGTTCGGCAAGGTCATGGAGATCGGCGCCGGCGAAATCGTGGTCATCACCGCGAACGGCGCGATCAAGGTGATCAACGATCCCTACTGCAAGGAAGCCGACATCTGGTTCCTCACCATCGGGCTCATCAAGATCTACAACTACAACGGGTTCCCTGGGCCGCGCGACGAGGATGGCCTGAAGATGCTGCGCACGGGCAAGAACTACGAAGTCCAGTGGCAGGCCTTCAACTCGCTCACCGTCGGCGGGCAGCCGCAGATGCACGGTCGCTGCAGCTCCGGCAACTGATCCGTTTTTCGGTGTGAGCGCCCTTCGACGGGCTCTCTCGACCTGTGTTCCCTTCCTTGGGAGTTCACGGGGGGCGCTCGCTCCGACCAACCGAACCAATGACGGGGGCCTTCGTAGCCCCCAGAGGATAGGTCCAAAGTGATTACGCATGTTTTTACCCGCTTCGGCTCGCAGCTGCGAGAGAGCGGAATCGTTCGCGGCGGCTTCGTGTTCACCGACTCCGGCGACACCTGGGCGGCGCGCAGTGATGGCGGCTACACCTACCCGGGTTTCAGCGTCGCCGACGCCGGCACGGGGCTCGTGACGGTCACCTTCCCCAAGTGCCGAGACATTGAGGTGATCCACGCCTCCCTACGCAACGCGACGCCGGGCACGTTCGGCAGCCTCCGGCGCATCGAGCTGCCACCCATGAGCCAGGCCGTCGCCAAGGCGGGCACGTTCAACCTGGCGCTCTACCTCGACGACGGCACGAGCGGCGTGCCGGCGCTGGCCGATCCGGCAGATCAGGCGCAGCTCGCGCTCGTTCTGTGGCTGGCGAGGTAACCATGCCGCCCGAGGAAGACTTCACCGACGTGTTCGGCGCTGCCGGCGCCGAGGAGGGCATGGGCGACGAGCTCGAGGAGGCGGAGGATCCGGAGGGCGACGCCGCGCTCGACGCCGCCATCGACGAGGCCCTCACCGCGGAGGATCCCGCGATCCGCCGCGAGGCATTCAAGAACGCGGTCCGCATGTGCAAGGAGTACTGAGGCCCACTCGCTCCTACATCAATAGTTCCAGCGCCCCTCGGTTAGCGGATGAGCCGAGGGGCGTTGCTTTTGGCGCTCGCATAACCCGGAGCACATGAGCGACACGATCACACTGGGCGACCTCGATACCGAGCTGGTCTTCGAGTCATCGACGGATGGAGCCGCAGCCCGCCACGTGCCGGCGCGCCGCTACGCGCTCATCAATCGGCAGTACAAGCGCCTCCGGAGCCTCGTCAGCCACAACGGCGAGAGCTTCTTCCGCGTGCCGGGCACGGCCACCAACACCCCCGCGCGCGCCGCCGGCGAGGACTGGATCGAGCTCGTCTACCCCACGGACGCGAGCGAGATCCTCGGCGTCGACATCTACCACACCGGCGAGTGGCGCGAGCTCGCCCGGGGCAGCTGGGCGCAGCGGCGGGTCTTCCCGGGCGCCCGCAGCGGCGTCGTCGGCGAGTGGACGGAGCTGTCGCTGCCGCAGTCGACCACGACGACCGTCACGGCCGGCAAGATCGCGATCTGGCCGCACAACCTCGGCGGCCAGCACAAGATCCATTACCTCCCCCATTGGGTGCCCATCACCAACACGGCGCACGTGTTCGTGCTGTTCCCCGACTGGCTCGAGTGGCTGCTGACCGCCGCGACGATGGTGCTCATCCAGCGCGACAACAACAAGAGCGACGCTTTCGCGGCCGCCCGCGATCGGAACCTCGCCGCGGAGGCCAAGATCCTCGCGCATTCGCGCCGGAGCAAACGCGGCTCCGTCGTGGCTCGCCGACGCGACGGCATGGAGCTCTGAACGTGGCGAAGCGGCGGCTCAATATCCCCCTCACCTTCGGCGTCCACGGGGGCGACGTCGACAAGAAGCACGCGCCGTTCGGCTTCCTCAAGACGGCCAAGAACGTGCGCATGCGCGAGCGCGGGCGGCTCGGTACGCGCCTCGGCTTCGCGCCGCTTGCCATGACGACCGGCAACGGCACGCTCGCGGCCTTCGACCTGCATCCGTACAAGGGGCGCGCCATCGCGTTCGGCAGCGACGACGGCGCCGGCGCGCCTACGGACTTGTTCGAGTACACGGGCCTCGCCACCGGCGCCTGGCGCGGCACGGACGCGCTCGAGCAGCGCGTGATGCTGAACCCATTCACGAACCCGCGCGAGCGCGCCGGCATCCTGCAGCTCGAGGGCAGCACCGAGCAGATCGACGCGGCCTTGTCCACGGGCCACGTCGCGCTGCTCTACTGCAACGGCGGGATCATCATGTACGCCGTGGTGGTCCAAAGGGACACCGACCAGGCCGTGCTCCAGGAGTGTCTGACCCGATCGGGGGGCGCGCTCGTCGGCGCCAATGGCGCCGACAGGTTCGCGGTGCGCGCCGTTGGCGCGCGCTTCTACGTGAGCTCCGTCCTGAACAATAACACCATCCGGATCATTCACTACGAGCCCGGCGTGCACGCGCGCTTTGCGACCATCGCAACGCCCAAATCCGATCTGACCTCGGTCCAAGCGATCGACATGTGCGCCATCACGCGGCCGAGCGCGCAGCGGGTCGTCATCGCCTGGTCGGAGACGACCACCGTGCGGGTCAAGGTGTACAATGCCGCCGGCACCCTCGGCACGTCGTTCACCTTCACGGCGGCGGCCAGCGTGATCCACCTCGCTGTCGAGGCGGACGAGACCGACGACACGATCAATGTCTACACGGTCGAGACGCCGACGACGGGCGTGCTCCGGACGTTCCAGCTGTCGACCGGGACCTTGCTCGATGGGCCCACGGCGACGACGGTCGGCGCGACCGGATCCATCGGGCGACTCTTCGCCCAGGGCTCCATCGGCGAGAGCATCGCGGTCGGCGTCAACAATTCGACCGACGACACCGTGGTCCGGGTGTTCGACATCGATTCGCACGCGGTCGTCGACACGATCACGGTCAAGAACGTCGCGCTCCGCTCCCGGATCGGCAACGCGCAGACGCCCGCGCAGGACATCGCGGTCGTGTTCTCGGGCGTCGTCGGGCCCGCGCTGCCCGCGTTCGATCGGTCGACGAACGCGCTCTTCTACGTGACCCCCGACGTCACCCACATGTCGACGCGCGATTTCGTGCGCGCGCGCGACCCGCTCAAGTTCACGAACATGACCGGGAAGGTGACGCCCGCGGAGGTGTCGACCACCCTCTGCTGGCTCGCCTCCCGCGATCCGGGTGTGGATGCCGCGATCGGCATGCCCGTCGTGACCCTCGTCGATTGCCTGTCGACGGAGCGGCGCCAGGTCGCCAACTACGGCGGCCTGCTCTACGTGTCGGGCGCCACGCCCGCGGTGTACGACGCCCGCGTCATTGGCGAGCTCGGCTTCGGCGAGGCGCCCGGCATCGTGAGCTTCTCGGCGGGCACCAACGGCGCGCTCACCCAGGGCGGTACCTACTACTACGCCGTGCATTGGGAGATCGTGCTCGCGGACGGCTCGCTCATGGTGAGCCCCGTCTCGGTCGGCGGCAACGCGGGCGAGAGCATCACCGATCAGGCCGCCACCATCACGCTCGCCGGCGCCGAGGACAGCGTAACCGTCAGCGTCACGTGCCCGCACTCGGTCCGCATCGCCGCGAGCGACGCCCTGTTCGGCGCGACGGTAACGGCGGTGCTCAGCCGCACCGAGTGGATCAGCCTGTCGACGACGCCGGCGGTGTTTGGGACGCGCGACTTTGCCGACGAGCCCGCGGCGCCGGGCGACTTCAGCGGCCTGACCCTGCAGCTCAGCGTCGACGGCGGCGGCACGCAGACCGTCACGTTCGGCGCGACCGACGACGCTCTCAGCGAGCTCGTCGCCGCCATCAACGCCCAGACTACCGGGCTCACCGCCAGCGCGGAGAGCGACGCCCTAGTGATCGAGAGCGACACGGAGGGCGCGAGCGCCTCCATCGAGGTCATCGGCGGCACGACCACCGCCGCCGGCGTCGGGTTCATTGGCTTCGTCCCGGGCGACAGCGCCGAGGGCGAGACCACCGGATCGCCCGGGAGCGTGCTCCGGCGCGTGGGCACGCGGTCGCTCTTCAGCGCCAGCTCGAACGGCAGCACGGTCTCGATCAACGACACGCTGAGCGACGAGGACCTCGCCGACAACGAGCCCATCTACACCCAGGGCGACCGCGGCATCCTGTCGGGTCCGCTCGAGCAGCACGCGCCCCGGGGCTGCGCCTACATCACGGCGACCGAGTCGCGGCTGCTCACGGGCGGCCTCGCCCGGTCGTACGAGACCCAGATCAGCCGCGAGGCGTTCCTCTCGGAGCCGTTCTCGTTCTCCGAGTTCTCGTCGTTCTTCGCCAAGAGCGTCGGGCCCGTGATCGCCGTCGAGTCCCTGGACCAGGTGAAGCTCATGTTCACCGCCGACACGGTGCTGGCCCTGCCGGGTGAAGGCCCCGACGATCTCGGCGGCGGGGGCCTGGGCGCACCCGTGCAGATCACGAGCCCGGGAGGCCTGCGCGACGACGGCTGGCGGAGCCTCTTGAAGGTCCCGGAAGGACTGTTCTTCCAGATGAGCGACGACAAGCTCATGCTGCTACCGCGCGGCGCGGAGAGCCCAGTCTGGGCGGGGGAGGCGCTCGCCGCCACGCTGACGGCGTTTCCGGCCATCTCGGGCGCCACGCGTTCTCGCCGGGACCACGCCGCCATCTTCTCGCTCACGAGCGCGACCGACGGGCGCCTGGCGCTGCTCGACTTCCGCGTCGGCGAGTGGTTCATCGACACGCCGCCAACGCAGGCCTCGCGCGGCATCGACTCCGTGATCGAGACGGACGACGGCATCGCGTACCTCTCGGGCGGCGTCGTCTACCGGCAGACGGCGACGTTTGTGGACGGGACCTCGACGCCCATCGCGACCGAGCTCGAGACCCACCCGATCTACCCGTTTGGCGTCGGCGGGCACGGCCAGGTCTACGAGGCGCTCTTCGTCGGCGAGCTCGAGGGCGTCTGCGATCTCACGCTCTCGTGGAGCCTCGACGACGGCGTCACCTACACGGCGCTCACGACCAAGAGCCTGACCGGCACCGCCGGCGCCACCGTCAAGCGGAGCTGGACCCTGCCCGACTGCGTGTGCGGGTCCGTCACGTTCAAGCTCACGAAGAGCGGCGCGGTCGCCAACGGGGGGGTCATCTTCAACGATCTCACACTGCTGGTCGAGGACCAGCCCGGTCTCGAGCTCCTGCCCGAGGCGGACTACGGATGACCGGGCGCGCTCGCATCCCAGGACTCGAGGCCAAGAGCGAGGCGGGCCTCTCCGCCGTGATCACGAGGCTCGAGAAGCGCCTCGCGCTCATCGAGCGCAAGCCCGCGGCGCGCCAGACCCAGACGCGCGACTTCTTCGCCCGTGAGAACGAGACGGTCACGATCGAGGCGCCGGCGCGCGGCCTGAACGCGACGCTGATCAAGGCGAGCAAGTTCAACAAGGGCGCGCGCTGCACGTTCATCCAGCTCACGGCGGCACCCGTCACGTTTCGCGCCGTGGGCGGGCTCGTCAACGGCAAGCAGTCGATCAAGAGCAACGCGCCGGGCACCTACGACGCCGTGAGCGACGGCCAGACGGGCTGGAGTCTGGCCCAGAACATCACCGAAGTGGGCGTCGTCGGCGCCGACGGGACGCCGGGCACGATCGGGCCTCCAGGGCCAACCGGAGCCGATGGACCGCTCGGCATCATCCCTGACCAGCGCACGCTCGGCAACGACTCGGGCGTTGATGCGATTCCGGTTCCCATCACGATTCACCAGAAGCTCGATTGGCTCCCCGGAGCGGGCACCAGATGGGTGTTCGACGGCGTCGACGACCGCGCCGACTTCGGCGCCATCAACGGGTTCGAATACACCGACTCATTCTCGATGGGCGTGTGGACCGCAGTCCTACCGGCCGTCGGCGCCGCTCACGACATGTTCGTGAAGTTTTCCGGCACCCGCGGCTACTCGTTCTACGTGTCGTCGGCCAACAAAGTCGGCGTGTTCATGACCACTGGCGGCCTGAACACCCTTCAAGTCGAGACCACAGCGGCGATTGACGGCGCCCCGCACCAGCTGGTGGCGACGTACGACGGGTCCGGCACTGCGGCGGGTGTGACGATCTACGTCGACAGCGTGTCGGTGGCGCTGACGACTATCGATTCGCCAATCACGGCCACCATGCTGAACGCGGCCAATTTCGCCGTAGGCGGGCGCGATGTCGGCGGCGCAAGCATGTTCGCCGGCGTGTTGTTCGAGACGGCCACCTGGAGTGCACGACTCACGGCAGCCCAGGTGCTGGAAACCTACGCGGGCGGCGTTCCGCCAGACCTCAACGCGCTGGCGACCGCCCCCGACCCGGTCTTCTGGGCCAAGTTCGACGACCTGGATGTGGTCGGCGCCAACGGCATCATCAACTACGGCACGGGCGCACAGCCCGGCACGGCCGAAGGCGGCCTGACGCCAGCAGAGAGCGGCATTGGCGGCATCCCCGTGCGGGCCACCAGCACCTGGGGGTTGCTGAACCCCGGCGCCACAGATCTGCCTGTGCTCAGCAACGGCACGACCGCGATTCCCTCGTACCGGCAGCTGCCACAGACCGCCACGGGCGCACTCACCGGCGACGTTACGAAGGCTGCCGGGTCGGCTACCACGGCCATCGCGAGCAACGTCATCGTCGACGCTGATGTGAACTCCGCCGCAGCCATCGCGCAAACCAAGCTCGGGGCCACGACAGGGTTCAGTGTCAAGGCTAGCGGCTCGGCCGCCACGACCAGCGCCGAGCCCATCGTCACCTTTTCGGCATCTGCCAACATGTCCGCCGAGCGGGTGACGACGGCGAGCACCAGCATCACCATCAACACGGCTGTCGCCAGCCAGATTGCCTTTGAGCGCGCGGCGCTAACCGGACATGTGACGGCGCCAGCCAACAGCAACGCCACCACCATTGCGGCCGCAGTCATCACACCAACGATGCTGGCAGTCGTCGCCGGCAATGACGGCGTGCCATTCGAAAAGCGCATCGCGTTCTCGGCTACTGGAGCAACGGGCGTTGACGTTGACGTTGCGATATGGAGTGCCAACGCCCCCTTCGCTCTGAGGATTCAGAGGGCAGAGCTTCGAGTGTCGACCGCTGCAGCAACAGCAGCAGCATTGCGCACCGCTGCCGCCGGCGGCGGGGCCGTGGTCCTGCCAGATGCAACAGCCGCTACGCAAACCTTCGCGACAGCCACCACCGGGCTCAAGCGAGACAACGCTGTCGCTACGGAGACCGTTGCACTGAACGGAACCGTCGTCCTGAGAGTAGACCGAGCGGTCGCCGGTGAAGTCGTTCTGGTCTGCGTTCGGACATGAGGAAGGGAACAGATGCCAGAATCTAGCTTCAAAAAGTTCTACGCACAGTCGGAGTTCACGGCGATGAGCGGTGCACCGGTGAACCCGGCACAGTTCAAGACGTTCATATCGACGTACCCTATCCTGGTGCCTGCGGCCGATGTCTACGCTGTAGACGGGTTCATTGCCGTTCAGTTCAACGCGCTGCCGTCGTCAAGTGACATTGCCGCATTGGACGCCGCGGTCGCTGCGTTCGTGGCCCCCCCTGCCACCGATTCGCCGCTCGAAATCGAGTCGCTCGGCATCACGCCGGCGACGAGCGCGTCGCTCGTGACGGTCATCGACCAGACCACACCACCGCGCTCGGCGGGCACCTACCAGATCTCGTGGACCTGCCTCGTCGGCATGCTGGCCACGGTCGCCAACGCGGGCGTGCGCGGAGTCATCACGCTCACTCGTACCCAGGGCGCAAGCGTCGTGAGCCGGACCTGGGAGCACAACTGGAACCTCCAGCAGCCCCAGACCTTCTGCGGGTGCATCACGTTCATCTGCCAGGAAGGCGCTACGCTGAGGGCCCTTCTGCAGGTTTCCAAGGTTGGGGCTCCAGCGGCCACGGCGCAGATGGCGGTGGCTCGGATCACGGCGGACAAGATCGGCTGAGCGCGCCGCCTCGCATACTGAAGGGGTGACCGACGAGAAGACTCCGCCCACCGGCTCCCGGCTCCTGCCGAGGCCCGAGCGCCCCGCCGCCATCCCGACGATCCTCACCGTGCACAACCTGCTCTCGGGGGTAGCCGGGCAGGTCGGCGGCGCGCGCGGCGACATCGACCGGGCGAACGAGAAGCTCGACGATGTGCTGCGACTGCTGGCGCCGCCGGCGAAGACCATCTCGAGCTCGCCGCCGAGCTCGGAGGTGCTGCTCATGCCGAAGCTGCCGTCGCCCGACTCGCTCTCGCCGCCGTCCCGGCCGAGCATGGCGGCGAAGGCGGCCCAGGCGGCCAAGGGTAGCGGCAAGTTCGGCAAGGGCATCCTCACGGCCAGCGGCGCGGTCATGGTGATCGCGCAAGTGATCTCGCTCTTCGGGCGCCCCGAGCTCGGCCCCGCCGTCACCGCCGTGAAGGTCATTGGCGGCGCGTTGCTCGATCTGGCCCGCTCGATGGGTGGCACGCCGTGACCCGAGAGCAGATCGAGGCCTTCCAGCGCACGCACGCAAACCACCTGGGGCGCGCGCTCCGGGTCGACGGCGTCCTCGGGCCGCTCACGGAGTGGGCGCTCGACTACGAGACCATCGCGCACGAGCGCCAGGCGATCGTCTTTTCAGCCCAGACCTACATCGACTTTCTGGAGAACCCGCGCGGCAGCAACGACGACCCGCAGGGCATCATCCGGCGGTGGCTCGAGCGCTGCGGAGCCAAGCCCCGCGACCCGTGGTGCGCGGCTTTCGTCAGCCATTGCCTGAGCGTGGGCCTCCACCCGAAGGTCCCGATCGCCATCGCCGGCGCCCAGCGGCTCGGCAAGTTCCTCCGGGCGACCACCGATCCATGGCCGGGCGATGTGATGTGGTATCCCACCCAAGGCGACCGCGGCCACTGCGGGATCGTGCTCGGCGTGAGCGCGACGGAGGTGATGACCATCGAGGGCAACCACGATCACGGCGTGCGCTGCGTCCGGCGGCCCCGCCCCGGGCTCTTCTTCGCCTCCAGCGTCCAGGACACCGTCGGCACCTGCCCCGGCGTCGTGCCGTCCGTGCCGCTCCCCCACGGGAGCACCCGATGAGCCTGATCGGGTCCGTGCTCGGGTGGCTGGGCGTCGCCGAGCGCGCCTTCGGCCTGGTCAAGCGGGTCTGGCCCAAGGCCGAGCCGAAGGAGCCGCCGCACCCGACCTGGAAGGACGTGGAGCACATGCGGCGCCAGGAGCAGAGCGCGGCGCGGGCCTACCCGCCCCCTACCCCTCCGCCGCCGCGACCTCCGCCGCCGCCTCGAAAGCGCTAGGCGCGAGGGGGATCAGCCGGGTCCGTCGACATACCACTCCACCCGGCAGCCGTCCGCGCGCATCGGCTCGAGCACCTCGCGCAGATAGTGCTCGATCTGTACGAGCTTGATCATGTCCGGCACCTTGTAGATGCCCCGGATGTAGATCACGACGTCCGCCTTCCAGCCCCGGATGAGGTCGACGTCGAGCTTGTCGTAGAGCTCGTACGTCTTCCACTCGCCGGAGGCTGCGCGCAGCGTGACGATGGAGGCGCGGTCCTCGTCGCTCAGGGCGTTGAGCACCACCTGGAGGTCCTTGTCCTCGCGATCCTCCAGGTAGCGGTCGATGGTCTTGACCAGCTCGGTGTTCTTGGCGTCGTCGGCGCGCATGCGGAGAGCGAAGATCTGGTTATTGGTGAGGTTGTCCTTCGTGGTCTTCATGATGCGGCCTCCTTCTCGAGAGCGTCAGCGGCCTCGCGGAGCTGCTCGGCGAGAGCGCGAGCCACCTCCGGCTGCTTGTCATCCCACGTCCATGCTCCGCCCGTGCGCAGCGAAAGAACCCCCGCGACGCCGGGGTCCTTCGTGATGACAGCCCCCAGCACGACGACGCCCCGGTACATCGTGACCTTTGCCGCCGGCGGCCCCTCGCGCTCCCGGTCGCCCCAATAGAGTTCATTCACGTGCTTCCGGAGTTCCTTCCACGGGTCGATCCCAACGACGCCGCGGTGGTTCTTTGGCAAACGCAGCATCACGCTCGCCCTGCCTGTACGTCGGCGACGAACTCCTCGAACTCGGCCTGGACGGCGTCGCCGAGCTCTTGGTCCTGATCGGTGAACTCGGGATCGTCGGAGACGTTCTCGAGCATGATGTGAAAGAGCGCGTTGGCTCCGGCGTAGAAGGCCCGGCGCGTCTCCTTCCGCTGCAGTGGCCCGGCCTGCTCCGGCAGCACCTCCTCGAACGACCTCCACGCCTCGGCGATGTGCTTCTTCACGCCTCCACCCGAGCCTTTCCAGCGCTCGCCGAGCGGTAGCGCGACGACCGGAGCAAAGCCGCCATCTCGTCCAGCTGCGCGCGCACCGGGGCGGGCACGGCGGCCATGTCCTCGTCGGTCATGGCCACCATCGCCAGGTTTTCGTCGAACCGGTTGATCCCGAGGCACTTGACGCAGATCGAGAGGTTGCCAGGCTCTGCCTTCTGGCCGCTCTCCGTGCCGGTAGCGGCCTCGAGGAGCTTGCCGCAGTGGCCGCACGGCGAGGGCGGGACGGCGGTCTCGGCCTTGCCAAAGTCCCGGACGAAGGTCTGCATCGCCTTCATCGCGTCGCTCTCGTGCGTGGTCTTCACCCCGTAGTAGGAGCCGTCGGGCATGGGCATGCCTCGACAGAGTCGCAGCGCCCAGGTGACTTGATAGATCGACGCCTTGCGCTCGGTCTTCTCGTCCAGCCAGGCGAGCAGGCGGAAGGCGTCGGGGCTATTGGCGAGGTAGGCCGCGCCGACGTCGAGGTCGCCCGTGATGATCGTGCGGTTCGCGTCGGTCTGGTGCCACTTCAGATCGGGGCGGGCGGGCTCGGCCTGCACCCACTCGAAGATGAGCCGCGCCATGGTCTCGATGAGAGCGAAGTACTCGGGCGGCATGCCCTCCTTCGCGGCGCGCTTGAACTGGGGGCTGTTTCTGATGTGCTCGGGGATCTGCCCGCCCGTCGAGTAGCTCGCGCCCATCGTGTCCGTGCGGCGCGCCTTCCGCTCCTGGGAGCGCTGGGCGCGGCGGTCTTTGCGGTTCGGCATCAGTGCTCCCTCGGTTCGGCATCCCAAAGCGCTTTGGCGCACGCCCAGCATTGCTCCGGCGTGTAGGCCTCGGTCGCGCCTCGCATGCCTCGCGAGTAGAATTCGATCGCGGCGCACCGCATGAACTCCGTCCGCTCCGGGGCGAGCATCTTCTGGCCGTAGGCCTGCTCCCGCCCCTTGCTCCAGCCCCGCTCCTCGGCAGCGGCGACCGCCGCGTCGAGCTCCGCCTGCGTGTAGGTCTGGCTCATGGCTCCGCCCCCTTCGTCTCAGCCTGCATATGCCCCTGTTTCCTTCCTTCGTTGAATCGGTAGCCCGCCTCGTAGCCGCGGCGCTTGTCGCCCTCGGGCATCGGCTCGAGCTGTTTGGTGATGGCCTCCTCGACCTGGTCCGGGTGGCACTCGTCGACGTGCTCGCGGAGCACGAACCCCTGAATCGCGCCTCCGAGGAATTCGACCGTGAGCCCCTCGGTGTGGGCGAGGTAGCTGTAGAACGCTCGGAGGGTCTCCTCCTGCTCGGGCGTCCTCGCCGCCGGCGGCGGGTGATCGCAGCCGCTCATGACTCGAACGCTCCCCGCTTCACGTCGGCCTCGATCTGATCGGCGATATTGCGCAGCACGTCGGGCAGCGCGCGCAGGTCTTCGGCCGTGAGCTGCGCCGAAAACCCATTGTGCCCAGGCTCACCGCGGACGACGAGCACGCCGCCGCGGGTTCTGCCGCCGCTCTTGCGCTTGGCGCTCTCGAGCGCCCGGGTGAGCTCGGCGTCGTACATGCCGGGTCCGTGCGGCATCAGCCCGCCTCCTTCGTCTCGATGCCGAGCGCGCGCGCGGCAGCGCCCGCCCCGTTGTCGCGGTCGTAGAGGCGCACGGACAAGTCCCGCCGCTCGGCGAGGTTGATCTTCATCACGCGGCCCTGGAGGTAGTCGAAGTGCAGCGCGTGACGGCGGATGTAGTTCTCCTGGTCGATGCCCGGGACCTTGGCGAACAGGTCCGGGAGCTTGGCCATTCGCTCGTCGATGAGCTTTTGCGCCTGCTCCAGGGTCAGATCGCCCGGCGTGAAGTGCACGCGCCCCATGCCCACGGGGCCGCTCGCGTTGTAGAGACGTCGGAGGACCTCCGCCATCTCCAGGTGCCCGACGTCGAGCGTGCCGTCTTCGTTCATGGCGGCGCTCCGTTCTGCGCTCCGAGGCCGCGCCCGAGGTCCTCGGCTCGGCAGCGGCCGAGCATGGATCCGAGGGTCATGGCCTGCTCGCGCGTGAGCTCGCCCGCGCGCTCGGCCTCGACCAGGGCGTCGAGGAAGTCTTGATCCTCGTCCGTCGTGTCGTGGAGGAGGGCGCGGTCGATGAGGGTTTCGAGCTGAGGAGTGAGAGCGTGCATTGGGCGGCCTTTCATGAGCCAACCCCCACGCCGAGATGAGTCAGACGGCCTTCGGTGGAGCCGATGGGCTTCTCGACGAATGGCTCGAGCCGGGTCGGGTTCCGGTGGATCCTGGCTGACCAGTACCGGGAGCCCGCGATGTTGTGCTCGAGCGTGACGAAGAGACCTTCGCGGCGGCCCGGTTGTTCGCACACCGGACCATCAAACCATCTGCCGCTCTTCGGTGGAGGCGTGACCCCTTCGCTCTCCATATACCACGCTTCCATCATCAGGACGACGCCGACGGCGCCCATGCCCTGCGAGAGGAACTGCATCGCCTCCGCGAACACGTCGCGTTCGTCGGCGCGCTTGAGCATGGCCATCAGGGCCATCTCCGGGGTGCCCGCGCGAAACGGTGCGCGGACAGCCCGCGCTTCTGGCAACTTCACCCCGGGTGTGATCTTTTGCCCCCGCTTGGTGGGCGGCTTCGCCGGCACCTCGCACGTGGCCAGCACGTAGCCGTCGGGTGACGGGTATTCGCCGTCCCGGAGGAACTGCTCGCGCATCTGCGCCATGCACCAGTGGCAGAACGCGAGCGCGCCCTCGGCCGTCTCGAGCCTGCTCATGCCGGCGCGCCTCCCTCGCCCGCCGCGAAACCCTCTTTCGCCTTGCTGTGGGCGTAGGCGTGGAAGGACTGCAGGAGCGCGAGGCCCTGGGTGGCGCAGCTCATCGCCTGGACGACGATCTCCTTGGCGTCACCGCTGGCCACGGCGGCGTGACAGGCCGCCATCGCCTCGTCCATCGAGGCGAGCAACGTGCGCGGATGGATCCCCCGGAGCGCGTTCACGTTCTCGCGCAGGAACGTGGCCGTCTGCACCGTGGGCTCGCACATCAGCCCATCCTGATACTTCCAGGTGTCGAGCAGCTCCGTCAGCAGCCGCACGGAGTCGGTCCGCTTGGCGGTCGAGGCGTAGGAGGTGTGCCCGCCCTCGCCGACGGTCGCCGAGACGAGCACGAAGACGCTCCCCGGGAGCATCATGTCCTTGATCGCGGCGGCGATCTCGGCCGTGCGCTTCTCGGACTGGAGCCGGTAGGCGATCTCACCCGGCGTTTCGTTGGCTGTCTTCTTTGGTTCGTTCATCGTGTCCCTCCGTCCTTTCGGTCCTGTCTTCCGTGAATCGCTCGATCGTTGCGTCGACGCTCTTCGCCACCGTCGCGGCGTAGGCGCACTGCCCGGCGAGGTCCTCGACCATCAGCCGCACCTCGTCCACCGTCTTGTAGGTCTCGCGCCAGTGGTAAAGCATCTCCGGATCGCTCTCCAACAGCTGCTTCTTCATGGCCTCGAACCGCTGCAGGGTGCCGTTCGTGTCCCGAAGGGCGCTCGTGAGCGCGTCCATCGCCGGCATCACGTCGCCAAAGTGCGCGCAGTCGAAGCCGATCCACCACAGGAGCCGCAGCTCGTCCGGCAGCTCGAACCGGTCCTTCACGTCCACGAACGTGTCGCTGAACGTGAGCCCGTGGTGCGTCTCGAGCCGCTCGAGGAACTCCTCCGAGCCATAGTTCAGCCCGTGGAGCGGGTGCGTCTCGGGTAGGCCCACGTAGCCGCACCAGGTGCCCATGTGGTTGCGCCACATGAGCAGATCGTAGCCGCTCGGCTCGTGCTTCCAGCGGATCAGGTCGGGCTCGTCGTCCCAGGGCCCATTCGCCCAGAGCGCGCGCGGCGTCATGAAGTGCATCAGCCGCCGATCCTGCTGCTCGAGCAGGCTCTCGTCGGGCCAGCGCTCGACGGCGATGGCCCACGGGTAGCGCGGCTCGGTCATTGCCGGATGAATTCCCGCGCCGGATCGCCCTCGGGCCGACGGCGCCCGCTCTGCACGTGGCGATACCACCCCTCGGGCTCCCCCTGCCCGTCCCAGCCGAGCGCGGCGCGCCAGCCCGCGTCCGACTGCTCGACGTCGTAGATCCAGGTGTCTTTGAAGTAGCCGTCGCCGGCGCCCACGGAGAGCTGCACGCCGCCGACCCGCCAGGGCAGGAGGTAGGCGATGCGCCCGGTTTTGAGTACGCGAATGTGGAGGTAGTCGCAGCCCGCGCGGACGGCGGTCTCGCCAAGGCGGCGGACTGGGGCGATCTCCTCCTCGCTCACCTCGCGGGTCATTTCCCCCTCGCCACCTTGTCCCGGAGCTCGGCCAGCTTGGTGAGCTCGTCGCGCACGATCAGCCGAATCGACTCGTCGAGGTTCAAGGCGAGCAGGACGTCCGTGGCCTTCACGGCGGAGCTGATTGTCTTCTGCGGCGAGCCCTTGCCGTAGCCCGCTTTGCGCCAGACGTAGATCTGCGCGACCGCGACGCCAAAGCGCTTCTCCAGCTTGGCGCCCGGCGTCCCGGCGTTCAGGGCTGCGACCGCCTGATCCTTGGTTTGCTCGCTGTAGGCTCGTCGTGTCTGCTTCTTCTTGGCTGTCACGGCTTCTCTCCTTCGGTGTGCTCTTTGACCCACGGCACGGGCCCGGCGTGCTCCGTCGGCGGCGGGGTGCCGATGGGATAGGCCAGCGCCATGCGCTCCATGCACTCCTCGTTCGTCTCGCCCCCGAACAGGCAGAGGTGCGGGCCCGGGGCGAGCCGGCTCCCATCGCTGCAGATGCGCTCGCCCGCGACGAGGCGCTCCATCTCCTCGCGCGTGAAGGCGAGCAGCAGGCAGCCGTTATTGTCGACGCCCCTCACCATCGCGGCACCTCGAGGGCTCGCCTTCGGCCCGCCTCCGTGAGCCAGTAGCGCCGGCGGTGGAGAGCCCGGTCCGAGGAGTAGACCGTGAGTCGATGGTCGACCTCGGAGGCGACCAGGCCCTCGTCCTCGAGCCGCGCGAGCACGGTGTAGATGCTGCCGCGCCCGACAGAAGCCCCGTTCGCGATGTCGAGCCCCGCCATGCGGTCGCCCTGACGGACGACGAGCTCGCAGAGCACCCGATCGGCCGCCGACGGGCGGCGCCACCACGAGCGCAGGCGGTGCTTGAGCAGCCACCACAGGCCCGGATCGGTCATGACTGCCCCCGGCGCCCGAGGTCGCGACGGAGCCGCTCGATAATCTTCGCCTCCACCTCCGCCTCGGTCAGCTTGCCCTCGAGCTTTTCCGTCGCGAGCCCGCCCGCCCACTCGTCGAGCTCCTTCGCAAGCTCCACCGTGACGAGCCCTCGGGCGGCGGCCTCCATGATGAGGTCGCGCCCCGGATCGCGGCTCATCGGCGGCCTCCCTGGACCGCCGTCCTTCGCACGGCCTCGCACGCGATGAAGGCGGGTTCGAGCCGTTTCAGCTGCTGCTCGAGGTCCTCGAAGTCGCTGTCGGGCGTGTTGCCGCGCGCGTCGCATTCCCGCTCGATGAGCTGCTTCGCCGTTTTGTAGAGGACATGGAAGTCCTTCACTAGCCACGGCACATCGTCGATGAAGAACTTCTGACCCTTCGCCTCGCCCACCATGTCGACGAGCGACAACGGGGCGGGCGGCGGTGACGTAGGCCGCTCGGTCTCGTCCTCGAGCTCCTGGACCCGGTCGAGCAGGCGCAGCACCATCTGCCCGATGGAGCCTCGCATGCCGACGACCTCGTCGACGTCGAGCCAGTTCGTCGCCATCACGCGCCAGGCGAGCTTTTCGTGGGTCGAGATCGGCCCCTCCGGAGCGCGCCCCGTGCCGAAGTACTTCTCGGAGAGCAGGATGTTGCGGACGCGCTCGCCGTCGCCCAGGCCGCAGACGAGCTCGCCGATGTTCTGCCCGCGCACGAAGACGTGCACGTGGTCGTGGGCGCCGCGGGTCTCGACGTTCGCCGAGGAGATGAAGGGGTCAGTCATCGACGAGCGCCCCCGACCCCAGCAGCGGCCCCGTGTAGATGACCCGATGGGCGCGCGCTTCCGCGACGAGCGGACCGAGGATCTTGTCGTCCTCGCAGCACGCGAGCATGAAGGTCGCGTCGAGCCCGCTCTTGCTGCGCATGGCCTGGGTGAACACCTTCCCCGCGAAGAGCGTCTCGATGTCCTCCCGGGTGAGGCTCAAGATCAGCACCGGCTCCCCCTGTTCTCCGATAGCTTCTACTTTCGTCATTGCTTCCCTTCCCTTCCCTGGTCACGGCGTTCCCTTACCGGTCCAGCCGAGCCTCGAGACACTCTCTGCGAAGCCGCCATCGGCCGGCGGCACGTCGTCGGGCGACTCTTCAGGCGAGAGCTGCCCGGTCTTCTTCAGGTGGCTCACGAACATGACGCCCAGGCGATCCAGCTCGGGCGCCATGAGCCGCTCGACGTGCGCGCGGAAGGCCTCCGGGTGGTCGCTGGCGCACGCGAAGGCCGCCATCACGTAGGGATCGATCTCGCGCAGCGCGCGCAGGACCTCGATCTGCTCCAGGCGCAAGTCGGGCGGCGTGTGCCGCGCTTGCAAGAGGCCGCGCAGGTAGCCGTCGATGCGGGCGCGCGCAAACGACGCCGTGACGGGGTTCGCCGGGTGCTGGGGCACGAGCATGCCGTCCGTCAGCGCGCTCATGGCTTGACCCATTTCAGCCCCGCGGGCGTGATGTCCTGGACCCGGATGATCTCGGGCTCGGTGAGGAAGCCGCGCTCGACGAGGGCGGAGAGGTGGCCGTTGGCGCCGTTTTCGCTGAGACCCATGGCGGCGGCGACCTCGCGCTGGGTGGGCATGGCCCCGTGCTTTTGCCGGTGCTTGTAGATGACCCGGAGCGTTTCGAGCTGTTTTTTGGTGGGGAGGTTTTCGGGGTTGACTTTGGCAAGTGTGTTCATAGGACAGGGTAACCTATCCGGAACGGTGGACACCGTCAACCGTCCTGGGTTAACGAATACCCATGCAACTGCAGCCCCTCCATCCCACCCCGCCTCATTACCACGTACCAAACTGCCTCCCCCGGTCGAAAACCGGTGGCCACATTAGAACGAGTCATCTACTCCTGTCACCACTTCGGAACACGTTCGTTCCCGAAAGGGCAGGGGTGGATGGTAGAGGGAGACGTACTTTCTCGAGCTGGGTGGGCTCCATGAGCGACCCGTCACTCGATCCGCTGGCGGCTTTTGCGCCGCTACTCGACGCGCTCGCGGACCGCGTCGTCGACCGCTGGCTCGCCTCGACGAGCACGCGAATGGTGGCGCAGACGGGATCGCCGCTCGGTCCTCGGCGACACCGCTCGGCGGTCAAGCGACGCATCGAGAACGGCGAAGGCGGCGCCGCCATCGTCGGCAAGAGGCATTACCTCACTCACGCGGCGCTCCAGGAGGAGCTCGGCATGCGGCCGCCGCCGGCGCCCGAACCCGAACCCTCCGATCCGGATCCGAGCTCGCCCCCGGACACCGACGCGGCCGCGTTCGCTCGCGAGCTGATTGGCAAGCTGCACGCGGTGCGCAAGGGGGTGAAGAGTGGCGCTCGCTAAGGTTCGCGGCGGCTACCGCGACACGGTGCGCGCGGGGCTCTATCCCGAGGGCCACGAGAAGGCGGGCAAGGCGATCCAGTTCCGACTCACCCTCGTGACGGAGGATGGCGCGCATGCCGAGGCCTGCATGGCAAAGCTGCTCGCCATGCGGGACGCGCTCGTGAAGGCCAAGCGCGGACTCGAAGCGGAGACTTTGCTCCGGGACGCGGCGCTGGTCGTCGGTCAGCCGCGCCTCTTCGAGGCGGCGCTCGCCGTCGCCGACATGATCGAGGCGCTCCCTCCGATGGAGGAGCAGGGCTGGCGCACCTGGGGCCAGCTCGCGGACGCCTGGGCCTCCGGAGAGGCCGCTCGGCGCCACCCGGGCAAGAACCTCGATAAGCGAGACACCGAGCGCGACCAGCAGCGCATCGACTGGCTCCGTCCGTTCATTGGCGACGTCGCCCTCGAGGCCTTCACCGAGGAGCACTACACCCTCGCGATGGGCAAGCTGCCGAAGCGCTGCAAGACGAAGGCGACCCGGCGCCACTACTCGCAGGTCATCCTGCGCGTGATGCGCATCGCCAAGAAGCTCAAGCTCGTGAAGGCGTGGAAGCTCGACGAGGTCGAGCCGATCAAGGTGACGAAGAAGGACCGCCCGCTCTTCACGTGCCTCTACCCGAAGGACCTCTCGCTGCTCCTGCCGAGCGAGCTCATCGAGTACCGCTGGCGTCTGCTTTGGGGGTTCATGGTCTACGAGAGCCCCCGCATTGGCAAGCTGTCCGAGATCCGCTGGTCGCACATCGAGACCGACGGCGTCGGCAGCATCTCCATGGACAGCAAGTCGGGCGAGATGCTCGAGTGGTCGCTGCGCCCCGGCACGCTCGAGGCGCTGCTGTTCATGAAGCGGCTCGACCCGACGTGCACTGGACCGTTCTCGTGGCTGACCGAGGCGTGGCAACACCAGGCGGCGAAGTTCCTCCGCGAGCACCTGAAGCTCGTCGGCTGCGACCGCGAGGCGCTCTTCGAGAGCAAGGATCGGCGGCGCAAGCTCCGGGCCCACGACACGCGCGCGACCTTCGTCGTGTTCGCCAAGCTCGAGGGCAAGGACGAGACCTGGATCATGGACCGCACCGGGCACACGACGAGCGAGATGATCCAGAGGTACGACCGCCTGGAGCGGACGGCGATGGGCAAGGGCTGGGCGCCCCTCGGGCGGCTCGACCAGGCCCTCGGCCTCGGCCGGACCGGGCCGTCTCCCGACCCGACGCCGGGCCCCAGCACGACCGCCGACGAGGCACTCGCAAACTCTCCGGTTGTGACTGGGGAGGCCCCGGGCGGGTCGGTATCTGAAGGCGCACAGGAGCGCACTGGGGCGCCCCTCGGCGCCGACTGTCACGGTGATTTGGCCCCGACCGTGACACCTACCGTGACAGTTGGAGTCCCTTTTGGGGAGATGTGGGCCGGACAGGAGTCGCAAATGCATGAAATCACATCAACGGGCGGTCGGGAAAACGGGTTCCGGCGTCAGGATTCGAACCTGAATAAAGGGATTCAAAGGCCCTCGTTTCCGGTCGGGAGTGCATCAAACGCCGATGGATCCATCGAGCGTGACACTCCGGAAGGGTCCGGAAGCGACCAACTGTCACGGCTGACCGTGACACCTGGGACAGCTTACGCGGTGACCCTCAAGCGCGCCATGCAGGCCGCCATCGAGGCCGAGGCGTTCGACGACCTCGGGTCGCTCCGGACGCTCTTCGAGCGCGCCACGGCGGCGGCAGGCGGCGCCAAGGTCGTGGAGCTGGCGATGCGTCGGAGGCAGGGGTGAGCCAGCGAGGGGGGGCGGCCGCGGATCAACATCAGCGGCTGTCATCGATCCGCGACGCCGAGCGCCGGGTGACGGTCTGCGCCGAGTGCCTCAAGGCGTCGTGCTGGCACGGTGTGTTCATGTGCGACAAGTCGGACAACGCCGACGTCACCACGCGCACCGTCCGCGAGCTCGACGCCCTCGGCTTCGAGCACCCCGAGCACTACTCCGCCGCACGCGTCCGAGAGGTCGAGGGGGGCGCGTGAACAAGTACGACCTCGAGCACGTGAAGACGGCGGTGGTGATGGGCGACCACGCGAGAGCGCGAGCGCTCCGCACCGAGCTGTACCGTGAGCTCATTCGGGAGATGGCGGACAAGATGCGCGACCCGATGAACTTCATCGACGGCGCGCCAGTCTTCTATCTGGCGAACGTCGACGGCCTGCTGAAGCAGACCGAGCTCCTCGGCATCCTCGACGAGTGATGCGCACCGCGGCGCCATGACGGCGCCGTTCGGAACATAGGGCTATCGGGTCGCAAGGACGCGCCCCGTTGGAGGGATGAAAAGTTGACTTCAATGAGTCACGTGAAGTTGTTCTCGACGATCACCGATTCGTCGATGTGGGACCAGCCCGATCGGGTCTGCAAGATCTGGATCACCATGCTGGCGATGGCGGACTGGCACGGGTGCGTCTACGCATCGCTGCCGGGCCTCGCCAACCGCGCGCGCAAGAGCATCCAGGAGGTCGAGGAGGCGCTCGCGATCTTCCGTGCGCCTGACCCTTACAGCCGGAGCAAGGAGCAGGACGGGCGACGCATCGTCGACATCGACGGCGGCTGGATGCTGCTCACGTACCGCAAGCACCGCGAGGCGCGCAACGCCGAGGCGCTCCGCGAGAGCAAACGCGAGTGGGCGGCGCGCAACCGCGCGTCGAAGGAAGTAGAAGAAAGTAGAACGACGACGAACGACGTAGATGCGCCGGTGACGAAGTCGAACGAGCGTAGAATAAATCACTCTGTATCTGTAGTCTCTGATCTTGATCTGAGATCTGATCCGGATCCGGAGGGGGTGCAGGGGGAGGCCGAGCTCGACGCCGCTGCCGCCGAGTACGTCGAGGACATGGCGACCGCGGAGGTCTTCGATAAGGCGGTGGTCTGGGACGGCGGCCCCGTGCCGGCGGACGAAGCGCAGCCGTTCCCCGACTCCCAGTTCGACGCCGTCGACGTGCCTTCGCATCGCCCGGTGTTCAAGGATCTCGGCGACTGGAAGCCGGACGAGTCGCTCATCGCCGGCGCGGTGATGGCGGGCCTTCCGCGGGAGTACTTCCTCGAGCGCATCGAGGACCTTCGGCTCGGCCCTATCGGCGGCAAGCGCGGCACGTTCGACCGGACCGACTTCGTTCGCAAGCTCATCCCCAAGTGGCGCAAGTGGTACGAGAACGAGCGAGGCAACGCGCCAACGACCGCGACGGCCGTGCAGGTGGTGGGGTACCCGCCCTGGGTACGCACCAAGCACCAGGAGTTCGCCAAGAAGCACGATCTCAACCTGAAGAGCGAAGCGAAGCGGTTCATCAAGGCGAGCTACCACCACCCCCGCAACCTGCAGCCGGGCGACGCCGCGTCGGCGTTCACGAAGCACCTCGAAAAGGTCGTCGCTTGCAACCGGGAGACGTAGACCCTGCCGAACTCGAACGTCGGCGCCCGGTCGCCATCCAAATTGCGCGCGCGTTCATCCGCCGCATCCCCCCATCGGTCTCGGGCGACGACGTCGAACAGGCGGCGCTCATCGGTCTCTGGGATGGTCTTCGAAGGAGCCCCGGGCAAACCGGCGAGGCGTTCGAGTGGTTCCTTCGCCGTCGCATCCGGGGCGCCATCATCGACGAGCTCCGCAAGCAAGACTGGCTGCCGCGGCGCATCCGTGCGGGGGAGGCGGCGAGCCTCGGGGCGCACGTCAGCGTCGTACACCTGGAGGACGACCGCGACCAACTGCACTGGGCGGAGCGGCTGTCCGTCTTCGGCGCGAGCGTGGAGGACATCCTGCTCGTGCGCTCCCAGGCGGAGGCGGCTCTGCGCGCGCCGATGCAGCCGAAGGACCGCCGCACCGTGGAGCTGCTCATCTTCCGCGGATTCAAGATGCGCGACGTGGCGCGCGAGCTCGGGTGCAGCGAGCCGCGCGTGAGCCAGCGCTTCTCGCGTGCCATCGACACCATGCGGCTGTTCCTCACGGGGAACGCGGACCTACCCAACCACAAGCCATCGACCCTCAGCGTGAGGGATCGCAATCGAATCGTTCTCGCCAAGGAAGGCAAAATATGATCACGACGATCTCAGAACTCATCGAGCGCGTAGAAGCCATCAAAGCAGACATCAACCCGAGCGCGCTCACCATGTCGCAGTACGAGGAGGTAGGCTGGGCGCGCCGCTCGCTCGACACGCTGCTCGAGCGCTGCCGAGACGAGGCGGAGGAAATCAGCTGGCGCACGAAGCGCCACAACGACGCGCTCGGGTTGCGACCGATCGCGAAGTGCGGTGCCGAGTGAGCGAGCTCGCCGTGAAGCGCCCTCGCCCTCCGCGCAAGAGCAAGAACGCCGCCCGGCTCCATGCCGTCGTGCAAGACATCGCCGAGATGGCGCCCAAGCTCTCCGAGCTCGTCGCCGACTTGCACGACGAGGACGACCGGGAGACGCCGCCGAGCGTCTACGATCCGCTGCACGAAGAGTTCAAGTTCACGCTCGACGTCGCCGCCTCGCACCACAACCACAAGTGCCGCCGTTACTTCGCCCCCGATGGGATGTGGGAGTATGGGACCGGCTTCGATGGCCTGAGCAGGACGGGCATCGGACGCTGGCCGCTCCGCGAGGACGGGCTCACCGGATCGTGGAAGGGCGAGCGGGTCTGGTGTAACCCACCCTTTAGCGGTCTGCGTCTGTGGGTCGAGAAGACCTGGGACGAGCTCCACGAGCTCGCCGTGATGCTGCTGCCGAACAACCGCTGCGAGCAGCCCTTCTGGCAGGACATGATCGAGCCCTACCGCGACCGCGCCGGATCCATCGTGACGACGCGGAACCTCCGCCGGCGGCGCCCCTTCGTGCACCGCGTCGACGGCGCGCCGGTCGTGGGCAAGTCGCCACCCTTCGGGCTCGTGGTGGTCGTCTGGGATCGGCGCCGCCCCAAGATGGAGCGCTGAACGAGGGCTCACGGGATAATTCGAGCAATCGCGCTCTGTTCAGTGAATAGCAGTTATTGACCAGTGACCAGGAAAAGGTATCCTGTGGACATGAGCAACGGCTTTGACGTTCAGATTCTCGTCGGCGGTGAGTGGCGCTGGGCCGGCGTGGAGCCGATCCCCTCGAGCCAGCGCGACGCGCGGCACCTCAAGGCCCGCATGGCGCTGCACCCGTACTGGCGCGAGCAGATCGGCGCCACCAAGTTCCGCGTCGCCCGCACCTCGGGGGCCAAGTGAAGCGCTGGGTAGTCCAGTTCATCTGCGGCAAGCGCCCCGCGGACGTCGACGAGTGCGATCTCGACTGGCGCGAGATCAAGGGCGAGAGCTTCGTCGGCGAGGGCGCCGAGCTGCGCGCCTGGGAGACGGCGGAGATGTACGACCGAGACTTCGATCACCGCTTCACGCACCGCGCGGCGCTGGTCGAGGTCGAGGCGCCGCCCGTGCCTCGCCCCGTCGCCAAGGCCAAGGCTGCACCGCCGGCGCCCGTCGCGCCGGCGCCCGTCGCCAAGGCACCCGTCAAGGCGAAGCCCGCGCCTCGCCTCGAGGGCTCGCCCCTGCCCGTCCAGGTCAACCGCCAGCTCTCCGAGTTCCGCGCACAGACGCGGTTCACGGCGAACGCTGACCGGCTGAGGCGCGGGCTCGCCGCCGGCGTCGACTTCGAGTTCCTGCTCCCGTTCGTCGAGCTACTCGAGGCCGACCTCCCCCACTGCGGCCGCTCGCTGCTGGCGAAGCGGTTCGCGGAGCAGCTCGCCGCCATGCGCGC
>ERZ1292642.119-Hain-H14-01um-R1-119-length-47191-cov-15_pt1 | contig 47191 bp, 64 predicted proteins | sample MGYA00564403_ERZ1292642 | MGnify/ENA primary metagenome ERZ1292642 (study PRJEB36523, sample SAMEA6512643) | groundwater metagenome | collected 2019-01-09 | study: AquaDiva: Metagenomics assemblies of 32 groundwater samples
GAGTAGCGCATCGGCGAGCGTATGCCAAAGTCGCATTAGGCTAGTCGTCGGCGACATAGATATGGCAATGTCCCTCGATTGCCGGGGGTCGGTAGTTCCCGAGCACGACGCGGACACGTTTAGCGTCCGACCGCGCCCGGATACGTTGCTCGATTCTGTCGGCCAGTTCGGGGCGACACGCCCACCCGGCATAGCTTGGTCCCTTGCCTGCTTGGCCCCACCCTGACAGGAAGGAGTCGGTCATTAGGACGATGATCGTATGCGAAAGCTTTTGCTCCGGCGTTCTGTCGTCAACAAAGATCATCGCTTGATCCTCCGTCCATTAAAGCACCATCTCATTTCTCAACCTTCCGGCATCGAAGAATGGAATTATCACCAATGTTGACGCCATGCCACGGCTGACCTTCGAAGACAAACCAGACATCCCACCGTGTCTGCGCTATGTTGTGTCGCGACTTATGAGCGTGCGTTGGTTTGATACAGAGCTGGCCGGACCAATCTGTAACTATCGCGCTAGACCAATCTGTGCCCTTCGTACCGGACCAATAAAGCATTGCATGACCGTTGACGTTCATAGTGGCAAGCTTCGCCCTACCAAGGGCTAGGTTGTGCATACTTGCTTCATCGCTCCACTCTCGAATGCCGATGCGGAAGTTTATGTCAGTGAGAGCTTTGTCCGTGCCGTATTCGTCAAGCTTGACACCTTCGGAAGTAATTTGGGCGCTAACCATCGCATAGTGATGCAACGTGTAGGTTGTGTAAATCTTGCCGATCGGCGCATCGCGCACCGCATCGGGATACTTTGCTAACGCTTTCTGTGCTGCCTTGGTCCCCTGTGCCGAGTCATTCCAGCTCTGGACGATGCGACCAGGAAGATAGAACAAGACTTCCGACTCGGCACGGTAGACGTGCGCGGGCATGTACGCCCAATGTGGCTTGCGGCAGACTGGCGCACGTTGCGTGCCGAGTGGTGGCGTGTCGCCCAAGATTGGTTTAGCATCTAGCAGAGTGCAGCGGTCGTGCGATGCGTTCGCCTGTTCGTCTGTTACGTGGTCTGCCGGCGTGAGCTGGTTTGGCCGGCCTGCTCCGATGTCGTGAGATTCCCATATGACAAGACCACGGCCAGCTCGGAGCCATTCGTGCGCCTTGCCGGATGCGTCAAGAATTGGGTAAGGTTTCACGGTTTTTCCATTCTGGCCGTCGCGTTGCCCCTGGTACGCGCGTGGGGAGCTTGCTTCACTGCGATTGCCAGCGCCAGTTCCGACCGACTGCGTAGCAGTGTACGAATCTCCGTGAGGTAGTCCGCTGCCTGCCGCTGCCAGTGCGCGGCCCTGCCTTCGCGCCCCACGCATAGGCCGGGGTGGCCTACGTCACGCCACATCCCCGCGATAGTCTGTGCTCGGTTGTGCAACCGTCGCGCCTCGGTTAACGCGACGTTGACGGTTTCGAGTCGTCGCCACAGCTCGGATCGTCTAGCGGGCATAGCGCCTTACGACCCTAACAGCGCCATGATTGCTACAATGGTCCCTATCACCCAAAACAGTAGAGCCGGTAGCACGATCAGGATTAGCTTGATGTCCATATGCTTCCCTCCGTTTGTGCAGGGCTCAATCCTGCCGGGTCGAGGCGACGCCAGAGTTCACTACGCCGGGCCGGCATTTGCTGATCCCGAAACATCGGGGTACATCGTCATGTACCGCTGTGCGTTTTCGATGATTGAGCGTACTTCGCTATAGGATAGCTCAATCTGCATTCGTGACTTCGGTTTGCCGTCAGTGAACTGTAGCCGCAACGTGATACGGGATTGTCCGCTTGATCTAGACCATCCTGTTGAGTAAGCGTCCGCTTGCCGTGGTTTGCCGAGCCGTTTGTTGTACGGGCCGTAGACTGTCATCGTCCACACCTGTTCTTAAGAAAATCGCTGCGATCAATTTCTGGAAGATACGACCAGCGTATCCTCGTCTTGTTCGGTTTGATAGTGCCGTGATCACCACAACGTAGGCAAGCTACAACTTGGGCACCGTCCGGCGTGTCTTTTATCAGGACTATCATTATGCCATGATGCCGAGTGCAAAGGTTCATACCGTGCATAGCATGCACAACATACGCCAGCTTCACTCTCGAATCAAGTCAATACGTTAGGGGCAATGCCTGTGTCTCAGGGGAGACACGTTTGTCTCATTCCTGCCACAAACTGTCTCATTCCTGCACAGCACCACTCGGCCGCGTAGAACTCTAACCCCTTGATATAGCATCACTCTAGAGCTGTGCAATGCTACGGGTAGTGCGAAAGGCGTTCGGGGGCTAACTCCGCGATAACGCTGCATTCTGTCGCTGTGCATCTTCGCTTGTGAACTTACTCACGAATGCCCATGAATCGCCTTAACTCCCCGCCACCATTACCTAATTGTGCTGTGCATGAGCTGAATTCCCGCATACCGGCCATGTGTCGCCTCTGGCCTCCTACCTCTTACCTTCTAGGTAAAAAAAAAAAAAAAAAAATAAGAAGCACAGCACGCACAGCAGGGTGCCTGAAACGCTGTGCAAGTCGCGTCAGCGGTGGCTACATGGTACCCTGAGGCGAATTGGGCGTGAGCACAGCACGAATAGTCAGCGATCCCGCGAGCTTACGCCCCTTGACAGGCTTTTGTGAGTAAATTCACAAGCTTCGATGCACAGCAGGAAACGTCAGCGATCCCGAGAGCTTAGCTCACGGGGTCAGCGGTCCCCGTCGCCAGCGTTGCACAGCTCATAACGCTCACAACTTCAGGGGTTTGCGATTCTCTGGCAAGGCAGAGCTGGCGGATTGGACGGGGAATGCTGTGCAGATCGGCGCTGGCAGGGGTGCGCCGGCCCCTGGTGACGCAAGGGGTGCGCCGGCCCTCGTGCGCTCAGGGGTGCAACCTGCCTAGACCACTTGCGTGCTCACGCTGGCGCGAGCGCGAGGGGTACCCCTAGCCCCCCAGCGAGCCTGCGCGCGGAACGGAGCAAGGTCTTCTCCGCGCGATACAGTGTGGCGTGAAGAGTGCTGTGCAAGCACAGCGGCTTCGTGGGCGCTTGAACGTGGACGTGCGCCGTGCTACGTTCGCCGCAATCACGGAAAGGAGCGTGCGTCATGGAGCTGTACGTCGGGACCAAGATCATCCTTGCCGAACCGATGGACGAGGCGACGGCGCAGTTCGATGGGTTGCTGAGAGATCGCGTGGTGACGGTGAACCCTGATGGGTCGTCGGCTCCGGGGTATCGAGTCGTCTACGAAGACGGGTATGCGAGCTGGTCCCCGAAGGAGACGTTCGAGCGGGCATACCGTCGCGTCACTGAAAAGGAACTGGAATTGCTGAGTCGATAGGCAGACTCATCAGGCCACCCCCACAATCTAGTTGACACGCCCGGTGGGAGGCGCTATAGGCAGTAGGTGAGGCCCCCGTGCCGGCGTGGAGGGGCGGTATGGGCCTCCCTGTGGCGCTCTGGCGGGAGCGTTGCGCCACGCCGGGCGGGGAGCCTCATTGAAGGGAGGCCCCGACGATGCCAAAGGTCGTGGTGACGCAGCCGGCATCAAGTGAGCCGAGCGTGCATCAAGGGATCACGGTGCTGCCGTTCACGCAGCTCCGGGACTTGCTCAAGTTGCCGGCGTCGTCGAAGATCCTCCGCGCCGACGTGACGCCGGGCCAGCAGGGGATCACCCTCGTCATCGAAGACGTGACGCTCCCCGCGACGCCACCGGGATCGTACCTGCCCGCCATCGACATCGAGATCACCGTGGAGCCGTCCGACCGGACGGCATTCAGCCGGTACATCACGTGATAGTCCCGAACGCTGCGTTCAACGTGCGGTGCTTCTGCCCCGGCCTCTATCTGAAGTGGTGGCCGGTCATCAAGCGATTCGTGGTGAAGGTCGGTGGCTGAGTTCTTCTTCTTCCTCGCGCTGCTGCTGCAATGCGGAGTGTTCCCCATGTCGTTCTCCGATTGCGAGCCGCGTCGAACGCCATTCTCGACGCCTACGATCGTCGCCACGGAGGCCCCGTGAGCGCCGTCGTCCCGGCCAAGCTCAACGAACGGCACCGCTTCATCGCGTGGCTCGAACTTGGCGGGGCCGGCAACAACGAGATCGCCGCCGCGCTCGGCTTGACGCCCTCGTGGGTGAGCACCGTGCGAGGCTCCCCCCTGTATCGCGCCTTGCTGGCCGACATGCGCGATCGGGTGACGGATGAGAGCATCGAGCAGGTGAAGACGCTCATCATGGGGGAGGCGATGAACAGCGTGCAGACGCTCATCGGCCTCCGCGACGGTGTGGCCGTGGAGTCGGCGACGCGACGGGGAGCGGCGAACGACTTACTGGATCGCACCCCCGGACTCAGCCGGATTCACAAGACGGAGACGGACGAGACGATTCGCGTGGTATTCGACAACGCGGAACTGCACGCGCTCGTGCAGGCGATCGACGAGAATGAGGGGCGACCCCCGCGAGCGATCAGGGGTGTGGCGGTCGCGTTGCCCAGCGGGACGGAGCAGATCGTCCCTCGCACGATCGACGAGTTCATCGCTGAGTACGAGGGGGCTCCATGAAACGCCGCGAAGATCCAGACGACTTAGATCCAACACAACTCCGCAACTCTGGCTCCGAGTTAGGGGTGAGCTGGAACGGGAAAGGCATCAAAGCCCGTGGGCTCGGTGTCTTTCTTGCCCTCGCGGTCCTCGCGGTCGTTGGCTCGAATCTCTACTCAGGGTGGCGCGTTGAAACGGCGATCGGGTCGATGAGTCGAGACAAGACAGGGGAGCACCGTATCATTCGCACGAGCCAAGATCGAACGTCCTGCATTGTCGCGATGAGCACGGTGGACCGTGATAAGTTTCGCTCGGAGTATCGGCCTGGGGCATTCAAGCAATGGTGCCCGTGGGTGGAAGAGTAGTGGCGAGCTACAATCTCTCCCTCTGCGCGGCCGAGTTGCAATTGGCGTGGGAGGAGATCGTGCGCCGATATACGTTTGGGCAGATCGAGCGCCGACTGCTGATTACCTGCACGCATCGGCTTCCGGGTGAGCAGTTCAAGCTGTACCAAGTGGGACGGCGGCAGATCGACGATGGCTCGTGGGTGGTGGACGACGACCCGAAGACGGCGATCTTGACACAGCTCGACGGGTACGTGAAGGTGAGCAAGCATAATCGACTCCCCGCGCGGGCGATCGACTTCGCGGTGATCGTGAACGGGAAGATCACGTGGCACCCCCGCGAGTATGCTGCAATCGGGCAGCTCGCCAAGGATGAAAAGCTCGTATGGGGTGGCGACTGGAAGATGAAGGATTACCCCCACGTGGAGCTGCCAGGGTGAGCATGTGGGTCTTCGTGCTCATCTTGAATCTCCCGTCGTTCAACGGCGAAGTCACAGTGACCGTTCGGGCGAACGGGTGGGAGGCGTGTGATCGGCTACGACGAGTGGTCATGCAGCACTTCGGGGGTGAGCACAACATCAAGGGCTCGGTGACGCAATGCACGCTGCTGATCCCCGAAGTCGTGCCGCAGGAGACGAAGCCGTGACGGTTTGGGATCTTGCAGGCGTCGTGGCGTTGATCGTGGCCGTTGCGGTCGTGCTCGGACTCGTTGAGCTGTGTGTCAAGGGTGGCCGACGCGGACGGCCCTACTGACGTGAGCCTCCGTCAAATTCTCCGCGACGCCCACGAGCAGGAGGAGCAGGCTGCGCCCTCGGCGCGGGAGATCATTGTCGATCGCAAGACCGGGCAGGCGCGGCAGGCGGGCGCGAGCACCCCCGAAGGCGAGTTCATCAAGGATCTGAAGCTGAAGGCCGAGAAATCGCTGTACGTCTTCACGAAGGGGATCATCGGCCGTCCGTTCGTCATTCAATCGTTGCACAAGCCGCTGTGCGATTACTTGCAGCACTGCCCCCCGTATCGCAAGGGGGCGCTCTTGCCGAGAGAGCACGTCAAGACGGTGATCGTTGGTCAGTGTTTGCCGGTTCACATTTTGATTCAGCCGAAAGGCGGGCTCTACTTCCCGTCCGATGAAGGGAGCGAAGCCAAGATTATGCTCGGGGCTGAGACGATGCCGTTGGCGCAGGGCAACCTGCGGGTCGTCACGCACGCCTTCACGAGCAATCCCCGTGTGCGGGCGTTCTGGCCGCATCGCTGTTGGGGGGATCAGCGGCAGTCGCGAGCATTGGCGAAGAAGTGGAACGAAATTGAGATCATCATTCCCCGTGACGACGAAACGCGGGATGCGACTGTAGTGGCGATCGGCGTCGGTGGCGCGGCGACGGGCTTGCACCCGAACGTCTTCATCAAGGATGACATCATCGCGCTCGAAGCCGCGAACTCCCCGACCGTCATGGACACGGCGTACCGCTGGCATCTCGCGACACGGGGCATGATGAACCGGGACGACGCGCTCGAATTTATTATCGGTACGCGATGGGCCGTGGGGGACGTGTATCAGCAGATTCAGGAAGACGACGCGACGGTCGAGTGGATCACGCGCAGCGTGGTCGAGAACGGCAAGTGCATCTATCCAAAGGAGGAGCTGCCCCCAAAGTTCAGGCATCTTGGATGGGATCTCGACAAGGTGGCCCGAACGAAGAAGGCGTTGCGAGCGTTGTTCCCTCTGCTGTACATGAACTCAAGTTCCGACCCCGAGCTGACGGATTTCAACGATGCGGACATTCGGTCGTTCACCTTCGACGGGCGGAATCTGGTGTTCGAGGAAGACGATCGCGACGTGATGCTGATGGAGCGCTTCGGGGCGAGCGTGCCGGCAGTCGAGAATAATCGTGGACGGGTGCTCACCCGCGAGCATTATCACGAGATGTTCTCGCGGGGAGAGTACATCAGGCTGAAATACGCATGAGTCCAGCAACGGCTCTTGCGCACACAGAAACGCCACCGCGGAACAACTGCTCCGTTTGCCACAAGCCGCGTCGCGTCTCGTCGTTCAGGTTCAACGCGAGCGTGTGTCGCAATTGCGAGCCGTCGTCGGGATCGCTCAGGCTTCAGGTGACGCAAGGGGTCGATCACAGGCTTGAGAAGTGCCCCCGATGCGGTCAGCAGTTGGTCGATGAGGGGGCAGTCTACTACTGCAAGTATGGCTGCACGCGCATGTGGCCGAAGGTCGGGTCGTTCATCGAAGATCGCTTCGAGTGGGAGCGTAAGAGCGGGCTGGTGACGAGGCATCATGTTTTAGATGGTTACTTAGCCCCGTCCGAATTGAGACGATTGAAGCAATCTCAGCAGACGAAGCGTCCATACGTGAAGAAATCCCGTGAAACTTCCATTTGAGCAACTAGAGTTTTATGCGTTCTGTGACCCCGCCGGGTCCAAGAAAGCTCAGGAGATCAAGCGTACCCGTGCGAACGCTGCGATCGTCTGTGTCGGGGCTGATGCCTTACAGCGAGTGTTCGTCGTCGAATGGTGGGAGAAGCGGGCGGCGACAGAGGAAATGACGGAAAAGATTTTTGAAGTGAATCGAATCTGGAAGCCCCGCGTGTTCGGGTGCGAAGCGAACGCGATGCAAGAACTGTACGGGGAGATGGTTCAACTTGAGGCGAAGCATCGAAGCATCCGGCTTCCCCTGACTCCGGTGTACCAGACGGCCAAGGTCGAGAAGATGTATCGGATCAGGACGGGGTTGCAGCCGGTGATCCGGGCGGGTCGGCTGTTTCTAGCTGAGCAGATGGTCGGGGAGCGGACGAAGCTCGCAGCTTTCCCCATGAACGTCAAGCAAATCGACGGGATCGACGCCTTGGAGAACGCCATTCGGCTGATCCCGAAGCGGGCAGCGCCAAAGCAGCGAAGTGATGAAGTCGAAAGCGTTGCTGCGTACTTACGGGCTCAAGGGGCGTCGCCGCAAGTCATCGAGATGCGGGTGCGGGAGTTGATCGAGGCGTCGCTGAAAAGTTAGGATTTGATGGGGCGCGGTGGTAAGTTAGGGAACAGTCAAAGGGAGTTCACCACGACGAAGGAGGGGCAAGCGATGGCGAGGGCACAGCAGCAGGGCGACGTGAAGAAAGAGATCAACAACCACAAGCAGGGCCGCAGCGGCAGCGGAACGCCGACGAGGACCGGGCCGGCAGTCAGCGGGGTCAAGTCGAACGGCCCGAAGCCGGGTCGGAAGTAGCGTCTCGTGGCGAAGCATGGTCGGCGGGCGAAGGCGGCAAGGGGCTCCATGCCGGAGTACAAGCCGCCAACGCCGGCCGAGCGTGTCGAGATGGACGCGAAGATGACGGCCGAGACGATCGTGCGCGAGAGCCCGAAGTTCAAGAGAGAAGTCGAGCGGATCTCGAAGGCAATCGCGGCAGCAGGGAAGCAGGCCATGACGCGGCTACGGAACGTCCGAAGCGACTGAGAAAGCGAGCGTGTGATGGGAACGTACACGGAAGCGTGGCGGTCGGTCCACAACCTGCTCGCGGAGTTCGCGTCGCTGGTGGTGTTGGAGCCGATGCTGAAGCAGGCGGCGGATGCCGAAGCGTTCATCGCGCAGCACGCGGATGCGGAAGTCGAAGTCGGCAAGCTGAAGCAGGAGATCAAGGGCCTGCAAGCGAGAGCCCGTAAGACGGTCGAGGATGCCGAGCGCGATTGCGCAAAGCGGATCGCGGTGACGGATCAGGAGATCGCGTCTCGACGGCAGAGCTTTATAGACGAGCAGGCTCGGATCATCGAGAACACGAATCGAGACGTGCGTGAGCGGCAGGGGCATCTCGCCAAGATCGAGAGCCGAATCGCCGAGCGTGAGGGAGAGCTGAGCGAAGCTATCAGCAAGGTGAACCTCGCCCGCATGGAGCTGACCGATCTCGAAACGCAGATCGCGGGGCTGCGTGAGCGGGTCGGGAGGCTCTAGATGGCGAACGACACAACCTCGAATCCGTGGGTCATCGACACCGCTGCGGCGGGCTCGATCACGAAAGATCGGGTGCGCGTGCGATCGTTTCGATGGGCCGGTGCGACGACGGCCGGGCACAAGGTCATCGTGAAGGACGACGCAGGCGATGTCATGTGGGAGTCGTTCGCGACCGGAGCGAATTTCATCGAAGCGGAGAGCTTCGGTGGCGGGCGTGGCATCGACAGCGGCGGTGGGAAGGACTGTGGTGGCATCGCGGTAACGACGCTCGACAGCGGGAAGCTCTACATCACGTTTTTGTAGATGCTACCGCGAGAAGAACGAGATAGTGTCGTCACGTACCTGTAAGATGGTTGCTCGACTTCTGCTCGTTCTGCTCCTAGTGCTCCTGCCCACGCTCGTATGGGCACAGCCTGAGCTGCGGTCGGGCACGAAAGGCTCGAAGCCTTCTGATGTAGTTACCTCGACGGATGTAGATGCTAATACGCGGGCTCTCGACGTTTCGATCGAGAAAAGCGTCGCAATTTCTATTGCCGGGATCGTCACCATCACAGGCGCGCTCACCGACGCGGAGCTTCGAGCAACGCCCGTGCCGATCTCGGGTACGGTCAGCATCAGCGGGACGGTCCCCGTCTCAGGAACATTCTGGCAGGCGACGCAACCGATCTCAGCCGCAAGCCTCCCGCTTCCTGCGGGTGCGGCAACCGAAGCGACGCTTGCGACACTTCTCAAGCCTGCCGATACGCTCACGGCAGTCGGGAGTATTACGAACCCCGTCGCCGTGACGGGCACCTTTTGGCAAGCAACGCAGCCGGTAAGTCTCGCTACGGCTCCAACAACACCAGTCACAGGTACGTTCTGGCAGACTACGCAGCCGGTGTCGGGAACCTTCTGGCAAGCCACGCAGCCCGTGAGCGGCACATTTTGGCAGGCGACTCAGCCTGTCACGCTGGCAAGCACGACGTTGACAAGTACGGTGCAGCCGACTGGACTGACTTCGCTCGCCACTGGACAGCAGGCCGTCACAGCGTCGGCGACGGCACTTCCGTCGTCGGCAGGAAAGCTCGTGTGCGTGAAGGTCAAGGATGGCGGGACGCAGACGATCTATTACGGTCCTTCAGGGGTGACGACGGGGACAGGTCAAGAATTGCTCCCCGGCGAAGGTATGTGTCGGCCTTCTGATAACGCAAATCGCTTCTTCGTCATCGCCGGGGGTACAGGATCGACGGTCGCATGGGAGGTTTGGAATTGAGATCGCTCCTTCTCTGGCTGGCATGGGTCGTCTTCCTCTCGCTCGTTGCATTCTTCACGCGAGATGCGTGGGCGCAAGCGCCGTTCGGGTTTGAGTCCCCGGCTGGCGTCGTCGTTCAGGACGAGGGCGCGACGCAGGGGCGAGCCCGTACCATGAACTTCACGGGTACAGGTGTGTCGGCGACGGTGACTGCTGGCACGGCGACGGTGACGATCAGCGGCGGCGCGGGCTACAACCAGCTTCAGGAAGAGGGCACCAACCTCACACAGCGCGCGATCCTGAACTTCATCGGCTCGTCCATCACCTGCGTAGACGATGGTGCTAGCAAGACCAATTGCACGGTGACGGGGGGCGCGGGAGCGACGTGGACCGAGCATGAGATCGACCTTGATACCTGCGGCGTCGGGGTAGGCAAGGGGTCGCGTGTCTGCAAGAAGACCGTGACGGATGCCGGCGTCTCCTCCACGAGCAAGATCGCCGTGCTCCACTCGGCGAAAGCCGCGACCGGGCGGCAGGCTGATGAGAACGAGCTGGACCCGATCACCTGCCGCGCCGAGCCTTCGGCGGGGTCGTTCACGCTGATCTGCAAGGGGCACGAGGGACCGATTCACGGCAAGTACCTCGTGAACTATACGGTCGGCTAATGGTCAAGTTCTACATCGACCCCTTGCTGCTTGCCCTCGCGCTCTCTCTGCTCGCCACGCTCGCGTGCGCGACAATGTGGGTCATGCTCGGTCGATCGTGGAAAGCCGTGCGCGGTGCCGCCGCGCTGTTCCTCGTGTGGCTGCTCGCAGCCGGCGCGATCATCCAGTCGGGGGCCACGTCCGACACTTGGACGATCGACCCTACGTCGAAGGCCGGGCGCGTCACCCTCTACCGGACGAGCGGTGGACTCACCGAGCGGAACATCGACGGGATGTACCACTTCACGACCGCTGTGCTCGCGTCCGTCGTCACGGCCCACAACTGCACCGCGACGGGGTATGCCTGGCTCGAAGTGCCAGTCGCCTCGGCAAAACGTGCGCGCCTTCGTCAACTCACGGCCGTCAGCTTCCTCGGTGTCGCCGTGGGGGCGGACGTGACGGCGCTCTACCGGGGGCTGTCCTGGCAGCGGTTCACGTTCACCGGGACCGCCTCGGGAGCGTTGATTACCCCAGCGAAGCGCCTGAGTACGGACCCGGCGAACGTGGCAGGATTCCGCACCGCAACGACGGGCATGACCGTCACGGCGGGGGCGCTTGGCCGCACCTTGCTTCAATTCGGGTTCATCGACTGGACCGCTGTCGTGACATCGGGTGCCCCGGCGACCTTCACGAAGGGAGACTTTGGGGAACGGTGGAATCCGGTGTTAGACAACGAGTTCATCGACCTTGGGCCGGGTGAAGGTGCCTGCTTCTACCAGCCGGACGCCGGGGCGGCGACGTGGCGGATTGTGCTCTCGGGGACGTGGGACGAATACACACCGTAGAGGGACGAGGATGAAACGACTGCTCACGTTGCTGCTCGTACTGCTCGTCACCGGGCTCGCGCTCGCGCAGAACCAGACGGTCAACACCGTCCCGGCGAGCAACACGACCTTCCTGACGGATCTTCAGAACTTCCTCAAGCAAGAGGATGCGTCGCGGTACACGCATCACTTCTACGGCATGGTCGTCAGCGGCGGCACGCACGCGACAGGTGCGGGGCTGACATGGGCTCCCGCGTCGTTGACGGCTTACGTGGATGCTGGCAATTACGTCACCGAGACGGGCTCGATCACGTACCCAAACAACGACACGGGATGGGTGATCGCGAGTAACGCGATCACGGGCAACCTTGGGACGTTCACCCGCGTCAGTGGGACGCACTATCTCACCGACTTCACGAGCGGAACGAAGCCGACGTTGCCGAGCGGAACGCTGTGGCTGATGGAAGTCGTGACGGCGGCGGGCAGCGTGACGACGGTGACGGACTTGCGGACCCGCGTAGCGTATGCAGGGACGTATCTTCAGGCCGACTTGCCGGCAGCGGGCGTGCGTGGCCGTGTTGCCTTCGTGCGTGACTCTGGCACGGGCACGATGTTCTTCGACAACGGAACGGCGTGGGGCAGCATCGGGATCTCGAACCCGATGACGACGGCCGGTGACTTCATCTATGGCGGCGCGGCAGGGACACCAGCTCGCCTCGCGGTCGGTACGTCGAGTCAAGTGCTCGTCAGCGGCGCGACGCCTGCATGGACCGGGACGCCAACGATCACGACGCTGACGACGACGGGGCAGAACGCGCATTCGGCGAACCCATATGGCGCAGCGGCAGGCAACACGGGCGAGTATCGCTTCCTTGAGCTGGCGGCGAACGGGACAAATTATGTTTCGTTCAAAGCTCCCGACAGCGTCGCAGCGAACGTCGTGTGGGTGCTGCCGACTGCGGACGGGTCGGCGAATCAGGCGCTCATTACAAACGGCTCGGGGACGCTGAGCTTCGCGGCGACGACGCTCCCAAGGTCGTACCTTGCGGGGCTCAAGCTCGCGAATGGCGCGGACGCGACGAACGACATCGACATTGCTGTAGGGCAAGCGGTCGATGATGGCAACGTCGTCGCGATGTCGCTCGCAGCGGCGACGACAAAGCAGACGGACGCCGCGTGGGTTGTTGGGACGAATCAAGGGTGCCTCGATACCGGCTTGGTCGGCAACAACACGTATCACTTCTGGCTGATCCGTCGAACGGATACCGGCGTCGTGGACGTGCTCTGCTCGCTGAGTGCGACGGCCCCGACGATGCCGACATCGTATTCGCAGAAGCGGCGGATTGGTTCGGTCATCCGTGCAGGCGGCACGATTATCGCCTTCACGCAGGATGGGGACTACTTCCAACTGAACGTGCCTACGAATGAGTGGGATGAGACGATCCCGGCGACGACGGCCCAAACAAAGACGCTCTCTCGTGTCCCGACAGGCATCAACGTAATCTGGCAAGGTATCCTCAGTGTGAGTAACCCGACGGCGGGTGTGGCGTTGGGAATCCTTGCGTCTGATCTTGCCACAACTGACACCGCCCCTGTACAATCGACTGGAATTAGCCAACTAAGGGTGAACGTTGACCCCAGCATTAGCATCCTCGGGGCGGTAGAGGTTCAGGTGAGAACGAATACGTCTGCACAAATCAGAGTCCGCTCACAAAGCACTGCTGGATCACCGAGTTGGACTGGCGTAGGCCGTGGGTGGTTCGACCGTCGAGGGAGAGACGATTAAGGAGGCAGAGATGTTCATTCTCATCAGGATGGCCGTACTTGCAGTCATGTTCGTGAGCGTGGCGGTCGTCTTTGCTCAGACAGCGACGGCGACGCCACAGCCGCAAGGCTGGATGGTCTACCTCGCGAAGCTCGCGAGCCTCGTGATCCCCGTGCTCGTGCCGATCGCTGTGGCCGGGATCAAGAGCGTGATGACGATGCTGCCTTCGGCGCTCGTGCCAATCATCGCGATCGTCGTCGGAGCCCTGCTCGACGTGGTGACGGCGTGGCTTGGCAACGGTGCGCCGAGTTCGTGGGGCGTGATGAGTGGGCTGGCCGGCATCGGTGTGCGTGAAGTGAAAGACCAACTATTCTCGAAGAAGTAGGTGGGGAGCCTTGGCTCGATCTTGGCGGCGCTCGTGGTCGGCGTGCTTCAACACTTTCTTGCTCGTGCAGACTTTCGGGCAAAAGTCTTGGCGGAAGTCGAGCGGCAGGGTGCTGAACGTGCGTTGTCGGCTGCGGGGTGGGCGATGGACGCTCTCCGTGATCCTGCTCGCTATGGCCGGCTGCATGTCGATTCAGGCGCAGATGCCATCGCAGGCGTTGCCGAGAGTTCGTGCCTTGCTGACCATCAAGCCCCTCGAAACGAAGTGTCGAACTGTCCAAGGGCAGACTGTCCGTTGCGTCATCCTGTTGCAGAGTGACTATGAGGCGATCGTCATAGAACTGAAGCGGAGCTGCTTGGAGTTGGGCGGCACGAAGAAGGAGTGCGACGCCGATGCCGACAATTAGAGCCGTCGTCGTGCTCGAAGTCGATGGCGTAGCGGTGCCGGGGTTTCCCATTTCGCGCCGCATCACGGTGAACGAAGTGCAGGGCTTCGACTACGTGAAAGCGACCGGAGGCGGTGCGGTTGCGCTCCCCGTGGATCAGATCGGGGCGGCGATCAATGCCATTGCAGTACGGCCGGATGCGCAGGTGACACTTGCGTTCGGTCAGATCAAGGTGAACGCTGGTGGGCTCATTCTCGTGATCGACGGTGATCTCGGGACCGGGGCGAACGCAACCGTGACGAACGCCAGTGGCGGGAATGCCCAAGTCAGGGGCGTCGGAGCTGGTTCGTGAGTCCATGATCTTTATTGAGCAGATCACGGGTGCAACGCCGATTCAGCTTTCGCCTGATCAGCGGACGAAGCTCGAAGGCTGGCTCAGCATCGAGATTGAGAATGCGCTCAGTGCTCGAATGCCGCAAGAACAGCTCTGGCGGGAAATGTTGAGGCTCTACGAGGGTGTGCCGAAGAACCCCGTGCGGAACACTCCGATCGAGAATGCTCCGAACATCGAAGTCACGCTTGGGGCGATTGCGACCGATGCTCTGTATGCGCAGAGCCTCGACCTGATTTATACGGCGTCGCCGCTGGTGACGTGTCGGGCGACGAACACGAAATGGGTACAACACGCCAAGGCGTGTCAGGTGTTTGTCGATTGGGCCATGCGGAATGATTTCGGCTCCCGTGAAGAAATTGAGGAGCACGTACTTGACGACGTGAAATTGGGGACAGGATTTTTTTACGTCCCATTCGTCGAGATGGTGAAGAAGTCGGTCACACGGCGGATTACGCATCGTGGGCCGAAGATCATTGCAATGCCTCCTGAAGACGTGCTCTTGCCGGGTGGAGCGAAGTCGAATCTTCAGCTTTCACGTTGGATCGCCTTACGCTTTTACTATGGTGAACATGAACTGGCTCCCCGAGCGGCTGAGCTTGGATGGGATATCGACGGCGTGCAGATGACCGGAGCTGTAGGATGGGTTAGAAGTCGCCGTGAGGCTCTTGGCCGCACCACGTCGATGCTTCAGGTCACGCCGATCTACGAGACGTTCGACGTGTATGCCTACTATGACGTTGACGATGACGGGGAGTGGGAAGACATCCTCGTGAGTTGGGATCGGACGAGTCGGCGAGCGATGAAGGTGAGCTATAACCCCTTCGATAAGCGCCCCGTCGAGCGATCGGTGTATCAGCGACGTGGGCATCTGGCTTACGGCATCGGCGTGATGGAGATGCTGCGGATGTTTCAGGAGGAAGTGACGGAGCTGCACAATTCTCGGACGGCGAACGTGCAGCTTGCCAATGCAAGGCTGTGGAAGGCCCGGACGGGGCAGGTGCCGGCGAACATGACGATCTGGCCCAATCGGGTTATTGAGTTGGATGACCCCGATTCCTTGCAGCCGGAAGCGATGGCCGACGTATACCCGACTGCGGCACAGGCCGAAGCGATCACGATTTCGCTCGCTGAGCGGCGCGTGGGCGTCAATGAGATGAACATGCCCCGGCCGTCACAAGTGATGGGGTCGCGGACGCCGGGGATCACGGCGTTGAGCCTGCTTCAACAGGTCAACCGGAGATTCACCCCGGCGTTCGATGGGATGAAAACAGCCGTGGCCGGTGCGATCATTCAGGCAATGGATCGGTACGCCGAGCGGATTCTGGCCGGCGATATCCATATCGAGGATCGGATTCGATCGGTCTGTGGTGAGAAGGAAGGCCGGCTCCTCATCGACCTGTTGAAGATGCCGAATTACACGGAGCACGTCGCGGTCGAGCTGACGGCGAGTACGGCGCAGAGCAACCGTGAGTCGGATCGACAGAACGCGATCATGTTGGTGAACGTGCTGGCGGGCTACTACGACCGAGCGCTGAACTTGATTTCCATTGCCAGCAACCCGCAGACGCCGCCTCAGGTTGCTGAGGCCGCACGGCTCATTGCAACCAAGGCTGGCGAGATCATCGAACGAACGATCAGGACGTTCGACTCAATCCGAGATCCGAAGACGTTCATTATCGACATCGAGACGGAGCTGGATGGGCTTGACATTGCTCAAGACGGGCTCGCGGGGCTGGCGCGGATGATTATGGGGCAGATGCAAGGCGGCGGCGAGATGCCGGGACAGCTCCCGAGTGGCTCGCGTGACGCAGGCCCGGCGACACGTTCGCCCCGTGCGTTGATGGCGGGACGGTAAGATGCCTGAGTCGGAGTACATTGAGTCCGAGCCCCTGTGGGTGTCTTGGCTCAAGCGAGATCCTAACTTCGAGCAGTCGTTCTACGAGACGTTGGAGTTGTTCGAGAGGCAGGCAGTTGAAGAAGGCGTCGGAAAGTCAGATGCAACAGTCGCCAGGAAGTATGAGGCAACAGGTGCGTATCTCGTGATTCGCCGTTTACGGAACTACATGACGATGCACCAGAGGGAGGCGCAGGCTCATGCTCGACGAGAAGCGACCCGGAAGACTCGGTAAAGGGCTGTTCGTTGGGGAGGCTGATGACCCGACGAAGGCAGGCGGGGCCGGTGGCGCGGCTGCGCCGACGTTCGTACCCACGGATGACTTCAAGCTGTTTCAGACGCAGGTACTTCAGCAGTTCGAGAACATCGGGGCATCGCTCAAAGCGATCAGCGCGAGTGCCGTCGCTCGGGGCGAACAGCCACCGAAGCCAGTCGAGCCGGAAGTCATCACGACTGAGCAGTACGCCGAAGCGGTGCGTGAGGGCAACGTCGAGATCATCGAGAAGTATTACAAGCGCCAGCAGTTCGACACGATTCGGCAGCTCGCCCCGTCGCTTCAGCTCGGGCTCGACTCCGTGGGGCTCATCGTGGCCGAGAGCGCGGCGACGAAGCTCCCGTACTACAAGCGCTTCAAAGAGGAGATCGACAGGTACGTGGGTGGGATGACCTCCGAGATGCGGATGACCCCGCAAGCCTATGAAATTGCTCACAATGTCGTCGTTGGCCGCAACGCCCCGATCATCACGCAGGAGGCGGTCGAGGCCGCGCTGCGGAGCGCGAACGTGGACCCCAAGCAGGCCAACGCCGGGAGTGGTGCCGGCAGTCGTGCCGGGGGTGGGGGTAGCGGTGGCGGGCAGGCCCCATCGGTTGCTGAATTGTTTGGTCCTGAAGCGGAGGCTGCGCTAGTCTCCAAGGGAGATACCCCCGATTCGTGGGCTCGGAAGCTCGGGTACAAGGATTGGGCAATGTACGCTGGCTTCGTGCAGAAGCAGCGTGAAGGAGGCGAGTGATGGCCGGTCGGCGGGTTCACGGTCGCGGATTACGCCTGGCCGATCTGCCTCCGGGGGATGCTCGACGTGAAGCGGCGGCACAGGCAACCGACGATCTTGCTGAGCAGGCCGAAGCGCGAGGCGTCGATGGTGGCGCAATTAACCCCAAAGCCTTTCGAGTCGAGAACGAGCTGGCGCAGCACTTCAACATCCTCGAAGTCACCAACCAAGATCCAGCGTATCGGTATGCCTGGGTCTATCTCGGTCAGCACGGACTTCAGATCAAGATGAAGCTCGCGGACGGATGGGAAGTTGTTCAAGGGGACATGGAAGAAGCGGTCGAACTGAAGGGCATCGGGACTGACACGACCCGCAAGCTTGGCGACGTGATGCTCATGCGTTGTCGGGTTGATCGTTTCGTCGCCAACTGGCGACGTGAGAAGGTGAAGCGCCATCGTCAGGAAGAAGGCGTCGCAGGTCGCTTCGCGGAGATTCTAGGCCCGTACCACAAGAAGTATGGTGCGACGGCGATCGTCGATGGCAAGGACGTGATGACCGGCGAGACTGTCGATGCGCGCCGGCTGGATCACATGTGGAAGCGGTCGCAGGCGGTGGCGGCCGGATCGAAGATCATGGACGGAATGCTGCGTGACGGTCGGATGCCGGCGGTTCCGGCACCAGTGTAAAGGGAGGGAATCATGGCCCGAGTCAAGGCGTCGGCAAGCGTTCGTGAGGGGCTTCATTCCACCCCCTCGCGGCGAATGGGTGAGGCGGCAAACCAGACCTTCAAGCTCGGTGCGGTGCTCGTCAACAGCGCCGGGTATCTCGCCGAAGGCGGCGCGAACCCGACGAATCTCATCGGCATCGCGGCTGAAGCCGGCGACAACAACGCGACGGCGGGTGCGAAGGACTGTCTCTACTATCCAGTGTTGCCGCACCTGCTGTTCGAGATGTCGCTGGACAAGGCCAGCTCGCTCGGGTACGCCTCGCTCGCGGCTGACCGCTGGACGAAGTACGGCATCACCAAGCACGCGGACGGCGAGTGGTACGTGGATGTGGACAAGACGGGTGCGAACGCCCGTGTCATCGTCGTCGATTTCGTCGATGCGGTCGGCACGGCTTCGACCCGTGTGCTCGTGTGTTTCCTCGCGGTGCAGACCATCTACGGATAAGCCGGAGAGCAAGGGGAGGATGACGATGCTCAAGAAACTGTCGGGTCAGTCGGTGATGGCGTTCATCGCCGTGCTCACCGCGTTACTGTCGGTGGTCGATGTCTCGACGAAGGCTGCTTGGCAGTGGCTTCAGAAGATCGACGAGTCGCAGGTGTGGGCACTCACCTTCGGCAACGAGATCGGCATGGCCGGCGTCGTCGGCCGTGGTGCCTTCTCGGCGTTGATCGCCCCCGATTTGCGCAAGGTCTACACCGAGACGGGCAAGGAACGCCCGCCCGAGTACCCGCTAGTCTTCAACGTCAGTGATATGGAGTGGAACCCCGTCAAGGATCAGCAGCTCAGCGGCCTCGCTACGATGCCGGCGAAACCCGAAGGCTCACAGTTCCAGCTCGATCAGCCGATCATGGGCGGGACCAAGAGCTACGAAGCCACGCCTTACGGTCTGGCCGTCGAGATCACCTGGGAAATGTGGCGAGACGATCTTTATGCCGTGATGAAGGAGCTGTCGGCTGAGCTGAAGCGGGCCAGCCGCAATCGACAAGAAGTCGATGCGTGGAGCGTGCTCAACAACGCCTTCGCAACAACGGACGTTGGCTTCACGGCGGCTGAGTCGTTGTGCTCCACGGCACATGTCGGGCTCGACGGGGTGAGCCGAGCGAATCGGCCGTCCCCCGACATCGGCTTCAGCGTCACCGGGACGCAGAACGCCGTGACCCGCTTTGAGAACATGACGAACGAACGCAACCTGCCGCGCCTGATGGCCCCAACATTTGTGGTCGTTGCGCCCATCAACAAGTTCGCGGCGCGCGAAGTCCTGGGTTCAGGCGGCAAGCCGTACACGGCTGACAACGAGCTGAACGCGCTGCTGGAAGAAGACCTGAGCTGGATGATCGCGCACTACCTGACCACGAATACCTACTGGTTCATGCTCGCCACGAAGGGTGTGCATGACATGAACTTCCTGTGGCGGGATCACCCGATCTTCGACAGCTTCGACGACCCCTGGACGCGCAACGCCATCTTCACGAGCTACCAGCGGCACACGAAGGGCTTCGGGGCATGGCGTGGCGTAGACGGCAGCTCGGGGTAGATGATGCGCTGTGAAGTTTACAGGGATCGAGCCGGGTTGTGGCGATGGAGGATCAGGGCGCGTAACGGTCGAATTATCGCCACGTCGAGTGAGGCGTATCAGCGTCGAAGCACGATGGCCGGAGTGCTCTTTCGGCTTCTTCAGTTTACAGTTGAGGTTCGTACGGTCGAGAAGTAGGTCCGGGCCGAATGGTCGGCTTGGACTGGCGGCGACGGATGTTAACGGGGTAGACGCCAGGAGGGTGCAATGAGCCGGACCCGGATGATGTACTCCGCAGGAATCCCGATGGTTGGTGGAGGCGATCCCATTCCCGGTCGCGTGCCATCGACCGAGTTCGCGGCAGTGTTCTTCGTGGACCCCAATCGTGGCAGCGACGGCAATCCTGGCGACAACAAGGATCAGCCACTCGCAACGTGGGCGAAGGCGCATTCGCTCGCCCCGGCCGATGGGGGAGCCGTCATCTATGGCTTCCCGACGAAGGACGCCGACGAAGCCATCACGATCACGAAGGATAACATCACGTTCATCAACGCCGCTCGTGGGCCGTGGCGCTGCACGATCAAGTCAACGGCGGGCATCCCCTTGACCGTTCAGGGCTATGGCTTCCAAGCCTACGGAATTCAGTTTCACGGGATCGCTGCCGGCAAAGAAGCCGTCCGTCAGCAGGAGAACGGCTATCGGTACATGGACTGCGACTTCATCAGCGATGCGAGTCACGGGATGCGACTGTTCCCCGACAACACCGTGAACGGCATCGCAGCGTCCGAAGGCCAGCTCTACGACTGCTGGTTTCGAGACTGCGGTGATGTCGGGCTCACGTTCGAGAATCCTGGCTCAAGTGCTGGCGGCATAGGCGGCACCGGCCCGGTGGGTGTCAAAGTCGATGGTGGCTGGTTCGACAACAACACGAACCAAGACATCCTCGACGTGGATGCGGTCAGTTCAAACGACAACTGTTTCTTCCGAAGCCTCGTGCAGAACTGCGCGTTCACGACTCGGAACAAGGCTGTGTACGTGCGGCTCAACAACGGCGGGGCCAACACGGGCGTCATTCGGCGTTCCTCGTTCGCCAAGGATTCGGCGCGGCTCCTGAATACGGAAGTTCTGTTGGCGGCCGGGATCGTCGCAGTCGAACTCTACGACGCCACCGGCATCGTCGATACAAGCGGGTTCTAAGGTGGCTTCCGAGTCCAAGGCTCAGCATGGGCTGATGGGGCTCGTGCTGAGCGTCAAGGGTGGGAAGACAAAAATCGGAGACGTGCGCCCCGGCATTCGCAAGAAGGTCGAGCGTATGGCAGCCGAGATGACGACGGAACAGCTCAAGGATTACACGAGCACCCCCACCAAAGGTCTGCCAAGGCACGCCGGTTCTACGCACGCACGTATGCGCCATGCGAAGGAGTAGCACATGGCGACCGTCGAGGAGGCGGCGCGCGGCGTTGTAGCGGCGCTCAACGGCATCAACTACCTGCTGGCAGCACAGTGGGTTGCTGATCGCTACAAGCAGGTGTTCGCGAAGACGCGAGCGCGGCATCTGCGCCGAGTCGAACAGCTCTACGTTCCTGCGGCAATCAACACCGGCACGGCGACGTTCACCCGCGACAGCAATATCGTGACGGGAAACGCTGCGGCGCAAGCGGTGTGGACGAGCGATCTCGCAGGCCGCTACATCCGTGGCTCGATCGTCTGGTACAAGATCGACGCTGTGCTGTCGGGACCGCAGCTTAGGCTTGAAAAGAAGTTCGCTGAAGATACGCAGACGGCTGTAGCGTATTACATCGTTTCGAGATTCAATGCGCTCCCCCCTGACGCTCGTTGGATTGGCGATGGCGTAGTGGCGATGCGGACGCGCCGGGTGCTTGGCAAGCTCAGCATCGAGGAATTGGCGATCGAGGCCCCTGCGCGAGATCGCGTCGGTGCGCAAGCGTCGATTTACAGCGAAGGCCAGAGCGTGATCGACGCTAACGGCAAGGTGTGCAAGAGTCTCGAAGTGTATCCGTATATGACGACGAGCGAAGTCTATTCCTATGTCGTCTATCCGTCGCCGCCGAAGCTCAAGCTGATGGATCAACTCCCGCCTGAGATCGACGAGCATGTGCTGCGCGAAGGGGCACTCGTTGATGCGTTCAGATTCAAGATGGCGCAGGCGCTTGAGGCCGGTCAGATCGAAGTAGCGGCGACATGGCGGAACGAGATGCGGACGCAAGAGACGAAATGGAAGCATTGGATGGACGACGCAGTTCGGGCAGATCGCGGTGTCGATGATCTGACGTTCATCTTGAAGCGTGCGAATAGCCCGATCACGAGCCGGGATGACATCACGAACGCTTACGACTACGTGATGAGTCGATGGCCGAGGTAGCCGGTACTCTTATTACTGAGGCCCTGCGACGGGTCCGTGATCCGCGTGGAGAGGCGCACGCCCGCAGCGATGTCCTGACGTTCCTTGATCGTTGTCAAAAGATGATTAACGTCTTCACGAAGCAGGTGCTCGATCCGGTCACGGTCACGACGACACCAATGCAACAGGTCTACCAAATGTCTGACGTGCTGCCGGATGCTGTTGACATCGTGGACATCAAGGAAGGCAATCGAAGCTTGCCACGTGTGCCGTGGCCGACGCTGTTTTACACGGATCGTGAATGGACCCGCGCGCAGGGATCACGATACGAAGTCTTCTCACAGCTCGGTCTGGATCTGTTGATTCTGCATCCGGCTGAGTCGATTGCCGGCAGTATCGTCGCGGTGTCAGTGAAGGATACGGCTGATCTTGCAAACGAAGATACTGCGACGGACGTTGTGGACGATGATTTGCCAGCGGTGCTCGACTTGCTTGAAGCAGTGCTCAACTTACGTCAGCGGGAGTTCACCCCGTCTGCTGACGCTATGAAGCGGGCTGCGTCGAGGCTGCTCGTCGATCGACGCCCATGAGCGCAAAGGCGACGATCCTCTCGCTCGTAACGACGTTGGCCGTGAGTCAGAACGACGTAGCCATGAGCAGCAGGTTCTACGACGAAGTGATCCTCGATCTCGCGAAGCTCAATTGGTTCATGCGTATGACGATCCTCGATTCATCCGGGGCGGTCCCGGCAGCGGTGCAGTCGTTCCCGGCGAACGTCGTCAATTTGCTCGGCGTGTTTTATGGTGCCCATCAGCTCGAACCCGCCAAGCTCAGGGAGCTGGAATACGTCAATCCGCAGTGGCGTGACGAGTTGGGGGAGCCGACGAATTACGTCGAAGACGGCGAAACGGTTCACACGTTCAGGCTGTATCCTGCACCGATTGCACCGCCGACGACGTTCGCATTTCCATTCGGGGAGCCGTTCGGACGTGGGTACCCTGATGAGGCAGTCGTGATTCTGCACTCTGAGACGAGAGTGACGCTGCCGGATTATCTGGATCTACCCGTTGCACTGCTTATTGTCGAACGTGAGTTTCAGCGTGAGTCCGATCATCAGCATCCCGTCTTTGCGAAGTCGGCTGGTGAGTTGGCCCGCATGATGCTCATGCTGGTGCAGCCGAGGGCGATGTAGATGGCCTTGACAAGACTTGTCGGAGATCAGCAACGCCCGGTGACTGTTGCTGAGTTGAATGCGTTCATCGAAGAAATTGGGGCCAATATCGAGCAGGGCTTGGGAGAAGTAGCAACGCGAGCGCGAGATGGAAAGGCGAGTATTACGGACAACTCTGGTGGCACGTCGGTTGATACAGTCGCAGTGGTGCCGGGTGCCTACAATCAGGCGTACTTTAAGGAAACCATTGCAACGATGTTGAATCGACTCAATGGCCTCATCTTGGTGCAGAGAGCCCTCGCGAGGCTGAGTCAGTGAAAGTCAGGTTTCGTCAGTTTACGAGCGGATGGTGGCCGATGGGACCGCCTGAGCTGATGCCGGCGAAGACGCTGCGGCGTATGACCGGCGTGCATCAGACGAAGGTTCATACGCTGCGATCACGGCCTGGATCATCGTTACTCTATGCGTTGAATGCGCACTCACTCTTTCGATTTGCTGACGCCAGATTTCAGGGTGTCGGAACTGAGTGCTTTCGCAACGGCGCACTCGTTAAGTCGGGGTTGAACGGCAATCGTTTGTCGTTCATGCGGATGGCCCCGACAGTCGGCAAGCGTGACTATCTTTTTGTCGCTGGCGGTGGATCGCTGTTCAAGGTTGATGACGCTGGTGCAGTTACGAATTGGGGAATCGTCGCTCCGACGACTGATCCTACGGCGGCTGATAACGGCGCTGGTACGATGGCTGCCGGAACGTATAAGTACAGGATCACGTTCAAGAATAGTGTGACTGGACATCGCTCAAACGCCAATCCTACCGGCGTGAGCGTGACGATTGCGGCAAGTCGGCAAGTACAGTTAACGGTCATTCCTACAAGCAGCGATGCACAGGTGGATCAACGTGAAGTGTGGCGAACGCTGGTCGGCGGGACTGTTTATTTCTTACTGGCGACGATTGCCGACAATGCGAGCACGACCTATAACGACAATACGGCGGATGCGAGCGTTGGCAGCACCGAGCTGCCGACAGACAATGCTCCCCCAAATGCTGCGTACAACGTTACTGTAGGGCCGCATTACGGCCGCGCGTTCTGGACAGCGATCAACCTGACCGGGCAAAAGGGTCGGGTCGTCTATTCGCCGGTCAGCCGCCCTGAGTCAGATCAAGGCTTCATCGACATCTCGAATGATGATGACCCGACGCAGACGGCAGTGATTTGGAACGGATCTGTGTGGGTCTGGACAGAAGGGAAGCTCTACCAGATTATCGGGACCACTGAACCCTTCACGTGGCGAGAAGTGCAAGGTGCCCCTGGTACAACGAATCCGGAGACGGTGTGTGTCACGCCATATGGCATCTTGTATCAGTCGCATGATGGGTTGTACTTGTTCAATGGGGCTGTCGCTCGTCTGCTTGGCTTCGATGCTGTTGGGCTTCTGTTCCGCGGGGAAACCCTTGAAGGCGTCGCCTCGATGCTAGGGACGGCACACGCCTACGCTCGCGGTGAATACCTTCTGAGCGACAATGTTTCGACGATTGCGATTAATCCAGGCGACGGGACGTGGCGCAATGTCGGCATCGCGTGCAATGCGCTCTACTATGAAGATGACACCGGGAAGCTCATTGCGTCGATCAACAATAAGACGGTGCTGTTCGAGGAAATAGGGCAGGTGACGGACGATGGGACGGCAATCAGCTTTGAGATCGAGACGCCGGCTGTCGTGACTGATGTAAAGAAACCTGGACTGACGCAGCGGATTTATGTCGAGGCGAACACGGCAAGTCAGTGGCTCACACCGACACTCTACGTCGATGGTGTTGCGTTTGCATTACCACAGTTCAGGACATCGAGCCGTGAGACTGTCGAGTTTCCGAAGCTCGTCAGCGGACGGGTGATGAGCATTCGACTCGTCGGCTCGTTGACGGCACAGATCGAAATATACGGCATCGAAATTGATCTCGACATCGGCGTGGAAGCCATTACTCCGGTGCCGGTGCTTGGCTCGAAGGAAGGTGTCGTCCCGGTGACGACAGCTCAGGCGGCGGCATAATGGAACGCTACGAGCGCGATGATCGCGGTGCGTACTTGCTCGCTCAGTGGTGGGCTGAGATCACGGTCGATGGGTCACGGGATCACTTGTTCGTGCCTCCGGCCTCTCTTGGGAAGGCTTTGGCTTACTTCGAGTCAAGCGACGTGAATCTCATCTTCGAGCTGGACAAGCGCGGGATCTGGTTCGCCATGTGGTTTACCCCCCTATTCTCGGGACTGAGTGCGACTCTGTGGGTGAGGAAGGATTATCGAGGGAGTCACGCCATGCTTCGAGCGGTCGAGCGCGGGTATGATATCGGGCTGGCAGCAGTCCCCGTGCTCGTTGGGGTCACTCGTCAGGAATTGCTTAGGGTCCATCGACGGTTAGGTTACAATATCGTTGGGTCCGTGCCCCACTTGATCGGTGACAAAGCAATGTGGATTGTAGCTTTGACCCGTGAGGGATGGCAGGCTCGAAAGGCGCGGCATATTCAGCGCCAGGAGGCCGTCATTGGGTGATGTAGGCCGTGCCGTTACAGGAATCGGGAAGGATACCCGCAAGGCAACACCAACGCCTGTACCTTCGAGCACAGCGGCGCTTTCAGCAGGGATGGAAGAAGCGATCATTGCTGGGATGAGACAGGACCAAGCATTCTCGGCTGAAAGTCAGGCAGCGTTCCGTGAAGATCGACCCTTCGTGCGTCGGCTCCTTGAAGAAGATCGCGCAATGCGGGACGAGGCATTTAGGACTGAGCAAAGATTCTCTACTGAGGATCGGGCGAATCGCGATGTGACGGTGGCGATGCTTGAGCGAATGTTGGCCCGTCCTGCTCTTGGTGAGCCAAGTGTAGGAACTCGTGAAACCCGTGAACCTGTATTGGATACGCTCATTGCACAGATCGGTGAAGCATTAAGGACGGGCGGTGTTGAAGCACAGGCCCCGATCATCAGCCGGGCTGTCGAAAGCTCGAAGGTTGCAACGTCGAATGCTTTACGGGATCTCGATGAACGGCTTGGGAGTACGGGACTCGCAGGAACACCGTATGGAGAACGCACCCGTGCAGGCACGTTGCAGGCGGGTGAGCTGGCGACGGCGAATGTTCCTACGGACCTTGCGAAGTTCATGCTGAGCCTTGGGGCACAGATCCTTCCGGGTGTCGAGTCAGCTCGGACGACGGCAGAGATCAATCGAGGGACGCTTTCGGCCAACCGTGAGGCCATCGAGAATACCCGTGTGGGTGACATCGTTCGAGCACTTGTCGGATTGCGTTCAGGCGTCGCACTGGCTCCAAGCCCTCAGCAGTTACTCGGCTTCGCGGCTTCGCAAGCGCCGGCTGGGCCGATGCTGAGCCTTGGGCCGACTGGCGCAAGTCTTGTAGCATCGGGGACACAGCGAGGGATTGCTGGCGCGAGGATAGCTGCCGATCGAGACATCGCAGAGTGGCAAGCCATTGCGAGCATCTACAGCGCGGCAATCAGTGCTGCGGGGTGTTGGGTAGCTCTTGCGATCTACGGCCCCAGCCGCGAGTTTGTGCTGGCAAGGTACTGGATCGTTGAGGCATGGCAAGGTTGTGTCGCCGACATCACGAGGCTCATCTACCGCAAGGTGGGTCGGCATGTCGCGAAGTCAAAGATGCTGTGTCGCCTGCTGAAGCCGCTGTTCGACATCGCCGTGAAGCGGGGTGAACAAGCATGGGCGTCTTAATCCCCCTGATCCTGAGCGCCGTTGGTGCCCATCAAAAGCGTGAACAAGAGGCACAGCGAATCCCCCGCGAGAAGTACCTGGATCAGCTCGAAAAATCGGCGGCGTTCGGCGAGAAGAAGGTTTTTGACGACCCGAAGACGTATAAGGCTGCGGAGAAGTACGGTGTTGAGGCTGTTTACAACATCTTGAACCATATCGTGCAGTCGGATTTGTCGGATGCAGAACGTGCGTCCCGTGTGGCTGCGTTACGGGGTCAACGGGCCACAGGTGAGGCGACTCAAGCGGCTGGTGAAACAGAAACATCCCGGCAGCGAACGATCATGCAGCCGGCAATCACCGGAATTGCGAAGGGGCAAGCTGAGCGGCAGAAAGCTGCTCCCGGTACAACGGGGCTCCCGATTGAAAGCCCGGCTGAGATGGAGATTGCGACGACCCCGACGAAGATGCCGTCGCAAGCCGGTCAAGTCCAGGCGACTGTTCGAGGGCAAGAGGCGCAGGAGCGCGTCACGACTCGTGGTCAGGACATCGACAAGATGCTGGGGGAGAAGAAGATCGGGCTTGGGTACTACGAAGTAAACTCACGCCTCAGCATGGCCGCTGATGACATCAGCCAGCGAACTCGTGATCTGGAAGAAAGACAGCGCACCACGATGAGTGCAGAAGATACCAAGAAACTCAAGATGGATGAGCAGAAGATCGAGAAAGATCGCATCGCTGTTGCAGCGGCGGCGGTGCGGAACGACGAGCAGCGGACGAAGCTCGTTGACCGGGAACAGCGCATGAAGCTCGTCGAAGCGTTGATCGGCGAAGACGTGCCTGCTGGTAAGGCTGCACGAGCGACGAGGGCAATCACGTCGTTCCTTGAGGGTAAGTCAGATGAGATCCCGAAGGAAGTCGAAGAGGTTGTCGGTGTCGGGACGAAGAAGCTGACGGCCCTGCGGAGCGTTTATCAGCAAGCTGAGACAATGGAAAAAGACGCGCACAAGATGATCGACGACGTGATCGTTGCCAGGAAGTCGAAGAACGAGAAAGCGAAGGTGACGCTCACGGATGAAGAAGTGAACTCACGGCTCGCTGAGGCCAACGATAAGCTCTATAAGGCGGTGATGTACAAGTACGCGAATCGCCTGATCGACGAGAAGGAAGCTGCTCAAGAACTGATGGCGAATCAGCGGGTGCTGACGGACAAACAGGAAATCCTGAGTCCGCAGATCGCGGCTGGGCTCGGCCGGAAGTTCAACACGAAGTACCGAGGCGGTGAAGGGCGACAGCAACAGGGTGCGTTGGCTCCAAACGAGCAGAACATTGTTGATAAATTCTTGAAGGGGACTGCCGCACCAGAGGCAGCGAAAGCCCTACCCTAGATGGCTGATCTTGCCGCGCAGTCCCGTGAACTGATCCGCGACGAGCAGTTCCAGGCATTGCCGCCTGAGCGTCGGCTGGCGACGTTCCGTGCGTTTGCGAGCAAGGCTGACCCCGAAGGCTTCGCCAAACTCGACGAGCAGGGACAGACGCGGACAGCGGCACAGATCATCAACGAACATCAGCCTGGGTTCCTTGATACCGTCAAGGATGTTGCGATGTTCCCCGTGCGCCACTTCCCCGTCATTGGGACTGAGCAGGCAGCGGCCCGAGCGGCGGCTGATCCTGCACAGGAACGGCCGCTAACTCGTCGTTTGCTTCAAGCGATTGGAGCAGGTGAAACGGGGCTGAGTGTTGGCGCAGGTGTCGGACGACGTACTTTCACTCAGCCGGGCACGCCGACTGCTCAAGATGTCGGCCAGCAATTCGAGCGTGCCGTGAGCGCAACGGCTGCCGGTCGCTTCACGGCTGAGGCCACCCGCGACATCGCAGAGTTGATGGGCGGATTCAAGCTCGCGAGCGCAGCCGTCAAAGGTGTCGTAAGTCGCTTCGGCCTTGAGAAGTCGGGCGAGATGATGGCTCGTGCGCTCGGAGCTGGCACCGCTGACGAAGCTGTGGCGCTGGCATCTCAGGCTACTCGACGTAAGCTTGTTGAGAAAGTCACTGAGCGTATCGCAACGGACGTGACAGTAGGAGAGATGTTCGGTGTCGCAACTGCGATCGAACGAGGCGAGGCCAAGCCCCTCGAAGATTTCGTCGCCAATCCCCTGATGATCGCTGCACTTGGGCTTGGGCTAATGGGAGCTGGTGCGGCGGTTAAGAGATTCGGCCCTGTGCGTATTCAAGAGGCGACGGCGGCGCTCGAAGGTCAGGGTCCGGCCGGTGCTGACTTGAAGGGGGTAAGCCGCGATGCCCAACGAGTTGCTGACGCGGTTAGGCGCAGCAGTCAACTTGATAAGGAAGCCGCTGGCGAAGTTGTCTTCAAGGTTGCAACAGGGAAAGCAGACGCCAGCGAAACACGGCTAGTTCGGGATCTGATGATTCAAGATCCAAGCCTCGTCAAAAACGAGTTTGGATTGCATTTGACGCGGATGCTGCGGCCTGAGCTGAGTACAAAGGTCGAAGTCGCTGACGGGCCACTGCGTGTGCGCTACGAAGATCCGAAGACCCGGAAAGAAGTTACGGTCAGTCTCACGAAGATGGATGAAGTCCGGGCACTCGCCAAACAGGCCGAACTGGGTGAGATCCACGTTATCGAGGCGAAGGGTCGAGCACAGGAGATTGCGTTATTTGAACCTGAGCCGGCCGTGCGGCCGAGTGTGGCGTCAGGCAGTGAGTCGTTGCCGGTACGTGAGCCTGAAACATTCGAGCCGCCTCCGACGATGTTCCCCGGTGGGCGGTCGGGGCAGCTTGAACCGGCGATGCGTCTCGGTGATGAGCCGCTAGAGCGGATGCCTTCGATCATCGACGCACTTGAACGTGAGCAGATGAAGTCCCCGTTCGAGGCTGCGCCACAGGTCGCCGAGAAGCCGTTGATCTTCGCCCCTGAGTCATATGCGAAGGAGCCCGTTGCGGGCACGTTCGGGCCTGGGGCAGCACGTCGAGAGGGGAACGTCCCGTTGCGTTCGGCGTATGAGCTGGCAATGGAGAAGATCGGGACGCCGACGCCACGTCCCGAGTCTCAGACGCTCGTGCCGGTGCGCGGCAGCACGGATCAAGCAGCCGTCGTATCGAGTACGGACCCGAGAGGCGTTCAAAGTCGTCTGCCGAACGGTGATGTCGTAATCTCGAAGTACGGCTCGGAAGGCGTCGAAGCGCCGAATTGGATGACAGCACCACCTGCGGAGCCGGCCACAACGCAGCTTGAGCTTCAACTTCAGAAGGCAGCCGGTGAAGTTGTCGGCGAGCGCCCGATGACGTTGATTGACGCGAGCGGGCAGGCGCATCGCACGATACCCGATCCGCAGCTCAACACCGTGACGGTAGTTGACCCGGTAACGAGACAAGCAGAAGTCGTCAGCACGGACGTTGCGAAGCGGGTCATCGCTGAGGGTGGACTGAAAGTCGATGCCGACCTGACGAAGATGAGCCTTGAGCAGTTGCTAACCCGTGCTGATGAACTGTCCGTACCGGGCGTGGCACGTTCGCTCGATGATCTCGCCGCACGGATTTCTGAGCATTCAAAGGTTGTTGGTGAGCTACTGAATCGTCGCCTCATAGCATCTGAGGCAGAGATTACTGAAAGGGGAATAGGGCAACGTCTGCTCAAGCCGTTCACGAGCGAACAAGGTGCTGTGTTGATCGGCCCTGGTGGGCGTAACGTCGGAGCAAATCTGTTGAAGCGGAACGATCCCGTCTCGATTCAAGCCCGTATGCTTGGTGGGCGTGCTCGGGAGATCGAAGGGGGTCAGATCACCGTCGATTTCACCTTTGGGAAGCAACGGCTCAGCGTGAGCTACGCAGACAAGGCGGCTGCGGATGCTGGCCTGCGCAGCATCGTGACAGCGCGGCTTGAGCAAGCTCGAATTACGGAAGGCGGCTTGCGAGCTGTGGACCGTCACCGACTGGCTGCCCCTGGTGAAGCGGTTGACCCCGACACAATGGCTCCGCAGCTTCGAGCAGCGGCATCATACGAATATGCTCCGCTTGGGAGCGTTGATCGCTATGCGACCGGCAGACCATCAGGAGCATTCGACGCCGTGTTGCCGGCGATCAGCCGGCTTAACCGTCTCGGGCCTGCCGGTCAAGAGTTCGCGCAGAGGGCGCAGGCGATGCGTGAGCTGAGTGATCGTCTTCGTGGGCAGGCGATGATGGAATTGGAGCGGTCGCTTGATGGACTCAGTAAAGAGGAGATCGCGACGGCAGTAACAGCCTATGAGAAGGGCACAGCGAGCCCACAGATGGCCGCAGTGATGGATCGGCTTTCGGCCTACGGTAAACGTCAGCTCGATATGGCCCGTCAAATTGGCCTCGAAGCGGCTGAGGAAATCGAAGGCCGCTATGCCCCGCACGTCTTTGACATCGCTCAGCTTCGTGACAAGCGAGTAACAAGTGCGCTAATTCAGGAGACGATTGATAAAGGGCTGGCGCGGAACGCTGAAGAAGCGTTGATGGTGCTTGACCGTCAGGGGATTGGCACAAGCCGAGATCAGATCGTTCGCAACATGGTCGATCGTGCATCGTCCAAAGGTGTGACGATGACGCGGGCTGAGGCTGAGAGTGTGCTTGAACGATTCATCAGCCAGAACGCCGAGAGGATTAGCGGGCACCTTGAGCGCGAGCGTCTTGGCGTCCAAGGATACGTTGACGATGCCCGCCGAGCTTATGCTGTCTACTTCACCCGCAACGCTCGACGGCTGGCAGAGGCACAGGTGTTCGGTCCCCGTGACGAACATATACTAAAACTCATTGACGAAATCGAGGCTGGCCCTGGTGGCTATGCTGGCGCGCAGTACGCTCGACAGGTCTACGATCATCTCGTTGGGCGCACCCGCGAAGAAATGACCGGATTCTGGCGGGGCTTGTACAACTGGCAGACGGCGAAGCTCAGTCTGAGTGTGTTCGCGAACTCAAGCCAGAGCCTCAACACGGCGACACGGACGGGGCTTGTCAATACGGCGAGGGCTTTGTTTGAGGTTGGCGCTGAGGCAGCTGCTCATCCGAAAGCGTTCGCAGTAGGGAGAGCCCCGTCTGCGCAGCACGCTCGCGAGATCGGCGCTGTCACGATGGACATTCTTGGTGACATCCGCTCACGGGGGATGCTTGATTTTCAGGATGCGGCGGCAAGCCTGCCGGCGCGTGTAGCCCGAGGCGTCAAAGGTGGCGTCGAAGACGTGTCATTGGCGATGTTCAATCTGGTGGAAGTTGGTGTCAACCGTAGCGTGGCTGTGCGGGCGGGTGAGCGATACTTCATGCAAAATGTTGAGCGTGCCATCGCAGGCGATGCTCGGGCGATGAGGCGACTCAATGAACTCGGGTTCAAATCCGACGCCGTGAAAGGCGCAGATCGTGACACGCTCACCGAGATGATGTACCTTGCCGGGCAGCGGCTTAGTAACCAGACACAGTTCAAGGCTGACGCATTGCATACACCCCTGTGGGCACAGAGTAACCTTGGTCGATTCCTGTTTCAGTTCAAGAGCTTCAGCGTGAACCAAGCGAAGTTCATGTGGAATGAGATTGCGGGGAGCCACGGCGATCTCAGCCGACGCCTCCGGGCGCTCGGGATCTTGACGACGGCGTACCCGGCTGTCGGCATCGGCCTGACGAAGCTCCGGTCGGCGCTCATGGGACCGACGATCGCCAGCGAAACGATTGACGCTGCGCTCGATGATCCGTCCGTGTCGAACCTGTTGATGGCCGGCGTCGCCGGACTGGCGACATCGGGGGCGCTCGGGATCGTCAGCGATATTGCTCTGACACAGACCATCGGGGGAAATAAGTTCAACCTCATGGCAGCGTTGATCTCCCCGATGGCGAGCACCGGCATCAACGTCTTCGAGGCCGGGCGCTCAGTCGTGCAGGGATTGGTCAGCGGCGACTCGCTCAAGTACCAAGCTGCTGTACGTAATATTGCGCGAGAGTTTGGCGGCGTCGGAGCGACAGCAGCACAGGCAGCTTTTGGAGAGCCCCCGGCAGGCGGTGGAAGTGCGCCTCGATCGTTCGGTGCCGGGGGTGGGTTCAGCAGCTCAGGCTTTGGTTCGCGTAGTTTCGGCCGCTAGTTCAATTAATCTCTCTATCCGTTGCTGATGCTGCCAGTGACGAATGTATTCTCGCCAGCGGATCTCCTGCTCAGGGGTCAGCGTGATCGTCGTGTCGTAAGGCTTTCCCGTGAGTGCGTCGATCGTGAGGTTACGCAGGCGGAAATAGCCTGGGCCAACTTCATGCACACCGAGACGAAAGACAGCTCGCTCGATCATTGCAGCTTTGGTCGCTAGGTTTCTTTTCGTTTTCTTCCGTCTCGAATGTCAATGCTCTTGGCGATGAGTACGACGTTAACAGTGAGCTGATCGCTTGACATAACCTGAACGTATTCTTGCTGCCCATCTGCTGTCTTCGTCACCGTGACGATGAGCTTCGGGATCAATCTCTTTCTCCTTCCTTGCTGTCGTCAAGCCGACGTTGCCCGCCCCACGCATAGGCCCATCCACCCATCGGACTTTGATAGCGCGTCACCTTTCGCGCTTGAATCAGCGTATCGAGGATCATCTTCAGGCGATCGGCACTCACGCCGCGTCTGTAGACAACGGACAGCAATGCCGAGTGAGCCATCGCCTTACGTTGCTTCAATAGTTCAGAGACGTACTCGATGCCGACAGTTTCAGTGGTCGTGCTGGCGGCGTTCACCAGTTCAGGCATCGCTCGCATGACTTGGCCTACGGCCTTCTGAGCTGCGATGATGTGATGCCGGCCGATCACGAGATCAAGGTCATCGGCAAGAGAGAACAGCATCGCCAGCTTGAGCGTGAGATCATGTTCCCGCTTCCACGATGCAAATAAGTCTTCGTCATGTGGTGCTTCGCGGTGCTGATACCACACTTCTTCAATCGACTCCGCTTCTTCAGTCATGGTGAATGGACCTTCGATGTAACTCAGTTCGAGCACCCGTTCATGTAGGTGAGCAACCACTTCGTCGTAGTCGTGTGGATACTGAGGGCGGCGAAAGCGTCGAGTGAAGTCGTATTTTGCATCAACCGCGACCGTGCGAGCAAAGAAACCGCCTGTCACGGCTGATTTCGGGACCGTTTCAATGCACCACCCCCGAGTCGTTCCAGCGATCCAGTTCACACAATGCTGAGTGATCCTGATTCCACCGCGCGTTCTTGTGCCCTCGCGGATGATGTGATCGGTTCCCGTGTACAGATCGGTCATATGCTTGATGAACGTTGATGCTTGTCCACCTTCACCAACGCTCATCGCCAGCTCGGGGGTGACAAGCCAAACCTTCGAGTTGGCAATAACGTTTGAAGCTTTGTCAGGCCGGCCTAAGAAGTCGAGCAGATATTGCGCTGTCGTCTTGCCCCGGTAGACATTGAGGCGTTTCAGGCCGGTCGTGAATTTCAAGGCTTCGTCGATTGCTTGGCCTTTACCGAGGCCAGAAGGCCCAATGAGAAAGATGTAGAGATTTGGCGCAAGTCGTGAGCCCCGGAACTTCTCAAGCCACACACGGTCAGCCACACACGCTGCCATGAGCCCGAGACAGGCCCAATCGTGGAAGACTTCAGGGACTTCGGACTCCCCGAGATGGTGCTGGTACAGTTCGATGAAGTTGCGCGTCTTCTCAAGGATCGAGGCTTTCATCGGTGAGTATCAGCGCATCGCTCCATGATCGTATCAAGTCGCATTGATTGTTTCTGACTCAACGTGAATCGAGGATCGTAGATCAGCTTCGCTCGGATGTCCGCGACGAAGCCTGTCTCCCACTCGTTGAGCTTGTCACGGAAATGCTGACGAAGCGTGTTGCAGTATTCGAGAGCGAGTTCGCGGGAGAGGATCATTTCTTCATCCTGTCAAAGATCCCGAACGCCACTTCCTCGAACTCCCGCTGCGTCGGCGGCTTCTTATACTCGATCTCGGTCTTCCAGTTGGCCCCGAGCTTCGCTTCAAGTGGAATGATGACCTTGTTCGGCCCGTAGTGACGAGGCCGTTCGAGCGACTGTCGCAGGAACGTATAGATCGGCCACGCCAACTCGGGCGGGGTCGAGATCACCAACGCATCGTGCATCTGAAGGTTGATGCGAGCAGGTACTAGTGATGGATTCTGCTTCGAGAGCGTAATAAGGAAACGGTCGCATGGCACGAACCCCCATCGGTTGAGCAGCATGGCGATGTCTGATTGAGGCTTGAAGGCGTAGCCTTCACGGTACAGTTCGTCGCTCAGCCGGTCGTAAGTGTAGTCCACGACGAGCCCCCATGAGTTTGCGAGGCAGCGATTGCGTAAAATCTCTTGGCGGATGCTGGCTTGCCAGAGTCGGACTTCCGGTACGTCGCGGTCGAGGATCGTATTAATCATCTGATCCCCTTCTTCGGGGGAGATGACGATGCCATCCTTCAGGATTTCTTCAGAGAGTCGGCTGCCGTGCATATCATAGTTGGACGCATGACGAGCCCGCTTCGCAAGGTAGCGCTGGGGCTTTGTCACACGTTCGTCAGCAGCGAACAGCAGATCGGTGATCGCACGTTGGTTGTTGTAGTAAATCAGTGATGCCCCGCGCGTATGCTCGTCGTTCTCCCACGGGTTCGCACGGGCGCGAGCCAATAGGACTTCTTTGCGTCTTGGATCTTTCGCCACAGCGGCAGCATACGCCTTCACACAGCGATCTTCAGCCAACGACAGGTCAAACTCAGCGATGATGCAGCCTTCGTCGGGAATAAACGCATCCCGCATCTCACGATCAGGATTTTGCATATTACTGCCTGTGCGTCGCCAATTCTTCGAGCTGGCAAGCCGTAGCGTAGATGGGCCGAATTTGTACGTGCAGCGAATGCGACCGTCAGCGTCATAGCGTGCATCAGCGTAGAACTTGCTGAGTACGTCGCTGCGGCGATGAGCAAGAATCAATGGCCCCGGCATATCAGGACGCACGAACTCACCTTCCTTGTTTGTCTCGAAGCTGCCGAGCTTCTTTGGAAAGCGCAGCATGAGCCGACGTACAGTCACTTCGTTTGTCGTCAGCGATCGAGTGCCATCGGCCTTGCGCTCGCGGCTGTACTGTGGTGGGAGCTTCAGCGTCTCATAGAGGAATCGCCCGAGTTTCTTCGGGGATAAATTCTTCGGCCCGTGCAGAGCTTCGCCGGCCCACAGACTGAGCTTGTCCTGAATCGTGATACAGGTTGCGCGAAGTTTGTTGTAACGCCGTGCTCGGATGGGTTGATTGATGCGCGTGCCATGCGTCATCGCTCTCAGCATCGGCTTAAACAGAGGGTAGTAATTGTCAAGATAGAACTGCATCATGTTGTGTGAGTCGAGCCACTTTAGATGCTCGTCGATCAGTTCGACCGTGACGCAATTATCTTTGCCGTTGTACCGCCAGAACTGCTCGATATCAGCCGTCCACTTGTTGATCTCATCAGGATCTTTGGCTTCATCCTTGTGGTAGGGTTCGCGAGTGTACAAGCTTTGCTGGTAGTGCATGGCGTGATCGTCTCGACCGTCGCGGACGTGATTCATGCAGAGCGAATCCCACAGGAAGTTCCGCACAGGGGCACGGTACTGCGGCTCTAGAAGCCAGGGGATGTCGAAGGCATAGGCATTCTGACCCCCCTTCGCGCACGGGAGTTGGAGCAAGAGGCGAATGATCTTCCAAGCTTCCTCTAGCATCAGCTCGTCACGCCAGTATTCCATCGTCGTTGGGATCGTGAACGAGAAATGTGACTCGAAGCTGTAGCCGATACAGGTAATGCGGGCCTGACCAAGCACCTTCTTCGGCTTCTTCGGAAGGCCCTTCTTCGTCAACCCTTGGTCAATGAACGTCACCTTGCGTGGTGTCTCGATGTCGAAGGCCAGCATCTCGGCGCGCTGCCGAGCGTCTTCGTAGAAGTCCCAACAGTCAGCGATCGTCGGCTTGATGAAATGCTCACGCTCGGGCAGACGCAGTTCACGGAATTCAGCATCAGCGACGATGCGATACCAGTCCATGACGCAACGCTTCTCCCAATACGGTGTGCGAAAGAGTGCGGCGGGATGGATCGTGGGAATGACTTTAATCATTCGACCCCGACGATCTCGATAAGCATAGATCGAACCACGAAGCCGGCTGATCCGTGACTTACCGATGAGCGCCCGCATCGCCGTGTTTCCTGTAGGGATGATGAGCCAAGGATCGGTTAGAGCAGCGAGCCGTTCATGCAACGCCTCAATGTTCGGGGCAAGCTCTGCCCACGGCACCAGTCCAATTTTGTTCTGGCGATTCGCTCGATAGGGGACGACGTTCGTAACGTAGAAATCAGAGCGCTGCAATCCGACTGTGCGCCACCAGCTTGTAAGCTTTGCCCCCGATGGCCCGGCGAAATGTCGATGCTGCGCTTCTTCGTGCGTTGCGTCCATCTCGCCGACGAGCACGAGACGAGCTGTGCGTGGCCCGTCGTCGGGAATTATCCGGGGCACAGTTCAACCTCGATCATTGTTCCAGTTTTGAGGATCGCGAACGGCGGCGGATCAATCGCCCCTGGAATCGTGAAGCGTCGATTTGTGGATCGAGCAACGAGTGCAGGAACAATGACAAACCTATCACCCTCTTGCATGATCCAATATTCATCATCGAGCATTGCCCTGACAAAGAGCTTCGTTGCCATCTGCCGCCTCCGCAGCGCGGGGCCGCACGTACTGGCCGGCCCCGCATCATCGACTGCGATGCTACTCTTCGGCTTCGTGCGCGGCGACGTGCTGAGCGAACTCGCTGCGAGGCACTTGGTTCGCCTCGGGCGGGCAGAGCTGGCACGTGAGCATCTGTTCCTTCTTCGCGGGGGCAGCCGCACGAGCGGGCGCAGGACGGGCAGCGGGAGCCGCCGCACGGCCCGGAGCGGGGCGGGCTGGCGCAGGAGCAGCAGGACGGGGGGCAACGGCGCGGGCAGGTGGGGCAACGGCGCGAGCTGCCGCAGGCGCGACACGGCGAGCAGGCGGGGCCGGCGCAGCGGGCGCAGCCTCCGTAACGCCCAACTCGCGCTCCCCGAGTGCAAAGAACTGCACCCGGTTGCGGAGCTGGCCGGCGTATACGTTGGCTTGGCCTTTCCTGATTTCAGGCTCGATGAAGTGCGTGAACACTCCGATGACGTGCTGACCGATCGCACGTACGCAGTCATCATCCAGATCGTTGCTGAGTTCGGTGCCTGACTTCTTGAGCATGCGGACGAGATTGCGGGCACCTGGGCTGGCGATGAGCGCTTCCTGCGAACGTCCATCCGGGTCGGAGTCCGTGCCGAGCACGAAGTTCTCGAAGTGCGGCATCCCGATCATGTCGGGGCCAACACTCCGCAGCACGCCGCGGATCATCGCCTTGCCGGTCGTCGAGACTTCTTCCGGCAGTTCCTCGATTTCCAGTTCGTAGGCCCCGTCAGGAAAGAATGTCCCTGGATCGGGTATCGTTGAAGGATCATACTCTCTGGTCAACTTCGGGCCTCCCTTTCTGGTGACGTGTTTTACTTCTTCTTCGATCCTTCTTCGACTGTCTCGCTTTGCTGCTTCGCCGACCACGCGGCGTTGAGCGCGTCGATGCGCTTGTCGATATCGGCAATGCCCTCCGTGATGTTGGCGATGTCGGTGAGCTTCGCAAGCCGAAGACCGGCATTGGCTTCAAGCAGATCGCTTGGCACCCGTGTCTCGATCGTCGCAACGCGGTCGAACAGATCCGTTAACTTCAGGTCGATGGCTTGATGCAACCTGACCATCTCGTCGATGGCTTCCCTGATCGGCTCGAACTCGCTGCGAGACACCGGCAGCGTATCGACTTCGCCTCCCCCGATGTCGGGGATGCGTGCCGCTACGTCGGTCAGCATGTTGCCGAGCGCTTCGACCTTCTGTGCAGGGGTCATGTTCCCCCAATTGCTCATCGCGTGAAGTTTCATTTCCTTGTTCACCCCCCTTCATTCGGTCGATTCGACAGATCGTCCTACTCGCTTGGCGGCACGTTCTTCAACGACCGCTTCGGAGCCGACTTCGGCTTCGGCTTCGGTGCTGACTTTGGTGCCGGCTTACTCCGTCGCGCCTTCTTCTTCCCGCGACGACGGCGGCGCGTTGACCCGCCGCTGAGGGCGACGTTGGTACGCTCGACCCACTTCTCGATCTTGGTCAGGCGCTTCTGAATCGCTGATAGCACTTTCAATGATCTCACCCCCTTTCTTGCACAGAATCTCGAACTCACGCTCGGCATCCATCGTGCTCAACCCCCGAACGTGAGGGCGTGTAGCGATGCACCACTGATCGAACATGCCGTTACACGAGGGGCACCAACGGCGATTGATTGAACGACGAATCAGCGCACAGACGGCCAGTATTTTATGACAAGCCGTGCAGCGTAGGCGCGTTGGAAGCATCGTCGGCTTACCGATCTGCGGGCGTGCGTGGCGCACGTGCGGCTGCCCTTACCGTTGGCCGGCGCTGGCTAAGGAATACGAGCACCGCAAAGCTGCGCGTCTGCACAAACCCTTGACGCTTGTACGTCTCATACGGGGCGTCGTTGATGTCGCAGCGGATGGCGATAAGTCCCGCCAAATCGCAGACGCCACAGGGGACTTCGTTGCCTGGGTGAAGTGGGCACCCGATCGTGTCATACGGGGTCGCTATCAGGGCGTGGAGCCGGCTGGCGGGTCGGCTTGAGCATTTTGCATCCTCAACGCGGTGATGAGCTGAAGGCACGCATCACGCAGTTCGGTGTCTGTGGACGATTGGAACAGTTGACCCCCCGATTCCTCGAAGCACTTCTCGACAGCATTCAATCCTTGCAGGACGCCCGGCATAGCGGCGGCTTCGTAAGCTTCGCTGACGGCACGAGCACCAATTAAAATCCCAGGCAAAGCAAGCACGAATTCATTGATGCCTGCCTTATTACGACGCAGATACATCGCTGATGCAAGCAGCGATGTCTCAGCAGCGCGTCGGCCGCGCTCCGGGACGATTTCAGGAAACCACAGCCCCATGCGTTCAAGTGAGACGAGCTGCATCCGAGCGTCAGCGTCCCGTTGAGGGATCTGCCGCTGGATCGACAACTCTGTACGAAAACGATCCGTCTGCTCGATCAATAACGCAAGTCGAGGATGTATCTTCGGGATGAGATTGTCGCCGTTAGGCTTGGGCATCATGCAGCCCACAGCGCTCTACCGTGATCCATGATCGCCAAGCCATAGAGCTTCGTAAGTTGCTACCGAGGGATCAGGCGCATGGATTTGGCTGGAACTATTCCATTGGCTGCTGCCCTGCGTCTGCACAAGGTACTCGCGTTCGCCAGTCGGCCGATTGTTTGCATCGCGCGGCTGCGAGACGAAGTGGTGATAAAACTCGCCATACGCCCCGCCGAGCGAACCCCGAAGTCGGCCGGGGGCCAAAGGATTCCGCACGCGCACGCCGAGCACTTCGTCTTGCTCCTTATCAACGTGTGCGAGCGCGACGACGTTCATGGGCAAGCCAGCGACGCGCGTGTAGAGGATCTGTTCGAGGGCATCAGTCGAGCTGGCCCACCACTGACGGCCATCCTTCGCGCTCGGGTTCAATCTGTACTGAAAGAATGCCCGAGCCGCGATCTCCATTGTGGTGATCGAGTCGAACACGACGGTTGCCCACTGGTCGTATTCTTCGGGGTTGAAGTAGTACATGCGCTTGCCGAAGCGCTCCCAACACTCGGGGTCAACGTGCGCCGTGGGGATCGTTGTCTGATTTGCGCCTTGGCCTTTTACGTCCATCACCCAATTGGTGTCGTGGAAGTATTCAATCTGAATGAGCAGCGCGCCGGTCTTCCGCGACATGATCTGGCGAATCGGCGTCCCAAGATTGTCGAACGTGAACTCTTTCGAGACTCCGCGCCGCAGATAAGGAGTGTCCTTGCCGTAGGGGTCGAATTGAAACACCAGCAACGGCTTCGGGAACGTCGAAGCGAATTCGGTCTTCCCGGCCCCTGGATCACCGTAGCCGAGTTCGTGGATCGGGTCGTGCTCGATCACGGAATGTAGAGCCTCGCACGCACAGCGGCATCCTTGGCTTCGAGCAGCTTGCGAAGGGCCACGGTGCGCTCGGGGTTACGCGGAAGCTGATCTGTGATCGTACGGGCGAGCGCTGCAAAGGGTTTCGACACGTCGGCGAGATGTTCCGGCAGGTGGTCCCACCGAAAGAACTGCAACATCGGCTCGGCGGTGTTGATCGGATCAGCCATCGTGGGCCTCCCTAGCGCCTGTGACTCTACAACGTGCGCAGCAGTTGCGTCAACAGCTTTCTTAGAGACAGGTCGTCGAGCACGAGCTGCCATAGCAGCAAGTCGTACAGAACAGAATTCGGCCGTCAGGCATGAAGATCGTTGACGACGTGCAGCGAGCGAACGCCTGACTCGGGAACAGCAGCACGAGCGCAACTGCGAACGTCACTATGAGCATCTTCATCGCACGCCTCCTATCGGCAGAATGATCCGGAGCCTGGATTCCCCCACCATTTCAGTAACGGATCTACATTCCCCCCTGGCGGGGGACCGCACTTCATGCGTTGCCACGTCGCCATGTCGCCGTCTGTCGTCGCGCCCATGTAGCCTTCCCACTCGCCAATCGCAAACACGAAGGGGTTGTGATCGTAACCGAAGATCCAGCGTTTCAGCGTCGGCTCAACGCCATCGGCCCACAGGAACGCGAACAAGACAGCAATGATACAGGCGAACACGAGGCAGACGTACCACGGCCAGTTCGCCCGCTTCATCGCCTTATGCCCAAGCGCAAAGCCGCCTGCTGCGATGAGCGCACGGCAGGCAGCGAAGATCAGGAGCACGATGCGCTCCCACGGGTAGCCAAGAACTGTAAGATCAGTCATCGCTCCCCTCCCTGGGCGCGGATCGCGGCGGCGATCTCCCTGTAAACGCCGCCCCATAGCGATTCAACAAACTTCGCGTCCGCCTCCCGCTGTTCCGCGCGGGCCGCGTCGCGGAGGACATCTAGCGATTTAAGAGAGACGAACGCGCCTAAATGTGCAGATCGTTCTAGGCGGTGACTGGCTTTGTGGCCGTAAGCCACAAGGACGACGGGTCCACCGCTGTTGCCCGACGCGCGTTGACCGTTCTTGTAGAAGTGGGGTCGCCCGCGAAGAAATAGTAGTGCCGATGCTTTGCCCCACACCTCTGAAAAGAAGCCGCGCGTCTCTGTACGAGCAAATAGCAACGCGATCCCTTGACCGTGTTCAGCTAACTTTGCCAGCCAGGGCCACATTGTTGCGCCGTAAGGCGGGTTGAGCCATACGAAGCCGCGCCACTCTCGATCAAGGCCATCTCGTTGACCAGCTTTGGCGGGATCGTCGTCGAATGGTCCGAGTGCAGCAAGGATCTCGGGTGGCGTCTGCCATTCAACTGATGCCCCGTGATTGGGACGAGTATGACTGCCGATACCACGCCGCTTCATCAGGCCAGCTCCCGCAGCGCGGCGTCGGAGAGGTTCATCACAGCGTTCGCCATTTCAATACCCCACGTGCAAAGCATTCAAGCAGCGCGTGAGCAGTTAAGTCTTCGCGGACTTCCCGTGAATACTTCGCGGCACCATCGAATGTATCGAGAAAATCGGTGATCTCAACGACGAGTCGGCGGAATCGCGTCACGGGTTCACCCCCAGCCGCTCGCGCGCCCACACCGCGATCTGCGCATTCGGGCACTCGTCGAGTCGCCAGCCGTGACAGTGACAGCGCCGGAACTCCGCGATCGGCGTGTTGTAGATCGGGTCATCAGTCGGCGACTGCTTATCAGTCATGGCTTATGCGCCGTCGCTTCAGCTAAGCCTTGTCGATCTGCACGAAGGCGGCGGATTGTCTCGATTAGTGTGTGGCAGTCACGATGTCTAGAAACGCCAGCGCCGCGTGCCCTATTGCTTCGCTTGGCTACGACCATGTTGTTGTCGCCGGGAACATCCCAACCACCGCAGTAAGGACATCGACGAGCATTCGCGTTGCTGCATGCACGATATGCCTCAGTTCGGAGATGAAGTAGCTTGTGATACGCTGCGTCGTCGCAAATCACCAGTTTTGTGTTGTCAGCCTGCTTACCATAATGATGAACGTTCGCACGCCGAGGAAGAGGCTTCCCTAAAATTCTTTCTGCAATGACCAAATGCTCGGCTTTCCACACGGCTTCTCGGATTTGGATAATGATATACCCTCGTGTGTCAACAAATCGGCCTTTACTATCTTGCGTTCTTCCTCTTGGCATTATGGTTTGTGGGCGGTTGCTTCAACCAGACCTTTGCTGTAGTTAAATGGAAACCACGGCTGATGCACCAGCAGGCTCGGGATCAAGTCCTGCCGTCGCCCCGTCTTGCACCAATCGAAGAAGGCGCAGAACTGACAACGGTTGAAGAACATTCCCTGCATCCGTGCCTTGTGGATCTGCTCGACATGGGGGAAGCGACGCAATAAATCTTGGTAACGCCGTGCGAGGTTGATCGCCGTCTTACGCCATTCGACGAGGGCTTCGGGGGTGCGATCTACTGGCCCAAGCAGCTCCCATTTCGCGTGCAGATGGCCGCATTCGATATAGGGAACAGCGTGCATCTTGCAGTTCCGGTCGCTTGAGGGGAGCTTCGAGAACTCAACAGCGTTGATAAGTGAGCCGACAACCGGCAGATTCGTGTGCTGTTCTGCGGCCCACTGATAACCGCTAAGCTGCGAGCCAACCTGGAACTGACGCACGTAGTCGGGCTTGATCGCACCGGGAAACTTGTTCTCCAAGACGTAGTACACGCCATTCATCGTCACGAGGCCGTCGATGCGGCCACAGAATACGATGTCCCCCTCGTCAGTCAGCGGGAACGCGAAGCCGATCTCAACAAGGCTTGGGTCGATTTTGAAGGGGAACACGGCAAGCGGGTGCTTATCGAGCCAGTAGTCAACGATGCGCGACGTGTTCAAGAAGCTCAGGCGGTTGTCGGGGAGCACGTTGTCGTCGGCCCACGCTTGATAGCCGTCGTTGTGACGACCCGTGCCGGCGCACTTCGGGCACTCGGGATTGAAGTGTTCAGGAGTTACGCCGTCGTCGGAGCAATTACACCATGATCCGTTCGCAAACACGTCGAGGGCTTCGTCTTTCGTCCCGCCCCTGAACCAGCACGCCACCGCTGCGTGCCCACTCGTGCCGGCCTTCAGGTACGCGCGCTCGTCGGCCGACGTGTAACCGTGGCCGTAGCGCATCAAGGCTTCGGTCGAGCACGATGTCGCCGAGAGGGTGCTGTTGTCGACGTAGAGAATGTCGCTCATACACCTTCCCACAGTTCGGACATCGGCCACCAGTAGAGATAAGGATGGTGCTTGACACTCTGAAGCAGCTCAGTGTATTGATTGATTCTAGGTGTCATAGCAGTAAGAGCGCCGCCGCAGATAACCACAGCAGCAGTCCGAATCCGATACCGAGAATAGCCCCTTGGAACGTCGCAAGTCCGTGGCCGTAGAGCTTCATGCACTCACCTGCACGCAGTCGTGCTCGAACATCCTTCGGTTCAATAGCCGGATCTCTCGCTTTGACTTCACTGCATGATCGACAACTTCGACAAGCCAAGGATCTACCTTGGTGACTTCAAACACTCGACCATAAGGATCGAGATAGAAGTGGCCGGGGGCGGCGATGCAGCTCATCTCGTCGCCAGCTCGCTGAGATCACCGCTAACAGGTTCAAGGAAATTAGCCGCGAAGCCGCCTGGAAGCTCTGGCCCTTTCTCGACCCACATTGGGATCTCGCCGATGGTGTGCGTGAATCCAAGTCCGGTCAGCAAGACTTGAGCAGCAGCCGGATTGATGCCGTTTGGGTGACTGAGGCTTGCGTGCCGACACAACCCACCGTGCGGGCGTTGCTGTTCATACGTCAACGTGACGGCGTAGCCCACTGGCACCTGAATCGTCATTTCTCGATTGAGTTCACGGGCCGTCGATGGTGTGATATGCCCTCTGGCGAGTAGGACGACGCGCTCGTAGTCGGTTGGCTTCATCGCTGCGCGAGCGTCAAGTGCTTTGAGTGCGTTGATGAGATCAGAACCAAGGATGAGGGCTTGCGCCATCACCAGACCCACTCGGGGCGAGGCATGAAAATCCCTTCCAACTTAAAGAAATGAATTGGAGGCATAGGATCTTTTGGATCATACGTTCTCATCAATGAAACACGGGGGGCTCGGCCGATAATTCGCAGGCTCGCATGAGGATGTTCAAGCTCTACAGTAATCGACTTATTAGGCAACCAGCTCACGTCTTCTTCGCCTGCGCTTCCTTGAGCTTCGCCTTCGCCAGCGGAATCCCGAGCGCCAGCACGTCGTTGTGAACTTCCTCCATGCTTACCATACGCCCCTCGATGTCGGAGCGTTGAATCGCCAACAGTCGCAGGCCCATCTTCAGTCGAGCCTTGACCTTACGTGAGCTGAAGTACGTGGTCTTCTCGGTTGTTGGAGCCATTGTCATCGCCTCTCTTCACGGAACGCTTTGTTGTTGCAGAGTACACAGCAGTAGGTCCAACCAACCTCGAAATCATTTGTCAGCACGAAGAATGCTCGGGCTGTGTGGCACGCTGGACACTCGAACGGCTCGGCGACAACAGCCAGCATGTTCGTCGCGTCTATAAACTCCGTAATTGGAGCCTCGCGGATCTCGCGTGGAAGAAGACTCATTGAGCACGCCCCGTACTTCCCGACTTCCTTCCTCCGGGCGTCATGGTTTCCGGGGCGGCTCCGCAGGCTGTTGGCTGTCGATGCCTCGTGCAGCCTGCGCAGGATCGAGAATCGAGTTTGCCCGTTCGATGACCTTTGCGCCGATCACCAGTAAGTCGTTGATCCCGCCGAACGCTGTCGCGATGCCTTCGCCGATCTTTGCCAACGACCCAAAGCAGGCACGAAGCTCGGCGATCATCTCAGGAGTTAACTCGCGGGTAGTCACGCCGTCTTCTCGATCTGCCCATCGCTCATCACGACGAGCTTTACCTTCTGGTTCTCGGGACGCGCGTTGAGATCGCGCGTCAGGTTCATCTCCTGCTCGACGTGCTCCGGGCCGGCGAGCTTCGCGTACAGTTCCTTCCACGGGGTCTGCTTGCGCCCACTCTCCACGTCCACGGCGAGCGAGTACGTGCCGGACTCCTGGCGCGCACTCCGCTGCACGCGGTCGATCAGCACCAGCTCCATCTTCAGCAGTTCCTCGTCGGCCTTCTTCAGATCCCGCTTGAGCGTGTCGATCACGAGGCGTTGATTCAGGACTTCCCGCATCTCGTCTTGCTTGATCGTCTGCGGGGGCTTGAGCGCGGGCTTGGCCGCTGCGGGGCCGATGGACTTTCCGTTGATTGTCATGGGGGCCTCCTATGAAGTGATACTGTAGCAGAGCGTGCTGTGCTTGTCAACCATAAACTTCATGTCGCTTTCTCTCGACTCCACCACCATGCTTTCATCTGTGCGTGAGCGCGCACGGCATCGTCGTGCGTCGAAGCCACGGCCAGGAGCTTGCCTTCGATGTAGATTTCAAACATCCGATCCGGTGTGGGACGAACGCCAACAATCATTGCGTGCCTTTGCCCCAACGCCGGCAGTACGCCACGTCGGCCAAGCATTCCCGGCACAGCCACTCATCCGTCTCTCGATCTCGGGAGCGTGCCGGGCGTCCGCAGTATTCGCACTTACGGAAGTCACCGGGTTTCTCGGCGAGCTGACTGCGTATCGCGCCCATGTCGGGAGTCTACAAAACGCTGTGCGGGTGTGTCAAGCAGAAAAAATCGGTCCCCCGGTTCGCTTGTGAAATGTTGGGCAATCGCTGAGCTGACTAGACAACATGGCCCCGTGGGCTCGGCCCCGTCAAGCTCTAGCTTGGAAAACACCGTAAAAGGGTAGGGGTGAGATAGCGGCCCCCGAAAAAGAGGGGCCGTCTAGAGGCGCGTAGCGATTGCTAGGGGCAGGAAAACGGCCGTCCGATGGTCTAGACGGCCGCTGAGGGAGCTGGGCGGGAGATTGTCAGCGTTGCCCAATTCAGCTCGGATTGCTTCCCCGCATCGCTCACAGTAGAGTGCTGCCTGATACATGTAAACGTCCACTAGCCGTCTGCCTTCAATCGCTCTGCCATAGGACGAACTTCTACGTAGTATACAGATACGCCATGCTGTGCAGCATAGTCTTCGGGGCTACCGTATCTGTTAGCATCGTCGCGGCAATCGCCTGTCCAATCCCAAGGGTGATAACAGTCGCAGATACCACACTCGTATAAGATCACGTCCACGGGGTTATCCTCCCTTCGTACACATGGCAAGCAACAAGATCCCGAGCAGGAGTAGCGCATCGGCGAGCGTAT
>ERZ1292642.120-Hain-H14-01um-R1-120-length-47131-cov-9_pt1 | contig 47131 bp, 53 predicted proteins | sample MGYA00564403_ERZ1292642 | MGnify/ENA primary metagenome ERZ1292642 (study PRJEB36523, sample SAMEA6512643) | groundwater metagenome | collected 2019-01-09 | study: AquaDiva: Metagenomics assemblies of 32 groundwater samples
AGCGAAGACTCGGTGTATGTGATCACGCGGCGGACCATCGGCGGCGTGTTCCATCGGTTCATTGAGAAGCTCGAAAGCCGGCAGATCGTCACCTACGACACGGACGCGTTTTTCGTCGACGTCGGGCTCAGCTACTCCGGCGTGCCGGCGCTCACCTTCAGCGGGCTCGGGCACCTGAACGGCGAACGTGTCGCGGTCCTGGCCGACGGCGCCGTGATCTCGAACGGCGACACCGACGCCGTGATCCTGACGGTCGCGGCCGGCGCGGTGACGCTCCCGACGCCGGCCGCTCCAGCGACGGGCTACTCGAACGTCCATATCGGCATCCCGATCCGGCATGCGGAGATCGAGACGCTCGATCTTGACGTCGCCGGAACGGCGGTGCGCGACAAGAAGAAGAAGGTCGGGAGCGTCACGCTGCTCGTCGACAAGTCGAGCCGCCTGTTCTACATCGGCCCGGACTCGGCGCAACTGATGCCCTACAAGGCGAACCCGTGGGAAGGCACGGCCGACGAGTTCACCGGAGGGGTTGAGCAACAGATCGTGAGCCTCTACAATGACACCGGCCGCGTGTTTATTCAGGTGCGCGATCCGATTCCGTTGACGGTGCTCGGCATCATGCCAAACGTAGAGATGGGGGGCTAGACGATGGCGATGGCGACGGCAACGGTCATCGGGCTCGTCGGGCTCGCTGGCACGGCGGTAAGTGCCTACGGGCAATACAAGGCTGGCAAGGCTGCGAAGAAGGGCGCCGACGCGGCAGCGCGCGAGCAGGAGCGGGCCGCGCGAGCCGGGAAGCAGGTCAGTGAGGCGAACGCCGGCCTTGCCGACTACAACGCGCAGATCGCAGAGCTTCAGAGCGAAGACGCGGTCGACCGTGGCTTCGAGGCAGAGAGCCGGTTCCGGACACAGGTCCGGGGAGCGATCGGCGCGCAGCGGGCGGCGTTTGCCGGCGGCAACATCGACGTGTCTTTCGGATCGGCCGTCGACGTGCAGGCCGATGCCGCGTTCCTGGGCGAGATGGACGCGCTTCAGATCCGGACGAACGCGGCGCGCGAGTCGTGGGGCTTCAAGGTGCAGGCGGAAGACTACCGTCGGCGCGGTGACATCATGCGGCGCGAAGGCGACAACATCGTCGCGGCCGGCAGCTATGGCGCTGAGTCGACCAGGCAGCAGGGCCGGGCGGCGTCGACGGCGGCAAACTTCGGCGCGGCGGGCTCACTGCTCGGCGGGACGGCGTCGCTTCTCCAAATGCGTTACGGCTTCAAGAACGGATAGAGCATGCCGACCGTTCCACGACTCCAGCGACAGGTTTCTCCGACGGCGCTCCCTGGCGCCCGGCTCACGTCTGAGGAGACGATGCTGTCGGGCGGCGTGGGCGTCCACGAGGCGAAGGCCGGGCTCGAACTGGCAAAGGGGCAGGCGTCCGCGACGAAGTGGAACGCGGCGGCAGGGTTCGGCGAACAGGTGCAGCGGTCGGCCGTCGCGATCGGGCAAATCGTGCTCGCGGAGCAGCGGCGCGCGGACGACGTCGCGATGATGGAAGCCGACAACAGGCTGTCAAAGTGGGAGAACGAGCGGCTTTACGATCCCCGCGCTGGCGCGCTCACGCTCCAGGGCCGCGACGCGATGGGGCTCCCTGAAGCGGTCGGCGCCGACTTCGAGAAGTATGCCGGCGAGATCGAGGGGACACTCGGATCGCCACGGCAAAAGGCCGCGTTTGCGCGACTGCGGGCGAACCGCTCGGCGCAGCTCGACCTGACGCTCCGCCGGCACGTCTTCGGTGAAATGCAGAAATTCGAGGCGACGGAGCTGAAGGCGCTCGTCGATAACAGCGTGAGCACGGCGGTGCAGAACGCGACGGACCCGTCGCGCGTGGGCTTCGAGCTGGGGAAGGCTGTCGAGGCAATCGAGCGGAGCGGGCCACGGCTCGGGCTCGGGCCTGAAGCGGTGAAGTCGCAGGTCCTCCAGGTGCAGACGAAGACGCACGTCGGCGTCGTCGAGTCACTCGTATCGAGCGGGAACACGAAGGCGGCGACCGCCTACTTCGAGGAAGCGCGCGACGCCGGGCAAATCAGCGGCGATGCCGTGGCGCGCGTCGAGAAGGCGCTCCACGAGGGCACGATCCGGAAGGAAGCGCAGACGAAGGCCGACGAGATCATCCTCGCCGGGGGCTCGCTCACGGCGCAGCGGGACGCGGCCAAGAAGATCGACGACCCGGAGGTGCGCGACCGCGCGCTCACCTATATCGAGCACGAGGCGTCTGTGAAGGAGCGCGAAGAGCGCGAAGCGAATGAGGACATGCTCCGGGGCGTCTACGCCGTGGTCGAAGAGAGCGGCGGGGACATCGGCGCCGTCGAGCCAGCGCTGTGGGCTACGCTCGACGCCAAGGACCTGGCCGGCGTGCGTTCCTACGCGCGCAGCATCGCGAAGGGTGAACCGATCGAGACGGACCTCGATACCTACTACTCGCTGATGCGGAAAGCGGCCGGCACGGGCGCCGGGTTCCGGAACGACAACCTGCTCAAGTATCGCGACAAGCTGAGCGAGGGCGACTTCAAGCACCTGACGGACCTCCAGCGGTCGCTCCGCACGAAGGCGATCGACGCGGCGTCTGACGCGGAAGCGGCGAAGGCGAAGATCGTCGTCGACGAGTTCAGCAGCAAGTCGCAAGTCTTCGATGATCGACTCCGCGCCTACGGCCTGAACCCGAACCCGAAGGAAGGCACGCCGGAGAGCAAGGCAATCTCGAACCTGCGGGGGCTCGTCGACCGGCGCGTGCGGGCGTTGAGCGGCGGCGAGACGGGCAAGACGGCGACGAACGACGAGCTTCGAGAGATTCTCGACGAGGAGCTGAACACACAGATCAGCTCGAAGCGCGAGGGCGAATGGCTCGGTCCGCTCCGTGGCCGGCCCTTCTTCGATTCGACTGTGCAGAAGCGACCGATCGAGCTGACGGTCGACGAGATTCCACGCGCGCAGCGTCAGAAGATCGAGGGGTTCCTGCGGGCGCAGCGGCTCCCGGTCAACGACGCGACCGTGCTCGAAACCTACATCGAAGCGCGGAGTCGTGAGTAATGGCGGGGAACCAGTTCGACGACGCGCTCGAATCGCTCGCAGACGACCAGCAGGGACCGATCGCGGACCCGTTCGAGGACGCCGTCAAGCGGCTCCGGGCGAACCAGGAGACGCGGCTCCGGGCGAGCCTGCTCCAGAAGGACGACGTCGCGCCTGACCGCGCGGCTGAGGCGCAGAAGCTCGCACAAGAGACGGGACTGCCGGCCCGGCTCGTCGTGAACAACTTCGACCGGGTGAAGCGGGAAGCGGACCAGGGCCGCACACCTTACGAGAAGATTTTCGCTGAGACACCGGCGCTCGCCGAGTGGGCCAGCGTGCCGGAGAACGCGCAGCTCGCGGCCGACGATATGGAGCAGCTCGGCGCGATCGAGTGGCTCATGACGGCGCCAGAGCGGGCATTCTTCCGTGGCGTCGACCAGGTCCGGGCCGGGAAGCTGGCAACCGAGAGCATCTTCCGCGAGCTGAACCAGCAGGAGCGCGACCTCCTGAACAGTTACGAATTTGGTATGCAGAAGGGCGGGGCGCTCGGGGCTGGCGACTCGTGGTTTCGGAAGGCGGTCACGGGCGGCGCGCAGCAGCTCCCGAACCTGTTCGGGGCGGGCCTCTACGCGGCCGAATACGGCGCCGTGGGCGCGGTCGGGGTTGGCGCCGTGGGCGCGGGCGTTGGCGCCCTAGGGGCAGGCGTGGGCGCCGTGCCGGGGGCTGTGGCCGGCGCCGGCATCGGCGCGAAGGCTGGCGCGCTGTATGGTGCCGGCCGGTTCGGGTTCGAGCTGGAAGCGGGCCTCGCCTATCGGGAATACCAGGGCTTTACGGACGAGACGGGCCAGCGGCTCGACCCGACGGTCGCCAAGATGGCGGCGATCGCCACGGGCGTGCTGAACGCGGGCGGTGAGGTGGTCGGGCTCGGTGCCATTGCGAAGACGATTCCAGGGCTCGACAAGCTGGCGACCGTCGGCGTTCGCTCGGCGGTCAAGACGGCGCTCCGACAGCCGTCGGTGCGGGCGGCGCTGCTCGAAGCGGCGACCGTCTACGGCAAGACGCTGTCGATCGAGACGGCGACCGAAGTCGCGCAGCGGGCCGTGACCATCATGTCGGGCGAGCTGGCGAAGGCGGCAAGCGGGCCGTCGGCGGCAAACATCCCCCGGAAAGAGTTCGGCGCGATCGCGGAGGAGCTGACCGATGAGGGCATCGGCGCGCTTCAGTCGTTCGCGTTCTCCGTCGGCGTTGGCCCGGCGATGGGTGCGGCTCGGGCGGCGCAGCAGGCGAAGGCCGGCGAGCAGAGCGCGGCCTTCTTCAAGGCGTTGGGCGGGCAGGCAGCGGCGAGCAAGACGATCGAGCGCATGCCGGATGCGGCACAGCAGTTCATTGAGCGCGCGACGAAGGACGGCCCGATCGCGACCATCTACGCACCGGCGTCGACGTGGGTCGAATACTGGCAGTCGCAAGGCGTCGATCCGGCGGAGATTGCGAAGGACGTCACGGGGCGCGGTGACGCGCTGGCGCAGGCGCTCGCGACCGGCGAGGACCTGGCGATCCCGACGGCCCGCTACGCGGTGACGCTCGCGGCGACCACGCACAATGCCTATTTCGCCGACGAGCTGCGGCTCGCACCTGGCGAGATGAACGGCCGTGAGTCGCGCGTCTACGCGGAGCAGCTCAAGGCCGAAGCCGCCGCCGAGAAGGCGCAGCAGGTCGAGGCGGCGACGCCGACCGTGCGGCAGGACATCGCGACGCAGCTCCAGGCGTCTGGCGTGCCGACGGAGACGGCGGAGGAATACGCGAATCTGTTCGATTCTGCGATCGGCAGTCTCGCGGACCATGCGGACCTCACCGGCGTATCGCGCGAGAGCCTCTACGCGGACTATGGGCTCAAGGTCGAACGCCCGGCCGTGCAGTCACCAGCGAAACGGGAAGCGGCGCCGTCCTCGGCTCCGGCCGTAGGGCCACAACCTGGGACAGCCGACGCGACGGCGCCGCTCCCGCTCGAAGACGCGCTCGGCGACGGCTCTGAAGTCGAGGGGCTCGCCGCGCTCGAAGCGGCAGCAGCCGGCGCGTCGATCGAGCCGATTCTCGAAGGGCAGGACGACGGAACGACCGTGAACGCCAGTGGAGAGTCTGGCGCGTCGTTTGAAGCCATGTCTCGCGTCGAGGGGATGCGGCAGCGCGGCGAGCAGTTCGGCGTCTACGACCGCGCTGGGCGGTTCCGGCCGCTCATCGGCGCCGATGCCGTCGACTACCAGCCGCGCAAGGGGGAAACCTTCGGGGTCGCCGGCCCGCAGGGGTTCCAGGTGCTCACCGACAACGGGGGTCGGGTTGTTGACACGAAGCCGGCGCCGGGGCAGACTCAGGGGGCAACCGATGGCAGTCCGACAGGAACAGATCGACGCGCTACTGGAGAAGGTGCGGCAAGGGATGCCGGCGCGGCTGGCGATCCGTCGACTGGCGGAGCTGCTCGGGCCGACATCGAACCCTACGGCAACCCCGAACGGCTCGGCCTCTACGCCGACGTCCTCGATGCCGCGCGTTCACTAGACCCGTCGCTCGACGAAGCCCTGTTCCGCGCCGAGTTCGAGCACCGGCTCGACCTCTGGGACGAAGTCGCCGGGGCGCAGGTCGAGAACGACCCGCGCGTCCTCCTGAAGCGCATCGCGGCAACCGGCGGCATCTACGAAGTCGAGGGCGGCGGCGGGCAGGCGGGCGAGCTGCGCCGGCTCCGTGAGGGGCAGGCGTTCGGCAAGGTTGGCGGGGTTCCTGGCGTGCTCGCGATCAAGCCGCGCCGGATGGTGAACGTTCGGAAAAAGATCGATGGTAAGTGGGAGATCCGGCGCGAGCAGCGGGGCGGGCTCCCGCTCGACGTGCTGCTTCAGGATCTCCAGGCAGAAGGTCAATTCCCCTGGCTCCAGTCGCTCGACGACCTTGTCGGGTTTCTCGATGACGTGCAGCGCAACGGGCTCCCTGATCCGATCGCAGCCGTGCCGTCGTTCGACGAGCTGAAGCAGATCGGGATCGACGTCGAACGTGACTGGTGGATGGACGCGAACCGGGAGCCGGTCGACCTGCTCGACGTCGACGCGATGGAGCGGGACATCCTCGAACCGGACTTCAGGGCCGATACATCGTTCGACGTGGCCGAGTTCGGTCAGTCGCTCTTCGACCAGCTCGACGAGCCCGGCGACACAGTCGCGCTCACGAAGGCGGACACGCTCGACACGGGTGAGCAACAGCCGCGACTCCCTGGCGACGTGGGGAACGTGCGCGAGGAAGAGCGGCAGCTCGCGCCGGTGTCCGATCAAGAGCAGGAGTTCCGGCTCACGAGCGAAGTCGCGAAGCGCGGCAGCGTTCAGACAACGCTCTTTCAGCCGGCGTGGCACGGGAGCCCGCACGTCTTCGAGAAGTTCTCGCTCCACGCGATCGGCAGTGGCGAGGGGGCTCAGGCTTACGGGTGGGGGCTCTACTTCGCGAGCCGTCGAGAGGTGGCACAGCACTACCGGGACGCGCTCACAGAGCGCGAAGCGGTCGTGTTCGAGGGACTGACTCCGGAAGAGAACAATTTCGTATTCGCGTCGTTCAGGGATCAGGCTCTTCGCGCGACGCGTGACGGGAACCTGATGGCACTGGCGACGGTGGCCGGCGAGACGGTGCGCGCGCTCAAGACGAACATCGCGGAGCAAGTGGAGTTCATCGAAGAAACGCGCGCCGGTGGCGGGGTGGTGAGCGACGCGAAGAGCCAGCTCGCGCGCATGGTCAACACCCTGAGCGTCTACGAGAAGATCGCGGCGAACGGATTCAAGATATCGAACGGCCTCGGGCGGCTCTTCAAGGTCGAGATCCCCGATGAGGATTACCTCGATTGGGACAAGCCGGCGAGCCAGCAGACGCCGAAGGTGCAGGAAGCCCTGAAGGCGCTCGGCGTCGAGTGGAAGCCGTTCAAGGCGAAGTCGGCGCGGGAAATGGCGCGGTGGCTCGACGGACCGACGGCGGCGCGGCTGGCGAACGAAGACGTCGGCATTCGTCGATCCCTGGCGGATGCTGCTCGACTCGTGCAGAACGCCACGATCGCCTATCCGGCCGGGCTCGTCGAGTGGCAAGAGCAGCATCAGGGGTATTTCGCGAAGGGTATGATCGACCCGTCGGGCGAGCGGATCTACATGGAGCTTGCCGGCAACGCGCGCCGCGACCCCGCGCTGAAGGCCACGGCTCCGCTGGGGATCGTGGGGATGAAGGCATCGGCGGAAGCGGCGAGCCGGAGCCTCAACGCGCAGGGGATCAACGGCATACGCTATCTCGATGGCGCGTCACGCTACGACGGCGCCGGCTCGCACAACTTCGTCGTGTTCGATGACAAGCGCGTCGAGGTTACGGAGTTTTTCCAGTCGGAGCCCGGCGCGATTGACGATGCGGCGGTGCAGGCGTTCGCGGAGCGCGTGAAGGAGCAGGCCGGTCCGGATCTCGTCGTCTTCGACCTCAAGTTTGCGGGCCGGAACGTCGTCAAGCTCGACTCGATCGCCGTGAAGCGCGGCGCGACCAGACAAGGGCTCGGAACGAAGGTGATGCGGGAGCTAACCCGGTGGGCGGACGTCCACGGCGTGCGGTTAGAGCTGGTGCTCGCTGAGAAGGGATGGCAACCTGTCGCCGGCAGCGCCAAGACAACCAACGGGAACAGGTTGATCAAGTTCTATCGGAGTGGGTTCGGGTTCGTCCTGAACGCCGGCCGAAATAGAGATTTTTCGACCTCGGCCTCAATGTGGCGTGAGCCGACGATCTACCCTGGCGGGCCGGAGTCAAAGCCAGCAACACGCGACGCGCAGCTCCGAGACTGGTTCGGCGCGAGTAAGGTCGTTGACGCCGCCGGTGTTCCGCTCGTGGTCTACCACGGCACAACGGGCGATTTCACGTCGTTCGATGCTGAGAACGCGAACCCTGAATCTGACTTCGGAGCGGGTTTCTATTTCAGCAACACGACGGACGACGTCGGCGCCAACTACGCCGGAGTCGGTCCAGATCTCGAATCGAAGCTCCAGCAGCGCGTCGAGCAGATCGAGGGCGAATACGAATACAACGACACGATCACGGCGCGCGTCGACGCAAAGATTCGCGAGCTGAGCATCGACGGAACCGGGGTCTCCATCGGAGAGGCAGCAATCGCGCTCGCGAAGGAGGATCTCAAGGTCACACACGGCGGGTTGACGCTTCCGGTATTCCTGAAGATTGAAAACCCCGCCATCCTCGGCGGCGACGACGAAACCAGGCTCACGATTGAAGTGGAATACGCGGAGCTGACCGACTTCGACGACGAAGAGGTGCAAGAGCTACGCGACGAGGGGATGGAAGACAACGAGATTCGCCAAGAGCTGAGCGACCGGAACCGCTACGAGCCGACGGAGCGTGGCACGCTCGTTGACTTTCTCGACAACCTGCGGCAAGTGGCACAGGGATACGAAGAGGGTGACGTCGACGGCGCAATTCAAGCGGTTCGAGAGGAGTCGGTCGACGGCGACATCCAACTATCTCGCGTGCTCGAACTAGTGAATAGCTCGGAAGAGTTCGGTTACTACTCCGACGATCGCGGCCGGCTGATGTCAAAGGAGATACTCCGGCAGGCGCTCGAAGCGACCGGCTTCGACGGCATCATCGACCGCACGGTAGATTCAAAGTTCGGCAGCTCGCGCCGCATCGGTAAGGCGATGACAGGCGTGGACCCGGACACTGTTCATTACATCGCGTTCAAGCCGACGCAAATTAAGAGCGCGGTCGGGAACAGCGGCACGTTTGACCCGGCGAACCCTAATATCCTGTTCCAAACAGACAGCGGGCGGCGCGGCGCGATCCGGTTCGGCGCTGATCGTCAGTTCACGATCCAGCTTCTCGAACGGGCGGACCTGTCGACGTTCCTGCACGAGTCGGGACACTTCTTCCTCGAAGTCATGAGCGATCTTGTCGACAAGGTCGCGCTCGTGCCGGTCGAGGCGCGCAGCGACAAGCAGAAGTCTTTGCTCGCGGACTATGCGACGCTGCTCGACTACCTAGGCGCGACGGACCGGACCGGCATCGGGAAGGACCAGCATGAGAAGTTCGCCGTCACGTTCGAGGCGTATCTCATGGAAGGCCGGGCGCCGTCGCTCGCGCTGCAAGCGTCGTTCTCGCGGTTCCGCGCGTGGCTCGTCGGCATCTACCGCTCGGTGAGCCGGCTCGGGGTGACGTTCACGCCGGAGGTGCGGGCGGTCATGGATCGGCTCGTGGCGACCGACAACGCGATCGCGCAGGCCGACGACCTGCGGAATGTGCCGGCGATGTTCACCACTGCCGCCGAAGCGGGGATGTCCGAACGCGAGTTCAGTCTCTATCGGTCGACGGTCGAGGCGGCATCGCGCACGGCGCGCGAGCAGCTCGAACGGAAGCTACTCGGGGAAGTGCAGCGGGAGCAGACGAACCAGTGGAAGGCGCGGCGCCGCGAGATCGAGGACGACGTCGCGGCCGAAGTGCATCAAGAGCCGGTCTATCGCGCGCTCGCGGCCATCCAGCGCGGCACGCTCCCTGATGGCACGCCGATCGTCGAGGGGCTGGAGACGGAACCGCTCAAGCTGTCGAAGGCGATCCTTGTGGCGCGCTACGGTGCCGACGCGCTGAAGCGGCTCCCGCGACCCTACGTCTACAGCTCGGACGGCGGGCTCGACCCGGACGTGGTCGCCGGCATGTTCGGATTCGACAGCGGCGCGGGGCTGCTCATGGCACTCGAAGAAGCGGCGCCGATGCGCGATGTGATCAAGGCGCGGACCGAACAGCGCATGATGGCGGAGCACGGGAGTCTCTTGCTCGACGGGACGCTCCAGGGCGCCGCACAGGCGGCGATCGCCAACGAGGACCGGGACAACATCATCCGGGCGGAGATGCGGGCTCTGGGGCAGCTACGGCGGACCGTGGCGCCGTTCCAGAAGCAGGCCGGCGAAGACCTTCAGGCGGAGCGGGCCGAACGCGACTACGAGCGACGATGGCTCGAAGCGGAGGCGCGGCTCCGGGTGCAGATCGCGGAGGGCGCGAAAGAGATCGAGATTGAGCAGCTCCGCGACGAGGTAATGAACCTGCGGCGCAAGGCGCGCGGCGGCGCCGGCACGATCAACGCGGCGATTCCCCCTCATCGGCTCATCACGGCAGCGGCGAAGGAGCGGATCGCGGGCATGAAGATCCGGGCGATTCGTCCTGATGTCTTCTGGAACGCGGCGCGTCGAGCGGGACAGCAGGCCGTCGAGCGGGCCGCGCGGCAGGACTTCGACGGGGCGATCGAGTCGAAGCGGAAAGAGCTATTGAACCTGGCGATCTACCGTGAGGCGCAGCGCGTCCTCGAAGACGTGGCGGCGCGGGTGAAGTTCGCGAAGGACCTCGGCCGGCCGACCAGGCGCGCGTCGATCGGACTGGCGGGGCACAACTATCTCGACCAGATCGATGGAGTGCTCGACCGCTTCGATTTCGCGAAGGTGTCCCAGAAGGCGCTCGACCGCCGGGGCTCGCTCATCAAGTTCCTCGAAGGGCTGGAGTCGCAGGGGCTCCCGGTCGACATGCCGACGCAGATCGTCGACGAGGCGCTCCGCCGCAACTACCAGGACTTGACGGTCGAGGAGCTGCTCGGCGTGACCGACGGGCTCAAGGCGCTCGTGCATCTGGCGATGCTGAAGAATCGGCTACTGAAGGCGGCAGAGCGGCGAGAGCTGGACGCCACGGCCGACGCGATCGCGACGTCAATCCGTGAGCACGGGAAGGGCTCGACGCTCGGAAACGAGCGCGACCGCCGGCTGTCGGGTGAGCGCACTAGACTCGTTCAAGACTTCTTCGCGTCACACCGGAAGCTGGCGAGCTTCGCGCGCGAAATGGACGGGTTCTCCGACGGCGGGCCGATGTGGGACGCGGTCATCCGGCCACTGAACGACGCGGGCAATCGTGAAGCGGAGATGAACGCGCAGGCGACCGCCGCGTTCCAGACGCTCGTCGACAAAGCGTTTCCGACGGCTGGCGACAAGCGGGCGCTCTACCTGAAGCAGCAGATCGACGCGGTCGGCCGGGCCATGTCCAAGATGGAACGGCTGATGGTTGCGTTGAATTGGGGGAACGAGGGCAACCGGGAGCGGCTCCGCAAGGGCGAGAAGTGGGACGACGGACAGGTGAACGCGATCCTGGCGACGCTCGACCAGTCCGATTTCGAGTTCGTGCAAGGCGTGTTCGACCTGATCAATGGCTACTGGGCGGACATCGCGGCGAAGCAAGAGCGCGTCTACGGTATCGCTCCGGACAAGGTCGAGGCGGTGCCGATCCGGACGCCGTTCGGCGAGTTCGCGGGCGGCTACTTCCCGCTGAAGTATGACGAGCGGCTCAGCGCGAAGGCCGGCGCGTTCGTCGACGTCGAGGAAGCGGGGCTCGCGCGCGCCGCCGCCTACGCGCAGGCGACGACGAAGCGCGGGCACACGAAGGCGCGCGTCGAGGGCGTGAAGCTCCCGATCCGGCTCGACTTCGGCGTCATGTTCGAGCACGTCAAGCAAGTCATCCACGACCTGAGTCACCACGAGGCGCTGATCGACGTCGGCCGCGTGCTCGCGCACCCGGCGGTGCAGCGCGCGATCTACGAGACGCACGGCGATGTCGTCTACCGGCAGATCAAGAACGGCATCAGGGACATTGCGATCGGGGACATCCCGGCGACCTCGGCGTTCGAGAAGGCAATCAACCATCTGCGGGCCGGCGCGACGATTGCGGGGCTCGGCTGGAACATCACGACGGCGCTACTTCAGCCGATCGGGCTCACGCAGTCGATGGTCCGGATCGGGCCGTCCTACGTCGCGCGGGGTATGGTGCGCTGGCTCAGGGACGCGTCGACGATGGAGAACACGGCGGCATGGGTGCGTGAGCGGTCTACGTTCATGGCGAACCGGGGCCGCACGCAGCAACGCGAGATTAGCGAGATCCGGAACCAGGTCGGCGTGAACACTGGGAAGTTTTCCGGATGGGTCGACGACGCGCTGAAGGGCGTCACGGCCGGCGTCGTCACGCGGCAAGGAATGGCGGATTCCTACTTCTACCTGATCCAGCAAGCGCAGCTCATCGCAGACTTGCCGACCTGGCTCGGGCAATATGAGAAGGCGATCGAGGGCGGCGCCGACGAGTCGATGGCGGTCGCGCAGGCTGACCAGGCGGTGCTCGACTCGCAGGGCGGCGGGCAGGTCAAGGACCTTGCCGGCGTGCAGCGTGGCGGGCCACTGATGCGACTGTGGACGAACTTCTACAGCTTCTTCAATGTGACCTACAACCTGACGGCAGAGTCGACCCGGCGGACGAACTTCCGGAAGCCCGGCGACGTTGGCCGGCTGATGGTCGACTACCTCCTGCTCTACACGGTGCCGGCGTTCATGGGCTACGCGGTGCGTGAAGCTATCCGCCCGAACGGCGACGACGAGGACGACGACGAGAACCTTGCGCTCCGCTTGGCGCGCGAGCAGGCGAGTTACCTCATGGGGACGATGCTGCTCACGCGCGAGCTGAGCGGCGCCGTCGGTGGCGGCTACGGCTACGAAGGTCCGGCGGGTGCGCGTGCGCTGTCGAGCGCGGCACGGTTGCTGAAGCAGGCTGAGCAGGGAGAGCCCGATGCCGCGTTCTGGCGCTCGCTGAACGACACAGCCGGCGCCGTGTTCCACTACCCGGCCGGGCAGGTCAAGCGGAGCGTCGAGGGGTTTGCAGCCCTGATCGAAGGGCGCACGTCGAATCCGGGCGCGCTCATCAGTGGGGCGCCGCCGAAATAGTGCAACGCGGGTTCGACCCGGCCCGGTTCGGGCTGGTATCTTCAGCAGCAATCGCGCCACCGCGCGACCAGGAGCGGCATGGTCATCGACTGGACAATCAACGCAGGGAACATGATGGTTGCGGTGGGGCTGGCATCGGCCTTCTTCTGGGGCGGCGCTCGTCTCTACAGTCGACTCGTCGCGATCGAGCACGCGATTTCTCAGCACGCGGGCAAGCTCGAAACGCTCGACGACCGTGTCATGGAACTGGTGCGCGACTTCGCCGGCATCCTCGGCGCGCTGAACCCTTCGACGTGGGTGAAGCAGCCGGCGGCGCACAGCAACCCGTCGAGGCTCCCGTGATCGTAACGCTCTTGCGTGAGCCGGCCGACGGGGCGAGCACGCCGGGGTTGCTCATCGTCGACGGCCGGTTTCACTGCTTCACGCTCGAAGACCTCGAACGGCCGGTGAAGATTCACGGCCAGACGGCGATTCCGCGCGGGACGTATCCGCTCATCTTGGAGCACTCGCCACGCTTCAAGCGGGTGCTCCCGACGGTGCTCGACGTGCCGGGGTTCACCGGCATTCGGATTCACTCCGGTAACTCGTCGCTCGACACTGAGGGCTGTATCCTTGTCGGGCGCGACCGGACGGCCGGCTGGCTGCATCAGTCGCGCGTGGCGCTCGAAACGCTCACGTCGCTTCTGACCGCGCGGCTCAGGAACGATACCGCTACCATCATCATCAAAGGGCTGGAGACATGACTCCGATTAGACGTTCCGCACTTGCGGCCGCGCTGGGCCTTTCGTTGCTCGGGGGCGGCGCCGCGATCTACCAGTCGCAGAGCTTCACTCCGCCGGGCATCGGTGACGACGAGAAGCTCGACGCGGCGCGCGGCTTCGCGACGATCAACGAGCACGAGCGGGCGTCAGTCGAGGGCGCGAAGTTCGACCTCGCGACGCGTTACCTTGAGCTGCGCTACGCCGGGAAGAGCCACGTCGCGGCGCTCTGTGACCTCAACGTGCTCATCACGGGGCCGTCGTGGTATCCCGGTGCGGCGCCGCCCTACGCGGTCGACTGCGGGCCGCTCGAGCCGCCGCCGGTCGAGCCGCCGGTCGCGCAGCTCGCGCCGTTGTCGGTCGAGGGGAACGCGCGATGGTTCAAGACGGACGCCGGCCGCTTCGACTACCGGGAGCTGTCGGCGTTCTCGCTCTTGTCGCGCATGCTCGTCGGCGAGTCCGACTACGTTCGCGCCTACCTGCGGGAGCAGCGCGCTCGTGGGTTCACCGTGGCGCGCGTCATCCTCACGCTCGATGGTGACTACTGGAACCGGAGCCCGCTCGGTGGCCGGTCGTTCCGCTCGGCGCCCGACATGCCGGGCTACTGGGCTCGGCTCGACGAGCTGCTCACGATTGCCGGCGAAGAGCGGATCTACATCCGGGGCGTGTTCATCGGCGCGGTCGAGCCGTTCGGCGGGACCTGGCACTCGGACCGTCGCGACGTGTGGTCTGGCGACGTGCGCGCTCGCGGTGAGGCGTTCATCCTCCAGGTGGCCGAACGCTACAAGGACGCGCCGCAGTTCATCGGCGAGCTGGCGAACGAGCCGACACAGATCGGGCTGAGGGACAGCTACGACGATCTGATCTCGATCGGCCGGCGCGTGAAGCAGATCGCGCCGCGCATGCTGCTCGGTGGCGGCGCGGCCGACGGGGAAGGCGACACGGACGTGACGATGGCGGTCGAGCCGTTCGACTACGTCGACGCGCATATCGAACGCCGGATGGCGGTCCGTGGGTTCGAGTGGGTGAAGCGGAGCGGCGAGTATCCGCCGATCGACCAGGACGACGTCGAGAAGCGTATGCCGTTCATCAGCGGCGAGCCGGTCAACTTCGGTGAGGGCCGGGCGGATGGGCGCACCGGAGACGTCGAGCCGTCGCCGTCGGTGGCGTTCGCCTACGCGGCGGTCAGTCGAGCGCGGCAGTTCAATACGAATTTCCATTACGACGGCGGGCTCTGGACGACGTCGCCGAAACCGGAGACGGTCGCGGCGATCGGCTGCTACATGGCGGCGCTGAACGCCTACCCGATGTCGACCGCGTCGAAGTGGCGCGGGCACTGGGCGCAAAGCTATTGGCGGCAGGTCTGGCCGAACAGCGACGACACGCGCGCGGTCGAGGACCACGTCGCATCTGGGCGCGGACCCTGGCGCGTATTCGGATCGGGGCTGGAGTCGGTCGCGTTCCCTGAGCCGGAAAATTGGGATTGGCGGGCGAACCTTACGGCGCCGGCCTCGCTCGTCGCGTCGTGCAACGACGGCGCGTTTCAAGCGTCGATCTACCGTAAGGATTGAGGAGTCCGACCGTGCTCGATTCGATCCTGGCGCCGCTGCTTTCGCAGGGCATCACTCAGCTCTTTTTCTACATCGGCTCGATCGGCGGCGTGGCTGTGGCTGTGCCGTTCCTTCTGGAGATGCTGAAGGGGCGCGTCCCGTTCGTGGCGAACAACCACGCGACGATCCTCCGCATGTTGACGGCGACGACGACGCTCGCGACGTCGATCGGCATGGGTTACTCCTACGACCTGGGCACCGGAAAGCTCGTGATCGACGGCATGACGCCTACCAACCTGGCGGCGTTCATCCTGGGCGTGGCGGGACAGGCCGGCCTGACGGAGCACGTCTATCGAAAGTTCATCAAAGGACGGTAGTTGACAATTACCGGGGCGTCCGCCTAGTCTCTACGGCATGGCAAAGCCGAATCTAGGCGGGCGTCCCAGTATCTTCGGCAGCAAAGCCGGAGGCGATCGGGTTCAGGGGAACATCACGAAGACAGGAAGCAGGCGGTTCGAGGTAGAGCGGTCGCGGCTGGCGCGGCTCGTGGCGTGGGAGACGGAGAAGGTTAGCGACGCCGACGTGATCGAGTTCATGGCGCGCGGCGAGACAGCGACGCGGGAGTTCCTCGCGAAGAAGGCGGCGAAGTGACGGCCCGGAAGGCAGCGGCGCCGTCGGTCGCGCTGGCGAAGCGCGTCGACGATCGGCTGGAGAAGCTCCAGGGGCAGATCGCGCGGCTCCGGACGGCGTCGAAGGTGCAGGTCATTCCGGCGCCGGCACAGCTTGAGCGGGCGCTCGACGCTCGCACGCTCACAGACGTGGCGCAGCTCGGCGAGCTGGGCTACCATCCGCTCGACCTGACGCCGGAACGTGAGGCGATCCTCAGCGAGCCGATCGACGACGCGAAGGTGCTGATCCTTCCGTCTGGCGCGGTCTATCTCCCGCACGTCGAATATACCCGGTGGTTCAATCGCGGTTTCGGGCGCGGGGCGTGGACCGTCGTCCCGGCAGCGAAGCCGACACTCACGCCGATCCCGAATGCAAAGAGCCGTTTTCTCGTGACGCAAGTCTTCGTCTTGTTCGTGCATGGGAAGCCGATCGCGCAGGCCACGGGCGAGGGAACCTACCACGAGAACAACGCGGAGCAGACGCACGCGGACGTCGTCGAGGCGCTGAACGCGTCGGCGCTGCGCCGGCTGGCGAAGCGGCTGGGTATCGGGCTGGAGCTGTGGGATCGGGCATGGGGGCGGACCTGGCAATCGAAGCATGCCGTTCGCGTCAAGGTTCGGGACAAGCACGGCAACGAGTCGTCACAGTGGCGCAGGAAGGCCGACCCGAGACTCTACGGCGAGCAGGGCGGGGCGCGCGACGAAGAGCCTAGCGAGCAGCGCGACGGGCAGGTCGAGGGCGCTACGACCAGGACGCGGGGCGCCCGTGAGCCGCAGGCGACGGACGACCGGACCATCACGAAGGGGACGAAGGAAAAGCCGGGGCAGGTCGAGCGGCTTTGGGCGATCGTGAAGGTGGCCGGCCGGTCGAAGGACGAGCTGAAGGGCTACCTCCGGATCAAACTCGGCATCGAATCCACGAGCGACATCAAGCGGCGCGACTACGAGCAGGTCATCACGGACATCCAGCGACCGGGGCCGATGATGCTGGAAGCGGTCGAGACGGAACGCCGGGAACCCGGCGAGGAGGGCTGACATGGGGACGTTACAGCAGTTCAGGGAAGAAGACGCCGCGCAAATGCGGCGCGTGGGGAAGGCCGTCGTCGACGTGCTGGTGCCGTTCCTTCAGGGCGGCACGCATCCGCTGCTCGTGGTCATCGCGCTCACGCGGTGCTTGCGCGTGATGCTCCGCAAGGCGTCGAAGGCCGACCAGGAAGAGATCCGGGCGACGCTCTTCGCCTACATCGAAGGGCGGACGCAGGCGCCCGGCGAGTCGATGCTCTGGACGCCGGGCTCGGACGATGGTCGCATCAACTGACGTCCTGCGGTTCGACGCCGGGCTACACTCCTACGTCGACGTCGGCACGGGCGAGATTCTCAAGAGCGCGACACAGCTTCTCGTCCTGGCCGGCGAAGTCGATGAGGGGTTCTACACGGAAGACAGCGCAGATCGGGGCAGGCAGGTTCACCGGCTGACGCTCGACTACGACCTCGGCGCGCTCGACGTGGCCGACGTGGTGACAAAGTATCGCGGCTACCTCCTAGCCTACGACGCGCTCACGCAGGCGCTCCAGCGTCCGGAGTGGACACACCTCGAAGAGCCGTTCGCGCATCCGGTGCTACGCTACGCGACGACGCCGGATCGCGTGGGGAACGTCTACCGGCTGCTCAGCGTCGGCGAGATCAAGAGCGGGCCGTATGTCTATCCGAAGCGGCGCGGGCATCCTGGGCCACACGAGCTACAGACGGCGCTCCAGGCGATCGTGATGGCGCACCGGCTCCACACGAAGCCGGAGCTGATCGCCCGGTGGGGGTTCTACATCCAGGCCGATGGCAAGTTCAAGGTTCAGCAGTTCGTCAGCCAGGCGGACCTACGCCGGGCGCGCGAGATCATCCGTGAGTTCTGTTTGTAGGGGGAAGGGGAGGGCTATGCCGACGTTTTTCAAGGAACTGCAACCTTCAGCGAAGGTGCAGCGGACGCTACGGCGCAAGGCGCGCGAGAGCCACGAGGACGGCGAGAAGGCGAAGGCGCGGCGCCGTGACAAGGGGTGCAGGTTCCCGCTCTGTGGGTGCGGGCGGCTCGGGCTGTCGCGGGAAGTCAGTCACTCGGAGCACAAGGGCGCCGGTGGGAACCCGGACCGCTCGCGCTCGGTGTCGAGCAAGCTCGTGTATCTGTGCAGCGAGCGACACCGGACGAACGCGTTCAGTATCCACAATCACACGATCGAGTGCCGGCCGCTCAGGGCGTCGCTCGGAATGGATGGCCCGGTGGCGTGGCTGGTGGACAAGCGGCTGCTACGCTACTGCAACGGTGAGGGGCAGCGCCCGGCCCGGTCCGTCTGTGTCGAAGTCGCGCGAGAGACGGCGGTCGGCGTCCTGGCGCCGATGCCGGAGTCGAGCCGGGCGATCCTCGAACAGCTCGCGACGATGCGGTGGTGAGCCATGTGCGAACCGCAGATCAGTCGATGGCTCTACGTGACCGTGTGGGTGCTCATCCTGGCCGGCTCCGCCGCGTTCTGGTGGGCGGTCGGCATGGTGCTAGCTGGATGGTTGTTGACATGAACTAGGGGGCTATGCGATCCTCTTCCTCGCGCACGACAGCGGGACCTGTCGGCGTGAGGGAGGGGCTCAATGAGTGCGACGATATGGTTCACGCCTGACGGCGTGTTTTGGCAGACGGCTAGCGAGCACGAACCGAACCGCTGGACGGCGCGCGTCGAGGACTTTCTCACGGTGCTCGTGCAGTCGGAGGACGACAGCATCGCGGACGCGCGGCTGCTCGTGGTTCCGATGGCGCCGTGGGAGGACGTGCCGACGTGTCACCACTGCGGCGACCCGTGCCGTCGGCTGTCGATGTCGACTCACTTCGTCGCGACGTGTGATTGTCACTTGGATGATGCTGAGCGGGCGCTCGGCGTCGAATAGGGAGGGCTGAAACGATGGCAAAGAAAACAGCAGTGAAGGTGCCGGCGGCGCCGGTGGAAGTGCTCGACGCGGACGTGCCTGAAGTCGCGCTCGTGCTCACGGAAAGCGAAGGGCTCGTGACCTGGCTCCAGGGGCTCGCGGCATTCTTCCGGACGGCGAAGCAGATCGAGCGCGCAGCGATCGTGCGGCGCGATCGTGTGCTGGCGCTCCCGGTCCCGACGTCGAAGTCTGAAGACGCAGTCATGCGGCAAGAAGTGCTGATCGCGCGTGAGGAACGGAAGACGGCGCTCGCGCACTGGGACCCGATCACCGGGCTCCTGTCGAAGCTCCACAAGCGGGCCACGGCCGGCCGTGCGCTGGCGACGGGACCGCTTGAGGAAGCGGAGCGGTTCGCGACCGGGCAGCACGAGGCGTTCGAGCGGGCGGAGACGCGCCGGGCACGCGAAGAACAGGACCGGATTCGCCGGGAGGAAGAGCAGCGCGCCGAAGCGGAGCGCGCGAAGGCGCTCGCGGAGTTCGAGGCGGCGGCGCTTGCGGCGGAAGAGTCGAGCCCGGATCTGAGCGCGCGTGAACAGAAGTTCGTCGAAGCCGTGTTCAGGCTCGGTCCCGGCGGCGAGATTCGCGCTCTACGTGAAGCTGGCTTTACTGACGTCACGATGGCGCGGGCCGGGCGGCTGATGGGGAGCGACAAGATCATAGCGGCGCTCATCGCGAAGCGGAAAGCTCACACGATGCGGACGCAGATCGAAGTCATGAAAGAGATCGCGCCGGCTGTCGACGAGGCGCGCATCGCAGCAGCGGCGCCGAACCTAAACACGGGCGACAGTCATACATGGACGGCGATCGTGGTCGACCCGACGGCGCTCCGAGATGCAGCCTTTGAGCAGCCGGTGCTCGGCATCCCGCGTGAGCTATTCGTCGTCGACACGGCGGCGCTGAACCGCTACGCGCGGTCGCTCGGACAGAATATCGAGCGGTGGCCGGGCGTGAAGGCGAAGCGGAACACCACGGTTCGCTAGGGGGTTGTCATGTTCGTGATCCGAGTCAATCGACAGTTCTACGCGCAAGGCCCGAACCCTCGGTGGTATCCGTCGGAGCAGTTCGCGACGCACTTCGCGACGGACCAGGACGCGCACGACGAGGCGCGCGACGTCATCGGGCTCGAACCAACGGACTATCTCGTCGAGCCCTACTACACGCGGACGCCACGGCTCCCGAACGGCGGAGCCGGGCGGCAACTTCAACAAGGTGACAAATGAGCGACACGACACTTCCGACTGACCGTTACTCGCGCGAACAGGCGCGGCTCCTGGCGAACCCTGCGGCGCTCACGCTGGCGCGCGGCACGACGCTCGACCTGACCGACTACTACGGCAACGCCGAAACATGGGTGGTGAACACGATCCGGACCGACGGCGCCGATACCGTCTTCCTTCAGCGCGTGAACGCTGAGGGCGGGGTCCGCTTCGTCGTGCCGTCGAAGGTGGTCGCGGCCATCGTGGCGCAGCGCGACGCGCTCACGGGCCGTTCCCGCCGCCGTGGGGCTCGTGCAGCGGTCGCGACGAAGCGCGAGGCCGGCACGCCGATCGGGAACGTCGAGGCGCTTCGCAAGGCGCGGCGGTCGCGGTCATGACAAAGCCAGACCTGGGCGCGGTCGACCTCCACGAAGTGACCGGGTTCGTCGAGGACGATCCGGGTGAAGTCGTTCGAGGCGCGCGTGCGCTCACGGACGAAGACGTCGAGAAGCTCCGCGAGCAGCAGATCGCGCAGCTCGTCGAGGCGCACCGGCAGGAGAAGAAAGCGTGAAGCTCCGCAACTACCAGGAGGGGCAGCTCGACGCGATCGCGCGGTCGCTCCTCGAACTGAAGGTGAACCGGCAGCTCGTCAAGTCGCCGACGGGGACCGGGAAGACGGTCACGTTTGCGGAGCTAATGAAGTGGCCGGCGCTCAAGGCGTGGCTCGAATCGTTCCCGTCGACGGAGCGGCGCATGCTGGTGCTCGCGCACCGGGAAGAGCTGCTCGAACAAGCGGCCGAGAAGATCCGGCGCGCAAACCCCGGCCTGCTCGTGGCGATCGAGCAGGCGGAGCGGCGGGCATCGGTCCACGTCGACGTCGTCGTCGCGTCGGTGCCGACCCTGGCGGCGATGAAGTTCCGCCGGCTGGAGCGACTGCTCCGCCGGATGAAGTTCCGGGTTGTCATCGTCGACGAGGCGCACCACGCGGCGGCGCGCACCTACCGACAGGTGCTGTCGCGGATGGCGTTCCTTCCGCCGATGGCGGACGACGACAACAGCACGGCGCTTGACCTTGAGCGCGCGGTCGAATCAGACGTGCAGGCGATGGAGCAGGCGCTCAAGGGCTGGGACAGGATCGCGCCACGGGACCAGCTTCTCGTAGGCGTGACGGCGACGCCAAACCGGAGCGACGCCGTCGGGCTCGGGTGCGTGTTCCAGTCGATCGTCTACGCCTACGCGCTGAAGGACGCGATCGCGGACGGCTGGCTCGTGCCGATCGTGACCTGGGTCGTCGAGACGGACACGTCGCTCGACGCGGTCAGAACGAACCGGGGCGAGTTCGTGCAGGCGGCGCTTGCGGCGACGGTGAACACGCCAGACCGGAACGCGCTCGTCGTGGCGGCATGGGCAGAGCAGGCCGAAGGCCGGCCGACGATCGTCTTCAGCGTCGACGTAGCGCACGCACACGCGCTCGCTGAAGAATACTGCCGGGCGGGGTTCTCGGCCGACGTCGTGAGCGGCGAGACGCCGAAGGAAGAGCGGCGGCAGAAGCTCGAACGGCTCAGGGACGGCCGGCTCATGGTGCTCTGCAACTGCATGGTGCTCACCGAAGGGACGGACCTTCCGCTCGTGAGCTGCATCGTCCACGCGGCGCCGACGAAGAGCGCGACGCTCTACGAGCAGAAGACCGGGCGCGGGCTCCGGCCGCTCCCTGGCGACCCGGTGGGACCGGAGCGCGCCGCGTTCTCGGGCGTGTTCGCGAAACCCGACTGCATCGTGATCGACGTCGTCGACGTCTCGCGCAAGCATTCCCTGATGACGGCGCCGGTGCTCTACGGGCTCCCGCCGGGGCTCCTGTCGAAGAAGCCGAAGCCGCTCGACCAGCTCGACGCGGAGCTGGCGGCGCTACGGGACGAGTTCGAGAAGTTCGATCTCGATGAGGCGTTCGCCGACAACGCGCACCTGACGCTCGAACAGCTCCAGGCGAAGGCGCGGCTCGTCGACGTGTGGCAGGTGCCGGATCTGAGCGCGGCGCTCGGGCAAGGGCGCGCGCTGTCATGGACGAAGGTCGGCGACGGCTACGAGCTGGAATACCCGTGGACGGACGCGGCCGGCGTCGAAGGCTGGGAGCGGGTGCGGCTCGCGTGTGACGTGCTCGGCCGGTGGGAGATAACGCTCATGTTCAAGGAACGCGTTCCGCACGGTGAGCGGCGGGCGCCGGAGCGACGGCAGCAGACGATCGCGAATCAGATCCTCACGTCTGACGACGCGGCCGGCGTGGCGGAAGCGTTCATCCTCACGCATCGACGGCGAGCGACGGCGCTGAAGTCGAAGACGGCAGCATGGAGAACCCGGCCGGCGAACCCGAAGGCGATCGCGTTCGCCGGCCGGCTCCGTATCCCTCACGCGAAAGACATTCTAGCGGGCGACCTGAGCGACCTGATCGATCTGAAGCTCGGGCGCCGATGAGGGGGTTAGCAACCCCAGCGAGAGCAGTATTCGTAAGCGACGGCCCAACCCCAAATCTGGGACAAGGCAACTTCCACGAAGAACATCAGCGGCATGGTTCGATCCTCCGATCCGGAGCATGTCGCAAACGATGAAGGCACGCAAACCGGAGCATGGGGCTCCGCTTCTCGAAAGGGTAGACCAGTGACACACGCACAGACTCGACCGATCGTCTTCGTTCTGATGCTACTCAGCATCGCGCTCGACCGCAGGCTCGACGCGCAGACCGCGCGCTCGTTGTTCACGACGCCGACGGAATGCACGGTCGAGTGTCCCGCAGGGCCGGCCGGTCCCGTCGGTCCCGCAGGCCCACGAGGGCCAAAGGGTGAGCCCGGCGCACCAGGCCCGGCGGGCGGACCTGGCCGACCGGGGCCAGAAGGGCCGGAGGGACCACGCGGGCCGAAGGGTGAGCCCGGCAGCACGCCGGAACTGCCGCCGCTCCCGCCGTTCGACCTGGGCGTTCACGGGTTCCATTTCCTACCTGGCGACCTTCGCGTGGTGGGCGGTCGATGGATGCTCCTGACCTACGAAACGACGCTCAAGGCGGCGGTTCTGCTCGACGTCGCGACGTGTGTCGCGCAGGTTCATCAGGCGTTCGACGCCGGCATCGGGGCGCCGCTGACCTGGGGAAGCGTGCGCTGGGTGACAGACCGTGATTCCGTCTGGTGGCACGGCGGCGCGCTGTGGTCGCACCGATGGGACACCACGAGGCCCGGTCTGGTGACGATCAACCTGAACGCGCTCCGGTTCGACGATCCGAAAATCGGGAAGGACACGCCGCTCTGCCGGTGGCGCTGATCGCTTTCCGTTCGCCACTACATCTTGGGGCTTTGCGATTGCAGAGCAGGGCGAGATAGAGTGACGGCCGGCGCATGGTGCAGGCCACGCGTCGGCCGTCGTCGTCCGAGACGAAGGCACGGGGAGGGCTAACTCGGCGTGCCAACGTCGGGACCAGCTCATTCTACACAACCTTGCACGCGACCAGCCGAGAGCCTAACGCCACCGGGGCCGGTCGTTCATACAGCGCGCTACCGGGGAGCAGCAGAGCGCGCAGGGGTGGGGCATTGGCCTAGAGCCCGCTGGGACCGCGTCGAACGCGGGCGATAGTCTGGGCTCCTGGCGGGCGTCGACGCTGCTCCAGGGCCGACGTGGGCGGGCCGATGGGGCATCCCAACGTGTGACGGCCGGGGCTCCTCCAACCAGGGGGAACCCTTGCCTTCCGGAGCGAACCTCCGAAGCTCCCAATAAGGGATCTTGAAGTAGTTCAAGGAGAAGATCAGATGAGCGAAACGACGCTGAAGATCGAACACGTTCGGTTTGCGGTGAAAGAGCTACGAGCGATCGAGAAGCGCGCGGCCGACGTCGCGGCGATGCTCGAAGCGCGGCTCGAAGGGTCGGCGACGGCCGGCGAGCAGATGAAACGGATTACGGACGCGTTCGTCGAGCTGTGGGCGCGACGCTACCGAACCAAATACGTCTTTGCTGGGGGGAAGGACGCGACGGCGGTGAAGCGGCTGCTCGCGGTGCTCGACGTCGACGAGATCCTCAAGCGGGTTCCGCGCTACATCGCGAACGATGATCCGTTCTACGTGAAGGTTCGGCACTCGCTGACGATGTTCGCATCGACCATCAACCAGCACGGGCCGACGAGCGACCAGGGCGGGCACGCGGCGGGCGCGATCGACTGTAAGCACACTCCGCCATGTCAGAGCGACGTCGAACACACGCGGCGCGTCAACGCGGAGCTGCGGGCATGAGCGCGGAGCACGAGCGGTCACTGCCGCATAATCTCGACGCGGAGCGGAGCGTCCTCGGCGCGATCCTGCTTCACAACGATGCTTTCGACATCGCGGCGCGTCACGTCAACGCGGCGGATTTCTTCAGGGACGCGCACCGGCGGATCTACCTGGCGATGGCGACGCTACTCGAACGGCCCGGCGGCGCGTGCGACTTCACGACGCTCCGCGAAGAGCTGATCCGTTCCGGCGACCTCGAAGAAGTCGGCGGCGCCGTCTACCTCGCGGGACTAGCGGATGGCATGCCGCGCTCGACGAACGTGCGGCACTACGCCGGCATCGTGAAAGACAAGGCCGTGCTCCGCGCGCTCATCTTCACGGGCAACAAGATCGTGAGCGCGGGCTACGAAGGCGACCAGGACGCAGAGACGATCCTCGGCGACGCCGACGCGGCGCTGCTCGACCTGCGGCGCGGCCGGCGTGCGAGCAACGTGCATGTGATCGCGCAGCGGACATCGGCGCTCATTACCGTGCTCGAAGAGCGCGCCGCGAATCGCGGGCGACTGCTCGGCGTGCCGACCGGCTGGGATTCGATCGATAAAATGACGATGGGGTGGCGCCCTGGCAACCTGATCATCGTGGCGGCGCGGCCATCGATCGGGAAGTCCGGGCTCGCGCTGGGCTCGGCGCGGGCGTGCTGTGAGTCGCTTCGTCCGGACGGCTCGAAGCGGCGCGTCCTGATGTTCTCGATGGAGATGACAAAGGAAGAACTTGAGGTGCGGCTCCTGTCGCAACTGTCGGGCATCAACAGCGTGAAGCTCGAAGGCGGGTTCCTCGCCGGCTCCGACTGGGCGAACATGACGGCCGGGCTCGAACGGATGGGCGAGCTGGAGATACATATCGACGACACGCCGTCGCGGACCGTCGCCGACATTCGAGCCGAAGCGCGGCAGATGGTCGCCGACGGCGGGCTCGACCTGATCACCGTCGATTACGTGCAGCTCATGAAAAGCAGTGAGGCGACGCGGCGCGCGAACCGCAACGAGCAGCTCGGGGAAATCTCGCGTGATCTCAAAGTGCTCGCGGGCGAGCTGGGCGTGCCAGTGATGGCGCTCGCGCAACTGAAGCGCATCCAGGGCCGGCCGAAGCTCGACGACCTACGCGATAGCGGCGCGCTCGAACAGGAAGCGAACCAGGTCGCGCTACTTCACCGCGTCGACCATCGCGAGGGCGGGCCGACCGCGTTCATTCTGGCGAAGAACCGGAACGGCCCGACGGGCGAAGAGACGTTGACCTTCGTGAAGGAATGCGCCCGATTCGACGACGGCGGGGAGCCGGTCCCACACGACCCGGTCGCCGATGCGACGGCCGAACGGACCACGAAGCGGCGCCGCACACACGCGCGCCGGGCGGCAGGCATGGCGTTCTCATCAGGGGATTGACCTGGACATGGTTTCTAGTAAGAATACCGGCGTGGCACAGGTCTACATCGGCGTCGACCCTGGCGTGGGCGGCGGGCTCGCGGCGCTCGACGGCGACGGATGCCTCATCGACGCGATCCGGATGCCGGAGCGGACGCTCGCGCTCCTGGCGTGGCTCCAGCGGCACGCGAAGGGGGCGACGGCGCTTCTGGAGTTCGTGCGGTCGAGCCCGCAGATGGGCCGCGCGTCGTGCTTCACGTTCGGGCGCGGCTATGGGCGGCTGGAGACGGCGCTCGACGCGGCCGGGATTCCGTTCGGCGAGATCGTGCCGGCGAAGTGGCAGGGCATCATGGGATGCCGCACGGGCGGCGATAAGAACGTGACGAAGGCGTTCGCGGCGGCGCGGTGGCCGGGCTACAAGGTCACGCACGCGATCGCGGACGCGCTCATTCTGGCGGAGTGCTGTCGGCTCCTCGAAGCCCGGCAGCGCGCGGCAACGGTTCGAGGGTTCAAGTGAGGTAGAGCAATGGCGAAGTTCCCGAAGCTGGCGCAAACAGGACACACCCGAAAGCGCGCAGCGAAGAAGTCGACGGGCAAGGCGGCGGGCAAGGCGAAGAGCCCGACGAAGGCGAAGACGAAGGCCGGGAAGAAGAAGACCGTTATGAGACAGCCGCCGCTCGGGGGCATGGAGCAGGTTCGGCACGTCGTGCTCGATCGCTACTGCGAAACGGTCGGCGACGCGAAGGAAGAGATCAAGGCGCAAACCGAGAACGTCGACGCCGACATTCAGAGCGCGCTCGACTACATGGTGAAGAACAACGTCACCAGCTACCATCACCACGGGATCGAGTTCGTGCTCCGTCCTGGCAGCTACAAGCTCAGCGTCCGGAAGCATCGCGAGATGACGGCGCAGATGACCGACGAAGGCCCGGAGCTGGCCGGCGCCGACAACGATCGCGACGCGGGCGGCGATGAGTAAACGACCAACCGGGGGGACCAACCTTGCAATTCGCGGGGTTGGCTCCCTGTTGTTCGACGAGAAGCCTTTCGAGATCGACGGGTTCCGGTTCAGGGCTCGGTCGGTCGAGGCGATCGGGCGCCCGTCGATCGACCAGTGGCAAGGCGCCTACCAGTTCGCTGAGGCGTGCGGGCTCGCGTCCGAATACTGGATCGGCGACCTGCTCACCTACGTGGACAGCCGGGCGGACTGGGCGGAGCGGCTCGAACAAATCAAGGCCGTGACCGGGCTCGCGCATCAAACGCTCTTGAATCGAACGTGGCTTGCAAAGCACGTCGGCGTCGAGGAACGGGCGATCGCGCCGTCGGTCAGTCACGCGAACATCGTCGCGCCGATGGCGCCCGCGCAGCAGCGCGTCTGGCTGGAGAAAGCATCGGTCGAGGGGTGGACCGTCGGCGACCTCCGGAACGAAGTCCGCGCGTCGCAACGCCGGAAAGTCGTGCAAGGGCAAGCCGTGCTCGAAGGGATGTTCCGCGTGATCTACGCTGATCCGCCGTGGAAGTATCGCGACTCGAACGCGACGGCCGACGGCTCGGGCGGCAAGGCGGAGCGGCACTATCCGCCGATGGCGATCGATGAGCTGTGCAAGCTCCCGGTGAAGGAACACGCGCACAAAAACAGCGTGCTCTTTATGTGGGTGACGACGCCGATGATCTTCGACTCGCCGGGGCCGGCCGACGTCATGCGCGCGTGGGGATTCGAGCCGAAGTCGATGCAGACGTGGGATAAGGTGCTCGGCATGCCGGGGCGCTTTTTCCAGATCACCACGGAGCATCTTGTTGTCGGCGAGCGCGGCGCGTGTCCGCCCGACAATCCGACACCGAAACCCAAATCATTGTTCACGGAACGACGGACGAGCGAGCACTCAGCGAAACCGGGCGTGACGCGCAAGATGATCGAGAAGCTCTACGACACCGGGCCATTCCTCGAACTGTTCGGGCGTGAGCCGGTGAAGGGCTGGAGCGTCTTCGGAAACGACGCGAAGCTCTGGAGCGAGCAGCAAGGGGGCAAGTGATGCCGATCGATATTCCCGCGTGGGGCTGGGACGTAGAGTCCGCCGCCGATCTCGCTTACACCTTCAAAAACTCGGAGCTGTGCGATCGGAACGTAGAAATTGTTCGTCGCCGGTGGCAAGCGCGCGCGCCGTGTTCGGTCATTGCGAAAGAGTTCGGCTTGTCATCGGGCCGAGTGAATGAGATCACAACGAGAGCGGCACGCGTTAGCTCGTGGCTCCGTGGCTGGCGTGAGCGTGGCGTCGACAAGCGGCAGGAGGGGGGATCGTAATGTGCTGGTGCCGACCTGAGATCCGGACGCCGCAATGCGACAGGCCCGGCTGTCATCCGCCGACGAAGACGCCACCGCGCACACTGGGCGAAGAGCAGGCTTACCAGGACGGGAAGCGCGAGGGGCGCCGCGACGCGCTCTTGACGCTCGGGAGCGCGTTCGGCAAGGTGCTGGAGCCCGACTCGCTGAAGTCGCTCGCGTCGTCCCTGCTCGACGGGCTCAAGAGCCAGACTCCCTACGTAGGGAGTCGCGACACCGATCCGACGGAGCCGGCGAGCTGGCCGGGTCGCGCAAGCCAACCGCCGGATGTCTACACGGTCGACGGGTGCCTGTTCATCTACTGCCCACACCCGACGAGCTGCTTGCGGCTCCCGCGCGGGTGCTCCACACTACAACGCAAGGAGACATCGCAATCATGAAGACGTTCATTCTCGCGCTCGCGCTCGTGTTCCTGTCGGCCGGCTCGTCGCTCGCTCAGCAGCAGCCGACGATCACGCAGTATCGCCTGACCCGCGTCACTCCGGCGCCGTCGGCGTCGTCGGTGGTGCAGAAGTCCGCGATGACGTGCAACCTCACGGCCGGCGGGGTTCCGGCCAGCGTGGGCTTTCGGATCACGAACGAAGCGGCGCCGACAACCGACTGCGAGATGCTCGGCACGATCGGCGGGGTCATCGTCCCGAATCCAACCGGCGCCGCGCACGTCTACACGATCGCGGCAGCGGGCGCGGATAACGTCTTCGGCTACGAGGGTGGTATGGCGAACATCATCCCGCCGGCCGCGCCGACGGGCGGTCGCGTGCGTCCTGGCCTGTCCGTGAGCGCGACGGGCGCCGTGCAAGGCCGGTTCCCGTTCGGGGGGCTCGACATCGCGAGCGTGCTGCTCGACGACTTCAACCTGCTCGTGTATTTCGGCGCGTCGACGTTGACGGTGCCGGGCTACGACGTGCGCGCGGGCGACCGCTTCGAGTTCGCGTTCCTGCGATGAAGCTCGAAGCACGGGAAAACAACGTGCGCCTGACCCTGGAGTCGAACCACGGCCCGGCGCATTCAGTGCTGACGGACCACGGCCCGGAAGTCGCGGCCGTGCTCCGTCGCGTGGCGGCATGGTTCGATGCCGAGATCGACCGGCTCGAAGCGCCACCGAAGACGGCGCCGGTGCTCGACGTGCGGGGCCGCGTGGTGGGACAGCGCATCGTCGAGTCGAGCGCGAGCGACTACTTCGGGCGGAAGTTCGGCGACGGGCTCGACGCGTTCAAACCAGAGAAGTAGGGAGGGCTTGCGGTCATGGGATTGTTCAGTGAAGCCGTCGAGATACAGCTCAACGCGTCAGAGCGAGCTGTCGTGTTCCGGTCGATCGAAGGGATGGGCGGACACCAGCAGTTCCTTTCGGAGATCATCGAACGCGTCGACCCGGCCGGCGGGCTCGTGCTCGAAGACGACGAGCTACAGAAGGTCGCGCGCTACGCCTACCGCTACGGGAGCGGGGGCTATCAGGACCGCTTTAAGAGCATCCTCGCAGCGGCGCGGCGTGCGGGGTGGTCACAGTCATGATTATCGAAGTGCGGTGCTGCTGTGAGCCGGGGAAGGTGCTCGGCTGGGTCGACGTCGAGGCCGACCGCGTGGTCGAGGGCCGCGTGCTCAAGTTCCCATGGATGGCGCCGCTTGCACTGACGCCGAGTGAGGCGCCGCCGTCCAAGTCGACCGTGAACGTCATCAACGCGACCGTGCGGCGGTTCGAGGCGCCGACGGAGCGGCGGACGACGGACGCGCGAGCGCTGGAGCTGCACGAGCGGAAGTCATGGCTCGCGCTCGACAGCGGACACCAGCCGATCGAGGAATGGCGGAAGGTGCGCGCGTTCACCGAGAATCGCGGTCGTCTTAGGGCGTGGCAATGACCTGTCGCCACTGCCGGCGTCGTCCGGTCACGCTTTCAAGGCGGCACGGGCTCTGCGCGCTCTGTAGAGCACTGAAGCGGCAGGCGGTCGCGAAGCCGTCGGCTGACTGGCATTGGTTCACTGAGTGGGCATCGAAGGATCGGACGGTCAAATCATGATGTTGCTCTTATTCTGGATCTGCATCCTCGCCGTGCTCGCGGGGCTCGTGAACGCGCTCGCACCGGCGGAGCCGTTCCGGTCGGTCGCGCTGAGCGTGCTCGTGCTGGCGCTCGTCCTGCTCGTGTTCGGGCACTTCGGGATAGGGCCGGGGCTCCCATTGCCGGCGCTCACGCGATGAAACGCGAGGGTCGAGGGGCACCAGGGCAGGAGAAGCCGCTCACGGCTACACAGGCCGAGTTCATCCTGCTCTACGAGGCGAACGGCCGGAACGCGGGCGCCGCCTACAAGGCGACACACCCCGGCATCCGGAGCAACGCGGCGGCGTGGGTGAACGGCTCGCGCATGCTTAGGAACACTAAGGTTGCCCGCGCGCTCGAACGGCTCAGGGCTGACCGGGTGAATCGGCTCAACATGGACGCCGACGAGGCGGCGATGCTCGTCTCAATGGCGGCACGGGCCGACCTGCGGCTGGCCTACGACCACGAGGGGAAGCTGCTCCCGCCGTCACAGTGGCCCGATGAGTTCGCGAAGGCAGTCAAGGGTATCAAGGCGGACGGCTCGATCATCCTGCACGACGGCCTGAAGGCGCGCGAGACGGTGCTCCAGATGGCGGGGAAGCTGAAGTCAACGGTCGACGTCAATCACTTCGACCATATCGGATACCTGGCGGGGAAGACCGCCGAACAGCGAGGGCAGCATGGCAAAGACGGCACAGAAGCGGCGGGCAACGGACGCGACGGTTCGGAACGTCAAGGCAAGCAACAGGCGCGACGCTGAGCAGCGGAAGATGATCGCGAACCTCGCGATCTCGCTTGCCGACACGAACACCGCACTGGCCGCGCTGAGGGGTAGTCACGGCCGCGCGCTCACCGAACTGGCGCAGCGTGTCGACGCGCTTGAAACAGACGACTACGGTGAAGGCGAATGAGCGAGCCGGTGCTCGTCGTCGAGCCCGGTTACGTCTGGTGTGATGTCCTGGGCGGCATCCACGACGAGCCGCTCGAACGCGATGGCGTGCCTTACGCCGGATGCGGGCCGGAGAATCACGTCCCGATCTACGTGAAGCGGGACAGCGAAGGAAGGGCGGTCAAGTGAACAAGCTCGACATTCTGAAGAAGCTCGGCCGGGCTGGGTTGAACCTGGCCGGCGTGCAAGCGGGCGCGGGGAAGGACAAGGTCCGCGCGCTCGAAGCGGAGAAGGAGATTCTCACGCTGAAGCTCAGCCTCGCGCGGCTGGCGCTTAGCGAGCTGATCGACGCGGTCGACAATGCACAGGCGCGCGGCAATACTCAGCGCGTCGACGAGGACGAGGTCAACGAGGCGCGGGCGGCGCTCGAACTGATCGGGAGGGTCGGCGCATGATCAAGACACGCGTGATCGAGGAAGCCACGGGCACGCCACCGGCGCCGAAGTCGGTCGCCGACCTGACGATGGTGCGGATGATCCTGGGCGACGGACCAGGGCCAACGGAGCGAGCGGCCATCATGCGGGACCGGGGACGTCTCGAAGTCGGAGCGGTGCTCCGCCAACGTGGCATCACGGCTGAGCAGCTCAAGGCGGCGCAGGCGCTCGCGCAGGCCCGGAGCGAGACGGGAGCGGTCTACGACGTGAGGGGCGGCACGCTGAGGCACGCGACGCCGGAGTCGAAGACGCTGTCACCACGGCAGCGGAAGAAGCTCAAGAAGGCAGCGCGTCGCGGCGGGGGGCTCACGAAGGCACAGGTCGGCGTTCGGGTGCGCCGCTGGTTCGGAGCGGGCGATGCCGAGTAAGAAGCACGTCGGACGCTGGCCGCCTGGGCAGCGTGGGGGTGAGCAGCCGGTCAAAGGGCCGCATCAAAGCCGCTGGCCGGCTCCAGGCGACCCGGCAGCGGGGACGGCGGGCTCACCAGGTCCACCGGGGCCGGCTGGCCCTGCGGGCGCCACGGGCGCCACGGGTGCGACTGGCGCCACCGGGGCGACTGGAGCCACGGGCGCCACGGGCGCGGCGGGCACGCCGGCCGGGTTCCGGTGGTCGTTCAGCACGTCGACGGTGAACGCGGATCCTGGCGCGGGTTTCCTCCGCTACAACAACGCGACCCCGGCGAGCGTGACGGCGCTCTACATCAACCCGACGGATGCCGACGGGAACGGCCTGACGTGGTTCCTGGCCGGCATCGACGAGAACACCGGACAGGTCAAGGGGCGGGTCACGATCAAGTCGGCTGGCACGGTCAACGTCTTCGACGTGACCGCCTACGCCACGAGCGGCGCCTACATCACGCTCACGGTCACCGTGTGGTCGGCAGGCACGTTGCCGGCGAATGGGGCGGATGTCGTCGTGTCGTTCGACTACGTGACGGCGCCACCGATCGCGTTCCCGGCGGCACAGGTCGCGGTCGTGGACCCGAACACGCTCGACGACTACGAGGAAGGGACGTGGACGCCGACGCTTCTCTTCGGCGGTGCGGCTGTCGGCATGACGGGGACGTTCACGGGCCAGTATGTGAAGGTGGGGCGGCTGGTGCTGGCAACCTTCCGGATCACGCTCACGGCGAAGGGCTCCAGCACTGGGCAGGCGACGATCGGCGGCTGGCCGTTCACGCCTGAAGCAATCGCGTCTGCGAACATCGGTTACGGGTTCAACATGGCGGGGTTGACGTCGGCGATCGGCGGCATTCTGAACACGAGTTCGAGCTTGTTCCTCTACGACTGGGGAGCTACCGGCGTGGCCGGCGTCGACGAGACGAACTTCAACGCGACCACGGACTTTATCGGCTCAGTCGCCTATCGAGCGAACGCATGAAGTGGCGCGACGTAAGCCACGACGAGCAGGTTTACCATGTCGTCCCGGTGGGCGACCTGAAGCCGCACGTCGAGCGCGGGGTGTTCTGCTGGTGCGACCCGAAGGTCGAGCGAGTCGGCAAGAAGGGGACGCTCGTCACGCATAACAGCGCGGACGGGCGTGAGCTGATCGAAAGGCACGGGCTCCAGTGATCGATCTCGAACGCGACGCGAAGGAGACGCTCGACCGCTGGCGATGGCACCCGGAAGCGATGGTCCGCGAGGAATACGGTATCGAGCCTGACGCGTGGCAGCTCGAAGTGCTCCAGGCGTTCCCGCACAACAACCGGCTCGCGATGAAGGCGTGCAAGGGACCAGGGAAGACCGCCGTTCTGGCGTGGCTCGTGAACAACTTCCTGGCGACGCGTCCACAACCGAAGATCGCGGCGACGTCGATCACGGCGGACAACCTGTCGACGAATCTCTGGGCGGAGCTGGCGCTCTGGATCGGGCGCAGTCCGTTCATGACGGCGACGTTCAAGTGGACGAAGACGCGCGTCGAGCATAAGGCGCTCGGGCCGACATGGTTCGCCGTCGCGCGCTCGTGGCCGAAGACGGGTAGTGCTGACGACCAGAGCAACGCGCTGGCGGGCATTCACGGTGACTACTGCCTCTTCGTGCTCGACGAAAGCGGCGGCATCCCGCAGGCGGTCATGGTGACGGCGGAAGCGGTGCTCGCATCAGGTATCGAGACGAAGGTCGTTCAGGCCGGCAACCCGACGCACACGAGCGGCCCGCTCTATGTGGCCTGCACGTCACAGCGTGGGCTCTGGTTCGTGGTGACGATCTCGGGCGACCCGCTCGACCCGAACCGAAGCCCGCGCATCAAGGTCGAGTGGGCACAGCAGCAGATCGACACCTACGGGCGCGATAACCCGTGGGTTATGGTCAACGTGCTCGGACAGTTCCCGCCGTCGAGCATCAACGCGCTGCTCGGCGTCGAGGAAGTCGAAGCGGCGATGAAGCGGCATCTTCGGACCGATGCCTACGACTGGGCACAGAAGCGGCTCGGCGTCGACGTGGCGCGGTTCGGCGACGACCGGACGGTCATCTTCCCTCGGCAGGGGCTCGCGAGCTTCAGGCCGATCATCATGCGAAACGAGCGCACGACGAACATCGCGGCGCGCGTGATGGTCGCCAAGAAGCGGTGGGGCTCAGAGCTGGAGCTGATCGACGACACGGGCCACTGGGGGCACGGCGTGATCGACAACCTGATCTCGGCCGGCATCCCCGCGATCGGCATCCAGTATCATGGCAAGGCGCTCAACCCTCGCTATCGCAACCGGCGGGCGGAGATGTGGATCAAGGGCGCGCAGGCGATCAAGGACGGCGCGGCGCTCCCGCACATTCCGGAGATGATCGGCGAGCTGATCGAGCCGACCTACACGTTCATCAATGGCGTGTTCCAGCTCGAAGACAAGGACCAGATCAAGGAACGGCTCGGGCGGTCGCCTGACCTGGCCGATGCTTACTTCCTCACCTACGCGCTCGAAGACATGCCGGGGGAAGTGATCGAGCGACTGAAGGGGCAGGCACGCGCGAAGCGTGACGAGCACCCTTACGAGCTACCGGACCGGGACGAGATCGGGCGTGCGGAACGCGACCGCGATCCATTCAACTGAGGAGGGCTACGAGATGAAGCACAAGGTTCACCGCGAAAGCGCGATGGGGGCGCCGCTCTGTAAGCAGCGGTCGCGGCTCCTGATCCCGCCGGCCGTCGCGATCGACTGGCAGGAGGTAACGTGCGCGCGATGCTTGGGGCACCGGCCGGCGCCGGTGGAGTCCTGGCTGTCGCGTGCGCTCGCGTCGATGATGCGGGTATTTCGAGGGGAACGCTGATGGATACGAGAACAGCGCGCGAGATCGCGAACAACGTCGCGGATGGGCTTCAGCTCGTCGACGCGCTCCCGACATGCGGCGGATGTCCCGTCGGCGTGTTCGAGGAGAAGGTCGACCGTTGGCTCAAGAAGTTCGCAAACCTGCTCGGACACCGAACGTTCCTCAAGTGGCATATTGAGAGCATCGGATCGCCGGCCTTCGCCTTCGTGGTAAAGGCGGAGAACACCGCCGGTGACGATCCACCGTTCCATGTCTTCCCGATCGCGCGCATTGAAGCGAACGGGCCGACGGACCGCCGGCTCGTGATCGTCCCGGTCGAAAGCGCGGAAACGGGCGCCATCACTGATCCGGCGGAGCGTGACAGGATCGGCGAGCTGCTCGAAGGACAGGCCCGGATCGAAGCGCGGCTGAAGGCGCTCGAAGACGTCTCGACCGCGCGGCATCAGCACGTCGGCCGTGAGCTGCAACGCGTGATGATGTTCGTGAATTACTTCGGCCGGGCGCCGTGGGTCGGGACCGTGACCGGATGGTTCACGCGTGTCGTGACGCTCGGGCGCCCGGACGGGCCTGGGGCGCCGCCGAAGTGATCCGGCACGCGACGCTCGACGACGTCGACGCTGTAGTGGAGCTGGGGCTGGAGTTCCTGGCGTCGTCGAGCTATGCGCGGCTGGGGACCGGCGACCCGGACGCGATCGCGCGTCTCCTCTGCACGGTGCTGGAGCACGGGGCGGTGCTGCTCGCGGTCGACGGCGACCAGGTGGTCGGCATGATCGCGCTGCTCATCGTGCCTCACCTGTTCAGCGGCGAGACGTATTGCGACGAGGTGGCGTGGTTCGTGAAACCGGCTGCTCGTGGCCGGCACGGGATCGCGCTGATCCGTGCAGCCGAAGGCTGGGCTATGCAAAAGGGTGCCAAGATGGTTAAGATGGTCGCGCCTGAAGGTTCCACGGTCGGGCTGCTCTACAGCCGCCGGGGCTACCAGGTCATCGAAACCGCCTACATCAAGGTGCTCCAGCATGGCGATCGGCACAGCAGCGACGCTCGGGATCATCGGCCTGACGGCGTTCGCGACGTCCAAGCTGATGAAGAAGAAGCAGCAGCAGGCGCCCGCGTCGACCGTCGCGGGTGAACCGCAGGAAGAAGAGCCGTTGCCGGCGGCATCGGCTCCCGCTCCGCCGCCGTCGGTCCCGCAGACGATGAGCACGGCGACGTCGAGCGCGACCGCCGCCGGTGAGCGGGCTCGCAAGCGCGCCGCCGCTGGCGGGACGGCGCTGAGCAAAGGCCAGACGCCGACGTCGAGCGGTCGCGGATCCTACAACCCGGCTTCGCTGATCGGATCATGATCGGCTCAGGGTTCCCGCTCCTGTCGCCTCAGCAGTCCGCTCGGCCGTATGCCGGGCTGCGACCTGCTCCGATGCCGTTCCAACCGCCGATCGACTTCCCCATGCGTGGCGGAGGCGTGCCTGTCGCGGCGCCCGGTGCCATCCAGGGCTCAGGCGAGCCACGACTCGGTCAGATGCGGCCGGGCGTGTCTGCCGCCCCTGGCGGGCGTCCTGGCGGTCGCGTGAGTGCCGGCGCCCGTATGCCCGTCCTGAACCCGTTCGAGCGGCAGAAGCAGCGCGCGCGGGCCGGGAGCCCGATGCTGCTCGGAGGCACGAGGTAGCATGGCGGACCAATACAGCGACCCGGTCACGCGGCGGAACCGCTACTCGAAGCTCCAGGGGCAGCTCTGGACCGATCGCAGCTCGTTCGATGCCCACTGGCGCGACCTGGGCGACTTCTTCCAGCCTCGGCGTATGCGATGGTCGGCGAGCGACCGCAACCGGGGTGACAAGCGAAACCAAAACATCATCAACTCGACCGGGCGCTACGCGGCGCGGACGCTTCAGTCTGGGCTGCACGCGGGGCTGACGTCGCCGGCCCGGCCGTGGATGAAGCTGACGATTCCGGACCAGGACCTCAGCGAGTTCGGCGCCGTGCGTGAATGGCTGCACGTCGTGACGACGCGCATGATGACGATCCTTGGCGTCTCGAACGTTTACAACGTGCTCCCGACGGTCTACGGCGACCTCGGCGTGTTCGGCACTGCCGCCATGTTCCTCGGCGACGACCCGCAGGATCTCGCGCGGGCGACCGCTTACCCGATCGGGAGCTACGCGCTCGGCACGGACGCGCGCGGCGTGGTGTCGACGTTCGTGCGCGAATACGAGCTGACGGTGCGGCAGGTCATCGAACTGTTCGGCCTGAAGGAAAACGGTCGAGACATCGACTGGAGCAACCTGTCGAAGACCGTCAAGCACCTATGGGACAGCGGCGACTATGAGAGCACGGTCGAGGTGTGTTGGCTGGTGAAGCCGAACGAAGAGCACCGGCGTGACCGGCTCGAAGCGCGGTTCCTTCCGTTCGCGTCGTGCCACTGGGAGAAGGGATCGAGCGAGGCGCAGTTCCTCCGCGAATCCGGGTTCCGCAACTTCCCGATCATGGCGCCGCGCTGGGACATCACCGGCGAGGACAGCTACGGCACCGATTGTCCTGGCATGACGTCGCTCGGTGACAACAAGCAGTTGCAGATCATGGAGCGGCGGCACGGGCAGGCGTTGAACAAGATGGTTGACCCGCCGCTCGTCGGGCCGACGTCGATGCGAACGCAGAAGACGAGCCTACTCGCGGGCGACGTCAACTATGTAGACGTGCGCGAGGGGATGCAGTCGCTTCGCGCGGTCCACGAGATCCGGATCGACCTATCGCACCTGGGCGAGAACATCCGGGCGGTCGAGCAGCGCATCAATCGGGCCTTCTTCGCCGACCTGTTCCTGATGATGGCGAACAGCGACCCGTATCGCGGGGCGTCGCCGACGACGGCACGGGAGATCGAAGAGCGGCACGAGGAGAAGCTGCTCGCGCTCGGCCCGGTGCTGGAGCGCACGAACGACGAGCTGCTCGACCCGCTCGTCGATCGGCTCTTCAACATGATGGACAACGCCGGCCTGCTCCCGCCGCCGCCGCCGGAGATCGAGGGCGCCGACCTGAAGGTCGAATACATCAGCATCCTGGCGCAAGCACAGAAGCTCGTCGGTGTCGCGGCGACGGACCGCTTCGTCGGCACCATCGCGCCCATGCTCGAAGTGTTCCCTGAGATGCGAAACAAGATCGACTCGAACCGCGTCGTCAACGGCTACGCGGACATGCTCGGCATCGACCCGCGCATCATCATCAGCGACGAGCAGGCGGACGCGGCGACCGCCGCGCAGCAGCAGCAGCAGGCCGGAGCCGCGCAGGCAGAGCAGGCCGCGCTCGTGGCGAAGAGCGCGAAGGATGCCTCACAGGCGCAGCTCGGGACGAACTCGGCGCTCGACCGTGTCGTGGAAGGGTTCGGGGGCTAGCCGATGGCGGACCGTTCACTCGTCCGGAACGCGGCCGATCCGCAACAGGTGCGGCGTGCGGCGCGGAAAGAGTCACAGGCGCAAGAGCAGTTCCAGGCGGCGCTTCGCGACGTGCTCCGAACCGAGTCGGGGCGCCGGCTGCTCTGGGAGCTGATGGCGCGTGCCGGCGTGTTCCGGTCGATCTGGGTCATGACGGCCGAGATTCACTACCGGGCCGGCCAGCAAGACTACGGGCATATGCTCCAGGCCGAGATCCTCGCGGCGTCCGAAGACGCCTATCTGATGATGCAACGCGAGTCGATGGCGCGCTCGAAGCGCGAAGCGAGCGAGACTGACGCGGCGCATACCGCCCGCGCAGAACAGGGAGATCGAACCAATGGCGAATAACGCAGCGGTCGACGGCAAGGTCACACCCGACGCCGTCACACCAGCGGCAACAGTTCCAGCAGCCGGCACGCCGGCAGCAGGAACCCCGGCACCAGTGGCGGAGGGCACGGCTGCGGCTGTGGTCCCGGCGCCGGCAGCAGGGGCGGACGGAACCGCAGCGGCGGCGGCAGGGGGCAAGGACGGCACGGCACAGCCGGAGCCGAAGGTCCCCGACACCTACGAGCTGAAGGTCCCTGAAGGCGCGGAACGTTACATCGAAGGCGACGACATCGAACGGTTCAGCACTATCGCGAAAGCGAAGGGCTGGACGAACGAAGAAGCGCAGGCGGCGCTCGACGAGCACGCCGACGCGGTCGCCGACCAGAGTGCGACGTTCCGGGCGGAAGTCGACGCAGACCCGATCTATGGCGGGAAGAATCTCGAACAGACGCAACAGCAGGCGACGCGGGCACTCGATCGGATGTGGCCGAAGGATTCGCCGGAGCATGCGGCGCTCGGGAAGCTGCTCACTAAGACGGGATGGGGCAATCACCGGCTGATCGTTGGCGGGCTCGCCAACCTCGGCAAACTGATGCAGGAAGATTCGCCCGGCTCGACGCGGGCACCAGGTGGGGGGCGTCGTGCTCCCGAAGCGGTGCTCTACGGCGACCAGGCGAAGTGACCGACGCATCGTAGGAGACAGAGAACATGGCAGCACTCAGCACCGGCGCGCTCACCCTGGCCGATTGGGCGAAGCGTCTCGACCCCGACGGGAAGGTTCCGACGATCGTCGAACTGCTCGAACAGACGAACGAGATCCTGACCGACATGCGATGGATCGAGGGCAACCTACCCACGGGCCACCGGACGACCGTTCGCACCGGCCTTCCGGCCGTGGCGTGGCGTCTACTCAACCAGGGCATCACGCCGTCGAAGAGCACCACGGCTCAGATCGATGAGCAGTGCGGCATGCTCGAAGCGTGGTCCGAAGTCGACAAGGACCTGGCGCTCCTGAACGGTAACGTCGCGTCGTTCCGCCTGAGCGAGTCGAAGGCGTTCCTCGAAGCGATGAACCAGGAAGTCGCACAGACGCTCTTCTACGGCAACAGCGGGCTCGCGCCGGAAGAGTTCCTCGGCATGTCGCCGCGCTACTCGGCGATCTCGGGTGCGACGAACGGCTCGAACGTCCTGAACGGCGGCGGGCCGGCGGGCTCGACCAATTCGTCCGTGTGGCTCATCGTGTGGGGCGAGAACACCGTGACGGGCCTCTTCCCGAAGGGCTCGAAGGCGGGGCTCACCCATGACGACTACGGCGAAGTCACGGTCGAGCTGACCGCTGGCGTGGCCGGATCGCGCATGCGCGCGTATCAGGAGCGGTGGCAGTGGAAAGCCGGCCTGTGCGTGAAGGACTGGCGCTTCGCGGTCCGGATCGCGAACATCAACGTCGCGAACCTCGTCGCGAAGGCGAGCGCGGCCGACCTGACCGAACTGATGATCAAGGCGACGCACGTCGTGCCGTCGCTCAAGATGGGCCGTGCGGCCTTCTACATGAACCGGAGCGTCTACGCGGCGCTCGACATCCAGCGGCGCGACGACGTCGGCTCTGGTGGCGGGTTCACCTACGAGAACATCGACGGCGCGATGCGTCCGACCTTCCGGGGGATCCCGGTGAACAAGGTCGACGCGCTGCTCGAAACGGAGGCGCAGGTCGTCTAGGGGCTCTGGCCCTGACGGTGCTGCACTCTCACTCGTTCACTCTGTTTCAAGGAGCACAGACATGTATCTCGATTTCCTCGGGCGCGTGAGCAACGCGCAGGCGTTCGGCGCCGCCGCAGTCTCGACCGACTCGGTCGACCTGGGCAACGTCACGCCAAAGCGTGAGATCGGAACCGGCGAAGTCGTCGGGTTCGGTATCGTGGTGACGACGGCGGGCACGGTCGCGGCGACCTTGTTCGAGGTCATCAGCGCGACCGATGCCGCGCTCACGGCCGGCATCCTCGTTCACGCGTCCCTGAGCGTCCCGCTGGCGCAGACGGTCGCGGGCTTCTCGACGTTCCTGGCGCTCCCGCCGGGCACGCCGACACAGCGGTTCATCGGCGTCCGTGCGACCACGGCCGGCGGCACCATCAGCGCGACGGCGTGGCTGACGAGCCAGTCGCTCTTCTCGATCCTCGCGAAGTCCTACGCCAAGGGCTACACGGTCACGGTCTAGCGTCTGCTCGATGCGCTCGGGGCTCATGGTGGGCCTCGGGCGCGTCTGGCGGCTTTTCCTACAGGAGCCTGACCGATGCCTCAACGTCCACGCACGCAGCATTACGCTCACCGGGCGCGTTTCGCCCCGGAGGAGATCCTCACGCTGTCGGCCGACGGAGCCGTTCCGATCGGTGTCGATGGCGTGTTCTACATCACGAAGGCGGGCTCGGCGGCGGCGCTCACCGTCGCGGCGCCCGGTGCGGCCAACATCGGCCGACAGCTCACGTTCCACGGCGGAAGCGACTTCGCGCACGTCGTGACGTTCACGGGCGCGACGCTCCACGACGGCACGACGGGCGGACACGCGACGGCGACGTCACCGGCGTTTCAGGGCGGTTCGATCACGGTGCGCGCCGTCACGGCGGCGAAGTGGTCGCTCGAAGTCAATAACCTCTTCGTGATCACCACGTAAGAGCGGGAAGGCCCACGCGCACGGGGGTCCGCGTAGGCTAAAGTCGTCGGCTGGGCGGTGACATGCGGCTCCGCTCAGCCGGCGCATTTTTCGAGGGAGTAGCGCGATGGTTCACCCGACGGATTACGAGACGGTAGCGGCAGGGCAAGCGGACCAGATCCTCGGAGCCACCGGGGCGAAGGGCGATATCCTCGCGCGGCTCATCATCACGGTTACGACGGCGGCGACTGCCGCTGTGAGCATCAAGGACGGGGACGGCGCGGCGATCCCGATCTTGCCGAACAGTCCCGGTGGTGGCGTGGGTGTCTACCCCGTCGAAGTGCGGGCGCGTGCTCGCGCGGCCACGACGCCGGGATGGAAAGTGACGACCGGGGCGGGCTCCACCGTCTTGGCCGTCGGTCGATTCACGTAGGCGGAACACAGGAGAGAGCGAACATGGCGAAGTCACAGAGCGCGGGAAGGGCACACCCGAAGAACGCGCCGATGATCAAGGCCGGCAAGGTCACGCAATACATCGACCCGCAGGCGCCGCAGAAGCGTCGAGCGATCGAGGAACCGATCAAGGTGCGGGCGACCGCGCTGGGCTACTACGGCGAGATGCGTCGTCGGATCGGCGACGTGTTCCTCTGCGACGCGAAGGCGTTCTCACCGGAGTGGATGGAAGAAGTGGACCCGCGCACGCGTGAGCGCGTCACGTCGGCGCCGCAGGCGCTCAAGCGAGCGCATGACGAGATCCTCGGCGGCTCGGTCAGTGGCCGGCCGAACGACAGCGACGTTCTCGACTAGGCAGCGCGCACACGGCTAGGGGCTTGCGATGGCGAACAGAACGCACTACCTCCAGTATTACATCCACCTGACGGACAAGACGCAGTTCAACGCGGCTGTGGCGTCGGTGGGGTCAACCGGGGGTTGGTTGATGGGCGCTGCGCCCGACGACGTCGCAATCACCTACGATGCAGAGCTGATCCTTCCGGGGCCGGGCCAGAACTATTTCCCGCCCTGCATCAACAGCGGTTACTTTGGCACCAGTGCCAACTACCCGACGAACGTCGCGAGCTTCACGCGGAAGAGCGGCGGCTGGTTCGGCATCCACCTACTCTTCGGGGACACGCACACTTACCGATGGTCGGGCCAGTTCGTCTACGCCGGAGTCGAGCCCGGAGAGACGGAGGTGCCCGGCGAGCCCGGCCCGGTCGCGATGCCGATCCGGCTGTGGGTTGAAGGCTTCGAGGCGGGCGCCGGCAGCGGCACGGGGAACGCGGTCGACCTTTACGGCCCGCACGCGTCGCGTCATCAGGGCGGGTTCGGATTCGCGGCGCGCAACGGCGCCGGGCTGAGCCACGTTCACCGGCATATCGAGAGCGGCCACGCGGTCACGGATCGCGGCTGGGAGCGGCTCTACGTGCGGCTCAGGCAGGCGCCGCAAAGCTCGCAGACCTTTTGGTCGATGCAGGGCGCGACGTCGTCCCTGGCGGGCGGGCGGCTGCGCTGGACAATCTCAGGGGCGATCGAGTGCGTCAATAGCGACAACCTCGGCGCGCTGTCGACCGTCGGCACGTCCTCGCCGCTGACGGTCGACCGCTGGTATAAGCTCGACATCCTCTATCGCTACGGCGTGTCGGGCACAGGGTTTCTCAAGATCTACATCGGCGGCGTCGAAGCGATCAGCGTGACGGCGGCAATGCTCCCGGCCGGCACGGGCATCACGCAAGCGCAGAACATATTCTCGTCGACCGTGCATGACGGCAACAGCTCCGCGCATCGGGGCTCGTGGGACATGGACGACTGGATTTGCAGCGAGCTTCCAGCCGGCGGCGTGAACCCTGCGCTCTTCCCTCAACGCGATTGGAACACCGGCTCGAAGGTGGTTCCGCTCCGCCCGAAGGCGGCAGCGGCGAGCAACGGGGCGGACTGGGCCGGCCCTGGCGGCTTGAACGCGAACGACTTCCGCTATCTGATGCAGCGCCCTGTCGTCAGTTCGAGCACGCTGGGGTTGCTCACGTCGGTCGCGTCACCGCGTGCGGCTGTCGTCACCGATGCGGATCGGAGCATCGACCTCGATTCGATGAACCTGGGGATCGCGGCTGTGGCGGTCATCGCGTGCTCGCTCAGGGCTGGCGGCGGCGCGGCGGACTGTCTCGTCGGGCTGAAGCTCGCGGGCGGAGCCGAAGTCACGCGGACGCCATTCAACACGGAAGCGACCGTCTTCGCCGGCATGGGCCGGGGTCAGTTGATCTACACCGGCGGCACGATCGAGCCGGTGCGGCCGAACGCCGGGATCGAAGTGAGCTTCACCGGGAACACGACGGCAGCATCAGCGAAAAACCTCTACAACATCGTGGGGCAGGCGGAGTGCCTCGGCAACTTCTATATCGAGGACTACGTCCCGCAGACCGGCGACCCCGCGTCGATCACTGACGGATTCCCGATCCATTGGACGAACGATCTACATCAGCATCCCTTCGCGCTCGGCCCGTGGGCGCCGGCTGGGCAAGCGGCGCCGTCGATCGTGGTGAATCACGGCGGGACGTTCGTCGGCAACGGCACGAGCCAGACGCTCGCGTTCCGGACTCCGCCGACGTGGCTCTTCATCCGGAACACCGCCACGCAGGAATGCACCTTCTGGCTGGTGTCGGGCGCGACCGCGCATCAGTCGTTCGCGGAAGGATCGCGGCCAAGCCAGATCCCACGCGTCTACATCGACCCGAACTTTGCGCCGGCCGTCGAGGACGACCAGAGCCAGCAGACGCTCGTCGTTATCGCTGGGAACCTGGCGGCGCTCAATCAGTCGGGCGTGACCTACAACTACATGTGCGTGCAGGACGCCGGGCAGCGGTTCATGGAAGCCGGCTCGTTGTGGGAACACGGCGGCGGCACGGTCGAGCGGCTCACGCGGCTGAACAATGCCGGGTTCACACCTGAATATCTCTGGGTGCATCGCACGCAGAGCGGTAACGCGACGACGCGGCGGCTCTACGTCAAGGGGCTCGGGCTCGTCACGGCGAACCTGAATCTTGTCGGCGCGGCGGCGATTGCGACGGCGCTCGAAATGCGCGAGGGCTCGCTCGCTCTGCCGGCCAGCTCGACGCTCTACCACACGAGCGGCATGGGGAACCCGTTCCTGGCGCTCCGTCGCGACGACGGCAGTGAGGACGCGGGCATCCCGAACGTCATGCAACTTGCGAGCTGGACCGGCGACGGCACAGCCTCGCGCACGATCGGCCTGAGCCCGGCGACCGGCCGGCGTCCCATGTGGGCGCTCGTGGTGGGCTCTGACGGCGCGGCACGCATGCGCGACCCGGTTCACACCGGCGTGACCTCTTTGAACGCGGCAGCGGACACGACAGACGCCACCACGGGGATCACGGCCGGCGGCATCGACAGCATCACCGTGGGCTCGGCCGGGAACGCGAACGGCGTGCTCTACGAGGCATACATCATCCCAAGCTGCACGGCGACGGCCGGCAACAACGGATGGGGGCTCAACTGCGAATCGATCCCGGTCGAGCCGAAAAGCCCTGTTCCGCCCTACGAGGAGCCGCCGGGGGAAGTCCCGCCTGAACCGGGCGAGACGCCGAATCCCTGCGGCACGCCGAACCTGATCCCGACGGGCACGATCACGCAGTGCGCCGGCCCGTCGACGCTCGTGATCAACGCGGCGTTGAGCCAGCTCGGAGTGACGAAGCAGCTCGTCTCGACGACGCTGAACACGGAGGTATCGCAGGAAGCGACGGTCTGCCGGCTGCACTTCGACGAGGACGTGCGGAAGTGCCTTCGTGACTTCCCCTGGCCGTTCGCGACGCGCTACTCGAAGCTCACCGCGATCGGTGGGCCGGCGGACTTGCAGGATCTCGTGCAAGCCTACTCGGCGACCGCCGCCTACACCACGGGGATGGTCGTGCAAGTGGCCGGCGTCAACTACTACGCGGTGCAGGGCAGCACCGGGCAGGCCGTCACGAATCCGGTCTACTGGACGACCACGGCGCCGCTGGAGTTCACGGGGGACTGGGTCTATGCCTACCTGGCGCCGACGGACATGCTCTTCGCGCGCCGGCTCGTGGATCCGGACAAGCGTCGACGAACCTGGGACCCGGAGCCGCCGACCTTCCGCGTGGGCTCGTGGGGCAACAACCCGATCCTCTACGCGAACGAGGAGAACGTTGAGCTTGAATACACGCACCTGTCGGGATGTGTGGCCTATCAGGGCGACGCGCTCTTTCGATCGGCTCTGTCGTGGCGGCACGCACACAGCATCGCGCCGGGCCTGTCGCGCGACGCGAAGCTCACCGGCTACGCGTGGGAAATGTATCAGCGGCTTCTGCGGGACGCTCGGGCGTCTGGCGCACAGGAGCAGCAGCAGGACCGTGAGGGCGATGTCGACTGGATCGCGGGGCGGAACTGATGGGCGAGTCGACCTTTCAGCGGACCTTCGCGGGCGGTGAGCTGGCGCCCGCGCTCACGTCTCGGGCGGACCTGACGAAGTATCTGACCGGGCTGCGCCGGCTCCGTAATTTCATCATCCTGCGCTCGGGCGGCGTGGCGAACCGGGCCGGCACGCGGCTCGTCGCCGAGTGCAAAACGAACAGCATCGCGGTCGAGCTTCACCGCTACGTGAGCGCGGTGGCGGGAGAATCGATCCTGATCGAGTCTGGGAACGGCTATCTCCGCTTCTTCAAGAATGGCGGGCCGGTCACGGTGTCGGGCGTCGCGGCTTACAACATCGCGAACGCCTACGTCATCGGTGACATCGTGAGCGATGCCGGCGTCAACTACTGGTGCCGGGCGGCGGCGGCTCCAGGTGACGCGCCGCCCAATGCGACCTTCTGGTATGCGATGCCGGCGGGCGGGCTGCTCGAACTGCCGCACGCGTTCGGCACCGGCGGTTGGAACGCGGTCCAATCGGGCAACGTGATCACGATGACGTCGAAGGTCGGGCTCGTCCGTCCTTATGAGCTGATCTACGCTAGTCTCACGTCGTGGGTGCTCCGGGCGGTCGACACGGCGCCGGCTATCGACGCGCCGGCCGGGCTCGTGGGCACACCTGGCGCCGCTGGGGCACTGACCTACGCCTACCAGGTCACGGCCGGCGCCGACGACACCTTCGAGGAGAGCCTCAGCGCGGGCGTGGCGAGCGTGCCGTTGACCGCCGCGCCGACGCAAGCGGCGCCGATCAATCTGACGTGGACCCCGGTCGCTGGCGCGGCGGAGTATTACATCTACTGCGATCCCTACGGCAACGGAACGTTTGGCTTCGTGGGAACGGCGACCGGCGCCGCCGTGTTCAACGATGCCGGCTTCACACCTGACTTTGCGGTGACTCCACCGCTCCCGCGCGTGCTCTTCAACGCGGCCGGCGAATATCCTCGCGTTGGCGGCTACCATCAACAGCGGCGCTTTTTCGCGAACACCGACAACAACCCCGACGCGGTCTATGGCTCGCGGACCGGCTTTCACTCGAACTTCAGCACGTCGAGCCCGTTGCAGGATGACGACGCGATCACGTTCAAGCTGGCGGCGAATCAGCACAACCCGGTGCGGCATCTAGTGGGGCTCAAGACGCTCATCGCGCTCACCGACGCGGGGGAGTGGAACATCGCAGGCCCGGCCGGCGTGCTCACACCGTCGGGCATCGTGGCGGACCAGGAAGCCTACATCGGCGTCGCGGCGAACCCGCCGCCGGTCATCATCGGGAACAGCATCCTCTACGTGCAGGCGCGCGGCTCCGTCGTTCACGATCTCCAGTTCGACCAGCAGGTCGAGGGGCTCGGCGGTCGCGACCTGACGATCTTCGCGTCGCACCTGTTCGACGACTACACGCTGTCGGCGATGGACTTCCAGCAGATCCCGCACTCGACCGTCTGGGCCTGTCGCTCCGACGGGACTTTGCTCGGGCTCACCTACCTGCGGGAACAAGACGTGTGGGGTTGGCATCGTCACGACTCGGGCCTGTCGTGCCGCTTCGAGCATGTGAAGGTCGTTCCTGAGACGAGCGAAGACTCGGTGTATGTGATCACGCGGCGGACCATCGGCGGCGTGTTCCATC
>ERZ1292642.122-Hain-H14-01um-R1-122-length-47012-cov-8_pt1 | contig 47012 bp, 75 predicted proteins | sample MGYA00564403_ERZ1292642 | MGnify/ENA primary metagenome ERZ1292642 (study PRJEB36523, sample SAMEA6512643) | groundwater metagenome | collected 2019-01-09 | study: AquaDiva: Metagenomics assemblies of 32 groundwater samples
TCGGCGCCCCTGAGGTGGGCGCCCCCGAGGTCGGCGTCCCTGAGGTCGGCGCCCCTGAGGTGGGCGCCCCTGAGGTGGGCGCCCCCGAGGTCGGCGTCCCTGAGGTCGGCGCCCCCGAGGTCGGCGCCCCTGAGGTGGGCGCCCCTGAGGTCGGCGCGTGTGCCTACCGCTGCCTCCAGGGCGAGCCACAACGAGTCCGCCTCGACACTGAACAGGACGCTACCGCTCCATCGTGACTTGATCTCGATTTTCATCGTTCCTCCTCCGGCTCGGTCGCCCCATTCTCCGGCGCGGCTCTTCTGGGCTGCTCCACGCGCGCCTGCCTGGCGAAGTGCAGCATGAGCGCCTCGCCTGGAATGCGGTAGCAGCCGCGCCGCCAGTTCTTGCGCTCCTCGTGCTCGTACACGGCGTCAGCGGTGGTGTACATCACTCCACCGCCTCAATCGTCACCGGATGGCCCGTGGTGATGGCGTGCTGGCGGGCGAGCAGGGCGATAGAGGCAAACTCCCCTGTCTCGTCCAGACCCGTGCCCGTGGCGCGGTACACGGCACGCGGACTCCCATCCTCCACCGCGACCACGCGCCCGTGGCGCTCGATCAGGTCGATGAGTTGGCCGAGGGCGTTCTCCCAGGCGTAATCGACCGCCTGGTAACCAGTCGGCGCCTTCCGCAGCAGATCCGCCGCGTCCTGCAACAGCGTGAGGGCGGTGGGGGTAGTCATCGTGCTGGCCACCGGATCACGCGGGACAGCTCCTCAGTCGTGACGTGGTAAGGGTACGGGTGGCCAGGTACGAGCAGCATGTAGAGCTGGTCACGGTAGTCCGTACCGGGCCCCGTCAGCACGTTCGGCACTAGGACCATAGCTGCGTCCGGCTCGATAAAGGTCTGAACGCTCAACAGCACGCCGTTCCTCCTCCTTCTGGCGTCTCACGCCCTGATCGGGCCGCGCCGATCGCCCGGGGGCCAATCTTCCCGGCGCGACGAGATCACTGTAGAGCAAGCGCAAGAGCAAGTCAAGAACCTTTCGCGGCGCAGCGCGCCAGGATCGCTCGGCGCACCGGCCCGGACACGCGGCCGTCGTTGACCACGCGCCACACGTGATTCCATGACCATCCGTAGGCGTCGGCGATCATTTGATAGGTGACGCCGGCCTTCTTCATCTTCTCGCGGATAGCCTGATCCCGCTTGGCCCGCACGGCTCCCACACTCGGCATCGTGACGACCCGTCGCTTGCTCATGCGGCAAGGTATACCACATCGCCGGGAAATGTGCGATACTCCGGCGCATGAAACCCACGGACTTCTACTGGCCCTTCCCGTGGCTGCCGCCCGGCGCGCTGCTGTGCTGGTCCCGCGGCACCTGGGACACGCGATGGCAGCATCGGCCGCGGTCGATCTGGGACCCGAAGTGGCCCCTCACCCCCCGCACCGAGACGCGGTAAGAGGAGAGCGATGGCTGAGACGACTCGCGCGAACCCCTCCACCGACGCCTACGAACGCGCCCGCACGGTCGTTCGCGGGTGGCTCGGTAGCCTGCATCCCGTGGTAGCCCAGATGATCCCCGAGGATGACGGTGGTCAACTCCTCGATTCGATCGCGTGGGAGATCGACGCCGCGGTGAATTCGCCACCTGCCCCCGCGCATCCGTGCTAGAGTAGCCGTGGCCCTGCTGCTCAATCTGGGGGTCGGCGCTCATCCCGCCGGCCCCCGCTCCTGGATGAGAGGAGATGCTGATGGATCTGGCCCGGGATGTTCTCGCCAGTCTCAAGCGCTCACCGATATGCCGGTGTCACAGTGACGGCTCCATTTACGGCTCGCTGTACGTATGTCCCAGGTGCGGGCACCGCTCGTTTGACTGGTCTCCGCTCACGCCCTCATGGGGTGGGTGCGAGCGTCGGCGATGTGGGTATGAAGTCTTGGCGACGTGATGCCGAGGATACGAACCTTGAAGCCCGAGCACCGCCAGCACCGGAAGATCGGCCCCCTCACAGATCGGCAGTACCGGCTCTGGGTCGGCATGGTCTGCGAAGCCGATGACCATGGCCGGCTGGTCGCCGATCCGGAGCAGCTACGCGTGACGATCTGGGGCTATCACCGCCAAGTGAATGCTCGCGAAGTCTCGCGAATCCTCGCGAGCCTCGCCGAGACGGGGCTGATAATCCTGTATGACGTCGAGGGGGTCCCCTACGCCTACTTTCCGTCTTGGACGGACCATCAGAGGGTCGATCACCCCGGAAAATCACGCTTTCCTGATCCTTCTCGCGAAAATTCGCGAAGCCTCGCGAGCATTCCTGGGGGATCAAGGATCAAGGATCAAGGATCGGAAGGGATCAAGGATCATGAGAGCGCGCCGCTCCTCGCGACGCTCTCCGACGCTCCCACGAACGGCTCCGTCCAGTTCAGAACCCCTGTCCCGATCCTGGAGGCCCTACGCCGGGCTCCAAAACTAGGCGCCGTGGTCAAGCTCGCCACCCCGGATTACTGGCAGGCTGAGCTGCGCGCCAACCCAGGCGTCGATTACCCCGCGGAGGTCCTGAAGGCCGAGGCGTGGCTGACGAGCCACCCGGAGCGGCACTACAAGAAGCTCCCGGCGTTCCTGCACAACTGGCTCGCGCGAGCCGATAGACTGGAGGCGTGAGATGGAATACACGGACCGGTACCAAGCGCTCGGGATGCCGTATCCCGAGTTGGCAACGATGTGTCGCGGCCAATGCGAGGGCACCGGATGGGTGCCTGTCTGCGGCCCGCACGCTCTGGGCGCCATGATGATTCGGCGAGGCCAGGTGGATCGTGACAGACGCCTTGAGGACGCCTGGATAGCTGCGCACGCGCTCGAGCACCCTGAGCCCTGCGATGGCTGGCATTTCGTCCAATGCCCGGACTGCAAGGGCACAGGCAAGCGCGATGGATAAATCGCCCTGGCGCTGTGTCTGCCTCGTTATGAACACGTGGGCGATGGCCTACTGCGAGATGTGCGGCGAGCCGCGGCCGGCGACGAACAACGGCCACGAGGCGAAGCCCACGCGATCCTGCTGGACGTGCGACGCTTGCCACGAGCGCACGCCTGGCCAGCCCGTGCTCTACCAGGACGACGGGCCGGGGGGCCAGGCCCGCGGCCTCTGCTCCTCCCGCCACTTCGAGCTGCGCATCCGCCGCGTGGTCGTCCGGGCCAGCGACGAGGAGGTCCGGCAGAACATCGCGGCCATCAAGGCGCTCTCGGATCGCGTCGCGATGCGGATGATGCTGTGAGAAAGGGAGGAGCCCCAGATGGCCTGTGAGAAATGCTGGTCCGATGCGTTCCGCCGTGTCGCCTTCGATCCAAGCAAGAGCCAATCGGAGCATTACCGGGATCTTCTTGAGGAGCGCCGAAAACGCCCCTGTACTCTAAAGCAGCAACGCGGCGAGGACGACCATCCTCGGGACGAGCTGCCGCATGACATCACGGGGGCACTATGATTTGCCTCGGCTGCCAGCGGGGACCCGGGGAATGTATCTGTGCCGAGCTGGGCCGCGACGCCGAGGTGGACTGGGACCACGGACACGCCCGTTGTCCAGCGTGCGGCCATCACTGGATCGCGGTGTATCCGTCAGGCACCGACCCGCTGGAGTGCCCCCGATGCGGCGATCTGGCGGGCACCATACTATGAGAGGCCGCATGAACCACGGCCAGGTCGATGAGATCCGCTGGGGGCCGCCCACCGGCTGGATGCGGCAGCACTTCGCGGTCACGGGCGAGGCGGAACGCAAGCGCGCCTATGCCGCCCGGAAGCGGCGGTGGTATCACAAGCGCAAGGCACGACTGCCGGCCACACAGGCCCTCAGCGGGCCGGGGGGGGGGCGATTCTAGGCGGTTTCGGGGTGGGGGAGGCTATCTCCACCCTCCCCGCCTTCCTCGTCGCACCCCACGCACCCCACCCGCCACCGCCACCCCACGCGGCGGACCACGAAGAAGCTCCGCGCGGTGTGGCACCCCGGGCAGGCGGTGGGCGGGTTCACGATGACCCGCACACACCGCTCATGGGGGTCCACGACCTGGAGGAGGGCCGAGGCGATCGGCCCGGGGACGGCATCCAGGAGCGCCGAGGTCACTCCTCGCCTCCCACGACCACGACATCATGGCCGGTCTCCAGATGGTGGGTGTGCGCTTCGTCCGCCACCGTGGCTAGGACCCCGGCGATCTGGCGTGGCACCACGGAGCAGCCAGGGTCCCGGCAGGACCACAGCCAGATGGCGCGCTCGATGCCGTGGAGGATCATCGGAACGCCCTCGCCGGCAACCCTTGCGCCGGGACACAGATGCCGGTCTGGCCCCAATCGCCTGTTTTGCCGCTCGGCACGCGGATCTTGACGGTGGCGCCGCGGGGGTCGCCCTGGAAGATGGGGACGAAGACTCGGAGCGGCGCATCAGGGCCATACTGCCTCACGTCGGATTCGAGGAGCATTCCGTTGGCTTTCTTCGCCCACTCCCGGATCAACCGCTCGGCGCGGGCGCTGGTGACGGCGATACGCGGCACCGTCTCGTGCTTCTGTCCGCGCTCCGCGTCGCATAGGCACGGCCCTGCCGGCCGGCATCCGCAGTGTGAACATGAGACGGGGATCGCGCTGTCATCGTGGCACCAGCAGACTCTGCTGTCACTTGCCCGGTGGTTGGCGCTCCGATCCCACGTCCCGGCCGGGCACGGCACCCGATCCCGGTCCGCCGCTTCCGAGCTACACGCCAGTTCCGCGCACCGCTGAATCGTCTGCGCGTGGCGCAAGATCTTCTTGGCGATCAGCTCGGGCATGCCTTCGGCCCGCATGGCGACGATGAAGCGTTCGCGCTCGACTTGGTGGTTCATGGCTACCTCTCCATCCCGCGCATGGCGTGCTGGATCGAGGCGACGGTGTAGGGGGCGCCGTCGGGGGTGTGCGGATGCGCGCATCCCTCGCCAGTCTCGACCAGCGCTGTGAGCATCATTTCGGCTGCGGCCCGCCGCGCCCCGGGGCCGCGCTTCGCCTTGATGCACTCCAGTGCGAGGCGGTACAGGCCCTCGTCATTGTTGATCCACAGCGACACGTTCCAATAGTTCTTGCTCGGGTGCCCGTTGTACATGTGATCCTCCGTCTGTTCCCGTATGCACTGCGCGTGGCCGAGGTCTTCCGGGCTCGCTGTCCCCGCCTGACCCGTGATCGTGTCCGCCGCCGCCTTGCGCCTCGTCGTCGTCACGATCACCATGAGCACACAGTAATGCATGCCGCATGGAGTGTCAAGAGAATAATGCAGAGCATCCCGCATGCTGGATATGGTAGTGTGTGCGGCATGGACGACCACGAGGATCGGGTGATCGTGTCCGAGGCGATGCGTGTGCTCGCCGCTCGACGGTGGGCCAAGACGAGCCCTCAGGAGCGCTCAGAAGCGCAGCGTCAGCGTGCGCTCAAGGGCTGGAGTGCAGGCACGCGCCCTCGAGCCACGAAGCCTCGGAAGCGAAAGGCGGAGCCATGACGTTCCCGCGTGTCACCATGAGCGAAGTCTGGCAACAGCCCGGCACGGGTGCCCGCGTCGTGCTGACCCTCGGTCCCATGAACGTCGGACCTCGCTTCTACGCCTGCCGATGGCTCAACGGGCACCCCCAGCAAGTGTGGAACGGGTGGAACGCGCTGACGGTCGCTGGCGTGCTGACCCGCTGGCGAGCGTTTGAGCAGCGCATCGGGTCGCGACAGATCAGCTCATGACCGGCCACTACGCTTCACTCCGCGCCGTGGATCGCGATGTCCGGTTCACGGCCGAGCTGGTTATCGCGACCTGCCTCGGCTGCCGGCGCGGCCTCAGTCGCCAAGCGTTGCGCCACGGCTCGAGCCCCATGCTTGCCGATGGTGCGCCAGGGTGAAGGCGCAGCCCGTCGCGGAAGCGTCGTGATCTAAGGCGCGCGCCTGGGCGAGTTGCCGCCTGTCCGTTCTGCCGACCTGTGCTAGACTCCGGAGCCAGACATAGAAGTGGCCAGGTCAACGATTCGTCATCGCCGCCTGGCCACGAGCTGGCCCTCCAGGTCGCCGCTGACGCGACCAGCAGAGCCGAGATGCTCTGCGGGGGAGTGTAGCACGAGCTTCCGGCCCACCGGAAGCGGGCGCCGGTCAGATCCCGCGGCGCGCAGGCGACGACGCTGGCAGTCCTGGCCAGATCCCACGCTTCGACAACCTTGTGGACAACCCACCCCGTGTCTCTGAGCGAGCGGATGAAACAGGACGGCGGGGCTCAGCATCACGGGCAGCCCCGGGGGGGGGGCTAGAACTCTGATCTCCTCATCCTCCGAGCCAGCCTCATCCCCGGTGAGACACCTGAGCAACACGCGCCCACTTCCTCCCACCGACGCCCCATCCTGCGCGCTTCCACGTGGAACATGTACCCCGCGAGCTGGCTGTCTCATCCTCCAAGGAACCTTACAGGTGATGCAACCTGTCAAGCTGTTCAGGGTCCCAGACGCTTGTATTTGTTTTCACAAGCGGTCGTGAAGTCCTTCACAAGCGGACGCGTGATGGGCGAGATCCCCATGTCTATTGTCTAGACAGGTAGGCCCAAAGTGACATAATGGACGTTATCGGAAGCAGATTTGGCTGCGCGGTCTAGATCGGTCGGCTGATCGTTCGGAGGCGTTGTGGTCGGATACCAAGGCGATCGGAGAGGGCCTGAGTCAGGACTGAACGCACCCCGACGCGGTTCCATTCCGGCTGGAGGCGTTCGATCAGCGCTGATTCTACGGCTCTCGCGATCGTCACCGAGGCCAGGGGCCAGACCTGTAATCGGTCGTTGTCCTTCAGGTCCTTGAGTGCTCGGTGCCGGCGATCCAGGGGCCGGAGCAGACCACGCTGGCTCATTCCGACGTAGAGCACGCGCTCACCACGGAAGAGCAGGTAGACGATCGGCCCCATCAGCACGCGAGCATCGACACCTGTGAATTCCATGCCCGCGTGCGATTGCAGCGCTGACACCAACTCGTCTCGAGTCATGCTGCGCTGGAGTCTACCATGCAGCCAGCCCCCCCCCATAGGGCCGACGCGCCACGATTGGGCGGGGCCAAGCCTATGGACACCCCTCCATAGGCTCTCGTACACGGCCGATACGTAGAAGGGGGCATCCTGTGGGCGATGATGAGGGGCCATGGGAGGTTGGTCACGCCAGTTGCGCAGCGTGCGGAGTGTGGTGGATCGCCGTGGTGCCTGCCGGGACGGACCCACTGGAGTGTCCTCGGTGTGACGCGCTTGACGGGGTGATGTGCGAGAGCGTATGGCGGGCTCGTCGGTCGTCGTGATAGAGTCCAGAGGCTTGCGGCGGCGTGGAGGGACACGCACAGGTCCCAACAGCGCACGGGGTGTACCCGGCAAGCGGATTGGGGATGGAGTCCGAAGGCCAAGGGAGCCGGTGTCGAGTCCGGCCCGCGAGCATCTTCTTCTCAGCGCAGCCACCCCATGGTCCTTCCCTGATGTCCGGCTGTGGTGGTACAGTGCGGGCGTGAAGAAGACAGCGGCGCTGACTCTCCCGGTGCGGTCGGGCAAGCAGCACCTGTCGTATCAGGCCAAGCGCGATATTCTGGCCCTGCATGCTGCGGGGTTGTCACAGCGGGTGATCGCCAAGCGGGTTGGGTGTAATCCGAAGACGGCGGCGGCGGTGGTGAAGAAGGCCACGCCGCTGATGAAGGCGGGGGCGGGGGATCGGGCGGCGGACCTGATGGGGGTGCCGCGAGAGGAGTTGCGGGCGCAGCAGAAGCAGGTATTGATGGCGCGGTTGGGAGATCTCACGGAAGAGGCGTGTGCCATGTTACTCGGTAAGATCCACGAGCGCGACGCGCAAGGATTTCGGGATACCGCCACGGCGCTGGAGAAGGTGGACAAGATCTCGGGCAATACGGTGGGGGAAGCGCAGGGGACCACGGTGGTGGCGCCGGTGGTGCATATCGACCTTCGGGGGCTGATCGATCGGGTGCTGGAGCGGGCGACCATGGAGCAGACGGGAGCCACGTCGAACATGGCGGGACTGACGGGGAGGCCCCGCGCCGGGAGTACGCTGACAGCGCCATCACTGGAGCGGGTCGAGCTGGAACGGGGGCCGGCCGCATGAGACCGTGCCGCGTGTGCGAGGTGATCGACGGCGACGCGGGGGTCAAGGACGTCCGCTACTGCCCCCTCTGCGGGGCCTGGCTGTGTACGCCGTGCCGCGGGCACTGGGGACGACGCACCCTGGCGGCCGTGCTCGAACGGAGGGGCGCATGGACACGACGAACCACGGAGTGATGGTCGACCCCCAGGCCCTGCGGCTGAAGTTCGAGCGCGAGGTGGGACGGCTGGCCGGGGTGACCTGGGAACAGGAACTGCTGATCGCCTCACTCCAGGCGGCGCTGGACGAAGCGGCGAAGGTCCTGGCCGCCCGACCGACGACGACCGCCTGATGGGCAGCCTGACCTTCCCCGTCAACCTCGCCGCGCCAGGGCCCATCGGGGCCACGACGCCCAGCACGGGCGCCTTCACCACCATCAGCGCCTCCGGGGTCATCACCTCCACGCTGGCCACGGGCACCCCGCCGTTCACGGTGGCGAGCACCACCGTCGTCGCCAACCTCAATGCCTCGTCGCTCGGCGGCGCGACGTTCGCGGCTCCCGGTGCGATCGGCGGCGGCACCCCGGCGGCGGGGACGTTCACGACGCTGGGGGCGGGGCTGACGACATTGAGTGGAAATTTGGAATTCTCGGCCGGCAGCAATATTGGCCAGGACGGTACCACGAACCGCCCAGCCACAGCGTTCTTGGGCACGGGCTGGAACATCAACAACGGCACAATTACAGCGTCGGCGAGCACGATCACGCTCAACACGGCAACCGGCGCCATCGCGATCGGAACTTCGGGACAAGACCTGAAGATGGCGCGGACGGCGACCAAGACGCTGACCATCGACGACAACGCGGGCGCCGCCGCCGCCGTCATCATGGCCGGCGCGGGCACCGTGCAGTTTGGAACGGTGGTGTTCGCCAGCCTTCCGGCCTCCACCAACGGCACGGTGATCTACTGCTCGAACTGCGACCCCGCCCTCACGATGGCCACCTGTACGAGCGCCGCGGCCCAGACCGGCGCCTTCGCCTTCCGCGTGAATGGCGCATGGATCTGCGGTGGGTAAGACGCGGCCGTAGGCGTGCCCCTCGAAACAGACCTCGAGCGCCTGCGGCCGCATCTCGGCCTCCTGACCGACGACGAGCAGCAGGCCATCGCGCGGGGGATGCTGCCCGAGGTGATCCGGCGGTGTGTCGAGGACGGCCGGTTCTGGCTGCGCTTCGTGACGACCCGCGATGAAGCGGACCCGGCCGCGGCGGTCAAGCCCTTCCCCCCCCACCAGTACCTGCTGGATCTCTGGACCTTGCTGGTCGAGCATCCCACGGTGGTGATCGCCAAGAGCCGGCAGATGATGGTGTCCTGGCTGATGGCCGCCTTCTGCGTGTGGACCGCGCGATCCAAGCCGCACCAGGCGATCTTCTGGCAATCGCAGCAGTACGTCGACGCCATGGCCATGGTGGCCCTGGCCTCGGGGCCGGTGGAGGGCCGCTGCCAGTTCATCGAATCGCACCTGGAGCCGTGGCTGCGCCAGCCCGTGAAGGCCAACGAGGGATTTCTCCAGTATCCCAACGGCTCCTCGATTCGCGCGGTCGCGGGGGGCGCTGACAAGGTGCGCGGCCAGGTATTCAGCGTCTACGTCGGCGACGAGTTCGCCTACCAGGAGGACCAGGACGGCGTCTTGACGACGATCCTGCCCCTGATCCAGAAGGGCTCGAAGGCCATTCTCGTCTCCACACCCAATGGATCGAACAACGCCTTCGCCACCATTTTTCACGGACGCCCGGTGGACATGCGATGAGCGGGCTCGGCGTCAGCGAGAATCAGCTCGGGTGGACGGCGGTACGCCTGCACTACTCGTGCGATCCCGCGAAGGATCCGCATACCGACGAGGGGGCGGCCTGGCTGGAGAAAGCCAAGCGCGCCTATCCCGACCCCCATAAGTGGGCCACCGAGATGGAGATCAACTGGTGGATCACGGCGGGCGCCCGCGTCTATCCCGAGTTCATCGAGTCCGATCACTGCCGCCCTGCGGCGTCCGTGCGCCGCAAGGTCCTCTATCGAGCCTGGGACTTCGGCTATCACGCGCCGGCCTGCCTGATCGCCCAGATCGACGCGCAGGATCGCCTGCTCGTGCTCAAAGAAGTGATCGGCCATGAGCAGACCACGCGCGACTTCGCCAAGCAGGTGATCGCGCAGTGCGCGGAGTGGTTTCCCACGCACTCGGCCGGCTATGACGACTGCTGCGATCCTGCCGGCCAGCAGCGCAACGCGACGGCGGAAGCCAGCGAGGTGCGTGACGTGGAGATCCTCTCCGCGCTCGGCATCTACCCGCGCTGGGAGCACGGGTGGTCACGGAAAGACGGCCGGGCCCTGATCCATCAGCTGCTCGTGCTGCGTCATGATTTCACCCCGTCGCTGTATGTGGATCAAGCGGGTTGCCCGGTCCTCGTCCAGGGCTTTCTCGGCAAGTTCGTCTATCCGACCACGCGTGACGGGCGGGCCCACGACGAGCCCGACGAATCGAATCACCCGTGGGCCGACGCCCAGGCCGCGCTCCGGTACCTGGCGACCCGGCTCTACTCCGCGCTGGGTCTCCGCCGCTTCCGCTATCAACCCGTCATGAAATCAGAGCCGGTCGAGTATCATGGCTACGGCACCCCCACCCGCGGGGGTCGCACGCGAAGGGAGTAACGCCGATGCCATTCGTGCCGCCGCCGAATCTCCCGACCCGCCCGGCCGGGCCACCGCAGATGCCCCAGCCGCAGATGACGCCGCCGCACTTCCTGGCGCCCCCCGCGAGCCCGCCTCCGGCGCCGGCTCCATTGAGTGGCGGGGGCGGCACGCCGCCATGGATGGGGGCCTTCATGCAACTCCTCGGACAGCTGAATCTGCCGCCCCAGGTCATGCAGCATCTGGGGGGGATCTTCGGGATGCCCGTGCCACCAAGCCCAGGAGCGCAGCCCGGCATGCCCTACGGCTCCCCGGTCATGAATCCCGAGGGCCCAGATCTCGGCGGCCCTCCGGCCAGTCAGCCGGTCCAAAATCCCCTGAACGGGCCACAACCCCCCGGACTGTTCCCGCCCGAAGCGCCGCCGGTCGTGCCGCCCAACCAAGGGCTGCCGCCCGGGGTCGCGCTCCCCGGGCCCGAGCCCATGGAGACCCCGACGGCGGCGCCGCCCGGCACCATCCTTCCGGCGGGCGTCGCCCTTCCGGGGCCCTCGCCGATGGAATCGGGCATGAAGCTGCCGGCGGCGGCCCCGCCGAATACCAAGCCCGCGGTGCCGACTCCCGCGCCCACACCTCAGCCCTGGCAGCGCCCGCAAGGCGTCGATCAAGGGCCGTTTCTCGCGCCGCCCAATCCCTTCCAGCGACCCGCCAGGGGCGTGCCGACCGCTCAGGCGCCTCAGGGGGGCCAGCCCTGGCAGCCCGCGCAGGGCACGGTCGGGCGTGCCGAGGCGCAACCCTGGGCCGCCGGGCTCACCGGCCCCTCTGGGGCCATGGGCCGGCCCACGCCGACGGCTCCGGCGATGAAACCGCCGCCGACCAGCGGATTCGTGCCGCCGCCGAACCTGCCCACGCGCCCGCCTGAGTATTGATGGACCGCAACGGGGGGCCATCGATCGATGACACGCCGGTCGAAGGCCCAGATGCGCCCGCCGAGGAGCTGGAGCTTCAGCGTGAGTTAGTCCCGGCGCTCTCCGACGAGGCCGAGCAGGATCTCCTGCGCCTGATCCTGCGGGATCAGGTCGCCGCCCTCCAGGACCGCGGGGAATGGGAGGCGCGCCTGGCCGAATGGGAGGACGCCTACTACAACCGCGTGCCCGACAAGACGTTTCCCTGGGTCGGCGCGAGCAATTTTCACGTCCCGATCACCATGATGGGGGTGGAGACCTTCAAGCCGCGACTGGTCGAAGGCGTGCTTGGCCAGAAGCCGCCGATCTTCGTGATCCCGAGCAAGCAAGCGGACGAGGGGCGCAAGGAGACCGTGGAGGCCTTCCTCAACTGGCAGATTCAGACCGACCTGCCGATCCAATCGCTCGTCACCCAGGCCGCCCATCTCTACCTCCAGCCCGGCATCGTGATCGCCAAGACCTACTGGAAGGTGATTCGCACCGTCCGGCGCTCGATTCAAGAGTTTCCGTCCGATGCCGCCCTGGACGACGTGCTCAAGGCCTTGTTCGGGGACGCGGCCCCCACCGACATCGAATCCACCGGGCCGCTGACGTGGGAAGGCACGGTGCCCGGTACGGCTCAATCCGTGTCCCCCGCGCATGTCTCCGTCAAGGCCAAGTTCCTGGAGCGCGGGCTCCAGATGCTGGTGGATCGCGAAGAGGTGGTGGAGCGACCCGCCATCGACCTGATCGAGGCCATCGACTTCATCACCCCCGCCCACGGCGGGGCCGAGGTCGCCGATCTGCCCTGGTGTCAGCACCGCATGTGGCTGTACGAAGAGGATCTGCGCGAGCGCGCACGGGCGGGCCGGTTCGATCCCGACCGGGTCGAGGCTCTCATCGAGCAGCTCGGGCCCAGCGGCGGGAGCCTGACCCAGCTGGACGCGGCGGCGTATCGGGAGATCGCCGCCTCGACCGAAGGCGTGGTCAACGCCGGCCCCTCGGACGTGCGCCGCGAGCAGTACGAGATCCTGGAGGACTATCGCCGCTACGACATCGACGACGACGGCCAGCTCGAAGAGATCGTGACGTGGGTGGCCCCAGCGCTCTCCGACGGCATCCTCGGCTGGGATTACCTCGACAACGTCTACGCGCACGGCCGGCGCCCGTTTCGCGTCGGGCGGTATTTTCCGATCCCGTTTCGCTTCCTCGGGCTGTCGTTTGCCGAGGTGGTCAAGGGCATCCAGGACGAGATCAACGCCATTCACAACCAGCGGGTGGATTACGGGACGCTCCAGAACGTCCCCTTCTATTTTTACCGCGCCTCTTCCACGACCTTCCCGACGACGGTGGCCCTCAAGCCGGGCGAGGGCATGCCCGTCGACAATCCCCAGCAGGACATCCTGTTCCCGAAGTGGCAGGGCACGCCCGCGTGGGGGTTTCAGGAAGAAGCGGGGCTGATGCAGACCTTCGAGCGCCTGTCCGGCCTCACCGACCTCTCGCTGGGGCGCCAACCGAACCGCGTCGGGGCCACCCGCACCGCGGCGGGCACCCAAACGCTGCTCAGCGAAGCTGGATTGCGGTTCAAGGTGGCCCTCCAGGGCTTTCAGACCTTCTGGATCGGCGTCTTTGCCGATATTCTGGCCCTCGACCAGCATTATTTGCCTCCGGAGGTCGAGTTTCGAGTGGTCGGACGCCTGCCGTCCATGCTGCGGCTCAAGGATCGGCTCGAATTGCGCGGGTCCTACGATCTGCGCCTGGCCTCCACCTCGGAAACGCTCAACCGGGACCAGATGCGGCAGGACGCCAGCACGATCTTCCAGCTTTTGCTCAACCCCGCCCTCATGCAAGGGGGCCTGGTCGGCCTCAAGGGCGTGCGCCGGGCCGCCAATGATCTGCTCCGCGCCTATGGCAAGGACCCGGAGTTCTATCTCGAGGACGTCGTCATCATCCGCGACCCGGTGGAGGAGCTGATGATGATGGCCTCTGGCCAGATCGTCGTCCCGAGCCCTGGAGAAGACGTCCAGGCGCATCTCGCGGCCCATCAGCAGCAGTTGGCCGATCCCGCCTTGCCCGTGGAGGTCCGCCAGCGCCTACTCCAGCACCTCCAGGAGACGCAGCAGTTGCAGATGGCCCAGCAGATGGCCGCCGCCTTGCCGCAACGGGGCGGGCCCTCGGCCACCGGCCAGCAGGCGATGAACGCCGAGCAGGGCCGCCAGCCGCAAATCGCCACCCCGCCCACGGCGCCGCCGGCCGTGGAGCCTGAGCCCGCCCTCTGATGGAGGCGTCCCAGCTCCCCGCAGATCGGTTTCACGCCTACCTGGAGGCGCTCAAGGTGGTAGGATTCCCCATCGTGATGGTCGGGGTCTTCGTGGCGTGGCAGGCTGGGTGGATGCCATCCACCGCGACGGAAAATAACCGGCTGATCGCGGCCAACAACCAGTTGATCAAAGACACGGTTCAGGCTTACCGCGAAGAAACGTCCCTGACGCGCGTGGCCATCGCCAGCCTGCGGGTCGAGACGCGGCATCAGATGAACCTCGCGATGTGTCTTGCCTTCGCGCGCACCCCCGACGTGCAGCGCCAGTGTCTGGAAAAGTATCCCGTCGTGATACAGCCGCCATGACGCCTGAGCAGGCCGAGCGCGCGCAGCATGCCGGATTGATGAACGTGCTGATCCACACCGAGGGCTGGACGCTCTACCAGGAGTATCTGGCCCGACAGGAAGCGGGGGTGCTCACGCGACTCTGTGAGGCCTCGACCGACTTCGCGGACACGCAGTATCTGCGCGGACGGCTCGCCGGGCTGCGGGAGGCTCAGACGCTGCCGGCCCGCGTCATCCGAGACGCGAAGGCGTGAGGCGATGGGGGCCATCGTCCTCCTGCTCGGCGGGATCAGCGGCGGCATCATCGGGTTCCTCCTCGGTCTCGCCGTGAGGTGGGTGCGATGCTGACGATCACCGTGTGGACGCTCCCCGAGTGGACCCTGTACACGACGATCGCGGGTGCCGATCACGTCGAGCATCGCGTCAACGGCATCAATGTGTACAACAAGACCCATCTCCTCGCGTCCTTTGGCCCCGGCTACGCCTGGGCCATCGAGACCGTGGTCTCACCGGCGATTCCCTCACCCCCACCACCCGAAAGAAAGGACATCCCATGACCAACGAAGAGAAGTTCCAGCACGACCTCATGACCGCCAACTTCAACGCACCGCTCGAGACCAAGACGGACATGGAGGTGCTGATGAACGCCGCCGCCATGCTCCTCCTCGACGGCAAGACGTCCAAGTATGAGCTGACCCCCCATGTGGCAGCGGTGACGTACCAGTGCCTCCACCGCGCTGACCCCTCGTTTGCCTGGTAGATGGGGGAATCTCCCAGGAGTTTCTCCCTGGACACAGGACCCGTGCTATGCTCACCCCCGTGATCGTCACGGGGATGGGAGGAGGATCACATGGCCAGTAAGAACTCGGCAAAATCGGGCGGCTATACCACCAAAGCCGGCAAGAGCGGACAAGATCTCGCCGCGGGGTACTTCTTCCCCTACGGCAAGCCTCGGCTGGCCAACTCCGATTCCAACGTCGTCGGGTCCCTAGACGGCGAGCTGGGCACCGGCGGCTGCGTCGGGGGCCTCCACAGCAAGGACAGCCACTCCGGGCTCAAGGCGGGCTCGGCCTCGAAGAAGTCGTGAGCGACACCAAGCGCACGACGGGCAACACCACCGCGGGCAAGCGCGTGACCTCGGCGCCAGATGGCGGCGACATGTGGCAGGACAGTCTCACGCGCGGGCAAGTCAAGGGCTTCAAGCAAGCCAAGGACGTGAACGAGGACCCCGCGTTCAAGAAGATGCGCGGCGGCGGGGACGCCGTCAACAACGTCTACGAGCCCTTCAAGTCCTGGTCGCGCGGGAACGCCACCGAAGAGCCATGAGCCAGAACGACGAGATGCGACCCGAATACGATATCCGCGGTGGCGTTCGCGGGAAGTACCACGCTCGCTATCAGGGGTCGCGCGGCATCACCTTCGGTGTGGGCTCCGTCGTGGCGATCCGACTGAGCACCAGCCAGTCATCGGACGCCAAGATCACGACGAGCAGTCCGGCGCCACCGCCATGATGAAAAACCTCCGGCAGTCCCGCAAAGATCACGCGAATCCGCGCATGTCCGTCGGCATGAAGGACATCTCGGGCTTGCGGGGGACCGAGACCCGCAGCGGGAACGTCCTCCGAGACCGCGATATGCCCAAGCCCCCGAAGAAGCCGTCTCCGTTCAAGAAGTTCCCGCGCACGATGACGCTGAAGACCGACGAAGAGGGCTTCGGCAAGGAAGGCCCCGGCGGTCGCCGGGGGAAAGGGAGTGAGTGATGGCTGACGAACCCGAGCCCGAGCCCGCCACGACGACCGACCCCACGCCAGAGCCTCAGGCGCCTCCCGACGACTGGCGCTTCCAGCGCCTCGAGCAGCAGATCCAGGGCGTGGCCGCCGCCGTCGCCGCCAGCGCGCCCCGGCCGGCCCCTCCGCCTCCGCGCCCACCGGCCGGGGACGACGTCAGCGACGACGAGTTGTTCTCTCGAGCGCAGCAGGGGGATCGTCGGGCCTACGAAGTGTGGACCGAGCGGCGCGCCCGCCACGTCGTCAACCAGAGCATGACGCAGCTCCGTCATGAAGGCCTCGTGGACCAGCAGTTGGGCCAACTGAGCCAGCAGTACCCCGTCTTCCAGGACGTCAACCACCCGCTGACGACCGCCGTCCGCAACAAGTACTCCCTGATGATGGGCGAGGGGTACGCCAACACCAAGGCCACCCTGCTGGCGGCGATGGAAAAGACGATCGCCAGCAACCCGCAGCTCACGGCGCAGCTCTACGGCGGCCCCCGGGCGGCGGCCGATCAGCAGCGCCGCGCTAGTACCGCGTCGGCCACGGCCGGGCACTTCGCCCCGGCCCATCGCTCGCAGGCGAGCCGCGGGGTGCCCTCGCGCGTGCGGGAAAGCTCGCCGGAAGAGCTGGCCCTGGCCAAGCGCATGGGCATCCGCGATCCCAAGGGCGCCAAGGAGCGCTTTCTCAGGCGCCAGGAGAGCGGGCAGTCCAGCCTGGGCGCCGTCTCCAACTTCGTCAAAGAAGAAGACCTGTAAGGGAGATCTGTAAATGCCGACCGGCCATCCCGCCATCTTCAAGGCCGCCGACGAGCGCCGCGCCGCCCGCGAAGCCGAAGCCAAGAACGAGGTCCTGGGGGAGATCAAGGTCACCCCGGCGCCCCAGACACCCGGCGCGACCTGGCAGACCGAGGGCGGCCCACAGATGACCGTGGCCGATCCGCCTCCGCCGTGGGAGGTCGAAGACGAGAAGTACATGCTCTCCGACGCCCGACGCTTCATCGACGTGCCCACCTCCTGGACGCTGCGCTGGGTCAACCCCCGGCTGCTGGAGTCCACCGGGTGGCAGCACTGGAGCCCGGTGAGCGTCGCCGATGAGCGGGTCCGGATCAAGGTCGACTCCATGGTGGCTCCGGACAACACCGTCCGGCGCGGCGGGATCTCCACCGGAGACATCCTGGCCTGGATGCCGACCTCATGGGTCATCAGTCGGCGCAAGATCCTTCAGCGGGACACCGACCAGCTGACGCAGAGCGCCGTCGACAAGCAGCAGCAGTTCATGATGGATCTCCTGCGCCAGAGCCGCTATCTGTCCCCTGACGGGGGCGCGATCCACCCCACCCACACCATGGCCGAAGGCCGGTCCCTGCGAGACGCCTAAGGAGGATCTCATGGCATTCCTTCAGCGAGCTACCGCCAACTACTTCGGGTTCATGCCGGTGATTCAGGGGGAAAGCCAGGCCCGGGCGAATCTCTACACGATCTCTTCGAGCAACCCCCAGATCAACCCCGGCGATGTGATGATCTTCACGTCCTCGGGGATCGCGGGGACGGTGGCGCCGTGCCCGGGCCCCTGGGTCAGCTCGACCTTCGCGGCCATGGTCGGCGTGGCGGCGGAAGCCAAGGCGGCCAGCGTGGGGTCCACGGCGGCCACACCGTACCTGAACTCCAGCCAGATGTGCCTGATCTACGACGATCCGAATCAGATCTTCGTCGGCTGCGACACCACGTCGTTCTGTATCTCCAGCACGGCGTCGATCGGCAAGAACGTGGGCATCAAGACCTCCGGCCCCGTGGGGTCGTCGGGCGCCTTCAACATCGGCAACTCGTACCGCTCGGTGATGTGCCTGGCCGGGGAGACCACGTCCTCGGGGCTGTACGCCTTCAAGATCATGGGACTGCATCCGGTCGAATCGGGTCCGTCCACCGCCGCCGGGACCACCGCCGGGGCGACCTCCGACGTCCGTAAATGGCTGGTGAAGCCGAACCTGCACATCTGGGCACAGGGCGCCGGCATCGGCGGCGCTGTCAGCTCGTAAGGAGACCAGGACATGGCGACGCTCCGCACAACTTTGCCGAGCTTGTATCTCAGCCGCTTGGCCTTCCTCGAAGACGTGCTCTTCGACGAGATGCCCATCGAGGCCGGCATCTTCCAGCGGGTCCTCAAGGTCCGTGACATGGGCAACAAGCCCTTCGTCAAGACCACCACCGTGGCCAGCTTCGGCTCGGTGCCGGTCAAGGCCGAGGGCGCCCCGGTCACCTATGAGGACCTGGCGGCCGGCTACGACGTGACCTACCAGGCGGACACCTACGAGCTGGCGTTCAAGGCCAGCAAAGAGGCGCTGGACGACGAGCAGGAAGAGGTGGTCAGCGATGCCGCCCGCGCGCTCGGCTCCTCGCTGAACTACACCTACGATGTCGACCACTCCAACATCTTCAACAACGGCTTTTCATCCACCACTGGGTCGCCCGATGGCGTGGCCCTGTTCAGCACCGCGCATCCGCTCGTGGGCGGCGGCACCAACGCCAACCGACCGGCGACCGATGGCGATCTCTCCGTGCCGCAACTGCGCACGGCCCTCAACGACATCGCCAACACGCGCGACGATGCCGGCAAGCTCGTGCACTGGCGCGCGAAGATCCTCATGGTCTCCTACAACCAGAAGTGGCTGGCCATGGAGCTGATCGGCTCCGAGTTGCGAGCCGACACCGCCGACAACGCGCTCAACGCCTTCAAGGACGACGGCCTGGTGGTCGTCGCGTCGCCGTATCTGACCGACACCAACGCCTTCTTCCTCATGTCCGAGCCCAGCAAGCACAACGTGCGTACCTACTGGCGGGAGCGCCCGAACGTGCTTCACGACTGGGATTTCGAGACTTCGAGTATGAAGATCAAAATCAGGTCGAGATGGAAAAGGGGTTGGAGCGATTATCGCGGGGTTTACGGCACCAGCGGAGCCTAGATACTTGACATCGCCTAAATCCCAGTTGTATACTCTGTCTCATGGGAAAGCCAATGACAGAGGAACAGCTGGAGCATCGGCGGGCGGTTGCACGAGCGTCGTACCAGAAGCACAAGGCCGCACGACAGGAGAAGGCGAGACAGTGGCGAGCCGAGAACCCGGAACGGATGCGGGAACTCAACGCCGAGTGGTATCGCAAGAACCACGCAAAGGCGCTGGCGACACGCGCCGTCTATCGGGAAGAGCATCGGGAAGAGTGTCGTCAACTCATCCGCGCGTGGTATCAGAGCAACAAGCAGCGTGTGCTTGACTCAGCGCGACTCCAACGGACAGGATGTACTCCCGGGCAATATTTGGCGCTGTTTCAGCAGCAAGGGGGACGGTGCGCGATCTGCGGGAAGTCCTCGACGCGCCAGCTTCACGCCGATCATTGCCATACGACCAAGGTCGTACGGGGGTTGCTCTGTGGCTCGTGTAATACCGCTCTCGGGCTCTTCGGAGATTCGCCGGAGGTCTTACGGGCGGCTGTTCGGTACCTGAATCGTAACTCGCTTGTCGGGGGAACCTGACCTCCGGCGGGAAGGGATCTGATCTATGTCGCCACTGCCTGGATTCTTCAGCTCCGTCGCCACGCACAACACGCGGGTCCGTCTCCCGATGCTGTCGGGGGGGATCGCCGATAGCGTCTCGGGCGGCCCGCTGCCGGCCCCAGGAGGCTTCATCTGCGTGCAGTCCACCGCGTCGCTGACCACGCAACTCCTCACGGCTACCGGGCAGCCCGCCGTGTCGAGTTTCGTCTACATCCCGCAGGGCACGCTGACCATGAGTTCTTCGACGAACGCGAATATCGCGGCGTCCCCGCCCTACACGGGCTCTGGCGCGGCGGTGTACTTCGACGCCACGCGGTTCAAGCTGTCCGTCTTCTCCACGGTCGTCGGGGACTGGCTCTCCGTCACCCTGACCAGCTCGTAGGCGCGGCGGCATGTTCGACCAGGCCGCCGCCTGTGCGGATGCCCGGGTGGTCAATCGAGACCTGGCTCAGGTCGAGGTGACCCCCAAGCGCAAGAAAGTCGCCATCGTCGGCTTCGCGACCAACACGCTCGCCAACGTGCCATGGACGGACCCGTCCTTTGAGATCTGGGGCATGAACCAGGGCTATTTGCACATGCAGCGTCGGGCCGATCGATGGTTCGAGATGCATCTGCCCGAGGCCCAGGCCGATCTGCGCGACCCGTCCTACCAGGAGTTCCTGCGCGGCTGCGGAATCCCCCTCTACATGATCCAGGTCATGGAGGAATACCCCACCTCGATCCGGTATCCGATCGAGGACGCCATCGCCTACGTCAAGCGCGACTACTTCATGTCGAGCGCGGCGTTCATGGCGGTCCTGGCCGCGATGGAAGGGTTCGAGGAGATCCACTTCTACGGCATCAACCTCGCCATCGGCGACGAGTATTTCTACGAGAAGCCGAACTGCGAGTATCTGATCGGGCTCCTGGAGGGCCGCGGGATCAAGGTGGTGGTGCCCCACGCCTCCTCGCTCCTCAAGCAGTATCGCCGGTACGGCTACTTCGTGGACGCCCGGCCCCAGCAAAACCTGAAGCTCTTGCTCGAACACCGGGTCACGGACTACCGGGCCAAGGCCGAGCAGGCGCAGACGACGTTCTATCGCTACCTCGGGATGATGGAGGAGGCGCAAGCGCTGGTGCACGTCGCCGAGGGCCTCGATCACGGCGCCGACATCGTGCTGCTCCCCGCGCCGCAGGAGGCGGCCAAGTGACGGCGCTCTATACGCAGGTCGAGACCTCGCATAGCGCGATCACGGTGGCCAGCACCTCGACGCCGGTGCTCAGTGCGAATTCGGCCCGTCGGCTCCTGATCCTCCAGAACGTCAGCAACGAAACGCTCTGGGTCAACGTGGCCAGCGGGACGGCGGCGGCGAACACCGGCATCATGCTCGGGGCGAATGGGGGCAACGTCTTCTTCGATGTGTCGGTTCCGACGGGCGCGGTGACGGCCATTGCCACCTCGACGGCCAAGATCCTCACCGTCACGCAGGGGATCTAGCGAGCGGATGACGGATGTTCGCCCAGCGCAATACCTACGCGGTGACCTTCTCCTCGGGGGCCACCGCGTCCCCGATCGTGACGCCGCTGGCCGATGCGATCTCGGTGGCCCTGTACATCTCCACCAGCCTCACGATCACCGGCGGGGGCACGGCGGTGACCGTGCAGATCTGTAACGCCAGCAGCGGGGAGATCGGCGGCACCGCCTTCTACGATTTCGTGACTGGCGTCAAGACCCTCCAGGGCCTGGCCAGCACCAACGGGTTGCAGGTCCAGAAGGGCACCGCGGTCACCTTCGACAATTTCGGCTTCCAGCAGCTGCGGCTCACCTCGACTGGCGCCGTCACCGATGGCGTGACGTCCTACGCCGTGGTCACCTTGTCGACGGCGTTCGCGGTGGTGGTATGACGACGCCGGCCAATCTCACCATCGACCAGATCACCGCGCGGGTGATGAACCAGCTGCGCCTCCCGACCACCAATACGACGGAGCAGACCAAGGTCCTGGCCCTCATCAACGAGGTCTATCGCGACCTCTACGTGAAGTTCGACTGGTGGTTCCTGCTCAAGCGGACAGTGGTCAACACGGTGGCCAAGATCTCGACGGGCACGGTCAGCGTGACCCTCGGCTCCACCGCGCTGACCTTCAGTGACGCGACCGGCGTTGTCACCCACTACTCCTTCTTGACGCCGGGCGGCTCCCCGGACTTCGGCGCGGTCTACATCGTGGCCTCCACTGGGGCGAGCACGGCCCAGACCCTGGATGCGGCCTACACCAACGCCACCAGCACCGAAGCCGCCTATCGGCTCTACCAGGACCGGATCGCGCTGCCCGCGGATACGGGGAAGGTCCTGTGGGTCAAGCGCTTCGGCGAGCGGATTCCGCTGCGTAAGGTGGGTCCCGAGGAGATGGACGGGATCAAGATCATCGATACCTCGGAGGGCAAGCCGGAGATGTGGACCGTCTCGGACTTCTTGACCTCGGGCGGCCCGACGACCCAGCGCCTGCTCATCGTGCATCCCTATCCCAAGGACGCCTATCGGCTGGAGATCAAGTACAAGCAGCAGCTCAACACCGAGATGGCCTTGAGCGCCAGCACCCAGCCGTTCCTGCCCGACGAGTACCGCCAGATCCTCGTCTACGGAGCGCTGGCCCGCGGCTACCCCATCTTCCTGAACGACACCGAGCGAGGGACCTACTATCAGTCGCTCTTCAATGACCTCCTGGCCCTCATGCAGGCCTCCCATCGGGAGTACGCGAGCGACGATCCCCGGATCACCATCCAGGATCGCTATCGGCACCAGCCGCGCGGGCGCCGGGCCGCGACCACGCTGGGGAGCTGGTTCGATCGGTTGCCGTATGACCCATAGGTATCCGACGGCGAGCGATCTCCTCAGGCTGGCGTGGATGTGCCGGAAGGCGCACCTCCAAGGCTACTGGCAGTGGCGGGTCACCGGATCACTCCTATCGCCCGTCTACGAACGGGTCTCGTGCGTAGGCCTGCATCGGTTGCCCTGATGCCGTCGCGCAATTCGACCTTCACGGTTCACCCGACGCTCGGCGGGCTCGATATGACGAGCGATCCCAGCGTGCTCGACGCCAATTTCCTGACGGTGGCCGATAATGTGGAGTATCTGGAGGCGGCGCAGCGCAAGAAGCGGCTGGGCACGTCGATCTACTCCACCTCCACCGGGGACGTAGTCGGAGCCGCTCAGTATCTGATGACCTCGGGCGACTCCATCCGGGCCATCAAGGACTTCTGGCGCTATGGCACCTCGCTCACCCCCACCCAGAACATCGTGGTCCTCACGGGCAAGTCGGGCGCCATCACCGGCTCCATCATGTACTCAACGGGCAATGGGCGCTGGGATAGCGTGGGCTTCAGTGACAACTTCGGGACCAGCGCCAACGTCCAGGGCAAGATCACGCTGGCGGGGGATTACGCCGTCTTCTCGGACGAGACCATGAGCCCCACAGCGTGGGACCAAGGCGGCAGCGTGGTGACGCCGAGCACCGGCTCGGCCTGGCCCAAATTCACGGGCTCGTCCTACCATCTCAACCGCCTGTTCATCTACGGGCTCAGCACGGCGCCGTCTCGGCTCCAGTACATGGCCGCCAACAACATCTTTGACTCCACGGGAGGCGACACCGGGCAGTTCACCGTCAACGTCGGCGACGGCGACCAGATCATGGGCGTCTCGGCACCGTTTTACGGCAAGCTCTACGTCTTCAAGGGCCCGAAGTTCGGCTCCATCTGGGAGTTCGGCGGGAAAACGGCGGCTAGCTTCGATCTCTCCATGGTCGGCCATGGCGCCCCCCTCCTCAACCATCGGGCGGTCGTGAACACCCCGACCGACGTGTACTGGCTCTCGCAGTACGGCGTGCACTCGCTCCAGACCACGATCAAGTACGGCAACGTCGAGTCGGCCTTCCTCTCGCTGCCCATCCAGACGCTGTGGCGGGACGGGATTCTCGATCGTGATGAGTTCCCCAAGGTCTGGGGCTTCTGGCATCCGTCGCGGAACATCGTGGGCTGGGCGGTGACGCCGAAGGGCAGCAGCCCGAACAAGGCGCAGAACTGGCTGCTCTGCTACAACACGGCCCTCAGCGATCCGGCGCCGGGCGGGCGCAAGTACTGGAGCATCCAGAAATTCGGCTTCGGCCTCACCTGTGGGGACACCGTCCTCTTGCCGCCGACCTGGAACGCCTTGCGCGGGTGGTCGCGCTCGGGCCTGCCCACGATGTTCTTCGGCACCAATCGCGGGTCCGTCTACGCCTGGGACTCGACGTCCTTTGGCGATGCGGGCGTGGCTTACAAGGCCAGTGTGCGGACGCCCACCCTGACCCGCTTCCCGACCGCGCAGGGGACGATCGGGGAGACGCAGGAGAAGGTGTTCGCCGGGATCACGACCTACTTCGTGCCGAAGGGCAACACCACGGCCACCATCGGCCACGTCATTGACCGGGACGGGGCCTCGACAACCATCCCCATGACGGGGATAGGAGATGTGCTCACGTGACCTTCACGCTTGATAGCAGCGTGCTCGATTCCAGCGGCGGGCTCTCCTTCGAGGAGACCCTCATCGAGGGCAGGGGCCGAGGGATCGCGATCCTCTGGGAACAGGGCGACCTCGGGGTCGACATGGAACTCCTGGGCTACTCGATCCGCTTCTGGCCTGCTGAAGAGCAGCCCATGAACCCGAGGGAGTAAGCCGATGACGCTCGCTCGCGTGACGACGTGGTCGGTGGGCCAGGTGCTCACGTCCACCGCGCTCAACGCCGAGTTTGACAACATCCTGAACAACCCGAACTCGCTCATCAACGCGATGACGGCGGCGGCCGGCGACATCTTCTACGCCTCGGCCGCCAATGTGTGGGGTCGCCTGGCCGTGGGCACCAACGGCCAGGTCATGCAGGTGACCGCGAGTTTGCCGGCCTGGGTCACGGGCACGGGCACAGGCTCGGTGGTCCTCGCGACCTCGCCAACGCTGGTGACGCCGATCCTCGGGGTGGCCACCGCTACGTCCTTGACTTTGACCCAAACGGCCTCACAAATCACGACGGACACGGCCGACGCGAGCGACACCAAGGGGCTGCTGGTGTGCGGGGGCGGGGCCACCGGCCCGGCGCGTGGCGCGATGACGCAGGTCTACGGCAATGAGCATGCGTCGCAGGGGGGCCGACTGTATCTCGATGCCGGCAACGTCTCAACCGGCGATGTCATCCTTCGTACAGGCAACAACATCGAGCGGGCGCGCATCAAGAACGCCGGGGCGGTGAACCTGGCCGCCTTCGTCTTCGCGAACATCGCCACCGTCCTGGCGGCCGATGGCGACTATGGCTACTGTTCGGACTGCGGCGGAGGCAACCCAGGCAACTGCGGCGGGGCGGGCACGGGCGCCTTCGCCATGCGGCTGAACGGCACCGCGCGGTGCTGGGGATGATGCGGCCCTGCCGTGTGTGCGTGCTGGTGGACGGCGACGCCACCCCCAAAGCCGTGGTGTACTGTGCGCTCTGCGAGGCGTGGATTTGTGATCGTTGCCGCCCCGCCCTCGGTCGACGGCTGCTCGCGGCGACCCTTGAGCGTCTGCACAGGAGCCGGGTCACCGAGTCCGTATCATGACGTGGGTCGTCGGCCAGGTCGTCACCGCCGACCAGCTCAATAATCCCGAGTTCGCGACGCTTGCCGTAACCGGGACCGACCCCGCTTTGGTCATCTCGTTCCCCACCTTCCGAAACACCGGCGACGCCGATCCTCTGCTGGGAGTCGGGCTCTTCTCGGCCCTAGCGACCTGGACGGGCGCCACGAAGGGCGCGGCGATCACGGGGCAGTCGGTCATCGCGTCCACCGCCGATACCACCGGCTCCGCGGGGGGTGTCTATGGGGGCGGGCGCAACAACAGCACCGGGGCTGGCGTCCTCGACTTCTACGGAGTCCTCGGGGTGATCGCGAACGATGCCGGCGTGATCAACCCAAGCGGCACCGCGCTCTACGCCATCATCCGGGGTGACAAGGCCAGCGGTGGGACCGTCGATGGCCTGCGGATCGTCTCGGAGATCACGTCGCCGGAGAAGCCACGCATCGGTGCGTTGGTGGGGAGCAGCGACACCAGCGGCAATGCCTTCGCGCGCGGCTTTGTCGTGCATGCGGCCGGCATGTTCGGATTCGTGGTCGGCGGGAGCACCGGAGGCCTGGCCATCCCCACGTTCCCGTTCGCGCTGGCGAACGCGAGCGACGTCAAGACGTTCTACGTCGATGCCGGCGGTCAGGTCTTTACCCCTGGCCTCCTCACGGTCACCAACGCTACCAACGCTGCGGCCACGGGCATCCAGCTCGGCGCGACCGCGAAGGGCACGCTGTTTCAGGACGGCACCAATTTGGTGCTGGGGGGATCGGCGGGCGTTGTCCTGTCGCCCACCACGGGGGTCGCGATCGGTGCGGGCGCCGCTGTGCCGTCCGCAGGCGTGCTGAACCTCCTCACAGGCTATCGCATCAGCAACCTGGCGGCACTCGGCAACGTGCTGCGGGGCGACGGGACCAACTTCGTGAGCGCGGTGCTGGCCTCGACGGATCTGAGTGACACCGGCACGCTGGCGCGCTCGACCAACAACCTGTCCTTCTTCGCGGCCACGACGAGCGCGCAACTGGCTGGCGTGATCTCCGACGAGACCGGCACCGGCCTGCTCGTCTTCGCCACCAACCCGGTCCTGACCACGCCGGATATCGGGACGCCCAGCAGCGGGACGCTCACGAACTGCTCCGGCTTGCCCATTGCCGGCATCGCGGGCCTGGGGTCCAACATCTCCACGCTCCTAGCCAACGGCGTGGCGGCAGCTATGCCCCTCTTCTTGGTGACGCCCTCGAGCGCCAACCTTCGGGCTGCGGTGACCGATGAGACGGGCAGCGGATCGCTGGTCTTCTCGACCGATCCCATCTTCGACAACAACGTGGGGCTCGTCGGCTATCTGAACGGCATAGAGATGACTGCGCCCGCTGCCCCGGGCGCCAATGAATACCGGCTGTTCGCGCAAGACAACGGCGCCGGCAAGACGCAGCTCATGGTGATCTTCAGTTCGGGGGCGGCCCAGCAGATCGCCATCCAACCGTAACCGGCTACAATGCTCACGGACAAGGAGACCACGAATGAGCGGAGAGAACGGCGGGGGCGCGGAAGTGATCGATCTAGCCCAGCTTGCCCAGAGGAGTTGTGGCGTCAACTATGATGGCGTGATTCAGCGTATGGGCGTGGAGCTTGGACAAGCCGCCGCCCGGATCTACCTCCTGTTGGCGCAAGTCGAGTCGCTTCAGGCCGCGAATACCACGCTGACGTCGGCCCTGGAGGAGGCGTCGCGCAAGTTGCTGCTGGACACGCGGATGCCCTGATCCATGTTCTCCTGGATGCAGGCGCTGGCGGATGAGGAGGAGCGTCGGGACCGTGACGACGAGGAGTCGCCCGTCGTCGGGCTGTCCGGTCTGCCGATCCCGAGCCCGCTCAATCCTCAACGGGAAGGCGGCTCCGCCTATGCGGCGCTCCTGGCCACCCAGCGCCCAGCCGCCAAGGTCGAGGAGGGGGCGTGGCGCCCGACGCCGCCCGATCCCGTCACGGCACCTCCCACGCGCACCGACTTCGGGATGCCGACCACGACGTCTCCCGCGGCGGCGCCGCCCGCGCCGGCTTCCAAGGACCGCGACCGGGACTTCGAGCCGCTGCCGACTCCCACGTTCGGCGCCCTGCCGCCGGCCACACCGCCGCCCCCGCTGGACTTCGAGGAGCCTCAGAGTTTGGCACCGCCGCCGACGCCGACGCCGCCCACGACGCCGTTTGGCACCCCCACGGCCCAGGCGTTCGAGACGCCCGCCAATGCCGCCTTCCCGACGATGACCCCGCCCCCGGCGCTGCCGGCGCTGCCGGACGCGCCCCCGCCGCTCACATTCCCCGACGTGGGGGGGGCGCCGAGCGCGCCCGCGTTCGGCATGCCCGGCACGCAGACCGGGACCCAGAACCAGACGGGACAGACCACGGGTACCCAAGCGAACACGGGAGCCACGGCGGCGACGCAGCAGCACGGGTGGATCAACGATTTCAATACGGCCATGACGGCGCTGGGAATGGCCAAGCCGGCGCTGAACGCGGCTAGCAAGCTGCTGACGCCGGCCGCGGCCACCACTGGGCCCCAGGACCCAGAGTCGATGCAGACGGCGTATCTTGGGAGCCAGCCACCGCTAATCGACCCGGAGGCCACCCAGACGGCCTATCTCGGCGGCCAGCCGCCTCTGGTCGACCCGGAGATGACGCAGACTGCCTACCTGCCCCCGTGGGAGACGGGTATGAACCCGGTGGACTTCGTGGACCCGCTGGGGGGGCCTCCAGTGGACACCTCGGCGGCGGGGAAAGCCCCCGGCACGCCAGCGGTTCCGGGCATACCCACCGGGCCGTCGCAGAGCCTGATCGGCAAGGGCGTCGAATCCGTGCTCGGACCGGAAGCCGGGGCGGCGGTCAATCAGGCGCTCCCCTACGTCGGCGCCGTGCTGGCGACGGCCCTAGGCCTCGCGAACGGCCAGCCGCCCGCCCAGGCCCTCCTGGGGGCGCTGCCCGCCCTCATGCAGAGCCACGCCGCGCAGAAGCTCATTACGGAGGCGGTCACGGCGGTGGTGGGGCCCCAGGCGGCCGGACTCGTGGGGAACGCCCTGCCCTATGTCGGCCAAGTGCTGTCGTTCGGCATGGCGCTGGCGGGCGGCCAGGACGTCGGCATGGCTGCGCTCAATGCCGCCATCGGGGTCGCGGCGGCGGCGTTGGCCCCGGCCACGGCCGGGCTCTCCGTCGTGGCGGGCGCGGTGCTGCAATTCTTCCTGGGCAGCCTCGACGGGCCGAGCGAGCAGTGGCTCGACTTCGGCAAGCGCGTCGGTGAGACCAACGCCACGAACATCGCCGCGGTGGACACCCTGGTCCCGGCGATCATTGGGGCGAAGACCGTCGAAGAACTGGAGGCGGCTCGAGCGGCGTATCTCGCGGTTCTCTACAAGGACAAGCTGGACCCCGAGACCGGCCAGCCCATGGCCTTCACGCCGCACGAGGGGGAGTATTTGCCGGGTATCCCGGGCGCCACTGGAGAGGTGCACGAGTGGGGGAAGACCTTCAATCCCAACGAGCTCAACGCCGCCCTCAACCATCTGTACGGGACCAAGCTGACCTCGCTCACGAACGGAGTGGGCGATCCTGACCAAGCGATGAATTACTTGATGGGCATCTTGCCCATGATTCAGCACGGCGCCACGACGGGTGGGAACCCCGGCGTGTTGCCGGCGTTGTACTCCGAGATGACTCCGGCGGGGCCGGCCCTGCCGGCGCTCACGCCGCCACCGGTCGAGCCGATGAACGCCGCCGCCTGGACGGGATCGGCGTAGGATACCAGCCATGGCTGACCCCTACTTGATCGACGACCCGGAAGAGACGCAAACGGCGTATCTGCCGCCCGGGGAGGAGTTGCCCGAGGAGCTGGGCTACCCTCCGGAGGAGACGCCCCAGACCGGCGTCCCGTTCTACCCACCCGAGGGCGGCGGGGTCGATCCCTACGCGGCGTGGAACACGGCGGCGACGGCCAATCCCGAGATCAACACGCAAGCCATCGCCGGGGGTGATCTGCTGAAGCTGGCCTTCAAGGCGGGGGGCATGCCGGCCGTGTGGAAGCTGATGGCCGACATGGGGGCCACGCCCCAGCAGCTCCAGCAGATGCAGAGCGCGTACACCGCAGGGGGGGCCCCGGCGGCCCTGGCGGCGCTGGCTGGGATGAGCTTGTTCGGGGCCGGCGTCGTCCAGAACTTGTTGGGGATGGCGCCAAAGACGACGACCGGGACCGTAAACCAGACCACCACGGGGACGACCGCCAATCAGCAGCAGGCGACGCAAAATACCCAGCAGACCCAGCAGCAGCAGCAGAACACGAATCAGCAGACGAACCAGCAGACGAACCAGAACCTGAATCAGCAGACCGGGCAGACCTATAACCAGCAGACCGGGCAAACGAACCAGCAACAGACGAACCAGAACTTCAATCAGGCCGGCTCCCAGCAGGCGTCCCAGGACTACGTCCAGAACGCGATTCAGAATCTCATCAACCAGATGCAGACCAATCAGCAGCAGACCCAGCAAGGGCAGACGACGTATCCCTACGCCCCCGCGATGGCCGACCAATACCTCGCGGCCCAGCAGGGGATTCAGCCCGGCGCCATGGCGCTCTACGGGCAGGGCACGGATATGATGCAGGCGCTCCTGAATGGGGAGATCCCGGCCGGGCTGACCACCCTCGCCGGCTCGATTACCGACCCGATCTATGCGGACGCGGTCCAGAAGGCGACCGAGCAGGCGCGTCTACACGGGTTCCACGACGCGCCCCTGTCGAGCCCGGTCGGGGGCGCCGTGCTGGCTCCGCTCCTCCAGCACGCGGCGGCGACACAGGCGAATCTGACGAACCAGATGATTAACAACCTGATCCCGCAGTTCATGAATCCGGGATTCCAGGCGACGCAGTTGGCGCTCGGCGGCATGGGCGCAGTCCCGGGGCTCGGACAGGCGTACACGCAAGCCGGGACCCAGACGGGGCAGCAGACCGGGACCCAGACGGGCACCACGGCCCAGACGGGCTCGCAGACGGGCAGCCAGACGTCGCAACTGGGCGGCAGCCAGACGGGGACGCAAGCCGGGACGCAAACGGGGTACCAGACCGGCGCCCAGGCCGGGACCAACGTTGTGAATCAGACCGGGACCCAGGTCGGCCAGCAGACCGGACAGCAGAACGTCACGGGCCAGCAGACCGGACAGCAAACCGGCACCCAGACCCAGACGGGACAGACCACGGGGACCGTGAATCAGACTGGGGCAGTGACCCAGCCGCAGCAGTCGATCGCGCAGACGGCCACTCAGGCGGCGCCGCTGCTCACCGGCGCGGCCAATGCGGCGAATATGGTGGCCTGGCAGAATCTCTGGAATGCCGTGACGGGCGGGACCCCAGCCCCGACGAGCCCACCCCCGACGAGCCCGCCGCCAGGGGCGGGCCCGCAGCCGGGAAACGAAATCCCCGAGGCCGCGTAGATGGTCGACGCCTTCGATCCCACGCTCGTCAGCGAGCCTCCCGGCGTCGGGCCGCAACCGGCCCCAGATCTCTATGCGGCGATGGGTGGACGCCTCACGTCGCTCGATCAGCAGCTGGCGGGATTCCAGCAAGAGCTGGCCGGCATGGGTCGCCAAGTGCCAGGCCACACGATCATCCCGCCCGATGTCACCAGCCCAATGGGCCAGGTGACCTCGGTGATCTCCGCTATGTTCGCCCCCGCGGCGGGGATCGCCGATCCTATCGTCGAGCGCGGGAAGGCCTATCGCGCGCAGCAGTTGGAGGGGTCCCGGGAGCGCCGCTCCATTCTCCAGCAGCAACTCGGGATCACGAAGGAGCAGGCGGATCTGGTCAAGGCCAACTTTGCGATCGAGAAGGAGCGGGAGGCCCAAGCCGACGCCCCATTGGCCCTCATCCCGGGCCTGATGGCGGCCAAGACGCCCGCCGCGTCGCGGACGGCGGGGCAGCTCATGGAGGGCTACTTCGCCCGCAAGAGCATTCTGGTGCCTCCGGGGTTCGCGGAAGGCCTCATCAACAAGGAACACAGCTTCAACGACATGAAAAAGATCATGCTGGCCAAGGCGTGGGGCCACGATCCGGCGGTGATTAGGCAGGGGTATCCCGCCATGCCGGACGATGTCTTTCAGAGCATCGTGGACAAGAAGATTCCCGACCACATGATGAAGACGGTTGATCCGCACTGGCAGACCGAGGCCGAGCGCAAGGAGGCGGCCTTCAAACAGAAGATGGCGACGTCTGACGCGATCGCGAAGATTCGTAAGCGCCAGGGGCTCGGCGAGGGCTCCGAGAACGCGGACATCATGCGGGCCGATGGCATCCACCGCCTGGATAACGACGGCCAGTCCTTCCTCGACGGCACGCCCTTGTCCCAGAAAATGGCGCTCGACAAAGTCGACGCCAAGAAGGTCGCGGCCGACATCGAGAAGCAGAAAGCCGCCTACGGCATCCTGGCGCCGATCAAACAGGCCGAGGCGATCGACAAGGAAAACCGGAAGACGGAATCCATCGACGGCGGCAAGGGGACGTACTATCACCGAGGCAGGAACGAGTATAAGCAGCACCCGACCAAGGTGGAACTGCAAGACCCCGCCTGGCATCCCGTCGGGGCCAAGAATTATGAGCTGGTGGGGATGATGTCGAACGCGATTGTGGACGCGCGGAGGCTCAAGGCGATCATCCCGAGCGTCCTCAGCGAGTACACCGCCGACAACCTCCGCCAGTACGCCCAGAACTACATCAAGGGCAAGCTCGGCGGCGACAAGCACCTCAACGAGTTCTTCCAGGGCATCCTCAAGCTCGTGGCGGAGGAAGCCCGGGCGATGGGGGACACTGCGGCCATCCGGATGGGCATCTTCAACAAGTTCATGGAGCATGGCGTCGTCAAGGGCTACGACACGCAAGGCACGGCGATCCACATGGCCGATCAGCTGATCTGGACCTTTGCCAACCGGCGCAATCGCACGCTGGGCCTCGATCTCATGCACGACGGCCAGCGCCTGGGCCCGGGGAAGTTCTGGGCCTACCCAGTAGACCCAGCCTCGGGAGGCCCCAACCGACAGGCCCCCGCCGAGCCCATCGTGCTCGACAAGGATGAGGTCTCCCCGGCGAACCTGTACATCTGGGAGAGTCAGTAATGACGGAGCCGTATCCCCCCCTCGGCAGTATCGGGACCGGGCCGCTGTCTACTGGGGCCCAGCGGTATCCGCCCCGGGGCCGTATCGGCGACGGCTATGTGTCCGGGACGCCGCTCAGCCCCGAGAAGCCGCCTGCGGCCTATCTGGACCCCTCCGTGACTCCAGAGCAGAAGGCCGCCTATAACCTCCAGCAGCAGATGAAGCAGGCGCCGAAACCGGACGACGACCCGCTCGGGTGGCAGCGAAAGTTCGTGAAGAGCATGATCCCCGGCATGGTGGGCGCGGCCGCGGGCGCCCTCGTCGGCGGTGGGATCGGAGGCATTCCGGGCTTCATTGCTGGGATGGGCGCGAACGCGGTGGCGTCAGGGCTCACGCACTACGGCCAGAATCGCGACCCGCTGCTGGCCGTCACGGAGGGGGGGCTGAATGCCGTCTTGCATGGGGCCGGTGCGATGCGGGGCGTCGCCCATGCGGGCAAGATCCGGCAGGCCCCGCTCAAAGCTGAGTTCGGGCGGGAGATGGGCGAGGAGTTGGATTCCCGCACGAAGGAGGCCGCGTATCGGGCGGCGCTGCCGGGCTACAACGAAGCCCAGGCCAAGAAGGTCGCCGACACGGTCAAGGGCGTGGTGAAGCCGTGGGCCGACGTGGAGAGTTCGGCGGCGGGGATCTCCCGCATGATCGGCCCGGATTGGAAGCGCGTGCGGGACGCCTATGACCAGTTCCTCACGGACGCTATTCCATCGGCGCGGGGCCAGAAGATCAATATCTCCGCGGATGCGGCGCGCGACCTCAAGATCACGCCGACAGGGCTCATCGAGCGATCAAAGGCCACGGCGAATCCCGCCGAGGACCTGGTGATCGTGGACGCGGGCGAAGCCCTCGAAGCCACTGTTGGCAAGAGCCTCAAGAGCCCGCGCGCGTATCACCAGGTGGCCCGGGCTCTGGATGAAGCGGGCATCGGCGATCCGGCGGTGCGGGCCATGTACAAGAACGCGATCTCGTTCAAGGTATTCGCGGAGCGCAATCGCATCGTGGAGAACGGCGTCTATCATCCCGAGCGCACGCAGAAGGGGATCGCGGGCGTTCAATCGCGCCGGGCAGCCGACATCCGCCAGACGGACATGGACCCCGTGCTGCGCGAGTCGACGCCACTCACCCCGCCGACCGCCCCCTTCTTCGAGAACCCCGTGACGAAGATCGGGACTGGGAGCCTCGTCGGCGAGGCGGCGGGACGCACTGGAGCCCATGCGATGGGACTCCCGTGGACCGCGGGGCATTCGGTGGGGAAACTCGTCGGCAAGATGATCCCGGGGATGCCGGAGTACCAGACCGCATTCCCGGATACCGTCTTGGGTGGCCCCTCGCGCACAGGCTTGCCACTCACCAATCCGCAGAGCCTGATGGTGAACGCGGAAGCGGCCGGGATCGGACTAGGCGCACGCGCCGCAGGAGCCGCCGTGGGGACCACGGAAGGGTGGGACTACATCCTGGAGGGCCTCGGCCTCAAGGCGTCACCCAAGGCAGCGGACTGGGAATCGCTCACCAAGGGAGTGCGCAAGTCCTCGCCGCTCAACCCGGAGCCGGCGGCCACGACCGTCCGCGAGGAAGAAGAGCGCTAGCTGACCCGTCCCCCCAACCAACTCGATCGCTTCATGAGCCACCGCCATGCGGGCTGCCGGCAGTACCAACACCCGGCGGGGCCCCACGCGGCTAGACTCTCTGGGGTGTCGGCATCCAAGGGTCCGTGCCCCCCATCGTGGAGCCACCATTCCGTATGGCACATCCGGCACTCGCCCCAATTCGCCATATTCAGTCCTCCAGCACCGCGATCACGTCGCGGTCCCACAGCACACGGTACGCCTTCTCATCCAGCGTGATCGTCAGCCCAGCAAAGCGTCCATAGAGGACGCGCTCGCCGACCTTCACCGTGCTAACTTCGGAGCCGATCCCCGTTACGCGCCCTTCTTGCGGACGTTGCTTCGCCCGGTCTGGCACATAGAGGGACCCGATCTTATCGGCGTGCTTGACCTCCTCGATGAGGACGCGACGGCCGAGGAGTTTCATTCCCCGCGCTTCCACACGAGGGCCGACGCGATGGTGAGGACAAGGCAGAGGGGGAGCCCAATCACTGAGTTGCCGTAGTCTTCCATGAGAGGTGGTATGACGTCGAGGAGGACTAGGCCGTGCATGAGCCCAACCGGCACGGCGACGACGGTGCTAAGCCGGATCACTGCGAAAAGGAAACTCATCGCGTCACCCTCCACACGGGCGTGGGATCGATCGGATCGCCCTCGATCAACTCGCGCACGTTGCCAGCCCTGATCGCCCCAGTCACGATGGCCAGCGCCTCATCGCACGCCGCGAGCAGCGAATCGACGTCGGCGTCCGTGTGCGCGAGCATGAGATTCATCCCCTCGGGGTGGACCAGGTGTCCGCGCTTCACGAGTTCCTGGTAGAACAGCGAGGCGCGGTGACGGTTGTTGGTGGGGTCCTCAAACCAGCGGATGACTGGATGCGGCGGTTGTCCTTCTGCCCACGTCGCCTCCGAATGCTTCGCCGCGAGATGGTTGTACCCCTCGATGATCCGTGCCCCCAACCTCGCCATATGCTCGCAGACGCCGCCCTGCTGATAGCGCGCGATCGTGGCGTCGGCCGCCGCAAGCCCGATCAGATCGCCGCCGAAGGTGCCAGACGCCAGCCGCGCCCAGCGCATCGGCCCCGCTTTCCCGACCAGCGCCGCGATAGCGTAGCCGTTGCCCATGCCCTTCCCGAAGGTGGCGAGATCGGGGGTGACCCCGCAGAGCGCCTGGTAGCCTCCCGCGTGCCAGCGGAAGCCAGTCACCATCTCGTCGAAGATCAGGAGGGCGCCCCAGCGGTCGCAGCGCTCACGGAGGCCGGCGAGGAATCCGGAGACGGGGGCCTCGACCAGGGTAGGCTCGACGATGATGGCGGCGGCGCCGGGCTCGCAGTTGTCGCCCCTCACGGTGTCGACGTACAGATCGGTCGCCCGTCGGATCGCCTCGTCGAGGCTCGGTAGGTCGTTGTATGTGAACGACTCGACGAGTTCGCACATCAGCGACGGCACCCCCGGATGTTCCTCCCGCGTCGCCGCGTACCAGGAATGCCAGCCGTGGTAGCCGCACGTCAGGATCACGTCGCGCCCCGTGTGCGCGCGGGCCACGCGGATAGCGGCCTCCGTGGCCTCTGAGCCCGTCTTGAAGTAGCGCACGCTCTCGGCGCACGGGATCAGGTCGACGAGGCGTTGGGCAACACGCTCCTCCAGTTTATGCGGGAGGGAGAAGATCGGGCCGCGCACTACCTGATTCATCACGGCCTGATCGACATCTAGATAGCCGTACCCGAGGCTAATGGCTCCGAGCCCGCAAATCCAATCCGTGATACCTGGCCCATCGATCTGGAATACCAGCGCGCGATTAGCAGAAAGCAGGGATCTCGGATACGCGCCGGGGAATCTCCCGCGCATCTTCGAGAGCGTTTGGGCGCCGCCGGGGATCAGTTCGTGGAGCCCTGAGCCCGTCTCGTCGGTCAGCTCGCCGCTCATACGTCGCCGTCCCCTCTCTTGTGCTGCGGGCACCTGGGGCACCAGCAGCCCGGTAAATGCGTTCGGGATTCAAGCCAGTCGAACGCCTGTATCATGGCTAGCGCAATGGGGAAACACAGCGCAAGGGACAACAGCATCAGGACGCACGTCATCCCACTCATACACCGTCCCCCCGTCTGTCGACCCTGGTGACCCGCCAAGATCTGGCCTTCATTGTTGTCCCCGCTCGTCCGCCGTCCGTCTCGTTCCGCCCCAGCGCCCGGCGCCGCCAGGGATCAACTCGTTTGTCGTCATCACATCATCCCGTGGTCGTTCTCACGACGCGCCTCGCAAACCTCGCAATACCACCCGACGGTAAAGGGAAGCCCGTTGCCGAGACGGTACGTTTTCCCCATGACTCGGCAGAACCCGTAGATCCGGCGCATGGGCATCCCGCAACACCATCGAAATGGAGACTTGCCTCCAAGAATCTCCTTCCGTTCGCCACCGTCGCTCTTGCTCGTCCATGCCCCTTGAATCAACTCTTTCGCCTCGTTCCGCCCCATCGAGCCATCTCCCACGCCTCGCAGGCGACAAAGATCCGTCCATCTCCAGTCGTGCGCGCCCAGGCCGGGTAATTCGACCACCCGCCGGGCAGGCGCATCCCCTGCTCCACCGGCACTTGGTGGAGCGCCCAATTCGTCGTCATCTTTCCGTCGCCGTCCAGGCGCTCCAGGTGTGGCGCCTTCGCCGCGCAGTGCTCGCAGGCGTCGCCGGGCACCACCGAGAGCACATTGGCGATCGACACCGGGCGGTCCCCCAACCCCCGGTAGACCTCTCGGACAAACTCCAGATCCGCTTCGGTGTCTACGGTCCACCGGAGGTCCACGCCCATGGGCTCCAGCGCGGGAAAGAACCACGCCGGCATCCCCGCGGTGACGTGCTCCCACTCCTCCGGCCCGGCGTGCGGCACCTGATGATCAAGCATCTCGCGCGTGAAGACTTCGACGTCGCAGCCGTCTGGATGCAATCGGCGTGGGCGCACATTGGAGAGATACCCCCTGCCGGAGCTCAGGCGGAACTCCGCCAAGATCGCGGTCGCGACCTCCGCGTCCAGCAGCGGGCAATCGGCGGTGATCCGCATGATGATGTCGGCCTTGAAGTGCTCAGCCGCCGCCGCATACCGAGCGAGCGGAACCGAGGGGCCGAGCCAACGATGAGGCGCCCGCACGCACGCGGCGTCGCTCTCGGGTACCGCCACCACCCAATCGTCCAGGCTCTTGATCCGGGCCACCTGGTCACAGACGCGATCGAGCATGGTCTTGCCCCCGATCGGGAGCATCACCTTGCCGGGGAGGCGGGCGGAGCCCATGCGCGCCTGTATCACAGCGACCGCCCTCATGAGCAGAGCCAGCGACAGAGGGCGCAGAGTATGGGGGGCACGCCGAGCGAGAACCCCAAGACCGCAGTGACCATGGCCACTAGGGCGACAACCGTCATCAGAGCATTCATGGCTTCACTCCCTTCACGAGGTACTTCGCCATCTCGGTTTCCGAGGGCTGGACGCGCTTGATCCCATCGCCCATGATCGCCTCGGCGCGGCGGGCGCGCTCCACGTAGATCCGATAGAGAGCGGCGTTCAGCGCGTGTGGCCCAGCGTCGGGGTTCTCGGAATTCGTCGTCTCCAGCTTGATGTGCGTCTCGATGATGCGGGCGCCGGCTGCCACCGCGAGGCCCCCCATCTCCACGTGGCCCGAATGATCGGAGAGCCCTTCCAGGCCGTACTCACGGATCGCGCCGAGGTTCATCTCTTCAAGTGGCGTGGGGTAGGCGCTCGTGCAGTGGAGCAGCGCCATGTCTACCAACACTCGGATCGGCGGATCTCCCTGCATGCCGGTCGACATGATGACCGGCTTCCGATACGCCCGATGGGCCTCAACGAAGACATGGTCCTGCGCTTCGAAGCTCGACAGCTTAAACCTCGCCACGTAGGGTGCTACCACCGCGATGTCCTCCGGCAGATACACCGTGCAAAGATAGTCGATCCCGGCCGTCGCACAGGCGTCGCGCAGCACCGCGTGCCACTCGACCGGGAACTGGATCACGCGATAGGCCGCGAGGAAGTCCAGGGCCCCTCGGCGTTCGGCCAGACGCTCGGCGCTGGATACGAATTGGAACTTACAGGCATCCGCGCCACAGGCCGCCGCCACGCGCACGAGCTGGAGCGCCTTGTCGAGATCCCCGTCATGGCACGCCCCCGCCTCCGCGATCAGATAGGTGCTCATCGCATCGCCGCCTCGGGCGCGCAGTCCGAGCAGCGGAACGTGGTCGACAACTCGCTCAGCCCCAGGCGCCAGCCCGGCTCCAGCCAAAAGGTGCTCCCGCACTTGTCGCAGTTATGCGGGACGGCCGCAAAGAAACCGCGCCAGCCGCTCTGAGCCGGCTCCCCCCACTTCATGTTGTCACCGCGATCAGACGACTCATCAGATAGACGCCCATCGTCATTGCCCCTTCCGCATCCGGTGCCTAAGCCGCCGGCTGAAAGGAGAGCGCTCCTCCATCAGCACTTCCCTTCGCAACAACTTCCAGTTGTTCGGGACGTCCGGGTCGGCCGCCGCATCGACGAGTTTCCAAGATTCCCAGACGCCACGGCCTTGCAACGCGCAGAGCCGGCCTCCGTACCCCATCCACACCTGCCCAGGTTGTCGCCGCGGAGGCCCGAGCAGCTCATCACTCTTGTTCAGATAGACGCCCACAGGTCACGCAACCTTTCCGGTGACACCGTGCTCACCCGATCCGAGCGGTACTGAACGCCGAGCTGTGGCGTTGGCATCCAGTCTGGCGTTCGCCACGTACAGTGCGAGGGGATGACCCGGTAGCCGGTGTCATCTTCCTCGACCCGCGCAATCTCCTCGTCGTTCAACAGCATCTCGTGGAGCTTCTCGCCTCCTGGGCGCCAGCCGGTGAGGAGATACGCCGGCTCCCCCACGACTTCCCACAGGGTCTCCAGGCCCATCGCGGTCAACTTCGGCACCCAGATCTCCCCGGCTCGGCCATAGAGCATCGCGCGCAACACCCAGACCGCCGCCTCGTCCAGCGTCATGAGAAACCGCGTCATCCGCCAATCCGTGACCTTGACGGGCTCCCCCGCCGCGATGGCCGCCTTCCACACCGGACCCACGGAGCCGCGCGACCCCCACACGTTGCCATACCGCACGGCCAGGATCTCCGTCCCGGCCGGGTAGGTGTAGGAGTTCGACTGGATGGCCTCCTGTTCGGCCATGAACTTCGAGGCCCCGTACAGGTTCGTGGGATGACACGCCTTGTCGGAGGACACGACGACCAAGCGCTTGACGCCGGCCGCCCACGCCGCACGGATCACGTTCGCCGTGCCGTTCACGTTGGTCTGGCGCATCTCCGAGGGCGAGTAGACCGAATGCGTGATCCGCTTCAGGGCGGCGGCATGGATGACGTGGGTGCAGCCGCGAAACGCTTGCTTGCATCGCTCCACGTCGCGCACGTCGCCGAGCAGACAGTCGAGCTTCGGGTCGGGGAACTCCTCGCGCATCAGGTCTTGCTTCACCTCGTCCCGGCTATAGACGAGCACGCGGTGGACGGCTGGGTCCTTGAGGAGCACGGGCACGAGAGCGTGGCCGAGCGACCCCGAGCCGCCCGTGATAAGTATCCTCATCGGCCCAGCCCATTCATGGCGGCGAAGGCGATTATGGCGACCGCCAAGAGATTGCGTGCTGTTCGCCAGTTGTCGGAGTAAAGACTGCACAGGACGAACAATAGGCCGACGCCGCCTAGGAACATCCTCATGCCGCCCCCCCAGACCGAGTAGTGATACTGCCCGAAGCAACAGATCCTCATTAGCACACGTTCTCCCAGGGATCGATCGGCCCCATCAACTCCTCGCCGGTGACGTCGAAGTGGATGCAGCGGAGTACGCTCGGATCTGAAATCCGCACGATTCTCCCCGGAGGCAGATTTACTAGATCCTCCGGAGAGAGGATGCCGGCGGGGACGAAAAAGATAGGAGGATGGCTCACGCTGCCCCCCAGACCGAGTAGTGATACTGCCCGAACCCGTCGCCGGTCTCCGGCAGGGCGAGGCACAGCCGTCCCTCCACGGAGTCGGGGTCCATGTAGATCGGTTCCCGGCCCTCCTGCTGCGCGCGATAGGCTTCGACCACGCGGCTCAGGAAGCTGTAGGACTCCCCGAACGATGAGTCCTTGACTGGTTGGTCGCCCGGCCAACTCTTGGGCAAGTACGTCGCGTGGGTGGGCGGGGTGATGGCTGGCACCCCGACGCGCATCCGCACCGCGTTGAGGCGATCCAACCCGTCCGCCGATGGCTCGATGCAGAGCAGTCGCCCATGGGGCGTCAGGTGCGCCCGCAGCGTGTCGATCGCCGCGATCTGGGCTTCCCACGTCGGCAATTGAATCAGCATGCGCTGGGTGTAGATGCAGTCGTATTGACTCGCAACCATCGTGTAGTCGCCCAGTCTGAACCCAAGCCCCGGCGCGGCATCCAGATACCCTACGGCGACGGCGAATAAATCTGGATGCGGCTCCAGGCCGACGAATCGCTGGCCCGGGGACCGCTGCCCGGCCAGCCATCGCAGCGTCTCGCCCGTACCGCACCCGACGTCGAGGATTGTCTTGGCGTCGCGCACGTAGCGCAGGATGATCTGCCGCTCCAAGGCCACCGCGAGGCGATCTTTCGTGATGAGATGATCGGGAAAGGTCGCGCTATGCATGGAGAGCCTCCACCGTGATCTCGACGCCACGCCGCGCGTCCTTCCCACGGCTCATCTCCTGCAGGTAGATGAACTCGTGCCCGGAACTCGGCCGGTCGTCGTCGATTATCGACATATCCTTGAGCGCGTCCCGCGTGGGCTTGAGCGCCGTGCGGAGGTTGTCGTCATCGTAGAGGTTGTGGACGTACACCCGGAACGTCACGCGCTTCGGGAGTGTCGGGCTGATCTTCCGGCGATGTCCGCTCATGGTGAGCGATGCCTCGAACAGATACATCCCGACGCGCTCGCGTTGGCGCTTAGCTTGGATCGCGTGCTTGCTCCAGTGACCACGGCTTCCTGACGCCTGCGGGTTGGGTAGCGCGCCGGGGATAAAGACGCGAAGCAGCTTGGCGCGCTCACCCACGGGGCACCCGGAACACGTAATGCCCGCCTCGTCTCGACGACTCCCACGTCAGCAGCCAGAGCATCGTGTTGTCCTGCATCGCCCCGAGGATCTCCTCGTTACCCGACCATCCGCCCGTCGAGATGTCGTAAGCGCCCCAGCGGTCGAGCAATAGGGCGGCATCATCGTCCTTCCCTGCGCGCTTCGAGGGCACGGAGCTTGGCGTCACACCGCGCGCAGCGTCGATCGATGAACAGGTCGATGTTCCAGCCATGGCGCGGCACGAGGCCGCAAAGCGCGGCGCGGCAGGCGATCTCCGGGAACGTCTCGGAGTCGTGAGCGCGAACGGCGTGGGTCCGCCACCCCGTCTGCCCGTCGTCGGCCGCGTGCGTGTGCGCGCGACCGCTCGGGTTCGTCGTGAGCCACTGTATCGCCTGCTCCAGCGCCTCGGCCGGGATCACGCGGTCAGGCACGCCGGGGCGGGTCATCGGGGCCTCAACAGGATCGCCACGTTTAGGAAGATGGCACCGATCCAGTATCCGGGGTCTCCGCGCAGCGCGTTCAAACCTGCCGCCCCCGTGACAAGGCCGTAGCCGACATTGAGCGCGAGATACCACCACCACGGGAATTGCTCTATCATGGCCGCTCCTCCATCCCCGCCTCGCCCCGTGACCTACATTCTGTCCACGCACAGTTATCGACCGTACAGACAAGCTGAGAGCCGTGCCGATTCCGGCCGCCGTTTGCATAGACGCGGTGACGGGACAGGGGATGACGACAGTCGGCGCACCGGACAGTGTTCTGCGGGCAGCCGACTTCGTGAGGGCCGGGAATACGCAGGGCGAGACACCGACAGGCGACCATAGCTATTCGGTATCCGTCTCGCCCCGTGGGGCGATGAACATGTCGTAGAGCGCGGTGTCGGGCTCGCGACCTTCCTTCGTGGCCACTGCAATGACGGCATCGCGAGCGGCCCGGCAATACGCGGCACTCGGGTTCATGTCGTCGCACTGGCCAACTCGGTACGTAGCCCAGATGCGATAACGGATCGGCTTGGGCACCATGAACCAATGGCGCCGGCACGCGAACATCTCGCGCGGGACGGGCGTCGTACATCCCGTCGCGTGGCAGCTATGCGCCATCGGCGTCTTTCGTCTCGCCCCGTGGGGCGGTCAGGGCGTCGAGGGCATCCTCAGCTTTGTTCCACAACTCCCTGTGACCGTCGCAGGAGGCGCAGTGATCACAGATCCCGATGTGTTCGTGCTCGGTCTGCAATGCCTCGATCACCCGCCGCTCGGCCTCCCGCAGCGGCACGCACGAGCAGGCGCCTGGCGTTGGGCACCCTCGCGGCTCCACCTCCCGCTCCGGCGCGGGGGCCGGCTGGAGGGCGAGGGCGTCTTTGCAGTGATAGAACAGCCAACCGTTAGCGGTTCGCTTTCCGTGCTCCATGGCTCGCCCGATCGCCGCCCGTAGCGCGGCGTTGGCCTGCTCGGCCTCGAACCTCACAGACTGCCACTCGGCCAGTGCGGCGTTAGCGCTTCGTGCAACGCCTTCCCACTCGCCCCGCTCCCGCTCGGCGGTGGCGAGCTTGTCACTGAGGGCTATGGCTTCCGCTTGAACACGGTAGAACTCTTTGGCGCGCGCAGCCGACATCAGCTCGGCCTCGGCGAGACGGGCGCGGAGGTCGGCAATCTCCCCCTCCCGCTCCGGCGCTGGGGCAAGGGCAGCGAGCATCTCTGCGATAGGGCAACGGTCGTACTGCTCTTGAAGGGCGTGATCCGCAGCAAGCCACGGCCCGCCACATTCGCCGCAGATCGATTCCCTAACGCCGTCGACGACGACATCGCAACGGTAGTTTGCTTCGAGCTGTTCTCGCGTCGCCTCGATCGCCTCCCGCGCGCGGGCGAGGTCGGCGCGGAGGGCGGCGTGAATATCCTTCGCCTCCCGGCTTGAAACGTCCCACCTGCGGCGGATCTCTAGGTTCTCCCCCTCCAGCGCCGCCACCTGCTGGCGGAGGGTGGCGATTTCGGCGACGACCGACACCGCCGTCATTCGATCATCCCCTGAACACGCATCTCGTCCTCCGTCATGGGCGGGTCACCGCATGCACAACAGGCGTCGCCGTCCCACCAGCAGTCACAGTGGATATTTTCGGGACGCGCCGAACACGTCCCCCCGAGCTTAACGTCGAGATGCGCGCGGGCCACGATGCGGCCCGCCTCGTCCAGATCGTCTTGCGTCGGCCCCGGCGCGTCGGGCGTCGGCGGGGTCATGGCATGAGCTCCGGGAGGGCGCGGCGCTCAGGGTGAAGCGCTTTAGAGATGGCACGGGTACGCTCTGATTGAGAGCAAGTGCAGTGCGGTCCCGAGCCGTGATGGTGATTCAGTCGGTCGACTTGTTCCAGCGCTTCGCGCAGCTCTTTCTCCCGCGCCTGCACGAGGGCGAGGATGGCGTCGGCGAAGTCCAGCCAGCGCAGGTTACTCGGCGAAGTCCAGTCCACACCCATCTGTAGTTGATTGAGGGCGCAGCACTTCACCATGTAGGCGATCTGCTCTTTCAGCGGGTCCATGTCAGTCCTCCGCTCAGGCGCTCTCTCGCTCACGTAGGCTCGCAGGGGTGGTGCCGGGGCTGGTGGCCTAGAATCTCGCGCGCCATGGTGGCAATGACACCAACACTCCCTCGCCTCACAGCGGGCGTGCTCTCCGATCGCACACACGAACGAGTCGACCCAGACCGCCATTACCGCCCTCCCCGCGGGTCCCGCACACACGTCGCGTGCCGCGCCCACTGTGCGGGCGAGGCAAGGAACGCCGTGACGATCTGATCGCACGCCGCCTGCGTTAGATGCGGTGGTCCGACGAAGTAGGGGCGCGGGTCGCTGGCCGTGAGGTCGGGCCACACGAGGAGCCACCAGACGAGCATCGTCCGAGCAATCATCGCCACACTGCGCGATCCGAATAGCTGTCGTTAATAGGGCACCAGAAGACGCGCCCCGGCTCCCTCGTGGCCCGTTCGATCTCCGCTGCGTTCCAGGTCTCCTCAACGTCGCGCACCGTGATTCCCCACTGAGCTCGCGCCGCCGCCTTGGCTTTGCTGGTTGTGGCCACGATCTCTCTGGTCTGACGGTTGCCATTGGGAGCCGGCGGACACTCTGCACGGAAGCTTTGCCATGCGTAAACCTTGAGTCTCACCGCGACCTCCATTCCACCGCCGGCTTGGTGGGGTTGTAGGTCGCACAGCCGCCCACCATCACGACTAGGGCGAGCAGGGCGACGAAGCTGGCGCCGACGTAGGTCCAGGCGAGGGCGGCGAGGAGGTGGCTGATCATGGGCGCCCCGTGCGCCGAGCCATGGGCGTCGGCACCGCCCGCACGCCGGGGATCGCCAGAGCGCCTCTGAGAGCTCTGGCGACGCCATTTAGGGCCACTGTATCGACCTTGAGGTACGTCAATGGCTGCTGGCCTGCGGCGACGGCCTTGACGAGTGCCAACATGTCGATCACCTCCGCGCCCCAGGTCTCCCCGAAGCTGGCGCCTTCGACCTTGGTGGCGATCTGGGCCGGCGGCGGTACGAACACGGGCGCGGCCACCACGGGCAGCACGAACACGGGGGCCTTGATCAGTGCCATGGCGCCGGCCGCGTCCCCAGCGGTCTCCAGCGTAGCGGCCTCGGCTAGGCGCGTATCCTCGGCGGCTTTCTGAGCGGCCTGTCGGTCCCGCTCGGCCGCGGTGTCAGCCTCGCGCTGCAAGCGCTCACGCTCGAGGTTGGCCAGTCGGTCGGCTTCGGCCTGCCGCCGCCGGAGTTCGGTATCGTAGGACGCGCCCAGCCGCCCAGCCTCACGCTTGAGATCCTCGGCCGGGCCTTTGAGCCGGTCGCGTTCCTTCACGGCGGCCTTGTGGGCTTCGTGGGCTTTGGCCACGATCGGATCGAAGGACGCCCCGACCTCTCGCAGATAGTCATCGGCCAGGTTGCGGATCACGACCGCGCGCTCCAGCGCGTTGCGCAGCGTGTCCGGCCCGACAGCGCGCACGTCCGCGATGCGGATGGCCGCGAGCTGGTCGGTTAGGTCGTGGCCTCGGACTTCGAGGGCCTGAGTTTCTACGGTGACGCTCATGCTCTTCCTTTCTGTGCGCGGTAGACCACTAGGGCGGCCAGCCACACCTGCGTGGCCGCCTTGAGATCCACCTCGGTAAAGCGATATGTCCCGTTCTCGCGCATCTCCAGCACCGCGCCAACCTCGGCCTTGGCCGTCGGGTGCTCGTCGTTGTAGGCGAAGACGTAGGCGGCCACTTGATACTCGGCCCCCTCAGTCGTCCCCGTCTTGCAGTCTGGGATGCAGCGTCGGCCATCGAGCCATCCCATGACATCAGGGTGCCCCACGTACTGCCATGCCTTGTGCGTGACCTCGAACTCGGCCTTGATCGGCTCGAACTTGGCCTCGGCCACGAACTTACGCCAGGCGTCGAGGTAGCCGGCGTAGGCTGGAGCGACCTCGGCCGGGTCTAGGTAGCCGTACACGTCGGCCTCGATCAGCCGGTGCACCTCGGTGCCCCGTGCGCGTGCCACCTCAAGCGTCACCGGGTAGATGTGGGAGAGATCAGGGCCGAGGCCCACGGCGTCAAGGATGGCGGTCACGCGGGGCAGGGTCACTTCTTCGGCCCCGCCTTGATAGCGTTGACGATGGCCTCAAGCTGGGATTCCGGCACGTCGCGCACGTGCGTGATTTGGAATCCGGCGAGGATATCATGCATGGCCGTCTCGAGCTCTTGTTCCGTCTCGCCCCACCCGGATTTGCGAAGGGTCGCCCAGAGGCGTTTGCCCTGCTGCTCCGAGATCAGAACTACCGGCGCGTTCGGGTTTGGCGCCGCGGCGGGTCGGTCAGCTAGCCCCCGGCCGTTCCGCTCATCGCCGTCCTTGTCCTCACCGGGCTCCGGCGCGAGGCCAAGAATGTCCTTCACGGCGTAGCGATCGGCGTAGGCGATGGCCAGCCCAACCTGCTGGGCTGGATTCGCAGCGCCCTGTGAACCGACCGGGATCACGATCTCACCGGACTCCTCGAAGTGCCCAAGCGCATGCGAGACCCGGCAGACCCGAACGACCTTGCCGGCCTCGGAGCGCGGAGCTCGCCACGAGACGGAGAGACCGTTGGCGCCGAGCACTGGCCGTACCTTGTCCATGATCTCATCGAGCGGCGCGTACTTGGTCTTGGCCGTTCCGACTTGTCCGTCCGCCGTTTTGTAGATCGTCGGGCAGTCGCGGTGGAACGTCGCCATGGCTTCGTCATACGCCTGCTTGGCCTGGACGGCGAGCATGTCTTTGCCGAGGGCCACCAGACGCTCGATAGATGCGACATCAAGCCCCTTCTCGATGGCCTGCGACAGGAGCGCCTGCGCGTCGAGCGTGGCGAGTGCGGTCGTCTTGGCGCTCACGTCGTGGTTTCCTTCTTCCCCTTGCGCCGGGGTCTGGCTAACTCCTGAAGCTGCACGATCTCGTCGCGTGCCGTCTCGATCGCCGCCGTCACGATCTTGGCGGACAGGCCCGGCACGGTGGTGTCCAGCTCCTTCAGCGCCTTATCCAGGGCCGTGAGCGCGTTCTCCTTGTGGGTGGGCATCTATGCCCCCACGGTGACCGGCTTAACAGGCTCGATCTCCGGCCGCGGGATCAGGCCGCCGTCGTAGAGCTGGATGAACTGCTCGGCGCGGGGCCGGAGCAGGAGAGGCACGCCTGAGAGATCGTGACAGGAGAATGCCTCCGCGATGGGGCAGCACACCGGTTCATCGGGCTCGCCCCAGATGTGGCAGCCCCACGCGGCCGCGACCTGCGCCAGCGTCTTGCCGCCGGCCTGGAGGAGGGCCGGCACGACGACGCGGACGTACTCGCTGAGCAGCTCGCCTGTCGGCAAGCGCAGATCCTTGGCGCCCCCAAGGTCGGCGCCCCCAAGGTGGGCGTCCCTGAGGTCGGCGCCCCTGAGGTCGGCGC
>ERZ1292642.126-Hain-H14-01um-R1-126-length-46766-cov-8_pt1 | contig 46766 bp, 74 predicted proteins | sample MGYA00564403_ERZ1292642 | MGnify/ENA primary metagenome ERZ1292642 (study PRJEB36523, sample SAMEA6512643) | groundwater metagenome | collected 2019-01-09 | study: AquaDiva: Metagenomics assemblies of 32 groundwater samples
GCCGGCGTCCGGATGATGCCTCCGCAGATCGCGATGGGCTACGATTGGATGCGAATCTTCGCGTGGGCGGCTCAACTAGCGGGGCTTCGGAACATCAATCAATTCAAGATCCAACTTATGCCCGACGCAGCCCTAGCGGGCCAAGCTCATCGGACCGTCCGTGGCCATAGAAGCGCCCCTCCCACTGGATCCTACCCAACCAGCCAGAGAACAGCCGGCGCATGGGGTGGCCCTGGGAGCAAGTCTCCGTATGCGCGTCTAGTTCGGATAGGGAGACCCGAACCTCTCGGATCTCCCCGTCCAGGTCGCATTTGAAATCATATAGCATCGGCTTACGCCGTTACTTGTGGTCGGTCAGTCCAGATGAAGACGGTGGCTCCGGTACCCGTAACGTCTAGGCTCAGACCCGTGTTAAACAACACGCCCCCGAGCGGTGTGTAGTCGAAGAACTTGGCGTCACCGTCCAGCACGGAATACATCAGCTCATCGGACGACGTGTTTGTTATGGCGTCTACCAGCTCAACATCCGCGTTGGCGCCGTTAGCGTGGACCTGGACGGCGTAGATGACCACCACCCCAGTCACGACCGCGGCCTTATCCGCAGTGTGCTTCTGCTTCACAAATCTAGGCAATACGGGTAGCATTACTTTTTTCTCCTCTTGGCTTTCGGCCGCAGGCGGCGGATACGAACCACCAGGTCAGTGACGGCCGCACTGAACCCGATGACAATGAGTGCATACAACAAGATCCCCAAGGCCTCGAGGAAGGTCATCTCTTCTTACGCCCCTTGCGCTTCTTGGCCTTCTTCGACCCACCACGGTACAACACAGGCTTCCCTTTTCTTACTGGCATGGTCCCTCCATTAAGCAAGACCTACGCCCACGTGTGCACAGGCCACATCCCAATCAATCCACAACTCAAAACCCAGCTCCCTGATCTTGCGGCACAGCTTCAGGTCCTCGCCGCCATGCTCCATGTCGTAGGGTTTCTGTCCCAGCGCCTCTGCTACCTGGCGGTGCATGAGCCAACAACCGGCGCCTGCGGCATCGACTTTGGCGAGACCGGTCGGGATCTCTTCCTCCGAGTAGGCGTAGACTGCCATAGAACCGTCGGGGGCGAACTCGCCCGCATCGTGGTAGACTGTCGGCTGGTAGGGATCGTCCTTCTTGCGGTACCACCCCCCGATCATCTTGATCTCGGGGTTGTCCTTGACCCGCTTTAGAAGCCGGGAGTCAAACGCCGGTGGCGGGCACACATCTGAGTCCAGCATCAGCAGCCAATCCAGGTTAGATTGAACCAGGAATTGGGTGTGGATGATGTTGCGGGCTATAGGTAGGTATGTGGAGCCCGTTACAATGATATCATCCCAAGGCATGGGGCGGTTATGAGTTAGTACATTTTTGACCCATTTACTGAAGACCACCTCATCGAATGGGATCCCCCAGCAGATTGGGACTGTCCGCATGTTTAGGATAATAGTGCGGTCAACGCTCTTGCCGTGTTCGGACTCGGCCACATATATAGACTCGGCGGTGAGTTTTCCAGACTCCCGCAACTGCTCTAACAGGGCCTTGACCGGGGCTTCGTGGTTGGGTTGATTAGGCTTCTTGCGTCTGCGGCTCACTCAGCACGTCCTCTAGACTGACCCGCTCGTACACTTCTAGCGATCCACCCACACCGGCGTTATAAATGTGAACGCCCATCCTGATAGCGCTCTTGCGAGCAATCTGATGGGCGAGGATCAACCGTTGGTTCAAGGTGTCCCAGGTCTCTTGTTTACCATGGAAGTCCTTGTACCTACAATAAGCGGGATCGAAGTGATTGATGTCCTCTACGCCCCGTATGCTGTAGAGATCCATGCCCAGTACATAGATTGGGTTCTTGCCTAAATGCACCGCCAGCTGGATGGCTATTGATGCACTGCCCCCGTACTCACAGGGTAGCGGGAGGTGCCATTCGGTGGGGAGGTAGTCCCCACCTATGTGCTCGCATCTCCCGAAGAAAAAAGCATTGGGCCGGCACAATGGCTCGATCAGAAACCGGTCGTGTTCTCGGAACAGGAAGGCGGACTTGCGGTCCAGCAGAGTGGGAAAGTCCCAGTCTTCCGTTGCCCCCATATCGGCCAGCACCCACCAAGTGGGGTCCCAGTCCAGTCCCTTCCGATGCAGGCGGTTCATCCCGATGGTGAACTCATCCCGCAGCAAGTCCAGGGGCGTGTCGTTCAGACTGGCGCCATTGCCGATGATGAAGGCTCTCATGTTTCTGCAACCGGAGGGGTTTTTAGGCCCCTCCGGGTATGACCTGTCTAGCTTAGGGAGTCGGGACGATCAGCACCATTTGCAGGTAGAACGTGCCGGCGGCGCTAGCCGCTACGTCGTGCGATGCAAAGATCTCTGCATCGGCCGCAAGCGTTGTGGCCACAAGCGTCAACGCCGATACGGCGCCAGATGCCGTGGAGACGGGGTAGGTGAAGGCTGCAACAATCTGGCCTCCGCCGGAGGCGGTCCCGATAGTGATGTCGCCCTCAGCGGCGCCAGATGCCGTGGTCGCCTCGTTCCATACTAGGCTGGCTGACCGGATATTCAGGGTCAAGCCCAGCGTGTTAGAGAAGATGACCTGTTCGGAGTCGGAGGCGCTGATGTCGAACAGGGCCGAGCGTACAAGCAGGGGATAGCCCCCAAACGCATTGGTGTCAAGGAAGGCCTCAACCCAGTCAGCGTTGTCACTCCCCTCGTCCACCTTTACCCACAGTGGGGTGGTGTCGTCGGTTTGATCGACGGCAAGGTACAGCGAGCCCTTGTTCACCAGAGTGAACGGGGCCCTGTCGCCGTCGGGAGTGCCTTGGCCCCAGAGGATTGAGGGGGCCTCTTCTGGGAGGTTCATGCCGGCTTGATCGCCAGGCACTACTCCCGCCCCGCCGAGCTTCTGGACCAGTTGTCGCCAGAAGAAGGCTACGGTATTGTCTGCCATGTAGCCCTCCCCTTACGCCGTGGTGCTGAAGGTGTGGACATACGAGTGAGCGGCCTCGTTCTGAAGCACAAAGCCGTACTCGCCCACGATTTGTCCGAGGTAGGCGCTGTCGCCAACCTTGCCAAGTGCTTCCTCGAAGAACGGGTCGATGGTGATAAACCCACACAGCGACCGGTCTAGGAGATACAGGTGATCTGTCTGGCAGTCGCGGTCGACTGCGATAGACAGCTCGATGCCCAGCGGCGACATTACTCGCTCGATGGTGATTCCACCCATGGTCTCGCTGCGCTCAGTGCGGACAGAGCCCGAATAGAAATCAGCGATCTTGCGCTTGGCCCATGCACCACACAGGATCAGATCTGGGCGGCCGTTGCCGGACCAGCAGTCCTGGATCTCGTCCTCGATCATCTTCTGCGTCAGAGCAGCCGATGATGCCGTGGATGAGTTTGTGGTGATGAACGCCTTTAGGGTTCCCATTTGGCGCGGGGCTGATGCAGTTCCAACCTTGGAGGCGTCGGCGCGGTAGGCAATGCGGTTAAGCATCTGGGCCAGCTCGTCCATCTTCTTGTCGATCTGATAGTCGACGGCCGATGGCATACCATAGCGCTGAAGCAGCTCATTGGTCCGGCTAACACTCACCTGACCCGTGAGGATCTGGGAGTAGTTAATGCCGGTCGTCACTTCGGTCAGTTTATCCGCAACCGAAGCGATACCCTCCAACACCGCCCTATACAGGATCGTCACAACTGCGTTATCCAGGTGTGTTGCCTGGGTTCCGCCGAAGGCACGGGTCACTGTCAGGGTGTTGGTGGAGATCGCAGAGATCCACATGAGTTCCGAATCAACCAAGATCACGTCGCCAACGCGGAAGTTAGCTCCCGTGTCAACGATAACGCTGGTGGACGCGGAGTCAGAGGTTAGAGCCTGCGAGTTGACCGCATCGGTGCGGTCCATGTACACGTCCTGCAGCCATTCATAAGAACGGCCGGGGGCGTTCACAAACTGAAACTTGGATTCGTTGTTGAGGCCGAGCGCGTTCAGAGCCACCAACTCATTCGGGTCGGTGAGCAGAATACGGTCGGTTACAACACGCTTGTGGGGCTGGGTGCTCGAATATGAGTCCCAGATACCCGAGATCGTCGCCATTGAATTGTTCTCCTAGTGGGTTGTTAGGTGCCGGAGCGGGTGCCGCGAGAGCCAAAGCCGATCTTGTCTACCTCCACGCCCTTCTTGCGGTACTCCTCTTTGAGGGTACGCAAGGATGAGCGTAGCGTATTACGGTCGGTCCCGGTAGTAGCGGCTTTCCTCAGATCCAGTACCTTGTTGATGTACGCTTGGACATCGTTGGGAGACGCCGTCCCGGTGCCTTCGCCTGCGAGTATGCTTCCCCCTGCGCGGGTGGACAGCTTATCCGCTACGGCAGCAAACCCCGCACCCACCTGGTACCATGGCTTCCCACGGTTCTCGGCGGCATACGCGGCTAGCTCTGGCTCATCGCCACTAAGGCCACGGTCGGTCAGGATCTGCTGGATCTCCGCCTGCATTCCGTCTGGTGCGCTGGGTGGCGCAACCGCTGTGGCTTGTGTCGGAGCCACTGCGGCAGGGACGGGTGCTGGGGCGGGAGCCGGCCGGAGAGCGTCGGCTAGTTTGCTGCCGATCTCTCTCTGGATCCTATGTGCGATAGTGTCGGTCTGGCTTTGCCTATTAGCCTTGGCCTGAGCCCTCATCTCGGCGATGATGGTGTCGACCGCGGCGTTCAGCTCCGTCCTAGAAACATAGTCCGTCGAAGGCTCCTGGGCTTGGGGACCGGCACCCGCCGTTCCTGCTTCCGCGCCCGAAACCTCCACTGGGGTCTCGTCCGGCATTATCTTCTCCCTTGCAATCTGAATTGTCGAACTGGCCATATTGTACCACAGAAGTTGTTGCGACGCTGGGGGCGATGTGGTATACTAAGGGTGTGGTGAGCCATGCGCGTAGGATTAAGGATCTTGTGGCTTGGGTTGATCAGTTAGAGACGCAGAATCGGTCACGCGATCTGGAGTTTCCGGCCCTTAGATCTAGATTCCTGGATTGGAACGACGTGTGTAGGGCCTCCATGGCTCTAGATTTAGAAGGCCCCATAGCCGATACGGCTTTGACTTGGGAAGGCAAGCTGACCACACCTCTAAGCTATCCAAAGGCTCATTGGGGCGGTTACGTGTATTTGGCAACGCTTACAGCATGGATCCAAAACGGAATGAAGGCTCCGTATTGCCTACTTAAGATTGGGCACACCACAAACCCGTCCAACCGAGAGGCCCAACTCCGACAGGCATCCCCATTCGATGTTGTTATTGTGCATGCGGTACAACGACAAGATTACCTGCGTCATGAGCGCCAACTCCACAAGCAGTTCGGGCATGCCCGAACACATGGTGAGTGGTTTCTGCTAAGCCAGGCCGAACTTCGTCAATTAATGCGCTCTATGGGCTCCTAACGACACGGCGGCCCGAAGGCGCCCTACCTACCACTTGACACGCTCAGTATAGCCCAACCAGTCCTCTGGCGCTACGGGTGCGACAGCCCGTCCCTGTCCAACCTCTGCCCAGCCCTGAGCTTCTTTGATGCCAGCTCCAACATGGCTACCATGTAATCCAATTCGGTGGCCGGCAAGTTGGCCCCGTGAATCATGGAGCTTATTGGGTTCGCAATCCCCAATGCCGCCGCTAGCGGACCCGCCGAATCATGGGCGTCGAGGTGCCTGCGGCAGGATCCCTTGAGCATAGAAAGTGATCGAATGATCCCGTTCAGTGATCGGTCTTCTTCCTCATGGATTTCTTCCAGTGCCAGTGCTAGCTCATCTGTGCTCATGTTGCTAGTATCCCTGATCTTGGGGGCCTCGGACTTGGCGGTAAGCGACCTCGCACCAATTGCCAACCTCGCCAACTCCATCGCCGCCGGGGACCCCGGCTGCAGATTGGCCCGATCTTCCTTCGTAACCAACTGCGTCAGATCATACGTTCTCATCGGTTCTCCTGGGCTCGGGATTGTGAAATTACCGCGAACAATGCGTCCGGGCTCAACCCCAGCTGCTCTCCGTAGAACTCCAGCTCCTTGTTCAGTTCCTCTCCGTACTGACCGCCGCGCCCCATAGCGTCAAGGATCAGCCTCGAGGCCGACAACCCTACTACCCCCTGCCACTCGACCCAAGTGAAGTTCGGCTCTGCCGCCCTGGCCGCCTCAACGGCGCCTGCGTTCTCGTACTGAGGCAACTTCTTTGGATCATCTTCGATGTATGGCGCAAGGGTGGGGTTGCGCTGCATGAAATCGTTTCTCCACTCCCAGTACATGTTCAGGATTTGGTGCTCTCGCAAGAATGCTTTGCGGGCCGGTCCCTTCTCTATGGCGAAGTAGGTGTCCATGAGTGGAGCCACTTCGGTGTTGTATCGGAAGTTGTTGGTGCGGGTGACGTAGAACGCCTCTAGCCCCCTTGCCACGTTCCTTGGGGCCAGCTCGATAGGATGCAGGTCGGCGTTCCAGGTAGCCTTGCCGGGGATCTCTCCTCCCATGATGGATAGCCAGGCTGTCAGAGTATCGGCCGGGATGTTATCAATGGACCGGGTTTCCTTGTCCAGGAATCCCTGCTGGAACAATCCCCCCAGCCCGTCAGCAATGTTCCGTCTATCCTGAGACGGCATCTCCCCCCAGCGGCTCCATATCTCATCCACCAGGAAGCTCCGCAATTGGTCCTCAGGCTTCATCTCTAGCGCCAGTCGTCTTGCCTCATATTCCGGATGCAGTCGGTTGAACTCATTGAGAGCCGTGTCGTCTCCCTTGTCATACTGCTCCCATGCCCGAGCGTAGTCGTCCTGGAGCTGGCGCTGATGCTCTTCCCCTGGCGGGTATGCGCCAGTAGGTATGCCGAGGAAGGCCCCTAGCGTTCCCACGGCCGACTCTACCCCGGCCCTGCGCACCCCCTCTTCAAACGCCTCGCCCTGCCTGGACACCATGGCCAGTTTAGCCTCTTCGGCTGTTATGACTCCATCCGCTACCATGTTGGCTAGCATACGATTTGTGCGGTAGTCTTCCCACTGGTCAAATGCCGGTAGGCCAAAGTGCTTCCTGATCGCCCCTTCAATGTTGACCCCGCCGTTAGGGCCAATCCCCAGGGCGGCGGTAATCCCCTTGATTGTCCTAGTCAGGGGCAAGAACGGACCAATCTTCTCGGGTGTCCCCCGAATTGCGTTGAACGCCCATGTGATTGGCGCGTGCGGTGCTGACATCAGTGACGCAAAGTCGAAGGCGTCTTTCCTGTTCTCCGTGTTGTCCTGCCTGGCCAGATAGGCGGCGTGATCCCAGACCGACCCCTGCTTGGTCATCAGGGCCTCGGCGTGCTGGGCCTCGGTTATGGTGCCGTCGCTTAGCATCTCGTCCAGGACCCGCAATTGTCTTCGCTCGTCGCCGGCCTGCTGGTTGCTGTACTGGCTCAACCCATACTCCCACTGCTTGAACGGGAGAGCCGACGCAAATGGGTCTATGAATATGGTATCCCCAAGGTAGTCCGGAAGGAACGGTGCCTTGATTCTGATGCGCCCTCGCATCCGCTCCGGAAACCCTGACTCCGGCCGCATTCCGGTCTGGATGAACTTCTGCAGTCGCAGGAAGTTGGCCAGCATCCACGGCCGCTCAAGAGAGTGGATAGCCCACATGCGCACTGATGTCGTTGTCCAGAACTCAAACGGCAGCATGGTCCCCAGCCAGTTGTTGTACTGCAGCCGGCGGTTGTAGTTCAATAGGGCTGAGTCCGCTCCGAACTCCCCAAACTTCATGGCCTGCAACTTGCTGGATGAGAGCTGCGCCCTGGACTGGTCCACCCAGCCCCGCATCAAAGCTTCGCCCCTGTCCCCAAGCCCTGCAATCTTCAGCGGCTTCTTGCCCCCGCGCTCCAGTACCTCGTCTCGGATGGCGTCGAGTGCCTGCCCACCGCGCTGATACCAGAGGTTGTGCATCCCCTCTTCATGGGGGAAGATGGATGGCACATACTTCTCGGGGTCGGTCATCCCGACCGCCCTCACCTCCGGAGCCACCTTCAGGATCTCATCGGGCACTAGCTCGTAGTTGGGGTACCGCAACTCCAGCTCCCCGGCCGCGTTCCTAATCTCTACGTCCGGTAGTTTCTTGAGCCATCCACGTTCTACTAGACTATCAAAGAACTTCCTGCCCTTGGCGGTCTGAATCGTGGTCCTAAGTTCCGTTCTCCCATCCTGCAGGGCCTTGGTTAGTACCTCTCGCATCGCGGCGGTGCCCGTGCCCTGTCCCGTAGCGGTAGAGGCGATCACGTCCACCTGTATGTACTTCTCGCCCGCCGGCCATTTCCCATCCAATTGCCGGATGTTCGGTCCCCGCACATTGAACGTCCCTTCGCTAAAGACGCTCACTCTCCACTGCCCATCTCCCGGCGCCTCAAGCATCCGGCCGAGCAGTTCCCGCCGGGTGATGCCGGTCTCTTTAGCTACCCCATCAATGGCGTCAGCCAGTACCTGGTCCAGTGCTCCCTCGGCAAGGGCAATCCCCTGCGCCCGTGGTTTGCCTGCCGCCTGGGCCCGTACCCGGCCGTACCACTCGTCGAAGAACCCCTCGGCGTATGCCGGCCGTTCGGCTAGGTCCCCAACTGCGGCGACAGGAGGCTGCGCCCTGGCCATAGTCTCGAACTGATCCCGCACGGCCCGCAGGGCATCATTGTTCTGGATGAGTGTCTCATAGGCCCTGGCGGCCTCTGGAACACTCCCGCCCATCGCCGCTGCATGCTTCTGCTCAGCCTGTGCGATCTGGTCGGCAATCCCCATCCGCTCCTGCCAGAAGCGGCGCGAAGCCACGATCTGCTCCTGTTTGGTCAGGTCAATGTACCTGCGACCATCCCCAAGCGGATTGCTTCGGAACCCCTGAACAGCGTCCCGCATCGTGGCGTTGAGCTGCCGGATCTCCTGGCGGCCAGCCAGGAATAGCGTTCTCTGCTGGTCTGGAACGGCCTGGGCAAAAAGGTTGTCCGACTGCTCAAATAACAGCGCCTCTCGCGCCGAGGTCTTGGCGTACAGCTCGTCTATCTGAGCCGTCATGGCCTCGAAGTTGACTGACTTCCCGGCCTTGCGTGCCTCCACGAACTCCGCAATCAGGGTATCGCGAGCTTTCCAGAAATCCTCCCACGCGCCCTTCCAACCCTTGAATACCTGCCCCACCTCTTCCAGGTGGGCAAACCGCTGACCGGTCTCGGCCTCCAGTCGCTTGAGACCTGACACCACAGCCTTGTGTTGCGAGTCTAGGACAGACCACTTCTCCTCCCAGAATCGCCGCCCACGACTGCGCGCCGCGTCCCATGCCGCCTCTAGGCCTTCCTTGCCGCCCTGGCGCAGTTGCTCAAACACTGGGGCGATCTCCTGCGCGTACTGGTAGTGAGCGTCTGCCCACATCTGCCCCATGCCACGCCCTGATTGTCTGGCAGCCTCTGGGGTGCCTCCAACTGCTACCTGACCCGCGACAGCCTCACTGGCCTGCGCCAACTCGTCCGGCAATGACGCACTGTAGCGTGCCTCAACCCGGGCTCGGATCCGCTCGACCGCGTCTCTGGCCCCGGTCTCCCCACCCGCTCTCCAAGCTGTGGTGACCTCATCAATCAGACCCTCGGCCTCGTCCAGGGGAATCACATCGTCAACAGCCGTTCCTAGGCGCTGCTTGGCCCCATCCAGAACACCGCGCACACTCAAGTTGACGTTCTCGCCCAGCACGGCAGTATCCAGCTCTACGTCATTGAGCGCGCTGGTCGCTGCATGGCGCAAGTCTTTGATTCCATCGTCCCCGATCAGGGGTCTCAGGATATCCCGCAACTCATCCGGCATCCCCGGAAGCTCGTGGAACTCTCGCATGTAGCGCTGAGCGTAGCGCGACATCGCCCTGAAGCGCTGCCCGCCCTCAATCCTCCCCGACCGCTGAACCATGTCAGCTGGCCCCAGGTCCACCTTCCGGAATATGTCCCCCGCTCTGTCAACCCAGCCCCGCTTGCCAACCGTGGCCTCTCGGATTATCGCGTCGATCTGCCCTACTGGCCCCTTAGCCAATGCCCCAATCGGCTCCCCCGCCATGCCAAACCCGGCCTTGAGTCTTACTGGCGCCGCACCCATGCGTTCCCAGAAGGATCGGCCGGCCCCCTCAGTCAGGCTCCAGCCGCCGCGAGCCAGCATCGAGAACTCGCCGTTGATTAGGTTGCGCAGGAAGTATGTCGGGTTCACTCGCATGAACGCCAGCGACTCCGCCGCCTTCATGGAGTCCGCCAGCTTCCGAACAAACCCAGTAGCCTTGACCCCGTACTTGGCCACGGCAAACTGGGTGGATAGGTCCGCCACTCGATTCATGAGCTGGGCCTGGAATAGCTCTTTGGTCAGCATGTTGGAGCTGGCCAGCTTCTCAAATGCGGCGGCCAGCTTTGTGGCGTCGGCGGTCTCTTCGATCCCGGCGGCCTTCAGCAGCAACATCAACTCGTCCTGGTTGCCGGCTGTCTTCTCTAGTATCTTGTTGAACTCCACCACCATGTCTGGACCGCGTAGGCGTCCCAGCAGCACGGCCGGCTCTTCTCCCACCGTCTGGGCCAGATACCCCAACAAGTTCCTGCCGTTAGCCGTCGATCTCCAGGCCTGCAGCGCCTGGTCAGCCTCTGCGCTAAATCCCGTTAGCGCGGCACGGACTGTTGCCCCCTCGTGGCTAACAATCATGTGGGCAACGCGTGGATCATAGGTTCCGTCAAACGCAGCCCCAATCAGGCGCACTGCTTCCTCGGGATCTCTCGCGGCAATTTGGGCCATGACATTGTCGGTAACATTCACCGCCAGCTCGTGCGCCCGGGCTTCGGGGGTTAGCCTGAATGGGTTGAGGCGACCTCGCAAAAAGCCCCCCAGCGCCCCCTCCACTGGATCAACGCCAGCCAGCCTCAACAGGGTTTGATGGACAGGCGACAGCTTCGGGATAGCCTCGTAGGCAGCTCTGGCAGCAGTCGCCGCCTCCGAGGTCATCTCCCCCGCCGTAACCAGCTCGTCTATCTTGCTTACCGCAAACGCCAACCCCTCGGTTGTTCTCTCGGCCCGCGTGGCGTTCATGACCGCTCGCTGCACCCTCGTCACGGGCTTGATAACCCCTAGCGCAATGTTCAGGGGGTCCGCCGCTATGTGGAAGAAGGCGTCGTGCATCTGCATCCGCAGTGCCAACGCCCCCTGGCTTTCATAGACCTCCGCCCTCGTTTGCTCCAACGCGTCCGGCAGCTCAGCACCTGCGTTAGTTAGCTCGATGATCCGGTCTCTAGCCTGCGTCAGTCCACCTACGCCCGGAAGGTCTGTGGGGAATATGAGCTTCCCACCCTCCCACTGTGGCAAGTTGGACATGTCCGCTGCCAGGCTCCCCGCATACCAAGCAGCGCCCAAATTTGCCGTGTACTCTTGCCACGACTCCTGGCCTCCGCCAACCTCCGTTAGGGTTTGTGTGGCCAGCCCTGTCGCCCGTTCCACTGCCTCCGCTCCAACATCCAATACCTGCAGGACGCGGCCAAATGGGCCCTCGGCGAACTTCTGTAGGGCCCTTCCTACTCCCGTATCCGCCCATCCCGGCAATCGGTCCTGGACAAACCGCTCGAAGCGGCTCAGCTTCTCGTAGTTAGGTAGCTGGTCTAGCGGTGCCTCGCCCTGCGAGAATCCGGCCGGAGCATCTGGTTGGACTGGAACCCGTGCGCGCAACCCCTCTTCGGAGGGCGTCAGTATCTTCCCGGGCAAAAGTTCCGCTATGCTCTTGAACTTCGGATCCGGGACCGTCGTCGGTGTCATACGGTTATTCTAATTCCCCAGTTGTACAACGCGCTATCTCCGCTAGCTCGGCCCGAAGAAAAACCTCCACCTCCACCACCGCCCCCTCTACCCCCACCACTGCCTCCCCCACCCCCAAAGCCCCCGCCGCCTAGTCCACCCGATAGCGTGGTCTCGTCCATCCGTACCCACTTGGTGCTGCCTGGTACTTGTTGATACCCAATCCCGTTCATAAACTCGCTGAGGGTTGTTACCCCCGGCGCCAATCTGTCCCAAAGGTTCCTAATCTCCATGGCCCACCCTGTCGTTAGGTAGGATGGGCGAAGAGTTAGATCCCCCTCATTCGCTGCGTTCAACAGTTCTCGAGCCATTTGCCAGGCCGGGGTAATTGTATCTAGTCTTCCCCTGCTCCCCTGGCTACCGCGTCCGCCCGTTACCGGACCTCCGGCCGCGGCTATTACTGTGTCCACCCGTTGCGCCTGTTCGGGGGTCTGGATGCTACTGCCACCTGGTAGCGCCCCGCCCCTAGCCGTCAACATGGATGCCTGTCCTGCATCAGCGCCCTGTAGCGCCCCACCCAAAATCCCCGTAAAGAGATTCTGCCTCAGATTTGATACCAAATCCACTACTGGGTTAGTAGAGGCTTCGGCTGTCCCGCGGCGTGACGCCATCTCGGCCAGCGTCCCATAAATGGCCGCAACTCCGCCTGTTACCGCTCCTCCTAGCCCCCCCAAGCCCCTCCCTATAATTGTCTCGGCCGGTGTCGGAACCGTGCTGGTGGGGCCAACTGCGCTCCTTGTGGGTCCCGTTCTTCCATACGGTGACACATAGGGCGCTGTGGTTCTCAAGGCCGCAGTTGATACAGTGCCTTGTGGGGTCAGTGCCGCCCCTTCCCGAGCAAATGCTTGCCCCAACACCGGCGCCCCGGCGTTCATCTGGTCGTATCTGTCCTGATAAACCGAAGCGCTTGCAGCGGGAGTCGTTCCGCCCCCGGCAGCCGTCTGCGGAGCATTGGGTGGGGCGGCCCCATACCAGTTGACGTTGGGCAGTTGCCCGCTTCCCAGTGGGTTAGAGAATACCCTAGCTAGCTGAGTAGCCGATTCTGCCGGGCTCAGGTTGTCCCGCCCCGGCACTCTCAGCTGCGTCCCCGCCCGGATAATGTTCGGGTTGCTCAGCTGCGGGTTCGCCGCCAGCAATGCCGACAGGCTCACCCCCAACTCCCTGGCCGTCTGGGACAAGTTGCCGCTGATCGTTACGCTTGCCATTTATTCTCTCCCCAAAATAGACAAACCCAAAGCGCTCCTTGAGGTCTCGTAGCTTTTGCCGAGATCGAAGGTTAAGTCGGTCCTGGCGTTCTTGTGAGATCATCCAAACCTCGTTGGTTCCCCTCTGGGACCCCTGCCAGTCTGAGTCTCCCGGGTGGCGTTAGGGTTAAACTCCGCCGGGATTCCCCCGCCCCCTCCCGGCTGTGGCGCTGCCTCCGATGGGATCAACGTCTCCGGTCGAATGTCGGGGTTCGCACCCCCAAACTCCCCGGTTGGACTTCCGGTTGGCGGTGGGCCCGAGCCTACGGGCTGCCCTCCAGGGCCTCCCTGTCCACCCTGCACCCCTTGCAACTGTTGCATGACCATCTGCAGGAACTGTGGGTCTTGCAGCAGCTGCGGGATCAACTCCTGCTTCATGCGCTCCCTGACTTGAATATCCGACATGAACTGTTCGTTTTTCAGGTCGATGGCCAGCATGTTATTGAACATCCTGTCCAGCGCTACGTCATCCAGCATCTGGGTGGCGTCTTTGATCCCTACGTCGTTCATGGCCGCCTCGACCGAGTAGAGTCCGGATTCGATCAGCGCCCGCGCGGTGATAGCCCTGGCCTGCCGGTCTGACGGTAGATCTGGCGCAATGTCGCAGGTGATATACAGGTTGGCCGGGTCTATGTCCTTCCAATGGATCAGCTGCTCCTGGTATTCCCCCGACGCCGACTTGGTATATCCGGTAACCTCATCCTGCGAATAGTGGATCCACAGTAACATGATCTCTGCAATGTCGGCAATGCCGCCCTGCACCACTTCCCGCACCGGCTTGAGCCTCGCCATGGCCGATTGGGTGACAAGGTTGAGCGAGGCATAAGCTGCCCCGCCAGGCACTTCCCCACCCAGCAGTAGGTCTGACAGCGTTGCCTTCTGGTGCTCTCCCTTGAGTTCGGCGTGGAGAGTTGCCATGGACGGGTCCGGTTGGCGGTCGGAATGCTGGATGATCTTCTCGTCCTCCCCAACCTTCTCGTACTCCTCGCCCGCCTCCTTCACGATGGTTGGAGCCTCTGTCTCGCCAGTCGATTGCCACACCTTGCGAGGAGAGCCGGCAGAGCGAATCATGTCGGAGTACCGCAACGACCTTACGCGACTCATCAGGTCGTACATGTCAAAATCGTACATTGTCCTCAGAAGCGGCGACCTCTGGCGATCTGACGCCGTGTCCAGGTTGCTACCCGACATCCGGCACGCCCACGGCAAGAATGGCCACGGCCACTTCTTGCGCTGAATCTCTATGACGTCCCCGCCACCCCGCAATGTGCCCCCGGTCCCACTGCCCCACTCTACCCATACCACGTGGTAGTCATAGGACATGTAGACGTAGTACAGGACCGTCTGCGGGCCCCTAACCCCATTCGCCGTCTCTGTTCGCATCCGCTCCTTCAGGCCCTCGGCCGCCGTCCCCCACAGGTCTACAATGGCGTGGGGGTCGTCTTCCCGCACCATAAGTACCTCTTCGAGTCCTGCGGCAGAGTAGCGCGGATAAACTGACCTGGGGTGAAACACGTTGACGATGAACGGGCTGCGACGCAGCATTGACTCCCAGCGCTTGGCGTTCCCCTTGGCTGCCTGCACTCCCTTGATTTGCTCGGGTAGGTAAATTACCTCGGCGCAGACCTCACCATACTTGACCGCCGACTCACCCAACTCCCCGACGATGTGCTGGTTGCGCCTCTTGGAGGCATTGGCCAACATCCAGCCAAGCCCCTTCTCGTGTGCATCCACAATCAGCGCCCGTGAGATATCCGTGGGAACAATCGAGATATCCGGCTTGCTGTCGGCTAGAATACTGATGGCCGCGTTAGCCGTGATGGCAAACGATGGTTCTGGGGCCCGCATGGCCCAGTCTACCTTCTCCAGCTCCTCTGGCAGATCCCACTCCCCATTGATGGCATCGTCTATAGCATCAAACATGTCATCCCGATCCTTGTGCAACGAGATGAGATAGTTCGCCCTGCCCTGGAACCAGTCTAATCCTACGGCTTCCGCCATCGCTTCTCCCTATCTCTTGGACTTCGCAAAGGCCAACCCGGCCAGCTTCTTCACCACGTTAGTTCCTCGGCGACGCTCGAGATCTCCCCAGTCGGCGTCTGGCGTCTCCCCGGGTCCTGGCTTTAACAGGTTCCGAGCAGCCGCCATAGCAAAGTAGGTGGCGTCTAGGCAATCGTCGTAGAAGGATCCCAGCCCGTCAAACGACAACCACTCCGCCACAAACTGCTTGATGAAGGCTCGGTCCTGCACATCCACCACCCGCATCTTTCCGGTATGGAACAATGGGGCCATCTGCTTCTCAAAGCGGTAGCCCTTATTCCGGTTCCCGGTTCCTAGCTTCTTGAGCCGCCACGGGGCGTTGGCCATGACCCAGTTGTAGTAGGTCTCGCCCTTGCCCAAAGCCTCAATCCCCATGATCTTCAGGGATGCGTACTTCCCGCCCCAGTTCAACGCCGTCTGCTGAGCCACAGCGTCGGGCACATGCCCAAAGTACCCGTCTGTCAATATCCCAAACCCGTTGGGGTGCAGCTTGATTACCGCCAGCGCAAAGTGGTCTCGTCCCTTGAGTTCCTGGTCGCTGGCCACAGACGCAAAGTCAATCCCTATATAGGTCGGCCACGCCTCATCCACCGCCTCGGGCGGATACCACTGCAGCCATTCCTTTTTCAATGCCTGGCCCTGAGCCGCCTCCAAGTCACACTCATACATCTGGGCCCATTCCGAGGGCGCCATGTTGGCCCGTATCTCTTCAATTCTCGAGACGGGGAACTTCTCCGGCCAGGTTGGGACATGGTCCTTCGACCAAACCGGCGTAAGAATATGGGTCGTGTTAGGGCGCTTCTTGGCCATGTCGCCCACGTCTCCCGGCACCCACGGAGTGAAGATGTCCAGCTGGATCATGGTATCGTCGAAGGCCGGCCGGATTTCCTTCTCCACCTTGTTCACAACGGCGTTTAGCTCCCGGGCCGACCGCGTATTCAGGTAGTTGTTCACGTCGTCCAGGATGCCATGTCCCCTGGGGTGCTTCCCGAGGATCAATGCGTCCTTGTAGCCTGCGCCAACGAGGGTTGGGGTTTTGGTGCGGGTTTGGCGCCACTGGCCGTAGGGGATGTCAATGCGACGCACGTTATAGCCGTCGGCCCCCCAGCCCTTGTCCTCGTCCGGTACCACGGCGGGAAACAGTACCCGGAACATGTGAACGTCCTTTATCAGCGACGCCACCATCTGCGCATTCTCAATTGCCGACCGGTGGTTCCCCTGCGCAAACACAGTCTCCAGGTTGGGGGAACACCCTATCCGGTAGGCCGTCAGATACAGGGTCATGACGGTGGTCTTGAGAGACCCCCGGAATGCCTCGATTGCCAGGTTCTTCTTCTGGGCCATCGCCCTGTAGTATTCCACAACCCAGCCAATGCAGTGCGTGGGGAGTGGATAGTTCACGGGCGCCATCAGGCTGTAAAAGCAAACAAAGCCAGCTGGAGTGTCGCTTTGAACCAGGGCTCTAAGGTTGTCGAGCGTCTTGGAATCTAGGGTGTGGTCTGGCAATAGGAAGAAGGATGCGGGCCCCCACCCTCCCGTGCATCATCCCCGACGGCCAAGCCGTCGCTCCAGCCCTATTGTACCACAATCTGCGTTGCGGCGCTACTAATATGCGCAACGCCCGTTGCCTAGAATAGCTTGTCAAACTCCACCCTTGGGTACTCATCCAGCTGCCCCCCGGTCGAGGCGTTGTATATACCCACTCCCATTGCCGAGGCCGACCGATGCGCCACGGCGTGCATATTCTTCAGCATCTGGTTGTCCCTCCCAACCTCTTCGGCCGGTAGCCTGCGCCCGTACTCCGGATCGAAGTGGTTGGTGGTGGGGTCCTCCGTCAATCCCAAGTCGGCCCCCACTACGTACAGCTGATCGTAACCTTCCAGTGCGGCCAATTGCAACGCAGCCGCCATACTTCCCCCGTACCGACAAACCACCGGCAAGTGCCACTCCGTCGGTGTTCGAGGATCGCCAACCCCCGCATCCCAGTGGGCACACATATCCATGAAAACAGCATTGGTGTCATGCGGCAGGTCGTCAATCCAGTGTGGTCGGAAGTAACAGGGGTATCCCTGTTGCAGATGGAACAATGCGTCCTGGAGCCAGCGACCGTCTGTGTCTGGATCTCTATCGGCGCATACCCAGTGAGTGGGCCGCCAGGCAGTTTTGGGATAGATGAGGTGGATACGCTGCATACCGTAGCTCACCTCACCAACCAACCTGTCTAGGTTAGTGTGTTGCAGAGAGGGGCCGTTTCCTACAATGAAGGCACGCACGGTCACTTCCCTCTTCGCCACCAACCCCGTAAATTCCCTTCCCGGCCGACCCACTCTATAGGCATCCCCGTTTGTTCCATGGCCCACGAAAGGGACTTGACACTCCACTCCACCAGGTGCGGCCAGAGCCTTGACCTGGGTGCGGGCACCTCCACACACACCTGCCCCCCAGCCAGCCTCTCTACAGCGGCCAAGATTTCTACGGGATTCGGCACGTGCTCCAGCGTATGGAATACCGTTATCAAGTCGAATGTGCCCCCTACCTCGCCGATGCTCCCGTAGCTCGTGTACAACTTCCCCCATGGCCCAGGCTCTATTCCTACCTGCCTGTCTGCCCCTACTAACTCCAATACTCTTCCGCTAGATGACCCCACATCCAGGTGGGACGCTACCGGCAATCCAATGTGTGGTAACCACGTCTCCGCCCTCTTTGTCTCCTCGTGTAGATTCCGCTCCTGTGGGCCGTCGTTCTCGTCTCCACCGGGATTGGCTGTACGTGCGGTATCCCTTCTGTAGTCTCCGGATGCGTAGTAGTCGTGTATGCTCTCCACGCTCGGCATCGGGGTCATCTGCCCAAACTCACAACTTGTGCAGTACCCCCACCGGGTAACCCTACGAAATGACTGCTCCCCGTCATCGCGCAACTTCCCCTCGCACAGCAAGCAGGTGTCCATTCTAGAATAGCGAGTCGAAGTCCACAGCCGGTGTTCCGGAAATCATGGATCGGGGGGTGGCGTTCCACAGCCCTACCCCTCTGCGGTCGTATTCCCGCTTCATGGTGGTATGTAACGAGTCTAGCGCCCGATTCGCGTCCCGTATCTGGGCCGGGTTGCGTGGGTCGGTTGTGTGGTCGGGGTCATAGTTCTCCGTGAAGTGGTTGACCGCCCCTGCTCGCAAGTTCCCATCGCAGCCGATGAGATAGACCGGCCCATATCCAAATGCCAGGGCTAGCTGCAATGCTCCTCCAACGCCCCCGCCCTGGTTGTACTTCAAATCCTCCACCGGGTCCCGGAATGCCTTAGTATCCTGGTTGATGTAGTTCACCGCGTCCAGGGCGTATACGTTTGCCAGGGTGCTCAGGATAGCGTCGCGTGTTTTGATGCCAATCCAGCCTGCCAGCCACCGCGCCAGAATGTCAACCCTTACATAGCATGGATATCCATAGGTGGCGTGTATCGGGATGTCATCTAGGAAGATCCGTTTGCTGTCCAGGTCCATCAGTACCCAAAATGTAGGACGCCAACCCGTTTTCGAGTAGATGAGATGGATGCGATTCATGCCAAAACACACCTCTCCATGTAACCGGTCAAGCTGCCCGGCGGTTAGGCTAGGCCCGTTTCCAACTACAAAGGCCCGGGTGCCCGGCTCTACCCTGGGCTTGTAAATCCCTCCCATCGGCTCTGCCTTCCTCATCGGTGGGCAGCTAAATAACGGTGCGCCCGCTCCGGCCACCCCGCCTGTTCCTGACAACTAAGCCCGGTATTACACTGTATACACAACACCCCCCTGATCTCCCCGGTTTTATGGCTGTGGTCTACACATGGTCTAGTACTCAATGAGCCACCACACAGCGCACACCCGCCCCCCTGCTCATCTATCATTCTATCCACATCAGTTGCACCGATTCCATACTTGGTTCGCAATTGCCAGTCCCTGCCCCAAGCCCGACACTGCTCCCTGTGAGTTGCATAGTACGCCCGGCTCTGTGCATTCTTTCGCCCCTTGTTGGCCGCATAATAAAGTATGTCATAGCACGCCTTGCACCTCCCACTGTGGCTAGCGCCGAGTTCCACATGCTCACAACTCCCCCTTGTTATTGCCGTCATCCCAACACCTCCCCGAAATCTACCCTGGGAAACACCTCCAGGTGCCCCCCACGCGTGGCATTCCAAATCCGTATCCCGCGTGGCGCACACCAGGCCAGGGCGTGTCTGAACATCTCATTTTGTGTGTCATTATCCATTGCGGCCCGGGCCAATGAGGCGTAGCGATGGTTGTACTTCGGGTCAAAGTGGTCCAAGTCCAGATTATCATTATCCTGACTTGGCCTGCCTTTGAACCCAAGGTCTGCACCAACAAGGTAGATGTCGGTGTAGCCCTCCAATGCCGCCTGCTGCATCATGCAGTTGTACCCACTCCCGTACTTGCACAGTGTTCCCAGCTCGTCTAGGTGCCAACCATCCGGCCGCCTGGGGTCCGGTGTTCCGTCCTCGTTGCGAATGAACCCGGCGTTGTGAGTGATGCAGTATTCCCACGGATGCACCCAGGTTGGCAGAGGCTGTGGAGCGGGTGCCCAGTCTCCGGCCGGCACGTACTTACCGGTGATAATCTCGCACACGTCTCGCCGGATCCAGCAGGGGTACCCCTCTTGTATATGCCAGAGGATGTCTGACATATTCTGCTTATCCTGGGGGTGGTCGGACCACCAGTAGCGAGTGGGTCGGATTTGTATGCGATTGTACAACAAATGTATACGCGCCATCATCCACACTTCCTCTCCCTGCAGATCGTCCAGGGGGGTGTGTGCCAATGACGGGCCGTTGGCGACCAGAAATACCCTACGGCCTGACAAGGCCCGACAGTTCCCACTGCCTCTTCAGGTCTGTCTCTTCGCCTTCGGCCTCATCGTCTTCCCATGTAGCCCGAGTGTTGGCAAATTCTATCTCGGCCAAGTACAGACTAACCTTGCGGTTGTGAAGGTCTGGTCCACCGAACGGGATAAAGCTCTGCTTGCGGATGCCCCCTATGTGCAGCCCCGAGATTGGATGTTTGCGCAAAAACATCAACAGGTCATGGAGAGCTGTCAAAATCTCCTCTGACATTCCCCACTGTGCCCATACCCGGTACTGGTCTGGGTCCGTCTCAGTCCCCCTATTCCACGTCTTTGTACTCACGCAGTATTCCTTTCAGGGTCTTCAAAGCCTCGGCCATGTGCTCGATAGACTCGGCCTGGATGACCACCACATCTTCCCTGACCCCCTCATCCTTCCCGACCTTGGGGACCGGCTTCAACAGCTCCAATTGCTGCATCATTGCCCTTCGGTCGGTAGCCGTCGCCCGGTCCTTAACCGCGGCCAGGACAATCAGTTTCGTGCCCTCGTCTATTGTTTCCCAGTCAAGCCCAGCGCTCTCAACGACCTCCATCGCCTTGTTTCTTGCTTCCGCCACCCTTGTATCCCGGCCCCTCTCTGGGTGATGGAGGGTGGTCTCTAGGTTGCCGGGAATGAAGCGCTTGCAGTTCCAGCACTTCAACTCCCCCCGTACATTCTCGCTCCCGCAGGACTTGCAGATTACGGTCTCGGCGGTACTCCCTGTATCTTCGGTATCAGGATCTGCTTGTTCGGGTCGGGATGCGTCTGGCTCATGTACCACTGCGCCATCCCCGCCATATTCCCCAGGAACTCCAGGTAGGCCGCCGCTTGGATCATCTGCCATGGTGTCACTCCTTCCAGCCTCACTTGATACTTGATACTCTCCGGACTCTCCCACTCAAATACAACCGCACTGATCGGTTTCTCGTCCATCACAACCTCGCAATCCACAACCCGAGCAGCTTAGACAATGTTAGAAGCAGGGTCAGTACCACCAGTCCTATTACTGCCTCCCTCACAGCAACACCTCCACCCCAGCGATCCCGCTCTCTCTAACGTCGTCCTTCCCTACCCACAGCAGAGCCTCGGTGTTCAGGTTGATAAGCCAATATGGGTAGGCGGTGGTTGGGTGCCAGCGCACCGACCTCCCGTCAAATAGCAGATACTGTATCATCACGTGGTCCTTCTGGTACACTGCCCCATCTGATGCCAGCACCTGCACCACGGACCCAGCCTTAATCATACCTCTCATGGCGCTACCTTCGGGATGGTAAAGTCGCCCGTCATCAGTGCCCGCCTTATCTCGTTCGCCAAGACCCAGGCCCCTCGATTGCCGTCCTCCCCTAGTGCCCTAGCCCTCTGACTGACATAGATCAGGTAACTCACTAGATCAGACTCCCTCTTGTCCAGCTCCGCTCTACCCGTTCCCCAATACCCTATGTCACTTTCACCCGCCATCATCGCCCTCCGTCTTTTCCACCACCCACAACTTGCCCGACCCCCTGATTGACACCAGCGGGCTAGCCCTCAGCTCGACCGACACCTTCCCAGTGATAAACGCGTGCGTCGCCGGCAACCCAGCCCCCTTCAATACTGCGGCCGCCTCGGTAATCCCCAACTGGCCTGTGTGCGCCACCTCATTCAACAGCACATTGGCGGCTTGCTTCTCTTTGCTCATCATATTAGAATCCCAAGCCAGCTCTACGCCACCCTCGCCAATGTCCCGAACACGGTAGGTAGAAGACCCCTGGATCTTCCCTAGCCTCGACTTCTGCTGAATAATGGAGTACTCCCCCTCTTTCCCCACCCGGGCCTCAATCACAGACTCCATGTGCCCACCTATCTGAATAGCACCCCCAAATGTCCGGCTCAACCAACCCCCCTGCTTCGCCTTGGTGCCGTGGTGCAGAATCAATGCCGCGCATCCCTGCCGGCGCAATGCCGCCTTGAGTCCTGTCAGCACTGCAGCCATTTCGGAGCCGGAGTTGAAGTCGGTCTTCCCCAGATAGGACAGCAGCATATCGAATATGACCAGCTTGGCGCCGGTATCCGCAATAGTCGTCTCGACAAGAGCCAGTCCCTCGGCCGCGTCAATCTGGAACGAGTAGGTGGATGGGTAGACGTAGAACTGCTCCCCGTTGTGTAGCCCCTTGTTGGCCCGAAGTTGGTGAACCCGGTTGAGTATGACCGACTGGGCGTTGTCCTCGCCAAAGTAGAGCACTGGAACTACCTTCGGCGGCGTTATCCCTCCCCAGCTTGGCTTCTGTGTTACCAGGCTCAGGGCCAGGTCCAGCGCCAGCCAGGTTTTCGCTGCCCCGGGATCCCCTCCCAGAAGCGTCAGGTCTTCGGCGGGGACTAGTCCGGGCAGCAACCACTGCTGTTCTAGTCGCTCGAGCTTCATCAGATCCGCCAGCTTGATAGCAGAAGGCGGCCGGTTGGAGACAACCGGCGATTCTACATTCTCGCTAGCCCACTGCACCAACCGGTCCACCTCAATCTTGGGCAGTGGCTTTTCCAGCATGTCCTCGTTGATGGCATTGGCTATGACAAACAGCTCGGCACCCCGAAACCCCACACGCTTCGCCTTAGCGATGTACTCTTTCATCGCCACATGGCGCCCACCTTCTCTGATGGGCCCTATCTCCTCGGTGATCGGGGTTTTCGGCTGGGTAGCCGGAGCCTGCTCGGCTAGTTCTTCCAGCTCATACCACTCTCGCAGGGGGGCGTCAATCTCTTCCAGCGATACCAGGAATGGAGGGCTGATCTTGTGGTTTAGGCTTCCAGGCACCCTCCCAAGGTGTCCCAGGTCCCGCGACGACTCGTCTCCCCCCAACACCCTCGAGACCCCGGCCCACACCTTCTGGGCGTGGAGCATATCGGCTTCGTTCTGGATGGGGAATGGGTCCCGAATCAGGTAGAGCAGGTGCCCGCGGTCTTGCGAGGTGTGGATGATGTAATTGGGCCGTAGAGCCAAGTTCTCTACATCGAACTCGTGGTCCATATCCACAAACAGCATCGCCACGCGAATGTAGTCGGTCTTCTGGGCTCGCTGCGGGATGGGCTTGGGTACTGCCGTCGGGAGTGGGGAGTAGAATGCGGCACTCCCCTCTGGCTGAAACAGGTCATCCGTGATGGACGTGCCCCGATACCACTGGGTGGTGGGTCGGTCCCCTGTGACGAAGAAGTGCCCGAAGGCACCTCCCCATGCGTGTTCTAGTATCTTTCTGAATGTTGGGTCGATCTTGAAGAGCACTGAGTCTCCTGTGCTAGATATGGGCGGGCCGAGCGCTACTTCGGCTTCTGGCCATATTCAGGCATTTGCTGCCCATAGTTATTACGGTCCAGCCTGCTTTCCAGGTGCGTGTCCGGCTAACCACGCCGCCGCCCATCTGATTGTCAGTCTTGGTATACGGCTGAGCAACCTCCGCCATCACATCGAATGAGGGTTACGTTGGATTTTCCGTTGCAATCCACTGTGATCTCGATGCCCCCGTTGGCGTTGACTGCTACCCAACCAAGGCACATCTGTTGTGACTGTGCGTTGGGCAGGTAGTAGCCGCCCTCCGGCCTGGGGCTGAACGACGCGAAGTCAGCGACCTCGCCGCTAGGGCCGGTCAGATGGAAGAGATACCCGACGACTCGCTCCCGACACTCGCCGGCCGTGGTGTGGATTGGCGCGGGAGTCGGAGTCGGCGCGGGGGTTTCACAGTTTTCCTCTTCTTCACAGTCACTGTGAATATCCGTGGGCTCAGCCGTCGGTTCTGTCGTGGGTTCTTCCAATGGCGTTGGAGTAACCTCGACAGTCGGCGGTATGTCCGTCGGAGTCGGCTCAGGGATTGCAGTGGCCGTGGGTGTCGGTACTGGTGTCACATTCAGGCTTGAGCACCCGGCCGCCGGCACTGGGTACACATCAGGGCCCCACGGGTGGGCGAGGTGAGCGAGCAGTGCACTCGCGGATATTTCAATTTCCACGTAGTGGCTACTCCCATTCGTCCTGTGGCAAATGTCAACCGTGTGGCTGGCATCAGCCGGCTGTGCTAATATGGCCCCGCCGACAATGGCCAGGGATACTGCGAGGATAGCCACAATTCGTTTGTTCATCTGTTAGGGGCCTCCTAAGCCCTCCGGATCCACAATCCAACCCACACGATCACCACGTACACCAACATTGTGACCCCCGCCAACAGCTGAAGATGATAGAGTACGTTCCCCATTGTCTAGGCGCTGGTTTCCGGCCCTTTTATCCAGCGCTCCGATTTGCCTGTTTCCTGTCTCGGAATATCGCAAGGGCCCAGGCTTTCCCGTAGCTCAGGACGCCCACCTAGCCCCCAGTATAGCATGTCGCCCCCCGCTGACGCACCACCTATCTTGGTCAGAACGGCACCTCAATGTCCGGCTTTCCCTTGTTTGACAGCCGACGCCACAACCTCTCATTCTCTTCCTGTAGTTCACGAACCCACTCCGCATATTTGACCACTTGCTCGGCCACCTGCCGCAGCATCTTGTGGTCCACTGGCCGCAACCGAGGATCTGCTGCTAGGCGCCAAAGGAACTCGCTAGCCGTTTCAGTCACTCAGGCTCCTGTTGGGCGGCTAGGGCATCCATTGCGTTCTCATAGTAACGCACGTGATTTGGAACTCTAATACTGGCATCATTCTGAAGTGCTTCAATCACATAAGCAGCGTTTTCTACCACCCGCTCCATCATCTCCAGCCTGGCTTCGAGGGCATCAATCTGAACTGACCTATCGCACCATGCTTGGATCGCATCCTCAGTCGCCTTCTCCAGCCCGTACCGGGAAACATAATGCCCGCCATCATGGTGAACGATGGCTAGTAGGTTGCGCAGATGGTGTTCGGCTTTGGACTCAGTCATCTTCCTGCTTCTTCCTGTTGGGCGGCAGCGAGGGCCTCAAGTATTGCAGGCGCATCTAGTGAGACATACTGCCAAACCTCGTCTTTGGTGGTCAGTCGCATAACTATATCTAGGTGCATCTTCACCCGATCCATCGCCTCCAGCTTGGCTTCGAGGGCGGCATAGTGTTCCCACAACTTTAGAGCTTGCGTGCCCAACCACGTTGGGTTGTTCATGTATCGCCACCGATACCATTCGATCCCGAACTGTTCTGGATCACTCATCTTCCTTCTCCTTGGTCCTCAAATCCTTCCGATAACACTGCCTACACATCCCCTTAGCGTACCGCGGCCTCTCTGGGTGCCCACACTCATTCGGCTTCATCTTGGCTTGACGAACCTCCAGGCCCAATTTCCGCCCCTCAATCCTCCCGGCCTCCCCCAGTGCCCGCACGGCCGGATCCCAAACTCCGAGGCCCTTCTCCTTCTGAGTCTTCCGAGCCCGCTTCCTACCTTCCTCATCCGGCACCCGCGCGTCGGTCGTGTCATTGTAGCACTCCGGCTTGCCCACAAATGTGTCCAGGTAGGCCTGCTCCAATGCTTCCATCTCTTCAATGGACGCATCCTCTGCAGTCATCAGGACTTCGAACTCAAATGCGTCCTCGCCCCACTGGTCCCATGCTGCCTGGAGCCTGCGGCAGGAGTTGGTCCCATTCCGGCTATCTCGCCAGTGCTTGTTTTCCCTGGCCCGAAGGTCAACCGTGCGGCCTATGTAGAAGTCGCCGGTCTCGAGGTTGACAATCCGGTAGATGCCTTCTGTCATCCCTACTCCCTAAACTGGGTCCACAAATCTTCCTGCTCGGGGGCTAGATCTCCCGCCGCTCGAGCCAGCGCCTCTTCATCCACCGGCTCGTCTGCGTTGTCAACGTACACCCATAGCGCCGTTATGGCCATCCCCACAACCACCCCAACGACAAACCAAATCAGCGCCATGTCAACCCCACCCACAGAGACACGTACTCCCCCAACACCCCGCCAGCTACTATGGCCGCCATCCACACTACCCATCCCATTGCCGGCCCGGCCCCGCTAAGAATCATGTCTTCCCCAACGCGGCTGGTTACCCTAACCCATAGCCCTACCATGGCCAGGATACTTAGCATGGCCACGCTATCACTCATCCGGCCACCTCTCGTCCCCAGGCACGTCCACATTCTCGTACCGGTGTGGATCCCCAAACTCCTCAGGCCCCATCATCTCGTCTGCCCCCACGTCCCCGGCCGAGGCGCAATCCACCTCAAGCCCTGAGTAGCAGCCCCCGCCTCCCCCGCTACAAGCTGCCAGTGTCAGTGTGACAAATGTGATTGCTAGTGATAGTTTCATCGACAGCTCCTAGCTGCAGGTTCTTCGTCTGCTCCGCCGCGCCTGGCTCACCTGGTCCAGCACCTCCCCCAGGCGATACAGCGTCCTGTGCTGGTACATCCCAAATGCCGCTTGGCACTTGCGGTCATGGGTCCACTGCCGTCCTGGTGCCTGTGGAGTGCTGCAGTGGGGACAGCTGGTGGTTGGTCGTCTGAGCATTATTGTTGGTCTCCTGACGTCATTGTAGCATGTCGCCCATGGTCTGGGCATTGGGGATCCACACACAGTCCCGTCTTTGGGTCCCATAGGTGCTCGTGGTCCGAGTCAACCAGCGCCCTCCATTCCAGCTCGTGAGGCCCGGGCTTCAAGGTAGTCACTCCGGTGGCTCCACAAACTCGCTCATGGAACGGCCTGTCAGGAACCCAAACACCGAGTCATTCAAGTCATATCCCGCCTGCGCCAACTCCCGCAGGATGGTTGCCGCCTGAGCCGTCGTCGGGATGTTCCGGGTCAGAATCAACTGCATCCGCTTCTGGTGCGTCTCCAACGGTCCCGCAATGAAGTTGATGAGGTCCTGGGATGCACGCGGCGCTTCAGCGGCCAGTCTCTGGCTCAAGGCCTCTAGTTCTTTAGGTGTGAGTGGTTGGGTCATTGTGTCTCCTGCCCCATTGTACCATGTCGCCTCTCTTGTCGCTCCCACCCCCGCGTCGTCTTCACCCACTCCTTGCCGTCAACCAGCAATGGCCGCCTGCCGACCACCTGCCACCGGCCGGTCTTGTCGTCCACTGCTATCACGTTGGGGCCAACATGGATCAGCCTTTGGGTCATGGGGTCTCCTCAGTCCTCGAAGCCACCAACCGGCCCGATAACCCTAGGCTGGGGCTGGGCTGTCGTTGGTACCCTCATTGGGCGATCATCCGTCAACTGGCCAGCCCCCTGTTCCTCCATGGCGTGGTCAAGCATCTCCTGCCACAGCATCAGCTCTTGATAGGCCCGGTTCGTCGCTTCAACTGCCCTGTTGTACACCACCTGGGCCATGTCGTAGCTCCTCTTGGTCAGCCACAGCCTCCGCTCAACTGGATCATCGGGAGGCCGCGACTTCTCAATGACTGCCCGCCACATCTTGGAGATACCTGATTCTGTCATCCTGCCTCCTGGGACCACAAGGACGCAGCACAATGGGGCCTGCGTTACCTGTCTCCGGTGGTATTGTATCGCGCGGTGGGAGTTGTAGTCAGGCGTCGGGGGTGGAGCCCATCCCATGTGGCTCCAACTCGCCAACTCGGCGAATGCGCTCTTCCCGCTCCGCTTGGGTTTCTGGCTGCGGTGGAGATGCAGCGTTCCCAATTGCATTCAACACCCACCCGATTCCGTACACCAGCACCATTGCCGTTATGAACTCGACCATGATCTTTTCTCCAGTCTCATTCTACCATGTCGCCTGCATTGTTGCCCGCCGCCTCGTTTGGCGCTGGGAGCGGGTGCAGCAACCCGCATCTGTCCCGTGCTTTGGCCCCAGGCGGCCAACCCCCCTGCCGCAACTGCCTCAGCCGTCGGCAGGCTGCCGCAAGCCTCACTGCGCTCATTGCTCCCTGCCGCCTGTTGCTTGCTGCAGTCTCTCGCTCATCGCGCCCGCCCCACTGCCTCAGGCGCCAACCCCCGCTGTCGCAATGCACGCAGCTCCCTGCGCCTGGCATTGTTCGCAGGCGCATTGGCACGCCAGCGTTCTCTCGAAATCCGCTGATTTTGCGGCCAATGGGGTCCGTAGTACCAAGTCTGGTGGATCAGTGCGGCCTGGTACCTGTTAGCCTGCCGCCAGAGGCGGGCGTAACAGGAGTGGCAGAGTCCCTTGGCGTGGTGGGGCTTGTCGGGGTGGCAGTCAGGGGTTTTCATGGTCGCCTGGATTATACCATTCGCCCCTTAGTGGCGCTAAGGCACATCGGGCAAATTTTCCGTCTCGCCCCAAAATTTTTTCTTGGCAAATCAAAGGGGAGCTGCGCTTTGTTGGTGACCGGTGGGCGGACGATAAGAGCGCCCCCATCCCTATATAATAGGATGGGGCGTCTCGCCATCGGACGAGCCCCAGTACAGTCGAAATGCAGATGGGGTCATTTCGTGGCACTTTGTGCATACCAACTACAACTATTTACCCCACCAAACGCCTGCGCAAGGAACCCCCCACCAACCACAGACCAACAACAACCAACGTCCCACCACCACCGGTTGCCTCGTTCTTTCGCCTTCCGCTCGGAGAACTGCCTCGGCTGGTGCCGGCGGCAGGGTTGCAGGGGTGCAGGGGTGCAACTGTTGCAGGTGCGGCGGGTGGTGGTTCGTGTGAGTGCGGGAGGGGATGCTGGCCCCAGGAAATCAGGTGTCAGGCAGCAAGCGGGCAGCGGCTAGAGCGCGCCTCAGCCCCCCGGTGTGTGCGTTGCCGGTGACCTCCATATTTTCAATTAGCCGCTCTGCTGCATCTCTTATTAGCTCCATCGCCTCCAGCTTGGCTTCGAGGGCGGCCCTACTATTGAGTATCTCCAGGACTTCCTCCCGTGGCAACTGCTTTTCACGCCCTTCCTTGTCCGTCAGCAGTGTGTCCACAAAGAAGCCTTCTTCTTCTGCCCAGCCGTATCGTTGCTCACTCATCTTCCTGCTCCTGTTGGGCGGTGGCGAGGGCAACATCCAGTTCCCGTAGCGATTTGTAGCCTTGAGATTCCCAGTCATACAATTCCTCGTTCACCACAACCTGCGCCGCCTGCCGAATTCGTTCCATCGCCTCCAGCTTAGCCCCGTGTTCTATGATGATCTCTGCATCTAGGGCTCGCTCGGCTTCGAGGGCGGCTCGTTCTGTTTCAAGAAGATCGCATAGCTCGCAATTACCGTGATCGTGGGTGCTCAGTAACTCACTCATCTTCCCTCCTGTTTGGTGGCTATTGGCCGAGTCGATACGCCAAGTCCGTGATAAGATTTGTTCATGGGACTAACACGATGCTGTCTACCAAGCGCAAGAATCTCTGCTCAGTGGTGCCGGCAATCTGGGCTAGCGGATGGTCAATTTCTACTAGCCACTGATCGAACAATTCCATTTCAATTGCTGTCATATTATGGAAAGTCCAGGAAGCTCCTCGTCTACCGTCCCGTTGGTGTCGCCGGCGGGCATTCTCAATAAATGGGGTAACGATGGTGGCCAAAGTGCTCATTGTCTATTCTCCTTTACCTTGCCTAGATTGTAGCACGGATCCTGGCCTTGTCAAGTGCCAATTCCTAGCTGCAGCAACCTTCAGGCAGCAAGCCGGCAGGTACCAGGCCAGCAGGCCTCAGGCATACAGCTGCCACAAGCCCCCAGGCAGCAGGGCTGGAGGCATTGCAGTCAGGATCCAGGCTACAATCAGTAGGGCCAATCCCACGCCCATCAGTACCCCAAACCCGAGCCAGAGCAGGCGGAGCTTCATTGGGGGCGGATAGTCAAACGACCGTCAACTATGACTAAGGCCACCCCCAGTTCATAGCCCCACCGAGTATGGTCAGGCGGCTTACGCAGTGCGGCACCAATGCTGGACACAGGTACCAGAAGGCCGCCGACCGGATTGCGGCGAGTAAGACGGATGGGTTGAATCATTCCTTGGGGTTTGTAGGGTCGTATTGTCTATCTCCTATTGGCCCCTATTATAGCACCTCTGCGCCAGGTGTCAATAGGCAGTTTCCTAATTGGCAGTTGAAGGGGGCGCTTTGATCTTCACAGAAAGGGGCATGTTCACAGATTCTGTGAAGATCGGCCGGTGCCGGCCGAGCCTGTTAGGAGTTGGGGCTTGACAAGCCCGGGAGGTATGCTATAATGAGGACAAGTTAGGGATTGGACGGGCAAGAGAGCCGTACTCCATCATCCCGCAAGCCCGGTAACGGCTGAAAGTGATCGGGGCGCCCTAACCAGCAAACAAGCCCAATTCGGGGCAAGCAAGGGAGCAGACAATGACACATACACCAGGACCGTGGCAAAGTGGAGGCGAGCTTATCTCACAAGAAGGCTCAAATCTTGAGATAGCCAGCGTATGGAGCAAACAGGCCAAGCGACCACGCTCGCCCGGCCTAGTAGAAGCCGGCGCGAACGCCCGCCTCATAGCCGCCGCGCCGGAGTTGCTAGCATCACTAGAATTGGCGGTACACTATTTAGAACACCCCGACGTTCTGGCCATCACACAAACTATGGCCCTATCAGGATTAGCAGTAGTAGATCGTGTCAATGCCACCATCGCCAAGGCCACAGGCGACAACTGACAGACTTGACTGTTGTCAATCTGTCCAGGTAACAGGCAGCAGGTAACAGGACGCAGGCAGGCAGGGTATCACTGAGGCCGCAGGCACCCAGCTTGCGGCGACAAGTCAGCAACGACTGAGCCTGTCAGCAGGGCATACCTGCGAGGACTTGGTCCCTGCCTTGGCGCCAGCACCAACAAAGGAGATAACCATGCCATATAGAGTACTAGACGACTTCGACCACGGGATCCTGTCCCCATCGGGCAGGGAGTCAAAGCGCTCACGGAAGGCAGTACTAGATAAGCTAGGGAAGACGGTAAACGAGGCCATGGCAGCGGCCGAAGCCCAGAACCGAGCCGACCTAGAAGCTAAGCACCCTCAATACCTACGCCAATACGAAGCCGAGCTTCGGGCATTGGCAGATAGAGGCATGCGCCCCAAGGCACATCGGACCAAAGCCGCCGAACTGGAAGCAGAAGCCGACCAGATAGACCTCCAGCGCCACAAAGGGGCGAATGATACAATAGCAGCTGGACCGGGCCGCTAGCAGACCCGGACCTCCTGGGCTGCGGGCCGGAGGCAGGTGAAGTACGGACTTCCACCGGTGAGGGGTTAGATGTATCCGTACACTCACCCCTCCCCAGGACCTACGTGGACCAGACCGGTGCAAAGGGGATAATCGAGGGCAGTTCTCGACTGGTCGCCTGAGAGAACACACACACTATGCGCAAACCCGATACGTGCTTTGTATGCGGCAAGGCCATCGAGCCTGGCCAGGACTACCAATACGTCTATCCGAGCCCGGATCCGGATGCAGTTGCCTGGGATGGGGCGAGGCGGCACCGGGGCTGCAAGACAAAGAAAATCACAGCCAAAGGATAGGACTGTAATGCCAATCGCCCTAACTTTCATTTTTACGTCCCCTACGCGCCCACATTTGGGCAACCAAATCCGGTTTCGGGAGGAGAGGGAATGAGCGCATTGGACTTGGCTGCTGCAAGAACCGAGATTAGGATACAGGGTGAGCACATCGCCGCCCTAGAAGCCAAACTAGAGGCGATGGAGCGCCCGACTGTGGAAACGATGCTGCGAGTGTTGGCCGAAATCGGCATCTATCCGAGGGCCATAATTGGTGAATATGAACAACGGACAGATTTCATGGACGGGTGGAATGCTGCTCTTATTGAAATTGGAAAGCAGCTAGCCGTGCTACCCGCCGCCCAACAGGAGAAGGAAGATGAGTGAGCAGAGACGTACCGCGATATTACGCAATCTAGAAAGGCATGGCTTAGGTGGGATAACGGTGAACGATGTGAAGTGGCTAATTGATGAACACGTTGACTTTGAAGCCAAGTTGGAGGTGATGACTCGGGAAGCTATGGGCCACTACGGGGGGTTGGGATATTCGGAAGAGGAGTCCCTAGCCATTGTAGAGGCACGGGTCGCCGCCCAACAGGAGAAGGAAGAATGAGTGAACAGAGATGGGGCCCACTGTTACAAGATGCCATTGACCATTCAGAGGCCAAGACAGGGCAAGAACTGAGGTGGCTTCACCCTTTTCCTAAGGCCGTAGCTATGCTCGAAGCCAAACTGGAGGCGATGGAGCGGGCGCTTGCCAGTAACATTCGCTCGCGGTGCATCGCTATGATTGGCCAGGGCTACTGCACTCCCGAGGAACAGGCACCATTCTTCCCCCACGTGCCAGCTCCCGTCCTTGCGTCAGTGTTTGCGGAGCCGTTTGTGGCCGCCCTAGCCGCCGCCCAGGAGGAGAAGGAATGAGCGAGAAACTACTTAGCGACGAGATGCGCTTGCCAATTGACGGACCGTTGCTGCTTCCCTTGATGACTATCGGCGAGCCAACTGTGAATCGCTGGCGGAGCAAGATCATGGCTCTTGAAGCCGAGCGGGACGAACTCAAGGTCAAGCTGAAGACGATAGAGCGCATTGGCGATGCTGGACGAGAAATCTACAATGATTGGATGGGCGGTAAAGACGCCGATGAATTGACCGCGTCCTGGCCTGCGATGGATGAACTACATGACGCCCTAGCCGCCGCCCAGGAGGAGAAGGAATGAGCATGAAAGGAACGCCCTGGTACGACATGGCCTTAGACGCAGGGATGCGCGGAGAAGAGGCGGAGCAGATGGCCCAGATGATCGCCGCCGAGGCCGAATACGAAGCGGCCCGTCAAGCCGAACATGAACAACAGATGGCCGAAGAAGAAGCCGCCGCCCAGGAAGATGCCTAATGCAGATCACCAATAAACTCAACCTCCCTGATGCAGTGGTCAAGGCAGTCACCAATCGGCCCTATAGCAAAGGGGCAGCCGACTTCTCGGCAACACAACTGCTAGGCCCCCCTCAAATTGGCCGACTGATGGCCGAGCACGGCGACAACCTAACCGAGGACGCAAGCGACCGCTTCTGGGCCCTGCTGGGGTCGGCTATGCACGTAGTTCTTGGGTGGGCCGCGGGCACAGCCAATCCAAAAGTGGCTAGTGAGGTGAGGCTATTCGGATCCATCAACGTGGACGGCACCACAGTTACCATATCCGGATCCCCGGACAACGTAGAGATTGACCGTGGCTTGCTCAGTGACTACAAGATCACCTCCGTCTGGACAGCTATCAGTGGTGCTAGGCCAGAATGGGAGCAGCAGGCCAATATCTACAAATGGCTGCTAGCCAAGAATGGTACCAATGTAGATCGACTGCAGATCATCATGCTGTTCCGAGACTGGAGCAAGACCAAAGCAGCTCGAGAGCCCGGATACCCCCAAGCCATGATTATGCCCCACCAGGTAATGACCTGGCCGCTAGAGGTCACCGAGGAGTTCATTCGCGAGCGGATAAGGCTTCACCGCCAATCCCCAACCCCAGAATGCACAGAAGAGGACCGATGGTTTCGGGGCGGACAAATAGCCGTGATGAAGAAGGGCAACAAGCGGGCGGTAAGGCTATTGGACACCATTGATGAGGCCGAGCAATACATGGACAGCAAGCACCTCAAGCGCCCAGAGCACTACATTGACGAGCGCCCGGGGGAGAACGTCAGGTGTGAGTCCTATTGCCCAGTGGCGTCGGTGTGCCAGCAATGGGCCGGGCTGCGGGGATCAGATGGCAATCCCCTCTGATGAACTGGCCGACCCCAGTGGGCCGATCCTGAACGAGCTGGAAGAGGCCATCAATCGTGTGTCCGTGGCAGACATCCGGACAGTCACCTATCGAGGTCACAACTTCCTGAAGTTGACGGCCGCCAATGGACTGAAGGGGTACGCGTTCGAACTGGGCAAGGGGCTGTACAGAACTCTGAGTGAGGCGCTGGATGCATGGGAGAAGGAACCCAGAGATGCCCATTAAGGCCATGGAAGACAGCGCTAGGCGAGGACCGTATGACGATCTTTACACCCCAACAGAAGCACTTAGACCACTACTACATTGGCTCCCCCCGGGTATTGTGTGGGAACCGGCCCCAGGGACACTGCGGCTGGTAAGCCTACTGCGGGAGGCGGGGCGAGATGTGGTATGGGAGGAGAGGGACTATTTTACGTGGTCTCCGGACACATGGGACTTGATGGTTACTAACCCACCGTTCTCCATCAAAGCCAAATGGCTGCATAGGGCAAACCAACTGGGCAAGCCATTTGCCATTTTGCTTCCTGTTACTGCGCTGGGAGCTAGAAATTGTCAGACCGAGTTACAAGGTGCCCAAGTGCTGTTTCTCCCACGGCGCATCGACTTTACTGGCAAAAAGGCTCCGTGGTTTAGTGTGGCGTGGTACACTAGGGGCCTAAACCTGCCGACCGATCTACTGTTTGTGCCGAGAACTGGGGCTTGACAACTCCCAAATCTGTGCTAGAATTGCAGGACAAGGGAGACGACAATGCCTAAGAGCAATAGTAGGATAGACCCCGACGGCCGACAGTGCGCCAAGTGTGGCGAGTACAAGTTCTGGGCCATGTACCGCAAAAACCGCAAGGGCACCAAGGGGCGGGCCTCAAGATGCTCAAGCTGTGTGCGCAAGGACCGGGACGCCGGAGTGTACAGCGCCAGCGAACAGGCCTGTGCTCTGTGTCTGCGAGTTATTGACGAACACCGGGCCCGCAATGTGCAGTCCAGAATGTGCCGTGAGTGCTCCAGAAAAGAGCGGGCCTGGGGGCACGGGGCGAAGGTACACCTAGTGATTGACTCAACGGAGCGGGAATGGATAGGGGGACACTTCCTGAAGGCAGACTTCGAGTCCTCGTTGCAGCCCGAGGAGACGAGGGTACTATACGATAGTGGCGGTCGGAGGGTGGGGATCTTCGACTCCGACCAAGATGATGAGCTGGAGTTGGCGATTCTGGATAGTGGGGCCAGCGTAGTTGAGCTAGAGTATGCTCATCTATGGCCAGAGGGAACGGTCGTAGAGATATGGGGCAACTTCAAGTACGCCGGAACGTACGAAGTTCAGTACATAGATGGATCCGGAAGGCTCGTGCAAGTGTATGGTCGCCTCCCAAAGGGGGATGGGGTGTTCTTCAGGCCGGACGATCAGCGTACCCCGTCGCAGCGAGCTAGAGAGGACGCCCATGAGCAGAGAGCTTCCGGCTGACTTTTGGACTATGGCCCAGGTGGTGGCCCCATCACTGCCAGTCCACCTATTTGAGCACCGTTTTCACCCCACGCGCAAATGGCGCCTGGATTTGGCATGGCCCCACAAATTGGGAGGCGGAGTGGCTGTAGAGTGTCACGGCGGGACCTGGGCGGGCGGCAGGCATGTAACGGGTGCGGGGTTTGAGAAGGACCGCGAAAAGATGAACTGGGCCCAGCTGTTTGGGTGGACCGTGCTGGAGTTTACCGCCAGCCAGATCGACAAGAACACCGAGGAGTGCGTACAGATGCTAGAAAACGCCATGAGAAGGAAGGGGATGTAAATGCCACCCAGTCAATTCGACCTGACCGCAGGAGAGCGGGAACTAATCATTGGGCCGGCCAAGTACCGGGTTAGCTATGAGAGGGGGGTCCGGAACGGTTCGGAAGCGCTGTACGCAGACCACGATAGCGAGGCACTGGTCATCCGGGTGAGTACCGACGCCCCACCCCAGCGCAGACCAATTGCCCTATTGCACGAGATCTTTCACGCTCTTGAAGACCAGGCGGGGCTCGAGTTTACCGAGCCCCAGCTAGAAACAATCTCCTTTCAGCTGGCGGGGATATTGCGGCATAATCCGGAAATGGTGCTGGACATGCTGCGGGTATGGGGGCACAATGTCTGAGGTGAAACTGATGGGGGAGGGTGATATGCTTACCCAACAAGAAGCGATAGCAGTGCAGAAGTTCGTGATTGACATGGCCAATTCTATTGTGCTGGCCAAGCGGCATGATTACAGCGGTGCCAACGATCCGTTTGGCAACTTCCGCAAATCATCCCTATTTGGAGTAGCCCCGTGGCGAGGGGTATTGGTGCGCCTGACAGATAAGCTGTCCCGGATTGAGGTGGTTACAAATGCCGGGGGCGGTGCGCTAGTCAACGAGAGCCTATGGGATACATTCGCGGACGTGGTGAATTACACCTGTATCCTGGCCGGATTGGTAGCCGAGATTGTAGGACTGCCAGAAGGGATAGAAACGTGACACACCGGCAGGAGGGCGAAACTGCATGGGCGCTAGTGCTGATGGCGATAGCAATGTTTGCTGGAGCGATCATTGCGCTAGCACTTGACAAAGCCACCACCCCCACATCTGGTGGTGAGCAATCTACGCAAGCAACCCCCACATCTGGGGGGTGTGCTACGTCCTACTATGTACCGGACCCGGATCCACTGGCCGAGGCAATGCTGGCCCGGGACGGCGGCCAGGTCGTGGCGACAATGCGGGCGGTATGGTACAATAAGGACGGCGAGCTGTTCCTGTTGGCCATGAATGGGGAGGCCGCAGCCGAGAATCTATGGACGTGGTCAGTCTGTTACACGACAGAGAACGATGCCGAGTTCAATCTGATAGTAAGGGAAGGGGAGGAAGTATAGTGAATAAGAGACTGCTATTCATATCGTTGTGGGCGCTGATAGGCTCATTAGCCATTGCCTACGCTACCACCCAAGTTCCGGAGGTAGTCAAAGGTATGTACCAACTCAGGGCCCAGGGCGTTGGGTGGGTGTTGTGGGGGTTGACCCAGGTAATTGTTGGGGCCGCCCACCTGTTCCTGGTAATGGTAGTTGCCGCAATCGGCGGCGTAGGGAGGAAGTAAAGCATGAGCGACACAAGCGCAGCAGCCGAGTTTGCCAAGGAAGCGGGCGGGACCTACACCGTGGCGCAGTTGCCGGAGGCGCCTGCCTCTGCTACGTTGCGGGTTCAGTACAAGGGCTTCGAGGTCAGCTTCACATTACGGGGATGGGACCAGGGCGACGTGTTGGCGCAGCTGGATACCCTAGTAGCGCAGTTCTCCAGCGACATAGCCAAGCCAATACGTTCGGGCGGGGCGGTGGTGGAAGACCCAGCGAGCGGGGAAATGAGCTTCGACTGCCCGCAAATGCGGGTTGAGAGGTTGGACACCGGGAAGTTGCGGCTCGAGCTGTTCAAGGTACTGGGGGATGGCAGCACATCCAGGTTTGGCGAGGTCAAGCACGTGGCCGCCCGGGACGACATGTGGGCGATCCTAGAACCACTCATGGACAGCAAGGACCTTGAGGAGCTGCCAGTCAAGTTGCCGGTGGAGTGGGTGGTGACATATAAGCTCGGTCGAGAGACCGGGCGCGTGAACGAGGAGACGGGCCTTCCGAACCGTTATCGGGACTTAGTCTCGATCCAGAAAAGAGGAGAGTAGCGAGTGGACATTGTCGTAGATGGTGGGCTGGTAGTTGCGGCAACGGTGATCCTGAGCTTCGTTCTGAATCAGGCCGCCGCCTGGGCAGGGCTCGAGTTGTCTGAGCTGGCCCGAAAGCTGGTCGTGTTCGTGGTGGCCGTGGGGTTGACCGGGTACTCCGCCTACCAGGGCGGGCTGCCGGTGCCACCTAGCGGTGATCCGATGGAGTTGGCCGCCTTCTTGTTGGCAGGGGCTGCGGCAGTATTCAAGGTCGCCCAACCCGCGTATGACAAGATTTGGCAAGGCCTGCTTCGAGCGTAGTGATCTGGTCGAAGGAAGAAGACAAGCGATTAATCCAGCTGTACCAGCGAGGGCTGCCGTATGGGGCCCTCGCTGCGCAGCTGGGAGCTAGCGTCAAGTCCGTAGATTCCCGTTTGTTCGTCCTGAAGCAGGAAGGGAAGCTCGGATCCTGGCTGGATAGTGCGGCTATCGGGTTTCTGGACATCGAGACATCCAATTTTGACGCCAACGCGGGATTCATGATTTCCTGGGCAATGGCCGTAGGAAATGAGGTGTTCTATGATGTCATCGAGCCGGCCGAGATTACCAAGAAGTTCGGGGACGACTCTCGGATAGTGGGGTCGCTGATACACCAACTGCGAGAGGTGGACGTAGTAGCTACGTTTTGGGGGACGGGCTTTGACGTGCCATACATGCGGGCCAGGGCTATGGAGCATGACCTGCCCTTCCCGGGCTACGGATCAATTGCCCACCTGGACCTGTTCTATGCGGCCCGCCGGCTGATGAAGCTGCATCGGCGCTCACTGCAGGCAGCCACAGAGTTCTTGGGGATTGCCGGCAAGACCCACCTGGACTTGAAGGTGTGGAACAAGGCCAGGGTAGGGCACAAGGAGTCACTGAACTACATCCTGGACCACAACGTGGCGGACGTGGAGATATTGTCGGAGCTGTTCGACCGACTCAAGCCCTACGCCAAATGGATCCGCAAAAGCCTGTAGAAACAAAACGGGGCCCGAAAGGGCCCCTTCTCTTTACCCGTACGGGTAAACTTGGGTCAGGCGTAAATCACCCTAGCCCGACAACCCGCATCAACAGGTTTACAACGGCCGCCAACGCCCCAGCCCCCATGAAATACTTGAGCCAACGAACGTCGGCCGAGATGTCGGCCTTCCAAGCCACTAGGTCTAGCTTCTCAAGAGCTTCTGTGAGGTGGTTGATCTGAATGATTGCACGCTCTACCTGCTCAAGCCGTGCCGCATTCTGTTCTGGGAGAGTCATTGCAAGGCCAACCTCAAGTCGGCCGCTGTAGCGGCCTTGATCGAGAGGGTCACTTCATCAGAGCCACTCTCGTATTGTGCAAACCACTCATCGCTGCACCGGTTCCAGTCAACCATTGCATTCATCCCAGGCTCCGCTACATCGCCCTTGTACTGCCACACGTCCCACCTGCCCCAACCAACAGGCAGCAGGGGCACACTGCCGGCAGTGTAGTTGGCGACCCAGTGCTCATACGCCGTTGCCCAGGCTTGTGTGCCCATCCACGGGTTCCACCACCAGGCAGCCGAGTAGATCATAGGCTTGCGCTCAAACAAGCGCTCAATCTCCGCCAGGCACCTCTTTACCCGGGCAGGCAGCTCCCCACCCTTGATTGATGCCGTGTCCTCAAGATCCAGCACTGGCGGCAACTCTCCGATGTCTGATCCCACTGTCGCCCTGAAGAATGCAGCCTGGTCCTCCGGATTGGCCGCATTGCGGTAGAAGTGATATGGTCCCCGCAGCAGGTTGCGGGCTTTCAGGCCGTCCCACTGCTGCCGCGCAGTGGACGCAGTGAAGCCTGTGGCCTCGGTGAACTTCACGAAGGCGTAGCGGAAAGGCGTAGGGGAGGGCAGGTTGCCGTCCCAGTGGCGGGAATCGAAGCCGAGGACAGTCATCGAACCCTAAAGGCGTCGAGGCGCCAAACAGTGACATCTAGATCCCCCCCACTAGTTTGGAGAACATTCAGCTGAGCCCTTATCGGGGACGAGTAGATAGTGGTAAGGGAATAAAACCCAGTTTGGACGCCCTCTGGAGTGGTTGTATAGTCTATATCTGAAAGCGTCACTAAAAAACCATTAGTAACAGCATTGCGCAATTCAACCCGCCGACGACCGGCGGGACCCGGATCCCAGATGACCCTAGAAAAAAAGTAAACAACCTGATCGGGACCAAATAAGGAGACATCAATAGACCCCTCCGCTACATTAACCCCAATACCCTCCGAACGACTAATGCTGGTAGGGGTAACGGCGTCGGCTGAAGTAAGAGCGGTCAGGGTGTTATTGGAAATGGTCTGGTTGGCATTTGTCCCAACCCGGGCCAGATCAATGGGCATAGCACTAAAGTGCCCTTGGTCAGCCGACATATAGGAGAAATGGGGATCTTGTCCGCCCCCCCTGAACCAGCTCCCAGCAACAGAGCCAACTGCATCCAGGTCGCGGCCCTTCTGCCGCAATTGCATGATCTCACTGGGAGCCATGCCGGCATTGCGACCGAGTTTTTCGAGTAGCGCGCCGAGGTCAGCCATTAGTAGGACACCCCATACTCGCCACAAATGACCCGCAGGGCCTTGATGACGGTCTCACTGCCTTTGGTCACGCCGAAATACATGATGTACGACTCCCCAGCCGTCCAACCGGACGCGGTCTTACCTGTCTGAGTGCGGCCAGACAGGGTGGTTGATCCGGTGAGGATTGTAGCACTCACGTCATCCCCGGCCTGGTACACAATGTGGGTGGGAGCAGACAGCGCATCACTACCGCCCCAGACAACGCCGAAGATCCGGACTTCCCCGGGCCAGACGTATTTTGTGTTCGGAACCAGATAGGCGTCCTGAACTGCGTCGCTGCTCATCCCTTGTGCTTCCTCGACCTCTCCGGAGCCGACAGGACATCATCCTGATCGTGCCCCTTGAACAAACTCCTCACCGTAGCAAAGAACAGAACAATCTGCCCCAAGACCCCAGTGCCAACCCCAACAAACGTCAACGCCCCGGCCAGCACCTTGTTAGCCCGCCCAACGAGAGTGCCAACCCACGACAATGCCCCTGCCACAGGCTTCTGCGCCTGCTTCACTGTACTCCCGACAAAGCTCAATGCGCCAGTGAAGCCGCTGGTGATGCTGACGGCCTTGACCACTGCGCCAACCCAACTCAGTGCGCCAGCTATGGGCTTAGCAGTGTTTCGGGAGACAGTGCCAACAAAAGACAAGGCGCCTGCGACCGCTTGGGCAAACCCGCCGGAGTAAGTGAAGGGTAGCCACATAGGAAAGGCGGATGGTGCATCACTAGCTCTAGCAATGACCCCACCAGTTGGTGCTCCATCATTTCCATTGCCGCTAAGGTCTGGGAGATTGTTAGTAGTAACAGTTAGGGTTGTTCCATCTGGATGTGTAACAGCCAAGAAGTCATGGCAACTCCACCAACCCACTTCTCCACCTAGGGGACCACGATATCCAGCGGCAAGGATGGCGGCTTCGTCGGCAGTCAAGATTCGATTGAAAACGCGTGCGTCCTCCATCTTCCCATCAAAAGGATTATCGGCCCCACCCGTCTGTATACCAAGAAGTAGAGATACTGCGGCATCACTGTCAACGGTACCCGAAGGTGCGGTCGATTCAAAAACAGTTTGTGATACCCCATTTAGATAAAATACTGGATCGTTGGATGTCGAGCTTCTATCATAGGTTACTGCTACATGTGTCCAGACACCCGCAGAAACAACACGACTATTGGTATACCAAACTGCATCTGCGGTACTCCAACCTTGAACAAATCGTATACGAGTAAGGCCCCCCGACGGGTCTCCGAGATAGAAGACAGGACCGTCGTTAGTTGCGGCGGGGCGTTTTTCAAACAATAGCGCGTTTGTTGGAAGAGTATCTGCATAGATCCACACAGCGTAGGTAACAGTTGTAATATTATCCAGAGTAGCACCGGAGCCACAATCTACGTAGTCGTTAGTCCCGTCAAGGTCAATAGCCATAATTATACGTCGCTGTACCGGAAATCACACCCCATTACCCTAAGGTCCCCAGTCACGCTATCGGCGCTCACGTCCCGGTTCAGGGCTAGGATAAAGGTATCACCAGCAGCCATGCTGTCGGCGTTGGTTAGGGTTATGGATATCACGTCCATATACCCAGCCGTTGCCGGCACTGTGGCCGTTCCGGCGTTGACTGCGGCAAACGTATCTGCGTCCACATCCTGCGCGTCGCCGTCAGTGACGGCGGAGAGCCTGGCCTCAAAGGCCGCAGTGCCGGATGTGGCGGAAGTGGCTTTGTAGTACACTTGAAGAGTGGGCGTGCCAACATAGTTCTGCGGCACAATGAACATGACAACAATGTGCTCGTCTGTAGTGTCATCAAAGAGCCACTCAAGCCAGCGTGGACTGGGGACAGCGCCGCTCGATTGCCCCACCTGAAGCTGGGCGGAGGCCCATGAGGCCGCATCACTCGTAGGGAGCCAGGCCCCAGCAGGTAGTGGGATCGAGCGGGTGGCCACCTATCCTCCAGCCGTGACTGTCAGGGTGTACGTGAACTGGATGCTGTCCCCGTTGACCACGTTGATCACCGTAAAGACGGTGCGGTCCATCAGCGTACCTGCTGTGAGATCGTTGAACAGCCCATGCTCTGTGATGGCCTTAGTCGTGGTGTAGGAGATCGTCCCCACGCTCTTGTACTCCACGCTAGTGCCCTCAGTCTGCGTGCCCGTAGCTCGAGCTTCGCCGTCTGTAGTCTCGATGCCAGTGTTGGCAACGTTCTCGGCGGTAGTCCCTACGCCGCTGTCGTGGAACTTGAAGTCCCCGAAGACCGATGTCTCGGTCTGTAGCTGATCCACTACAAATGCACAGAAGGCCGTCGTGACTGAACGCCTGCCTAGCAAGCCGTAGTTGACCTGAGTGCCGTCGGCGTGCTTCACCGTAGCATACAGACTGCCGATTGCAGAAACATGCCCCAAAAGGCCACTTAGTGGCGTACCCAGGTGATAGGCCAACTGGCCGCGCAGATATGGCCAACGTAGGGCATTGCGGAGCTTCCAGCCTAATGGAGCCGAGTTTATGGTTTTTAACATTCTAGTCCCTAAGGTTCCCCTCATTCCAAGTTTGTTGCTCACGAGATCAGATCCTCCACCAAGCGATTGGCCTTCTCTTGACTGGCTACGAGGCCATCCTGCAAACGGCTGCCCTGAACACGCACTACGGGCCTAGCCCCTTTAGTCTTCATCATCTCGTTCAGGCGCATGTCCTGCACCAAGTCGTGGGCTCGAGCTTCTGCGGTGCGGTGGATCCAGTCGCCGTCAATTTGGAACAGATAGAGCGTGCCGGTGGAGACCAGGAAATCCAGCTCAATAGCCCCTACTTGCCCACGTGGAGCCCCATAGTTCTTTCGGAACTCCCACCACTGCACCCGAGGATTGTTGTCCAGGGCAATCCCGAACACCTCTTCCAAGTCCGAGGCAGTCTTCCCCTTCAGCACCCCAGAGAGCGCCGGCCCCTCTTTGACCACTGGGATGGGCTTCTTGGCCGGCAACTTCCCCTTGGCCCTGGAGGGCAGGGTGTACTTGTAGGTCATCAGCTCTCACGGATGGCCAGCGACAAAGCCATGCTCTGCCGACGAGTGATCTTATTCAGGGCCAAACGCACCACCCCTGGAGGCTCAACCACCACCCTCTTGTTGTCCAGTTGCTTGTAACGGGAGCGCATCACAATAGAGATTGCCTGCTCGCCGCTGTACTTGAGCCAATCCAGAAACTGATCCGGGTCGTGGTCGATGATGCGGTCATTGACTGTAAGGCCCTTCGTCAACACTCTAGCCGCCCACTGATACTTCACCGGAGTCCTGGCAAACGCTTTTACAACCCAGCTCAGCACAACCGGAGGCGTAGCAGCGGTCCCAGTGCGCAATATCAGGCGCACCCGCAACCGCCGCCGCCCACCCTCCCAGATTCCCAGCTCCTCATAGTCTGAGTTGAGGAACTCGCCGACGTCGGTCCACAGCGTATCGCCGATCTCGTCGTCCACCTGGTACTGAGCCCGGACGGAGATCCCACCACCCAAGTTCCGACTCGTCAGCGCCAAGGAGTCAAACAACTTGCGGATGGTAGCGGCATCCATGTCGATAGTAGATCCCTCCAGCACTGCCTCGTGCTGGTAGAGCATGTCTGAGTCGTTCAGCATGTTCAGACTCTCATCGGGGTACTCCTGCACCACCAGCTCCCCCTCGACCGAGATCCAGAGCCTATCCTGCGTCCCCGGGCAGGACTGATACTTCAGCGCCTGGATCCGACGACCCACCGCCCAGGACCGGAACACTTCCCCGTACCCGAACCTGTTCCAGGCGAGCACTGAGCTGGTTCTGTCGGCCCCTGCATCCATTGCCGCAAACATCACTGTCGTCACTGGCTCCAGTGCGGCTACATGGCCCCTGCGGGCATCAGGCAGGCCGGCATTGAGCCATGGGCCAATGTCATCCAGGTTGGTGCCTAGCAGCTGCTCCAGGGAGTAGGACCAATTGAAGTAGAGCTGCAGGTTCCAGACGGCGGCTGCAATGCCGTTAGTGCGCTCGGTCATGGCGCTGAGGCCGATGTTGGAGGGCACGTAGCGGTCGTTGCGCAGCAGGCCCAACTCGTTCTCTTTGAAGACGTGCACGGCTCCGTTGTAGGGGACCAGATTGGTAACAATGGTGCTGGTGTCGCCGGCGTTGATGTCGGTACCGAACGTCAGGTTAGTAGCCCAGGCGGCTAGGTCGGCCCTGTTTACCACCCCGGTGATGTTCTCGGCTCTCCAGACCACGGGACCGTCCACCCGGTCATAGTCCACCACTAGAACGTCGGCTAGGGAGTCGGCAGCCTCGTCGTCGCCAAGGTGGTTGGCTGCCGAAGGGTTCCACTTGACTCGCACTGAAACGGACGATCCTACAATGCTGCTGTAGCAGATAAGGACTGAGTTGTTGAAGACGGCCAGGTCAACGGCCTTGTCGTCAATGCTGTCTGTGGCCGGCACCACCGCGGTCCAGTAGTCGGTGGCGTAGATGACATACTCGGTGGCAGTGGTGGGCGTGGTCTGAAACGCCGGGCTAACCGTCAGGGCAGTGCCGGTGTTCGACGCAATCTTCCGGTACTCCCCAACGCCCGGGCCCTTGGTGATCTTGACCCAAGCCCCAGCCCACTGGTCGGTGGTCCAGGACTTGGTGGAGGTTGTCAGTACGGTTACAGATGCGGTGGTACATAGTCCCCTGTCACCATTGATGTACAGGACCGAAGTAGTATCATCGTCCCGCGAGGAGAGCGCATACAGCCCGCCCTCCATATCGAACATCATCCATCGGCCCTTCCAGCGAGCGGCCGTCAGGCGGAAGAAGAGCTGGACCGTGCCCTCGGAAGACCAACTCGACCCCTGGTTGGTGGACACGTCGTACAGGTCCGCAGCCCCACCCGTCCCGTAGCCGATCTCCCAATGGTTGAGGTCGTCGTCATTGGCCGAGGAATAGACCACAATGTGATAGACGGTGGTCGCTGTTAGCGATGCGTCCAGGTCATCGAACTCGGCCAGGGTGGCCAGCTCATCATCGAAGTCCGCGGCCGCTAGAGTGTCTGTGTCTGAGGCCGACCCCGGAACTCCTGCCGAGTTGCTGTAGATGGCCATGGTGAGGTTGCCGGCCGGCGTCCCCACCTTACGAACCCACAGCTGTCCGTGCGTGACCGTGATAGTCGCATTGCAAGTAAACTGCCGGGCGTACCAAACCTGGTTGAGAAGCGGTTGCCAGCGCACGTTGGCCCCAACCACCGCACGCTGCGCTGACGGCATATAGTTCTCGCTGACAACGTCCAGCGGCTCACTGAAGCGCCACTGGGGGGCTGGGTGCAGATGCTCGGGCGTGAAGTTCCACAGGTTGCGGGAGTCGAAGAAGCGGGTCTCGTCTCGCTTGAACTCCGCCTGCCCCCTGCCGCCAACCCAGGTGCTCTGGCCGATGTGACTGAACCCGGGTTCCCAGGACCCAAACGCCTTGCCCGCAGTCCCGAAGATGTGGGACGTTGGCGATATGGGCTGCTCGTCTAGCTCCGGGGGATCTCCACGGATATTGAAGGACCACGTCTGCAGTCCATCGGACAGCGACATATCGTGATCGCTGTCAGGAATGTCAGAGCCAACTCTGGCCATCAGTTAGATACCTTCGCAGGCTCTTGATGCGGGAATAGCCTATAGTAATTGACCCAAAACTGAAACACTAACCAACCCTGGAGCCAAGCCAACTTCTCGTCTCGGTATGGGGTGTTGTAGTGCTCCCACTTACAACTTAGTGCGTAGTGCGCGGCGTGTGTCATTTCGTGAGACACAATCCCGCTGCCAACATTACCGGAATGGAATAAGACTTCCCCCACGCAGTTAGTTTTTCTCCATCTCCCGCGCCGCAATACATACTGAGCCACCCAGCCAGTTGCTCGTGCCTGCCAGTCGGCCCCACCGGAACTTCCGGCCACCACTATGCCCTGCTCAGTCCAGTGTTCATGCATGCTATCCAGATCAGGAAAGATTCGTACCCGATAGTAGTGGCGGCGTTTACGCCCCCGGGCGGTATAAAGGCGAAAAGAAAGGGCCTTGCCCATCACTATCTCTTCGGGTGCAGCAACGGCTTGAACGGAGTACCAGGATCCCCAAGCGGGTAAGCCTTCCGCATGGCGTCACGATACTCGGCGGCATCATTGAGGGCCTGGATCTGAGACCGGTCCTCTCCCTCAGTGCTTCGCATTTCCCAGCGCAGAGCGGTGTACGCAGCCTCGGCAACAATTCGGTTGATGTGAACGGACGGATCCAGGGCGTCTCCGTAGACATTCAGCCTGGCGTGCGGTCCCATCGACACAATCCGCAGTACCTTGCACGAGATCGGCTGGCGACGGAAGATCAGGATGTCATTCTCTACATACCAGTCCGTCATCTCGAACGGCCGCTCATTGTCAGTTGCGGTAGAGCTTTGGTAGTACACTCGCCGCACCCGGGTCTTATGGCCGGCAGGCAGCGTGTACTCACTCTGGCTGGCGGCAGTTGTCAGCGACACGTCCACCTTTGGAATGTCGCCAAGCCGCACCAGAGCCCGGTTGACAATCTGCCGCATGTCGTCAGTGCCCCAGCGCTTGGTGGCAATGCTGTAGTAGTCCCCAGAAGCTGGCGCAACGGTCCAGGTGGTAGTTAGGGTGCCTGTAGCCCGTGCGTAGCTTGTAACCTCTGAAAATTGGCCTTCTGGGGCAGCTCCAGCCCCGCCGGCGTCGTAGGTGAGGAAAGCAGTGCCTCTGAGCCAGTCATCATCGCGGCCCTTGAGGCCTGAGTCAATGAGGGTGGTAGTTGAGCCGCCTGTGGCAACGCCGCTCACGAGTTGACCTAGCTCCTCGAAGCAGCCGAGCATGATGTCAAATAGGGTAGGTGTGGTTGCAGAAATGGCTGGTTGTTAGGGAATCCCTAACACTCCTCCTA
>ERZ1292642.128-Hain-H14-01um-R1-128-length-46634-cov-8_pt1 | contig 46634 bp, 91 predicted proteins | sample MGYA00564403_ERZ1292642 | MGnify/ENA primary metagenome ERZ1292642 (study PRJEB36523, sample SAMEA6512643) | groundwater metagenome | collected 2019-01-09 | study: AquaDiva: Metagenomics assemblies of 32 groundwater samples
GGATTTGCCCAGCGACGGCCCCATCACCTTCCCACCCACCATGCCAGAGTGGATTCAGACCAAGATCAAGGGGAGCGAGGAATACACGGGATTCCACAACCCACATCAAAGCCCGCGCAATCGTCCCACGGACGATCAGGCCGCGAACATTGACCGCAACGCCCCCGACGACGACATCCCCTTTTGATTGCCATGCCCTACTATCTCCTTGGGGCACTCCTCGCCCTCCTCATCATAATCGTGCTCCTTGCATCGGAGCCTCCCACCGCATGAAATACTGGTCAGAAACCGACAGGGAATACCGGGAACGTCTCGTTGAAGAGGCGTGGGGCGAATATGAACGCACCCAGGGTCGCCTCGCCGGGCAGCCCTGCCGCTACCGCAACCCCGACGGAACCCCCCTCTCCGCAGATTGGAAGCCAACAGATTTATTTTCCTATGAAAGCAACACTAGATGAAGTTACGTTAAACGGGGTAGTCTATGTTCCAAAGACACAGACCGCCCAAGTCGTCCTGTCCACAGACGGGATGCCATTGGTTATCATTCGCGCCCAAGCCGCAGGGGTGCATTATGGTTATCTCAAATCTCGTGTGGGCGGGGAGGCGGTTCTGCTCAATACTCGTCGTATTTGGTATTGGGATGGGGCGGCCTCTCTATCTCAGCTTGCCGCCGAGGGGGTGAGCAAGCCACAAAACTGCAGGTTTAGCGTTCCGCTGGCCGAAATCACGGTCATCGGAGTCATTGAGGTTTTGCCCGTAACCGAAGCTGCTCAAAAATCTATTGATGGGGTGAAGCCGTGGAAGCATTAATCTCCGGCTCCGGCTCCGGCTCCGGCTCCGGCTCCGGCTCCGGCTCCGGCGACGGCTCCGGCTACGGCGACGGCTCCGGCTCCGGCTCCGGCTACGGCGACGGCTCCGGCTCCGGCTCCGGCTCCGGCTCCGGCTACGGCTCCGGCTCCGGCTCCGGCTCCGGCTCCGGCTCCGGCTCCGGCTACGGCGACGGCTCCGGCGACGGCTCCGGCTACGGCGACGGCTCCGGCTCCGGCTACGGCTACGGCTAGATAAAGGCCCCCAAGGAAAAGGAGAGAGCATGGAGGGCTACTATTGCCATCTGTGCCAAGCGAAAGGACACTCAGATATCTGGGTGCTCTTGCCAGGGTGGAGCAGGATTACTGTAAAGCGCCGAGACCGCGATGGTGGCTTTGGCACACTGATTGATGGGGTCTTGTGCCCCACCTGCGCGGACCAATTGGACGAATGGGCAATGACGCACCAAGGAAAAGGAGATGGATGTTGAGGCCCATCAAGGTCTTTGACTACTTCCCCGAACTCGATGCCTTCTACGCCACGAAGGAATATCAGGACATCGCCATTGAGTTGGGCCTGGCGGAGTGGACACACGTTGTCTGGATTGGGCGGCTGTTCACGCGGGATAACGACTTTGGAGAGCATTGGTTCGACAACTGGGATGAGCGGAAAGCTATCTCCAAGAAGGCCGCAGCATTGGGGATGGAAGGGGAGTTCTTGTACGTCATAGTGCCAAGCAGGTTCCAGGATGGCCAAGACGGGCCGTGCCATTCCGATGTTGAGCGCAAGGCATTCTGGACCGATGTCCTGCAGTCCTTGACCCTGAGCTTGGACACCCTGGGCATGATTGCCGTGAACCATAACCCGCCTGTGGGCGACGATGACCATGTGCCGAATCTCAAGAAGAAGCTGCGGGCTATCAGGGAACGGTTGGAAAAGGAGGAATAGGTGAAGACGACAGCTACCATCTCAAACGTCAACACATCGGGCATCTGGACGCCAATCCAGATGTCGGAGACGGAGACTGAAGGGGAGCAGAAGGACAGCCTGGAGTTCGGCGTCAATGCTTCCGGAGTCGTGACGATGGTCTACAAGCGGTACTTCGAGGCAGACAAGAAGGGCGAGGTCGAGGCCGAGATGAAGGCGACGGTGAGGAAGTTCCAAGCGGAGTTCCCCTCGCCCAAGAAGGAGGCGAAGCCCTAATGGACATCCCAGAGAGTGTAACCGTCGCCGCCCTGGTCAAGACGAAGGCGGAAGCCGCCGCTGGCTTCGTGGTGGAACTGGAGATAGCCGACTTCAAGAGCCAGTATCCCACGAAATGCACCCGCGTTCACGCCGAGGTCGCCGCCGCCCTGTCTGTGGGTAAGCTCCAGAACGTAACACTCAAGCGGCAAGCCCTCAAGAAGAATTCCCAGGGGGAGCCGAGGAGCGGGCAGTACTACAGCGACTACTACTGGGGTCTGACAGCGGTAGTGCTACATGACGATGCGCCCCCTCCGCCGCCGCCACCGCCAGTGCCCGACGTGAGACCCATGCCGCCAGAACGGGATGAAGTGCGGCTGTCCATCGAGGCGCAGACGGCCTACAACGGCGCGGTAAGGCTGCTGGCGGCATGGGGTGTAGGCGGCAAGGAATCGCTCATAGAGATGACCGTCATAGGCATGAGGGCCATCCAAGCGGCGAAGGCCGACCAAGGGAAGGAACCACTACCGCGCCTCGTCCAAGGTATAGCCAAGTCGCCAGCAAAACCGGTGTCTCCGGCCCCTGCTGCTGCTGCGCCAGTGCAACAGGCCGAGATAGTGGTGGGCCGTGCTGTGCCGAAGCCCGCCCCTGGCAACGTCAAGGTGCAGAGCGGCCTGGACATCCAGACGCCAGCCGGAGAGCAAGCGCCGCCCATCGAGGACTTGTTCCCGCCCGACGAGGACCCCGCCACGGTCGCCGGCGAGAAGGCCCAAGCCGACATGAAGGCACAGCAAATACAGGCCGTCATCGCCCTGGCCAAGCAGAAGGGCGTCAGTGGTGAGGACCTCGACGCAAGGATCAAGCGCGGCTACAAGGGACGGCTCCTGGGTGAGTTGAACTGGACTGAGATGGAGGCCGTCAAGAAGGCCCTGGCCAAGCTGCCCGATGTCGCATGACTCGCGCCGTCTGCGCCTGGGGCGATGGGACACTGGTGCTGAAGGACGGGGTATACTGGCATCCAAACCTACGCACCGTATGTCGGGACTACCGAGAAGTAAAGGAGAGTGAACCAGTGACGGTTGAGAATGTGGTCATTGCGACCTGCGACAGATGCAGGCTGGAAGTCAAGCAGCAGATAGGGGACGCGCTCAGGGATGACATGCCAGACTTGCCTAAAGGTTGGGGAACGGCGGTCATAGGCGACCAGAAGTCCGACCTGTGCCCGAAGTGCCTGGCCGTGGCGCTGGAGGCCATCCGGCCCCTGAAGCGGGTCCGCCAGGGTGAGGCAGGAGAGTAGAGATGCCACAAGAATACTATATCCACGCAAAGTGTGGGCGGTGCGAGAACGAAGTACAGGTCAAGAACGGTGATAGCGCCGCGCCTGTTGGCTGGACACAAGGCCGCCTCACCACACGGCTGAAAGGCTCGGGCTGGTCCAACAGCAAGCAGGTATTCGATGACCTTCTCTGCCCCGCCTGCACTGTATCGTTCCAGGCATGGGTAGCAGAAGGGAAGAAGGCAGGAGAGTAGGGAATCATGGGGCAGGTGTCCTGGAGTCGGTCCGAGGAGTTGGCGATGGCGAGAAGCCCGTCAGCCAGACCAGGCGGCATTGAGGGACCGAGCCTGCCTCAGAGCAACGGGAGTGGGCTTGGTGTCAGGGTAACAACATCGGCCACTAAACTGGTAAGCCAGGCCGGGCCAAGCCCACTCCCAGGAAGCATCATAGGAGAGTAGGATGGCGGTAACTGACGATATGAAGTTGACGTGGTGCAAGAAGCACCAGCAGTGGTGGGTGCAGAACTGCCCAGAATGTATGGCGGAGGACATCCAGGCCGAGCTGGCCCTGTTGCGGAAGATAGCGGAGTGGGCGGCAACGCAGAGATGCGCCAGCCCCGAATGGTCTGGGGGGCAAATGCGCCCGTGCCAAGCTTGCATCCTCTGTCTCGCCCGCAAGTGGCAGGCAGGGCAGCCATGAAGCGAGAGGACTTGCTGCTGACGGCTAATGAATGGGACGCCGAAATCGAGAAGGTCCGCCAGGACCCGATGAGGGAACTGTATCTCAATCGCGGACACTCCGAGGAGGCGCAGCCGGAACTCTGTCTCGCCCAGGCCCGCAAGCTCATGGACAAGCTGGGGGAGCCGTGTCCACACTTGGAAAGCGTAGCTCCCCGCAGGCGAGCCAGTTGCCCACTCTGCTTCTATGAGATTCGGGAGGCGCTGAAGTGAATTTTCCTGAAATACGCAAGATGTTGATGGGGAGAGACCCGCAAGAATGTCTGGATAAGGGCATCTGTATCTTTTGTGGTGGCGAAGCAAAGATATTCAAGGACGAGCTTTCCCGAAGGGAGTTCGCCATCTCCCAGTGCTGCCAAACGTGCCAGGATGAAGTATTTGAGGGCGAGGATGATGACGATGAGGCGATAGATGAGTGAGAAGCCGCGTCGCCGTCGCCATGCTTGGAAGGCTATGCTGTCCTACGGCTGGCAGAAGTGCGAGTGCGGAGCCGTCCATTACATCTGGGGGAAGCAGGAAGGGCGGCCATCGGACGAAGCGCCACACCTGCCGGATGGCACTCCAAAGACGTGGTGCGATAGGAAGGAGAAGGAATGAGCGGTATTGTGAGCGACATTGAAGCCCGCGCTATAGCCTGGTGCAACGCCGAGAGGGAACGGCTACGGCTGAAGGAAGCACGGAAGAACGCCTTAGCAGACGCGGCGCAGGAGTGCCTCACGCATGTGGGCTATCGCTGCTGGCACTACTCCGGCGAGCAGTGGTGTGAGCACTGTAAGGCCATAGACAAAATACACCGTGGCTATCGCGCGGCGGCGGCAAGGGCAGGCCGGGCAAGGGCTGTCTTGATGCGGGCTGTAGAGGCCCCTCGTGACTAGCCCAGAGTCCGAGGCGGCCTTGACCTACACCTTCCCCCTGCCGCCCGATGAGCTTCGCACGAACCGCCGCATGGGAGGCCACTGGGGGCCTCTGAACAAGGTCAAGAACGCCTACAAGCTGGTCTGTCAGATGGCGATACGAGAGCAGGGCATCCCCCATGACACGATACGGCGATGCACCGTCACCTTGACGGCCTACTTGGGGAAGCGGCAGCGATGCGATCCCTTTGACTTGGGAGGATGGTCGAAGGTCCCCCTGGACATGCTGGTTAAGCTTGGTGTGCTGACCGATGACCAAGCCAGTTGTATTCTGCTGGGTATCGTCAGAGTTGACCGCGACTGGGACGATACCCGGCTGGTGATAGAGGTTAGAGAGGTGCTGTCTTGAAGGGCTTATCTTTCAGCCGACAACTAGTGCCTGCTGTGCTTTCAGGAGCAAAGACGCAGACCCGCCGCGTGATGAATCCGCAGCCCGCAGGAGGGCTACGGTACTCCCCATTCGTCAAGAGTGGCCTTGAGGATGGTCACGGGCGGGAGATGCGCCCCCGCTATCTCCCGGGTGAGATAGTCTACCTGAGGGAATCAGTGTGGTTGCCGCCTGTGGACACTGATTACGAGGTAACATACTGCGCCGACTGGGACGCCGCATACCTGAAGGAAGCACTGTCCAACTTGCCCGCCCAGGGCTGGCGCTTCCGGCCCGCCCGCTTCATGCCGAAGTCGGCTCACCGTGCGCTGCTGGAGATACTTGAGGTTCGCGGCCAACGGCTCCAGGACATCACGCCGGAGGACGCCATAGCGGAGGGTTTCCCGCATGACCCTACCTGCCACTATCCTGTGCTCTGGTTTCGTAACCTGTGGGACTCCATCAACAAGGCGCACCCGTGGGAGAGCAACCCCTGGGTGTGGCCCTACACGTTCAGGAGGGTGAAGTGACAGAGTTGAACGTCCTGAAGTGGCTACCTGATGAGGACCGAATGGTCAACGGAGTTCCCCATCGGGCTGCAATCGTGGCGACAGACTACGGTAGCGACACCCTGGTATTCCTGCCTGCTGATGAGCCGCAGCGTCCCCAAGAGTTGCTGCCATGAAGTGGCTGAAGGGCACAATGAGCGTTCCTCGTTGGTGGGTCTGCCTTGCGTACGTGGCCTTTCTGTCGCTGTCTATCCAGGGCTGTATTCGGCTGATAGGGTTGCTGCCATGAGTGAGCGCGTTCTCTGTCCCCTGTGCGGGCGAGAGGTGGCCCTGACGAAGCGGGGAAAGTTGGTGCGCCACGGCCCGTCGGAACTGGACTCTGCTGGACTCTATATCCGCTACTGCTGCAACGGCTCATGGCACACCCTGGAGGACGTGAAGAAGATGAAGGAGACGAATGGCTGACATCGAAACAGAACTGAAACGCCGCTGCCCTGGATGCCGCGTGTCGGGGGAGTTGCGTGTCGTCCCACATGCGGCTCCCTGCAACATTACCAAGCCCCATGTGGACATCGAATGCAGGTGTGGGTACTGGTGGCCGCTAGGGACGTTGGAGAAGGCTCCCCTGGACAGCGTGAAGGACGTGCTGGTGGAGCCGGAAAGTGCCTGACATTCTCCAGGGCGACGTGAGGGAAGGGCTAGAGCGCACCCAGGCTCCCATGATGCCGGGGACGGCGCTGTGAAGGGGGAGAGGATGAGAGCCTTGACCGACTTCGAGGTAGTGGAGTACTACCGGAGATGGAGCGAAGGGACTGCTTGCGCGGGCTTCCTCGGCCTGCCCAAGAAGGGACTCCCAACAGCCTTTCTCAAATTCCTGGAGACGCGGACCGCAGCACCACAGTTTGAGGACTACGAGCAAGAGCTTATCCGGCGATTCAGGGAGTGGGAGAAGAAGCAATGAACACCGAGCGCAACCTGGAACTGGCCAAGTTGCTGTGGCCGGAGGGGGCGTTCACATACACATACCAAGGAATGCGGCAATGGCAGGTGGGACTTAATTTCGCACCTCTCCCCGACCTCTACGGCTCTCCAGAAGGGATGCTGATGGTCATAGAGAAGATGCGGGCGAAGGGGTGGCACATACACATAAGTAGTTGGACAGAGGGTTATCGAGCCATGTTCCTAAAGGAAGACTCGAATCAGAACATCCTGAGTTACAAGTCAGCAACGCTTCCTGGCCTGCCCCAGGCCGTCGCAGAGGCGGCAACGAAGGCGCTGGAGGCGCAACGTGAGTAAGACGGTCACATACACGTCGTTGTCTGAGCTGCTGCGCTGGAAGATGGCTGAGAACAAGCACTCAACACGGGATGCTTCCGCCGCAATGGGATTGTCGAATGCAAGGGCGTGGGGGCTTTCTGTTTCCCCCATCAGGAAGATTGAGCTGCGAACCCTGCAACGGCTAATTAAATATCTGGACCTGTCCCCAGCAGAGGTGTTGGAGGCGCTGGACGCGGAAGTGGCGATGGAGGGAGAGAAGCATGATTGATCTGGCAGAACTCAAGGCGCTCTTGGACGCTGACCCCAACCCGAAGCTGGAGGGGTTGAAGAAGGTGTGCGAGAAGTTCACGCCGACTGCACTGGCTTTGCCTACCTGGGCCATTTCAGGGAAGGCTTCTCAAGATGCAAGGAATGAGGTAATAAGAACCATGCCCATCGGCGCTCTGGCAGGGGCGCTAGAGCGGAACATGCCATCAGGATGGAGTCTTGGCGTATCGAGTCCTGCGACCCCTCCGGGACATCACTGGGCGGGTGTTTGCCCGTCACCGTTTTTCGACTTGCATGAAGCTACAGTGCATGTGACGGACCAGCCCAACCCAGACGCCGCTGCCGTGGCGGTGCTGGTGGAAGCCATCAAGAAGGGGGTGTTTAGGTGACAGAAAGAGTTGGAGACGCCGTCATTATTGCGCTGGAGCCACCGCAGCAGTGCGACATCTGCGGGAAGGTTGCTGAGTTGAGGCCCTACGGCCCCAACGGAGAGTGTATCTGTTTCGAGTGTGGAATGAAAGACCCCGACATGCCACAGAGGGCAAGGAAACTCCTGTTTGGAGAGAAGAAATGAGCCAGCAGAGTGACCTTCAGCTAGCCGTCGCCCTGTGGTATGCTTTGCCTGAAGTGCGTCCACTGCTACACGCCAGCGGAGTCCACGTGGTCAATCCCTTGAGTGGCCAGTGTATCTACTGCGAATGGAGGCCCGACTATGGCTACCCAACCCACGGCTGACATTCAGGACCGCGCCACAGTCCTGGCCAATGAGCCATGCCGAGTGTGCGAGGGTGACGGGGTAACTGTAATCAACTTTGGGCACGGCTTTGGCAACAGTGAAGATACCTGTCCCGCCTGCCGCGGGGCAGGGAGGTGGCTGCCGGAGGTGGTGAGGGTGAAGTGCAAGGGCTGGCCAGTCCATCCTGACCTGACGGAGAATGGGGAGAGCTATTGCACAAAGGACGCTGCGTGTGTCTGCCAGGGCCGTGGCTGGACGGCGAGCATGGACTTGGCGAAGTGGCTGAGGGCTGGAGCGATGGCTACTCGCAAGATTCTGGTGCTGTGGACCGACGGCCCCGGTTGGCGCTGTGACGTTAAGACGAACGACCTCAACCTGGAGATTCTTCACACAGGTTGGTCAACCGGATGGCCCAATGCTGGCCTTGAACTTGAAGGGCCAGCACCATTCGAGCCAGACCCGCTGGAGGCCGTGGTGAACGCACTGGAGAGGACAAGGGAGGCGCTATGAAGCTGGAGGGGATTCTGGGCGCACCATACGGCTGCGCAGATAATTGTGCAGAAGATGGTCACATGGGGCCTAATGGCAAGCACACATCGGCGTGTCGGGACATCAATCATGGGTATCAGAATGGTTCCCGCCAGACTCTCGCCAACGTGGTGAGATGGCTGAAAGGGGAGTGCCCGCACATGGTTGGAAAAAACATGGATGGCTATGCTATACCGCCATTTCGTGCTTCTAGGTTTGAGTGCGAACTATGTATGGCCCAACTAGAGAAGCTGGCCGAGGAGAACAAACCATGAAGCGGTGTCATATCTGCGGTTGCCCCTTGGTGCTGGACCATTCTACAGCAGCAGCTAGCAACACGGTTTGGATATGCCTGGCCTGCAATAGTAGGTATGTGGAGGCCGGAACCAATGAACACGCCTGACGCCCCTGAAGTCATCTGCCGCCAGCACGGTCACGCTTGGCTTCCCTTCGGGTATTCCGACAAGTCCGTGGACTGGATTCACAACTGGGCCAGGACCAACCGCTGCCAGCGATGCGGCCTCACCATGACGCTGGAGGCGACAAGCGGAACTATGAGGGAGGATACGCTATGAGCACGGTTCGCAGCCTAGAGTTTGGCCCCTGCATCTTCTGTGGCAAGGACGGGAGCGACGTTTGGGCGGAGGGTGGGGGCTACCATACTGCCTGTCTGACGTGTCCGAAGTGTGGAGATAACCACTTCCATGTCTGGGATCGTACCCGCCAGCCGATTGTCGCTCGATGCCTGAACTGCCTGGCCTTGTTTCTGCCCGGCAGCAGTCCTACAGAAATTGGGGGTCGCAACTGGAAGGAACAGAAACCCTTACCAGATTAGCCCGCCCACCACAGAATCAGCCTGACCAGCCCGACGATCTCGCCCCACAGCCACACGGTGAGGGCCAGGTAGAGGACGAGGCTAGCCGAAGACCTTCTGCTCCAGGCCCGTCTTGTGAATGACCTCATGGGCCACCATGCCCGCCACCATGCCGATGAAGAACGCGATGCCTTCCTGCCCGCCCGCCATGTAGCCAGCCGTCCCCGTCGTTGCCAGGGCCGCTATGAGCCGAGGAATCCAGGGCTGCGGTAGCCGTTCCAGCAGGGCCTTGACGATGCCGAAGTTCTTCGTCTTGCTGAAGCCTAGCGAGACTGCGATGCCAGCTATGATTGCCAAGACAATGCTCAACCAGTCCATGAGTTCCTCCTACCGGATGAATTCGAGCCAGCCGATGAAAGCGGAGAACAGGGCGATGACGCCCAACATGGTCGCCGCCAATAGCTTTATCGTCCTAGCCACGCCCACTAGCTGCTGGTGGGTATTCTCCAGGGGCGTGATGTGCTGTTCTCGCAACTCCTTGATTATCTCAACCTGGGCCGCACATGGCGAAGCGTGCGACTTATCCGCAACGAGAGCCAGGGTTTTCCCCTGTTCCACCTGGGCATCTCGCACGTCCTTGATGTCACCGCCTAGCCTCTTGCCCACCTCGGTGATGGCATCGAGGGCTATCTGCAAGTCGGTCATATCCATACCCCCATTCTATCTAGGTACGCCCTCGAATACATCGGGGCAAAACAGCAAACACGTAGGGGAAAGTACCTACTCACCCTATCCCCTTCGGGAACCTGTCCACCGAGAGGAAGAAGACAACGATGTGGTTGTTCCCCACGGCGTCCTGGGCGATGATGAGAGACTGGGGACTGTCCCAATCAAAACCCGCCACGTTAGCTGCGGAGAGCGCCCCCAAAGCGCCCACCTCCTGCTCAATGATGTTGGCGTGGGTGTTGTCAATGTAGTGCAGCCAGGATTCGTTGACCTGTAGAGTGGTAGTGCCAACGTCCGTCGTATTGGAGATGGCGACTTCGCTCCCCGAAGGCCCCAAAGAGACCGTGCCCGTAATCGGCCCGCCCGTGTCTCCCCTCCAATAAGCTCTCATCCATAGCCTGTCGCCCAGTTGCCTCAGGTAGTTCGCGGGGAGAGTCAGTGCCTTGACCGTCTGCGCCGTGTTGTCAGCCCCAGCCGTCCCTGTGCCGCTGATGTAGCTGCCTTCCCATGTCGTGACGATGCCCCCAGGCAGGTAGCTACCTGGTGCAGGAATGGAGGGCGGAATGTCCGGTCGGCGTTCTCTAGGTGTCTGAGACAATGAAGACCTCCACCGTGTCTCCGGTGGTGTCGGCGTCCACCCAGATGTCGCTCAACGCGATGCTGCCGGAGCCGAAGTTGACGGGCTGCGGAGCCGTCTTCTTCTGGTGCGTCCATCGCGTCGTTGCTCCCATGCCCGTCAAGCCGATGTAGGCGTACGTCCCCGCGTTGGCAGGGTTGGCCTGGAACATCATACAGTACACCCGCCTGCTGGAGGTAGAGACCTGAACGGGCGTTCCCGCAGCCGCGACTGTTGTATTGAAGGCCGCTATCTTCACTTCGTCTTCCTAGCCTTCCGCTTCACGCCAGCCGTGTGCAGGGCGGCGGCAACGGCCTGGTCATGGGGATGTCCCGCCTTCTGCATCTCACGGATGTTCTGGGCGACGACCTTCTTGCCCTTGCCCTTCTTCAGCGGCATCGTCTACCTCCAGGTCTTGGATTACTTGGTCAAGGCCGTTCCCCAACCGTTCGACCTGCGACTCTTTCAGGCCGACCTCGAAGACATTGTTCACAACATGGATGACTTCATGGAGAAACGTGCGGCGCTGTTCTTCCAGCGAAGTCTCCGATTCCACCTTTATCAGGCGTTGTCCATGAAGGGACTGTCCCCAGAGGTTGTGGTCGTTTAGCGGTGTGAGGACAACCTTATAGGTAATGGCCGCCACACGACATTTGTTGGGGACTTTGAACTTCATCGCTTCCCCTTCTTCGGCGCGGCCTTCTTGGGAGCCGGGTGCATTTCCTTGTGCATCGGCATGGGCTTCATGGGCATGTCCTTCTCTTTCATGGGGGGCATCCCCTTCTTCTTCATCGGCCCCTGGTGCTTGCTGTGAGCTACCATCGGTTTTCTCCTTTCCTATACTATACTTCCACCAGCAAGAGTTGTTTGTGGCGGTAGTACCATTCGAGGGAACGCCTACGTTTGCAAATGCGACAAGCCCGTTTTCCGTTCTCCCATATCGTATTACCCTCGTCAAAGGGATGGCCGTGATTGCATTGGGCTTTCTCTTTGTTGCGCCAGCCCAATTGCCCTGCATGGGGGTTAGGGTGCTTTGCTCGATATGTTGCGGCGTAACCTTTCTGACAGACGGGGCACACGCGGTATCCAACACGTCCCATTTCAAGGGGATGCCCATACTTGCAGGTGGCGGTACCGGAATGTGTTTCTATGGCGTGTTCTTTGGCTGACACTTCCTGCAAATGATTTGGGTTAACGCACGAGGGGTTATGGCACACATGGTGAATGTGGAAACCCCTTCCTTCGTGGTATACCCCGGTAGCTAACCAGAAGGAAACCCTATGTGCGGAGGTCTTCTTTCCCCTGAACGTGAATTGGCCATAACCTTGCTTACTCACAGCACCCGTCCACAGCCAACAGGCGTTCGTCTTAGCTACGTTCGGCCAAAACCGGTCTTCAACCGTTCTTTCGTGCCAAGGGTGCAGTTTCATATACCGATCGCGGGCGTATTTCAGCCTTGCCTCCGGGTCCTTATGCGGCATGACATCTCCTCCTGCCAGGGTTGCTATTATGAGATGTCTTAATTCTAACATTATTAGAGGTCAAACTTCAACTAGCGTCAAAGGAATGTAGCCCGTCTGTTCTCTGCCCGTCATTTCTCCCATCGGCCCATTGAAGACCTTGACGAAGGTTCCCACCACGGCTGTCAGGGGGTCATTCTCCGGTCTCCAGGAGAAGCCCACAAGAGTCTGGGCATCACGCGCCGTGTAGATGTTCGAGCGTTGCTGGTCTGGGGTCTGGTTGTCGTACTCTCCCGTCACGTCAAGCACCACATTCCAGCGCCGCTTGGCTCGCGGCAGGGGAATGAATTCAAGGGCAAGTTGGCGAAGGTCCGGCATTGATTCTGCCAGAGTCGGTAAGAGGAGAGCATGCAGCCTGATTGCCCTGAAAGCAACACCGACGGCATCTCCGGTCGAAGGCAAGGACCACTCCAAAGAACGAGCGCCAGCGGCAATGTTGTCCAGAATATTGGTTTCTATGGTCACATCCGTCTCTACCCAGTCTCTCTGGTAGTACAGGGAAAAGGTATCAGGGAAGTCGCCAGACACCGTAATGCCTACATCGGCTTTGACCTTCAACGCGATGCCATCTGCCCAAGGACCTACCGTGAACCACGGCGTAAAGTGATTGCCCCCGTTGCCACGGAAGGTGAACAGCGTCCCAAGCTGCGATGGCGGGATTCTGCTCGAAGGGATGGGCTGGTATCGGACAATGCGCGTTTGCGCCACTGAGCTGATGGTTCCGGCGAACCAGATTCGGTAAGACACAACCGCCGATGACACGTACATGCAGTCCACAGCCGAAGCATCGTTAGCACCGTTCGAGAACTTGGTATGCCAACCCCGCCCATTCCATCCATAGATTGCAGAGTTCCCAGTGACAGCGGAGCAATCCACAAGGGCCAGAAGTTCATTAAACGTCTTGTCGAACTGCTTTATGACACCACGGGCTTTCGCTGGCAAGCCCTCATCGGCATCCAGGCCCATCTCGCGCACCTCACCCGTCCGGGTGTCATACTCTTTGACGCCCATCGCGCCCGTGCAGATGTAGATGGACGGCCCTTTAGCGATGGAGGCTAGCCCCGCATTGGCGTTGTAGGGATAGTCGCACCTCGTCTTGATGAACCGCGCGTTGAGGAAGTCGTGGGAGTACAGTCCTTCCGTCGTGGCAGCGTACAGGATGTCCTCTCCACTCGCATCAGGGGCCGTGAACAGGTTGGTCACGCTGTTCCGTGGCAATCTCAACTTGGCGTCGGCGGTTTCTACGCTGGTATCGTCAGCGCCTGTCAGGGCCGTGATGTAGTAGAGTTGCCCATCACGGTCAATTATCCACAGGCTGTCGTTCCAGTACGCCATGTACCGCAGGTTGGCGTGCGTGGTGTCCGTGAACCAGTTTGTCCCGTCCGATGTGTAGTCGTAGCCGCCGGAATGAGAGTACACTAGGTATCCCGTGCCGCCCAAGTCCACCTGGATGGCATCGTAGACCGTCTGTGACCCTGCGATGTTCCTAACCGCATTCGTGCTCCAAGCCTGCGTGGAGGCGTTAAGGGAGTGGATGCTGTCTCCGAAGGCAGCGTGCATCACGAATGTACCGTCGGTGGCTACATCCGAAGCGATGAGTCCCACGATGGCTGCTGTGTTCGGAGTGGCCAAGTCATTGGTATTCGCGTGGGCGAACTGAGGGATAAGATGCCCCTTCCATTCGGTCTGTAGTTCTGACCAGAAGGCCCTGTGAACTTCCGGCTCTGTCACCATCCATTGCCCTATGCCGCCGGTGTAGTCATCAAAGATGATGATAGAGCGATAGGGGTCAACCGCTTTCCCAGGGTCCCCAATGACCTGTCGTTCGATGGGCAATGCGGAATCGTTGGTCAGAAGGTCGTGGAACTTGCCGTCCGGCCCAGCCTGCGGAACGACTTTGTAGAACTTGCCGTTCAGGTAGATGCGGCTACGGTCTTCGACCTTCGTGTTGGCCACGTCACACCAGCCTCATTGTCGGCCAGTGGCGACCCAGCCAAGCGACAGGGCGGGCCTGAGACAGAGCAAACAGGGAGAGGATGACGCGGTTCACAGCAGCGTCGAACCTGGGCTGGAAGACCCGTTTCCGCCAGCGCCGCCAGTAGAAGCGGCCTAGCTGCCTGGTCTTGATGAAGGGAACAGGGAGGCCCTGGAAGGCAGCAGATAGCCGCGTGCCCAGCCGCGTGCCGTCAATGAATCTGGACGTGAGCATGAGGCTCTGAAAGAGAGGCAGCTTATCTTGTATCCAAGGAGTATTCAAGTGCTGCCTGTTGAATGAGGCCCAGCCATCCAGAGCGTCAGGGACCGTGAATCCTTCCTTGATGGCCAGGTCGAACAGGTCTGTGCCAGGGTAGGGCACGCAGACGTAGAACCCGGATAGCTGCGCCTTCCGGTTTTCGTCCAGCAGGCGCAGCGCCAGGTCAACGCTCTGCATCACTTCCTCACGGGTCTCTGTGGGGAAGCCGCACATGAAGTTGTAGAGGGGCCGTATGTCGGTATCGGCCAGGCGGCGATTGGCCTCCAGGAAGTCCTCGACGGTCTCCCCCTTATTGATCAGCCTCAGGATGCGAGGCGAACCGGACTCGATGCCAGGCTGGACGGCTCGCAGGCCACCTTTCTCCAGGACATGAAGGTCTGCCCTCTTGAGCAAATCCATCCGGCCCTGTATCCAGAACTGGAAGCGACCGCCGATGAGCGTGGCAATTTCCTCAGCTCGGTTCTTGTCAACCAGAAATTCCTCATCGTGGAAGGTTATCGAGTCCAGCCGATACTTGTCCACCAGAGCCGACACGCGCTCATAGGCCAGCCCAGCAGACATGGAGCGCCAGCGGCGGCGACTGAGCCGGGGGTTGCAGCAGTAGGTGCATTGCCAGGGGCAGCCCCGGCTGGAGATGAAGATGAGGCTCCGCGCCGACTCCTGCGGAAAGCGCCCCTGGCTTCCCACGTAGTCTTCCACGTTTATCAGCTGATAGGGCAACTCTGGAAGCTGGTTCAAGTCCACCAGGTCTTGCGGCGGAGTCCGAACCACCTTACCATCCTTCTTGAAAGCAATGCCCTTCACTTCGGAGAGGTCGCTGCCGTTCTTCAGTGCATGAACCAGGTCACGGAAGGCGAACTCCCCTTCTCCAGCGACCGCGATGTCCACCAATGGATGACTCACCGTTTGCTCGGTGAGGAGCGTAGCATGTACGCCGCCCCATACGACCTTGGCCTGAACCCCCGACTCTTTGACGATACGGGACACCTGGAGACCGTGCGCGATCTGAGGCCCCGTCAGGCAGGACACGCCTACGCACAGTGGGGCTTTCTCTAATTCGTCCTTGAGCGTTTCTTCCCATTGAGGGTCAAGGCGCTGGTCTATGACCTTGACTTCAAAGTCGCGGGCAACATAGACAGACGCAGACAGCAGAGCCAGAGGCATGTCAACGGACACCCTCTTGATGTCGAAACCAGTCTTGGGGAAGACGAGCACTACGTCGGCCATCTATCTCACACCAGGGCCTTCATCCAGCGCACAGAGCCGCCCCAGAAGCCCGCCTTCCGCATGAGGCGGTCGAACTCCATCTCTGTGTTCTGGTGCTGCGGTAAATCAGGTTGTGCCCCGAAGTCGTTGATGGTGTTCACCGTCCCACCCTTGCGGACGATCCTGGCGAACTCTCCGATGACTTCGGGCAGCACTTGGGGATGGATATGCTCCATAACGTCCACGGCGTCCAAGTGGTCAACGGCATCCACCTCATGCAGGCTGGAGACAACCTTGACGGGCAGCCCCAGCCTTCGGAAGCGCCATTCAGCAAAGCGCCTTTGAGGGCTTTCCAGGTCTACGTACGTGACCTCGCATCCCTGCTGTGCCAGCGCGATGGAGAGCGTCCCGATGCCCCCGCCGAAGTCCACTACCCGCCCCGATACCTTCAGGGACAGGGACGCTCGCTGCCAGTAGTACGGCGAAGTGTTGAACGCCACCAGGTCAGGCAGATAGAGGCCCTTCCCGTCCTGGTAGAACCTGTCGAACTCCTCAGGCGTCTGGGGTTGCATCTCCCGCCAGAGACGCGCCAGGGGGACCTGGGAGTTGCCCCAGACGTTCAGGTCGCAGATAACGTCGGACTTGGAACGGCCCAGGTATTCGGCCAGATGCCCCAGGACATCCGTGCGGTCGTCAATAGCGACGGCTACGGCCATCACTTGCATTCTCGGACGCCTTCTAATGGGGGTAGGGCAGCATAGAAGCCTTGGGCCTGGCTCTCGATGTAGCGCACCTTCTGTAAGACCCCCTCACGCTCACTAGGATTCTCCGGCAGGTTGGCCATGAGCATCAAGGCCGTCGCCCTGGCAATGACGTACTGGTCTGCCACCTCCAGCACGCCAGCCTCAGCCGCCGACGTATTCGCCGTGGAAAGCAGCGAAGGATTGCTCCCGCCGGTTAGCTTGAGCAATTTGTCCCCCACAATGGAGACGGCATCGGGGTTGAGAATCAAGTCCTGGGCCTCCTGGTCAGTGTCCCACAGATGCCAACCCAGTTCAACCCATTCCGCCGAACTGTGCCGCACCACCTTCATGCGCCGTAGCCAGATGTTGCAGGCCCCGATGTCCACCACCTGCCTCAGGCCGACGGAGATGATGGCCGTGTCGCTCTCTGGGTTGGCCAGCGAGATGCGAATGCGAGTCGGCGTCCTGGCAGTCAGGGCAGGCACGCTCAGGGACTCCAGGGCAGACGCACAGGAGGCCGTGTCGTCCAGGTAGATAAGCAGGTCGCCAGCATTGGTGGCCACGCTGCTCAGCACCCAGACCTCCAACGTGTCATAGCCGGAGATGTCCAGCGAGGCTATGTCCTGGGTAGCCAGAGTGGTGTTCACACCTACGCTGTCCGCCACGGTGAACTTGATGGAGTTGCGGCCCCTGAACTGTTCGGTGTCCGCCGCTACGGTGACTCCGCTGGCTACGGATTCATCCCAAGCCGTCTCGCATTCTTCTACCGTCAAATCCTTCACCCAGGCACGGTAGAGGACGCCATTGAGCATGTCGAACTCGGAGGGGATGTCGTAGCGTCCCGATTCCCAGTCACCGGACAGGGCGAAGCTTTCCTCATCATCGTACGCTCTGCCCTGTACTTCCAGCACGGCCTGGTTGATCATCTCAATGACCTGGGAAGGATGCGCCCCCCTGGGCCAAAGCTCATACCCATCGCCCGATGTGATGTTGTTCGTTGCGGCTGGAGCCACGGTCATGTAGGTGATGGAGGACGCCACGGTAGAGGCCGTGACTTCCCGAATGAGGCCGATGTTGCCCGCCGTCCCGCTGTTGAACAGAACCCATCGGCTGACCTGGCGGTTGTCGTTCGTTGCTCCCGCCGCCAGCGTGTTGTCCACCAGAACCGTGGTGCTGTTGGTGGCCGATGCCGTGGAGACGTACAGGCCCTTGCTACGGTCGCCGCCGTAGACGTTGTAGCCTACGCTCTGCCTTATCTGGGTCTTGGTGCGGGCGAAGATAGAGGGCACACTTTACCCCCTATTCAGTCTTTCGTGAGTGCATGTGGCGACGATGGGCCGCCAATCCCTGCTTGTTGCCGAAGGTGCGGGGACAGTCTGGGCAGCCTATCGAGGCTACGCTCACCGCCGCAGGAGTAGGGGCGGACGCGGTCCGCGCTGCGGTAGCGTTGACCATCATCTCCATCATCCGGCGCTGGAAGTCACGGTCGTTTTCCTTCTCGTCTCTCACCCGCGCCTGCTCGCTGTACTGCCATGCTCGCGGATGACAGCTTTTGAAGTGCCTCTGGACGTCCATCTCGGTCATCAGGTTGGCCTTTCGGCACTTGGGAAGCCCAACTTTGTCGAACTCATCTCGCCTGGGAGCCTTGGGATGCAGGGGACACAAGAAGCTGCCCCGTATCGGAGGCTCCTTGGGCCTGACCGTGGTGAAGACGCGGCTGCCATCCTCACGCAGGATGTTCAACTGGCGCTCCAGCATCATGTAGGGCAGCACGGACGGCTCTCGCGTCTCGGTATCGTACACCCGCACGTAGGCCGTGCCGGGCAGAGGTTTCCCGTTGGCGTCCAGCACCTCGGCGGTAGCTCCCACAATTGGAGCTTCAGCGTCGAGTGCGCCCACCTGCAACTTCTTGCCCTTCATCCCTGGCGCGTCCACGAACTCTACCTGCGTCATAAGCTGCGCCGTCAGTTCCCGTTCCATTGTCACCATGACACCGTTCCTTTCACCGTTGCTTCACCAGGGCAGGCCCGAATGTGCTCTGCCCTACAGAAGCCTTTCGTTTTTCCTCGATGTCCTTGCGCCACTCGCCAAGCAGGTCTGTCGGCTCAATGGTGGCCATGAAGTTCTGCTGGCCCCGCCACCAGTCGGCCCAGTCCCGCAGTTTGCCTACGCTGTCACCCCAAAGGTGCGCCTTGCCGTCTTCGTCTATCTCGCCACCCATGATTCTGACCTGAGGCGTCACATCATCCGCCACTCCCATGTCTATCCGATGCTCCGCCAGCCTGTCCGCTCTCACTACCCAGACTATCTGGTATCGATGATACCCCTTGTTGTTGGGCGTCAGGAGGTTCAATTCCTCCAGACGGTAGCAAGGCTCGTCCGGCATGACGTGCGTAGCGATGGGCAGTATTGGCGTATTGCCCACCACGGGCGCGGTCACTTCGGCTCCACCTCTACCTCGACCTTGCTGGCTGCGGGGTTCCAGTCCACTGGCGCGTTGCCGTTGCCAGCCCTGGCCTTGTACGCCGCCAGTGCTGTATCCCTCTCGGCCAGCAACCGCTCCAGGGCGATCCCCTTCAGTTGCTCCGCCGCCAGAGGGTTCTGGTTGATGAGCACCTGTACGTCCGCCATCGTGACAGCCACGGGTCCAGCCATTAGTTCTTCCGTCCTTTCAGGTCTTTCTCCAACTTCTCTACGCGCTCGGAGAGCGCCCGGAATTCCTTGTCCCGCCCGATGTGCTGGTGTCCGAAGACTGCGTGGAGGTCTCCGTTGTTGCGCCTCTGGAAGTTCGTCCACAGGGCGACAGGCTCTCCGACGCCCAGCATCTCGCCACACTCAGGGCAGATACGCTCGTCTATCTGGCCTGTCTTGCGCTTTCTGTCGTCCTTCCCTGTGACCGTGACCTGGTTCTTGTGGTAGAACATGCCGTCGGACTCCACCCAGTCACGGGTAGCAGGCAGGAGCACACCAGAGAGAGCCACGCTTATCCAGGCCGTGTTGACTCTGGCCTCCAGGGTCTTGATAGGGCCAGCGTCGGTGTCTTCCAGCAGGCCCACGGAACCGTTTACGTCTCCGAAGTCGGCATCCGTGCCTGCCGCGTTCGTGGTGGCCAGGTAGGGCAAGATGATCGTCCCCTGAGCACCTACGTTCAAGACGGCATTCGTCACCTGGATACTGACCTCAGTGGATGTGGAAGCCCTGATGCCCTTGGCTGCCGCAAAGTCCAGGCCACTGGAGTTGAAGTCGGCAACGGTCGTGCCGCCAGCGGTTATGCCCATAGTGTTAGCAGCCACAAGGAACAGCCCCGTGTCCATGCTGGCATCTGACTGGAAGGTCAGCCCAGGCAGAGCGTTGGTCCCGCTCGACAGCCTTACGACTCCATCGAACCTGACGGGGCCAGCGTCCACCCAGATGGCGTAGGCCGTGGTGATGTTGGTGTTCGTCCCGTTCGCCGGAGAGTTGGCGATGTAGAGGGAGGCCGCGTCGGTGTAAGTGATGGCGTTTGTGCTGCCCCCGAACGTCGGCTGCAATATCGAGATGGCAGCCGCAATTGCCGTGGTGCTGGCTACGTTGGTATCGGTGTAGGTCGCAGCAGGCAGATGCAGTTGGCTACCGACGCCACTGACCTGTACTCTCGATGCCGTGTTGTTCAGCGTCACCGCAGCCCCAGCCGTGGCGGTTGTGCCCACGGTCAGGTCGCCATCCAGCCGCGTGTTCCCAGCGTCCACGAAGATTGAGTAAGCCCGCGTGATGGTGACGTTGGTGCTGGCAGCAGCAGCCCCAGCGATGTAGAGGGTGGCCGAGTCGGTGTAGGTCGCCGTGTTGGTGCTGGCCACGAAGGTAGGAATGCCCATGAATGCGCGAGCAACGATGGCTGTGGTAGCCGATGCCGCCGCTGGCTTGGTGAACGTCGCGGCGGGCAAGTGCAGTTCCAACCCCACGCTGGTCACTGGCGCTCGGTTGACGTTCGAGCCGTCCACTGACAGGAAGGCTCCGGTGACTACCGCCTTCCCCAGGGCCATCGAGTCGGTCCCGGCGTCAATCACCAGCATCGTCGGGTTGTTGTCGCCCTCGATGCGGGTGTCCACATCGGCTCCGGTCTCGTTGATGACCAGGATGCCGTTCTCAAGCTGTATCTGCTCAACGCCACGGTTGTAGAGGTACACCAAGCCAGCCGAGGCGTCTACCCATATGGCAGCCTCAGAGTTGCCGCCACGGTTGACGGCCACAGCGAAGTCGCCCGATGCCACGGAGTTGGCGATGAGTAGCGTGTCCACCGCCAGGGCGGGCATAACGGGCGTCCCTTGGAGGATGGGCGTAGCCTGGCTGGTCAGCGACTTGTTAGTCGCCAGCGCAGTAGTCCCTTCCTGCGCCCCGTCATACACAAGGGCCAGAATGCCGTTATGCTCTACATACTTGAAGCCACGATGTCTCGCCATGTCCTTTCTCCTTAGTCCTGGATTTTCTTTTCGCCAGGACGGGAACTAAGGTCTGTGCCGACGGGCGGCATTTCGTCCACTACGTGCAGAACCAGGTCTTGAGTCTCAGGCAACTTCACCTGTGCGTCTACCAACCGGAACTTATGCCAGCCTTCATGGTCCAGCCTGGGCTTCATAGAGAGCATCACCTTGAAACCGGCGTCCAGCGCCGTTTGGCACAAGGCCCAGTCCTCAGACAGGTATTCCTTGCCATGCACTGTCGCATGGATATAGGGGATAAAGAAGCTCCAGTAGCCCCCCTTGGTATCGTTCCCCTCACAAATCCACTCCACCTTCTTGGTGTCCACCAGGGATTGCAAGAGCTTCCTCGGAATGGCCATGAAGCCGGAGCTTACCCATTCAGCTTCCACCAGCTTATCGTCGCCTATCTTGTAGTCCCCAGTCCCCTTCCAGCGATAGGGGATGCCCTGGCCGAACGCCCGCTTGGGATAGATGCCGCCCACGATGGCATTCTCTCTCACGGCATCCCTGGCGATGTGCGCCAAGTCCCCAGGTTGCCACTGAATATCGTGGTCTACCATCAGGAGAACGTCCCCCGTCTTGTCGGGAGCCTTCAGAAAGCCTGTGGTAGCACGGCACCGGGTGCGCCCTATATGGTCGTCCTCATCCTGTGCGCCGAAGCGGATTGAGTTCCCCCACAGGGATAACTCCGCGACAATGCAACAGACCGTCCCCGCTCTCATCCCACCATAGGCCGGAATCCAGATGGAAGCCCTGGGATTCGCCAGACGCACGATGGGGATATGGCGAGGACTCTGCACAACGACGGGCGGCCCCGTCAGCCTCAGGCGTTCCACAGTAGGTGCGCTAACCATCCTGCAACCTCAACCAGTCCACGTTGGCCGCCGATGTGATGCTGGCGGACTTCATCTCAATGGCCCCGAACCTGTCCCTGTCGAACACGAAACGGCGCGGGGGAACGACGCTGTTGTTGGTCCGCAGCAGCAGGTAGTCGAATCCTTCCTCTGTCCCATTAACGGCGTTGAGAGTCGTGTTGGCCAAGGCCGCCATCTCTGCGAAGGACACGGAGGAATCCAGGGTGTTGTCCGTGGCGAACCGCATGAAGTACGCCTGAGGGCTTTTCTCTCCACGGTTCAGGTCTACATGCACAGGCCGCCAGTTGGCTGCGTTGGTCGCCACGACCCAGGTGATAGCTCCGTCCTGGTTCAATGTATTGCTGCTGGCCGAAGTGTTGTCGGTAATTGTGGTCGCCGTCCACGTCGGGCTGTCCTTGGCTCCCGTCGAGCGACTAGCGGTCAGGACAGCAGCGTTGTTATTGGTGGCCACGACATCTACCGCAAGCCCGCCCGCCATCGCATTGAAGCCCACGTAGATGAGGTCGGAACTGGTCATGGAGTTGAGAAGGCCCCCGGTGTCCGTAGACGTGTTCCGGTCAATCATCTCTTTGGTGATGTCCACGAACCGCTCACCGTCGCTCCGGCTGGCATCGTAGAAGTAGACGGCCACGATCTTCGGCCCGAAGGCTACGCTCACATTCTCCAGCGTAGCGGACGGAGCCGAAATCTCCACGGCGTTGGCCCAGGCCGGAATGCCCTTGACCTGGTTGTATCCTACGCTGGTTGCGAGCGTGATGGTCTCGCCCCTGAACTTCGTTATCTTCTCAGGCATCGTAGTCTCCTAGTGCGCCACCACGAGCTTGCGTTCGGGATGCTGAAGCGGGAACATGGTCCCTGGCTTTTGCTCAGACTCTATCGCCCGCATGTAACCTTGCAGCGTCTTTACCAGGCGGGCGATAGATGTCCCGTTCAGCCCAACGTACGCCTTGGCGTCAGGGAAGCAAAAGTAGACGCCCTTGACGTTCCCAAACGCATTCACGGAAGGCGTCAGGTTGAACTGATGCTCCTTGTGCCACTTGCCGTTCCCAGGAAGCCACAGCTCAGGCTCGCCCTTCTCGGTGTCCCAGCCCCAGGCGTGCTCTATCGTAGGCATTAGACCCTCGACGCACAGAGGTAGAGGTAGTCTACGTCGGACTGGTGCGCCGTCGCCGTGCGGTTCTCTACGCCGGTGTAGAGGGTCAGCAGAACGTCGCGGTCAATCACGTCCGCGAATTCCTTCTCGTAGTGCGTCCCGCCATCGGTGTCAATCGAGAACACGGCGATGGCGCGGTTGCCGCTGCCCTGGTCGGTGAGGGCTATCCGCCATGTCCAGTAGGCCGCAGCCTTCCCAGAGGCCCCGTCGAAGCGTAGCTTCGCGATGGCCGTGCTGGTCACAGTGGAGTCGTCTACCCAGACAGCGTGCCAGTCGTCGTTGGTGGCGTCGGTGTCGAAGCAGAAGATCACGCCGTCGTTGGTGTTCCTGGTGAAGGTCGTGCCGGACAGTTCGACGGGCAGGGTGTTCGAGTCATCCAGGGCGTCGTCGTTGAAGCCGAAGTTCATGGCGCAGTTGGTGATAACGTCCTGCTGCTGCCGGACCTCACCGATGAGTTGCCCGTCCTGCACGCGGTAGGCCAGGGCCGCCAGGGACAACTCGATGAGGTTGGCCGTGTCACCAGCCGTGCCGGAGGTCGTGCCTCTCGCCGTGTCGCCCATCGCGCTGGCGGTCGCGTCATAGGCCGTGTCGTTGGTGTCCGAGGAGTTCAGGACACGGATGCCGTTCCCAGCCGCCGTCCCGATGCAGTCGTACTCGAAGTCAACCAGGACTTCCCTAAATCCCTTGGGGGTATCTACAGCCATTGGATTTTCCTCCTATTGCCTGGGGTCTTCGTCCCCGGCTTCTTCTGATATTCGGCTAGGAGAGGGGGCAGGCGTCTTCGTCGCCACTTATCTGATGTTCGCCCCCGTCTCTAACTTTAGCTTGGAGCCGTCGCGTCTGCGTAGACTTCGCAGCCCGCCACGTTCTGCCTGACCAGGGTGGCGTACTCATCGTACCAGTAGAAGATGGTCGCGCCTCCGCCCTTGCCAGGCTCGAACTTGTCGTACGTCCAGGGGTTCTTGCCCCGCACCAGGATGATGGCCCCGCCCTTGCCGCTGGCGAACACGCCACCCTTGGCGTCATCCGAGGAGTCAATGGTCAGGTTGTCATCCACCACCAGCCGGGCATTGCCAATGGAACCACGCACGCCACGCTGGTAGGCGTCAGCGGACAGGCCCGCCGTGACGATCTGAGTCCCAATGCCGGAAGTCAGTTCGTCCTGGAGGTCCTTCAGTTGCCATCCCTGCATCACTGCGGCCTTGGGGAAGTCGCGGAACGGCTCGGTGGTGTTGCTCTCGATGTAGGCCACGGAACCAGTGATGTTGGTGAACGTCTGTGTCGTGCCCGCCCCGCCGAAGCTCTTGGAGAAGGTGTCCAGCACGGCCAGGAGGTCAGCGTTGAGCTTCCTGTCCACGGCGTTCTGGCCCAGGCCACCTATCTTCGGCGCAACGGTCTTGCTGATACGCTCCATCGCCGTGTTGGTGACAAGGACCGCCAGGCCCACCTTCGAGGGCGTGGCGTTGATGTCCGTGTCCACGATTTGCTGGTAGTTGTCCAGGTCCGTGGTCTCAGTCACGCCACCGGCGGTCAGCTTGGACAGGGAGATTTCATGCCAGGTGCTTCCCACTCCTTCACCGAGGCGCTGCACGTCCACCAGGTCAATCATCCCCCGCTTGTACTCCTGGATGATGCGGGCGGACTGGATGGCCTTTGGGTGAGAGTCCGCAAGCTGCTGGCTCGTAGTCCATCCGGAAGGCATTATCTAATCCTCCTTAGAATCGCTCGGGCAAGCCGAGGGCTTCCGACAATTTGTTCAACCGTTCTTTAGAAACGGGTTTACCACTCAATAGCTCATTGCCGATGGCGTCAGCCTCGTTGCCCCCGCCGGTGGCAGTGGGATTGGCGAAGGACTGAGGCTTCGGCTTCGTCACCATCGCCTCCAGTTCGGCCAGCCGCTTGTCACGGGCTTGCTGCGTCTTCAGGCGTTGCGCCCATATCCGCATGACGGGCAGGCTGGGAGCCAACCGTAGTTCTTCCTCTCCGGTATGGTCAAGGCCGTGCTCACGGGCCAGGTCTGCCGCCGCCATGTTCCTGCCCTGCTCGATTTGGGCACGCATGGTGACACGCTCAAGGTTCTGGTGCTCTTGCCTTATGCGGCCAATGTTCTTTTCCGCATACGCCCGCGCCCTCACTGCGTCCATGCCGCTATCCACTAGCTCCTGGACTTCCTGGCGTATCTCGGACTCCAGGGTCGCCTGGCGTTCCTGTTCCTGGTAGCGGCTGACGATAGGCTCCAGTTCTTGCGCCCGCTTGACCATTGGCTCCCACTCGCTGAGGCGTTGCTGCATCTCAGCGAACTTTACAGGGTCAATGGCTGGAGGAGGAGGTGCGGTTGGCGCGGGAGAAGCAGCCACAGGAGGTGCTGCCTGAGCAACAGGGGCAGGGGCGGCAGGCTCCGGCGTAGCTCCTGCCAGTATATCTTCTGGGCTAACCCCAGGAATCCCGTCATCCGCCATGTTCACCTCCACTAAAACGAAAAGGCCAAGTCCGAAGACCTGGCCCACAGTGGAGCACTCGCATTATTCAGTTACGTCTTGCTTACATATCTACCACCTTTACTCCGTCCTGTCAAGTCCCAACCACAACGGTAATGTGAGTAGCACTGGCCGAAATGCCCCCAGGGAGAGGTTCAGCCGACATGAACACGGTTTCGCCTTGGCTCATCACGTACCACTGCTGCTTGCACTTGCACTTGACACCAGTAGCGCCCTCAAAGCCCAGCAGTAGAACGCGGCCACAGTTGGGACACTTCACGTCGAACTTCATCGCGCTCCTACAGCCTCGCGTTCCCGTTCCGCCTTGATTTCACGATATGAGCGCGGCGCTGGCGTTGGCGTTGCGGTCGGGAGAACTGTGCCGCCCCTCTCGCGCTCAGCTTTAATCTCACGGTATGACCGCCCTGTGGCTGTCGGCGTTGCCGTCGCCTGCCTCGGCGCTGGCGCAGAAGGTGAGGGCTGCTTCAGATGCCTGCCCCTCGACCGCAGCGTCTTGACGTAGGAGTCATGCACCTTGTCTTTGGCCACCTGCATGTGTTTCGCCACGTACTCTTTCTGCCTCTGGGGCGTGTCTTCCGGGATGCTCCAAGACTTTGCCGCCTCGAGTACGGCGGTTGCCATCAAACCCTGGTACTCCGCCCGTTCCTGGGGAGTCAAGTCTACACTGCCGCCAGTCTTCTTTGGCTCCAAGTCTATGCTGTCTCCCACGTTGCCCAGCCGGATACCCAAGCGGTTTACGTCGGGGATCGCGGCAAAGTCCTTATTGGTGCGCTCCACGGCTCTGTCAAAGCTCTCCCATCCCTGGCGCTCACGCTCCGTAGACTTTGTGCCATAGAGCCGTCGTACTCCAGGAACGTAGCCCGCCTTCTCTGCTGTAGTCGGCTGTTCCGCCAGAGCGCCACCGTACACTTCCGGCTCGTAGCCCGCAGCATCCAGGCCCAGGGACAGCAGGGCCATGACCGACTCACCTGTACCTGCGGAGTAGTCCTTGATGGCCCAATCCAGAAGGCGCGGGCTGATACCAGTTTTCTGCCCTAGCAGCACGGAGGCGCGGGAAGTCTCCGGCCCGAACTGTTGCTCCGTGAGTAGCCCTTGTTCCCTGCGCGGCACGATGTCCTGCTTGGTGTACAAGTCCTTTCCCAAGCTCGCCCCAACCAAAGTCTGGGCGGCAGGTGGCATGATGGCCCCCAGCCCTGGCTCCACAGGGGATACCGTCTTGGCCCCTTCCAAGGCAGCTTCCAAGGCGAAACTGGCCAAGCTCTTGTCATCGGCCTTGTTGGTGGCATTGAACACGGCTTCGGCTGGGAAGGTGAGTCCAGCGGCCAGAGGCCCCTTCGGTATCTTGATGTAGAGGGGGAACTTCGTTCCATCCTTCCGACTGCCTTCACCAAACTGGAAGACCCAGTTGCGCGTGTACTCGTAAGCAGGTATGTCTTGCGATGTCTCGAAGCGCATGTTGTTGACGCGGGACATGACGCTGGCGGTAATGAAAGGGCTGGCCGCTATCGCCGCCCATTTCGGATGACGGTATACGGTGCGTCCTATCAAGAGCGACCCCTGCAAGGCGGCATTCGTGAACGGGATTACCGCGTTCACCGTCCGCATGGTAGTTCCCATCTTGGAGAAATCCACAGCTACCTCTTTGCTGCGGATGGCTCTCTCGATGGGCGCAACACCTTCCCTGGTGAGCTTGCGATAGGCCGCTATCCGAGTCGCTTGCTCCGATGCCTTGCTCACCTCAGCGATTCCCTTGAAAGGCGTTGCCAGGAGCCTGGGGAGAATCAAGGCAATCTCTTTGGGATTCCTGACGCTGATTCCGCCAAAGCTACTGGCCTTGGCCGCACGTTGCATACTGGTGAGGTCCGCCACACTCTCGGTGAAGCCGCGCATGAGGATGCCCTGTTCTGCGACCTCTTGCCAGAGCTTATCCTTCTTGACCACAGCTTTCAGTGCCGCAATGAAGTCCGGCCCCAAAGGAACCACACCTTCACGGAACCAGGCTGAACTGGAGTTCATAATCGTGTTGACCAGGGGCCAGACAGGGTTGTAGGAGACTGCGCCATACCGAAGGGGGGCACTCATATAGCGGGCCACGGTCGTCAGGGCATTGGCGCTCTCTTCTCCCAATCCTTTGGCTACTTCAGCATAGACGGCAGGCACGTCCACCTCTATCTTCTTGCCGTCCTCAAAGTAGCTCACCGTGTCCCAAACCTTGCTGTGCTCCGCCTTGGTGAGAAGGGGCTTTGCCTGCCCCGTAATGTTGACATTCCTGGCCGCCGTGGATGTCACTACGTCGCGCACCAGTTCTTGCCCGGTCGCCTTTTCCATCCGGCGCAGACTTTGCACCAGGGCTTTGGCTGCGCGGTTGCGAGCCACCAAGGTTTGCGTCGTTCCGAACTTCTGCACGAAGTGAGCCAGGGGCTTGTCGAGGGCGCGTTCGCTGCCCGCCAACTCCAGGCGCTTCAGTCCAGTGCTGCCTACCGATGACGGCCCTCCCCCACGACCTTGCAACATCCCCTCGAAGTCGGCCCTGTTCCAAGGGATGTAGTGAGGATTGTCGCTCATCATCGCGTTGTACGTCCGCGAATCGAGTATCCCTTCTGCCTTCAGCAGCCTCATGTTGTAACGGGCATCGGCATCCCACAGGGCGTTGGCCGTCCGGTCTATCGCCTTCATGCGCTCCGGCCCCAAACGACGGGCTATTTCCTCTTGGGCCTGCATCGTTCCGCGCCATCCCCAGACGCCACCAGGGAGTTTGGCCGATGGGTTGCGGGCCATGAGGTCTTCGTTGCGCTTGGCGACCATATACATTTCCAGCCACTTCAGGTCATCCTTCACATCTTGAAGCAGAGGACGAATCACGCGCCGGACAATTTCTTCGCCGCCGCCAGCAGCATCCGCCGTCAACTGGGCCAAGTCGTGAACGGGTATGCCCGTTGCCTGTTGGAGAGGAACCAGAGGATCGTTGCTGTCAATCCAGCCGCGCTTCGCGTCTCGCCCCAAGGCGATGGCCTTATCTATCGTGTCGGGCTGCGGGGGATTGACGGCCTTCTCAAGCATGGCCAAGTCCTCGGCTGGAGTGAAAGTCTCCCATCCTTCGTCGGCTCTTGCTGCCTGCCCTGGCTTACGCCCCGAAGGGAATGCGCCGGAGGACGGCGGACCCGCAGGTGGTTTCATGCCAGGCGGAGGAATGCCTCCTGGAGGCGGACGGCCTGCGCCAGTCTCGGTGCGTGCGCCCTGACTTGCCAACCCTTCGGCTTCTTCTGGAGCCATCGCCCAGATAGGCTTCCGCACTGGCTTCGGCGGTTCTACCACTGACGGGACAGCAGCAGTTTGTTCGACCACAGGCGCGGGCTTCGGAGTCACCACTCGCGGCTGTCTAGTTGCAGGCTTCGGAGCCTTGGGCATCAAGCCCTGGTCTGGAATGTTCACCGAGCCGACAGGTTGATTCGAGATGATGCCCTTCAGGTTCTGGCGTACCTGGCGACCCATCTTCACAATGTCGGTGTCAGCCCTGCCAGGGAACTGCCCCCGAAGCCATGCCAAGTAATCGGCGTTGCGTCGGGATGGCGTTGCCTGAGACACGATGAACAGCGCCTTGTCCACATCGCTCTCGAACTGCGGCGACCAGCTTTTCAGGCCGATGTTGTAGCGCGCCTTCGCTCCTGCCAGTTCACGCGGAAGCCCTTGAGCCAGAGGGGTAGACGGCTCAGTCTGGGGAGTTGCTGAAGCCCTTGCCACCTCTGACTCTTGCGGCGTGATGGGGCCTTCGAGCGAATGACCCGCCCTCGCTTCCAAGATGCCCCTGGCTTCCGCTGCCGTGGCTGCTTCCACAGGTTCCTCGCCTGCAAAGCGCCATACCTTCTTGATAGCAGTAGCGGGAGCAGCCTGCGCCGGACGTACCACATCAGTCCCCTTGGCGGGGGTAGTGACCTGCGACACAGGCTGGCGGCTTACTGGCCCCGGCGTCACCGCCCCCGCTGGTGCGCTTGGCACAGGAGCTTGAGGCGCGGCTTTTGCCTTGGCCACGGCGCTCTTGGAGGGAGCAACCTTGGTGGCAGCATCGCGTTGCAGTTGGAGGAGTTGGAGCTTTTCCCTTTCCGCCAAAGGAAGTTTGGCCACATTCGGCACGTCGCTCGGCAAGCCACCAAGCCCTTCAACTGGCCTCATCCTCGAAAGCGGCGTCCCCTCACCCCCGCCAGTCTTGTAGAGGGCTTCTCCAGGCGATGCCCCAAACTTCAAGGACGGCTTGGCATATTCTCCTGTATCCAAGAAGCGGTTCACCCCCGCAGCATCAGCAAAGAACCGTTCTTGTTGCAAGGACTTTGGAACTTTCACCCTCATGCCGCTTCTGAACTCATCTGTAGTTCCGGGGACTTGCTTCTTAGGCGTCACGGCAAAGTAGAACTGGTCAGGCCGTGGCCCTGCCAAAGCGTCTACGTCCAGGTTTTGACTCGCAGCCTTGGCCCGTAATGCCTCCCACTCGGCTTGAAGTTCGGGCTTCGTAAACTGTCTGATTCTTTGCCCCATCAATTCTTTGGGGAGTTTGAGGTAGCCTGCTTCCTCGGCCAGCGCACGGCGGGCTACGGGAGCAGCTTTCTCCCCAGCCTTGGCAACCGCTTGCCCAGCCGTCCTCAGCTTCGACAGCGCCACCGCTCTTGACGCTGCCTCTGCCGCGTGAGCCGCAGGGCCACCAACGAAGCCCCCAGGGTTCTCCAGGGCTACCCTGAACGGGTTGCGGGCGATGTTCTCCATCTCCACAGCGTCAGGCGGAATGACCATGCCAGCCGTCAGGCCCCCCACGAAGCGTTGCGTTGGCGACAAGTCCTGGCGCTCGTCAAGTTGCTGCTTGACGCCCTGGGCGTATCTCCCCGCAAAGCTGTCTGGACGATACGCTGGAGGGACGGGGGAAGCCAGCACGGTGCGGACGCCTCTGCCCAGGTCTGATGTCAGCCCAGAGACGGCCTGCCCCTTGGTGGCCTCAAGGCGTTCGTTCTCGGCAGCGCGGCTCTCGAAGGTCTTCCGCAGTTCATACTGCCGCACAAGGTCAGCTTCCTCAGGACTCCACAGTTGGCGCGGCTTCGCTATCGTCTTCCGATAGGCGTAGTCCATGAAGGACTCAGCGGGGTCTCTCACCTCAGTAGCCCGCCCCCAAGGGAGCGAATCGCCGCGTGCTCATGCCCTTTTCCTCAGGACTGAAGCCCGCCCTATACTGGTTCCAATCGAACTGGCCCAGGAAGCCTTCGTCGCCAGTGAACTTGCCAGGAGACAGGCCACCCTGCATCTGCTTCGCCATCGCAGCCTTGTACTGGTTGAAGATGGGCGCAAACTGGTTCATCCACCAGTCGTTCGCCCCACGGTTCCCACCACGCTTCTGGGCGTAGGCCAGGAAGCCCAATTCGGGGTCGTCCTCCAGGTCCCAATCGCCCCAATCATCATCATTTGGCCAGGCCATTTCTATACCCTCCCTGTCTTCCGCCGCATGTAGTCCAGGAAGGACTCGCCGCCTTCTTTCCGGCTCCCCAGATATTCGTCCTCAAGGCGCTGCCAGCGATTCTTGGCCAAGTTGCGGAAAACGCCTGGCGTCCCCTGCGTATAGGCGTACTCGAACATATTGCGGCCCGTGTCCTCATCATCAGTCAACCGTTCACGAAGGTCTGCCTGCTGTTGCGTCAACGCCGCACCACCACTCCCGAATCCCAGGATGCCAGATAGCTGTTCTCGCAGCCCACGAGCACTCGCCCTTCCCAACTGACCTTTCTGCAAATAGTCCTGGAAGGTCTGTTCTTCTCCTGTCAAGGGGTTGAAGGGAGAATTCAGGTAGTACTGGTAATAGGCAGGCGTGAAGCGTTCCTCCATGCGTTCCCGCCCATAGCCCCCGGTCTGGGCATATCCAGGGCGGCCCCGCAGGTAGTTGCGGAAGGTGGCCTCTGCGCCACCACTCTCTTTCTCCCGTGCGAACTGTTCCTCCCATTCATCCTGCGTCTTCGTCTTCTTTTCTTCCGTGTCGCCAGCGCCGACCTTATAGTTCAACTTCGCGGCCAGGGCGTCCTGGGTGAAGCCTGCCTTGAGAGCATCGGCAAGGATGTCGGCCCAGTCCTGGTCAGTCTTGCTTGAAGCATTCCAGTCCGCCAGTAGGGAGTCCAGGGTAACGGTGTTAGCATCATCGCCAGCATCAGCGCCAGCATCAGCGCCAGCATCGGCGTCCGCGCCTGCTGTGTCCGCAGTGAACACTTCGCCGCTCGCCATCTTCTCCAGTGCGGCATCGAATATGGCAGCCTCACGCTCATCTTTCGGCGGCTCGCCAAGTCCGTACTTCTCGACCATTTCAGGAGTGCCAACCAGTTGCGTAAGTTTCGTAACCTGGGCTGGCGTCAGTCCGAAACCTGCACCTTGCGCCATAAGCTGTTCCATTGACGCCTGCCCACCCATCCAGGCGCGGAGCCAATACGCAAAGCGTCCCAAACTTCCCTCTCGTATCTCTGCCATCTCTTAACCTCCTGTCTGGGCCTGAGGCGGAGCCGTGGGCGCTTCCGCCGACCGCGCCATCGGGCGCTTCCTTCCCTTCTCTACTACACGCCCTGCCTGGGGCGTCGGTTGCGGCGGCGGCACTCCCCGCGCTGCGTTCGGGCTGGCGTTCGGGGAGAAGCCCTTGCCACCCGTAGCACTCTTGCCGTTCTCACCAAGCTGGCCAGGGCCACCTGGAGCCAATCCCAAGCTCGCCAATTCCATCATGTTCTGGACCACTAGCTTCATAAACTCACCCTGCCACATTTCAGCGTAGGGGAGTTGTTGCTGCTTCTGCATCGCCTGGGAGATGGTGTAGGCCAGAGCCAGCGGCAGTGCCTTCTTGCCCTTCTCCTCAATGACTTCCCGCTCGGCCAGGTCGGGGTCAGGCAGGCCCAGCCAGTCTTCCCTCGCCCGCCGCTTGGCGATCATCGGGTCGTCGCCCTCGGTTAGCATCACCGCCGCCTGCACCTTGGCGGGATCGTCTTGCGGGAGCGTCGGCAGCAGCTTGACGATAGGGCTTCCCGACATCGCCACCTGTGCTGCCGTGAAGGATTCCTCGAAGTATTCCCGCTCCCGTCCGAAGCCCTGGAGCACCAGCCCGTCGAAGCCTCCACGGGAGAATTGCGTCTTCAGCCCCTTGCACAACAGGCGCAGGTGCGTCTCCAGCGCCCGGCGCCGGGGATTCATTATGGTCTGGATGCCCCGCTTGAGAGTGTCCTGTCCATATCCCGACAATTGGAAGTCCAGTTGGCCGAAGGCGATGTAGGGCAGCGTCTTGCGCTGATACTCGCCGTCTATGATACTCACGATAGCTGCGGCATCCTTCGTCATCTGCATGAGACCCAACGGCTCAATGGACTCGTCAATATCGAGGGATAGCACCTTGTTCTTGACGGTAGACAGGGGGTTTTCTTTCAGCGTCTTGCGACCGCCACGGCTCTTGTACGCTACCGTCTGCCGCAAGGTCATGGCCATAAGAGAGAACATGATGGAGCGAGCCAAGTTCCGCTTGTCGGAGATGTCTCTGACGCCCCCATACAGGCTCTCGCCGTATTTCTCCCAGTCTATCCCCTGTCCCGTCGTCGCTCCGTTCTGAACATTCCATGCGCCCTCAGCCCTCACCGGCGGGTTGTAGCCGCAGGGCGTCAGGAGAACGGGGCTGCCGGGGAATCCGTGCGGCGTCGGCTCCTTGAGGAGAGTGCCGCCATCGGTAAGCATGAAGTTCTCATATTCGTCGTAGACATCGTGGACGGTCAGGATTTCCTTCGGGTCGTATTCGGCCAGCCCAGGAAGGTTCCCAAACTCTCCCTGTAGTTGCTCCACGGTGCGCTCCAGGGTGATGGACGCCAGCGCCAGGCCCCGCCTGCCTGGTTTCCAGGCGACGTAGTAGGGGTCCCACCGCGTGATGTCCACGTACGGCTCGTTTGTCTCCGGGTCTATGGTCAGAAGCCCCCTGCTGCATATCCAGCCCCGATTGCAGATGTCCGAGGAGAGCATGGACTGGAGAGAAGGAAGCTGCTGCCGCGCCAGGTTGTCGTCGTTGGACTGGAGAAGGCCGTAGAGAAGATGCTCGCCCAGGCTGTTGGCGTCGCGCTCGTCTTCCTTGGAACGACCCTGGGGGATGCGGATTTGGAGTTCGGCTTCGGCCAGCCAACTGACCGTCTTGTCGTGGAAAGCCTGGTCGTCGGAGGATGTGTAGCTCAGGAATCCCGACAGAGCTTCATGCACGAAGGGCGTCAGCCGCCAGCGTTCATAGTCCCGCTTCTGGCGTTCTCGGAGCGCCTGTTTATCTAGCCTGTCTTGGCGTATCCAATCAATGACGCCGTTGAACCTGGCTTCCGGCTCACCCTCTTGATGGAGCATGTCTTATTCCTTTAGAAGGACATGATGGTGGCGTAATCACTTCCTTTGCTTCTAGTATAACCATACTTGTCAACTATGCGATAGATGACAGCTTTGATGGCGTGGTTGAACTTGTCTTCCGGCTCGTCGCCCACGACGTTCCCTTCCTTGTCCATCTTCCAGCGATAGGCCGCCGTCTGACCGTTCAGCGGCCCCTTCAGGGGGCACGGCGCGACGCCGAACTCGCTCAGAAGCCCTACGCACTTGGGAGAGACTACCATCTTGGGCCTTTCGTCCTTGGGATTGACCTTGAGGAACGTCTTCAGGGCCTCAATCCCGTCCAGAATGGGGACTTTCTGGCCGCTCAGGTAAAGTCCCGCCTTGTCCAGCCACACCTGGCTGACGGGCGGCATGGCTCCCTGGCGATAGGTCCCTGCCACGTCTACCACGCCAGCCTTGACGTTCTTCCACCAGGGCTTTTGCTGGCAGATGGTGATGATGTCTTCCGTGACCATGCCGTTCTCGTAGACCTCATCGAAGTAGATGTCCTGGTCTCCGATGGTCTGGACAGCTTCGACGGCATACGCCCCCTGGACACCGGGGTCTATGGTCAATTCCACGGGGTAGGACGGATCGAAGGACACATCGCGGACATGGACATCAGGGCGGAACTCAGGAAAGACGAGGCCGGCGGGCGGGCAGGGAACGCCCATGATGCGTTCCTGAAACCACTGGTCGCTGGACTGTTCCTTCATGCGGAGGATTTCGGGATCGGTCGCGCCGCCAGGATACTTGTAGGTGTTGGAGGTGGACGGGATGATGAAGGACTTGGTATCGGCCGTACCCCACAGGTAGCTCTGGATGAGCTTGGGCCACCAGCCGAGGGAACCTTCCAGCGTGCCTCCACCGAGCACCCAGCCTCGGTTGGCTCCCACGCGAAACAGGGCTTTCTGGAAGGTCAGGACATCCATCTGGCCTGGCTCGCAGAGGACAATGCCGTTCGGGGAGAACTTGGAGAGCTTGCGCGAGTCCATGCCGGACTTGGTTTCCCAGACAGTGCCGTCCGTCTCTCTGATTTCGCCTGGGTCCACCCGCTTGGTACTGTCCTTGTAGAGCAGGCATTTCTTGAGAAAGTCGCGGATGTAGTTGAACTCGCTCTCGGTTTCGCCGTAATCGGAGCCGATAAGCCAGTATCGGCCCTTGCCGAAACGCTCCTTGTCTTCGTACCGCTTCAGGACCGCACAGGCGGAGAGGGTGAGGCTTTTGCCCCCCTGTTCCCCGCCGGACATATAGCGGAAGCGGTGGGTATCCATGATGAACTGAGCTTGAGCGAGAGTGGGGCGAAGGCCGAGGATGCGGAGATGAACGGCGTAGACCTGCGCCCTGGTGAGTTGGCCCGTTGGCAGAGTAGGTTGGGTTGCGACGGCCATCTTGCCCCCTTACGGGGAAGATAGCACGGCGGGCATCACCGTGGCAAATATACAGCCTTAATGTCGAATGCAGGGGGTTCCTTGTCGAAAGGGCTTGTTGCAATCTCATGGGGACCGAACCACCATTCTTCTTTGGAGTAGTGGTTGAGAAGAAGGGGAACCTCGTAAGGTTCCTTGAAGGGGCCGACTCCGCCTTCATAGCCGTCCACGACAACCTCCAGGTTGGGCGAAAAGACCTTCAACCTCTCAATGAGTTCTGCGACAGTCATCATGCCTCCTTACTAGGGGTCAGGCGTCAACTTTGGGGGAAGGTACTCATAGGTTAGGGTCGCCTTCGTGATGCCTTTGGGTATATCGCCACTGGTAAACTGCTGAAACCAGGGTGGCATCGCCTCCCAGATGGCATCGGAGGATTCTTCCCATACTAGCCACAGAGCATGAGGGTGATGGTAGTAGGGGTTCTTCGGCCACCAGTCAGGCTTGGGCGTCATTGTTTCTTGGCTCCGGTTCTCATTCTCCACAGCGACTTATCATGCTTGCCAAACAGACCATACCAACACGTGCCGGCGTACTTGCAAGGGCGGCCAGTCTCGATGACATGCTGGTCTACAAGTTCTTGGCAATTCCAGCAGTCTTTTTCTTCGTCGCTCATGCTTTCAGGCGTCACATCTCCGTCCTTTCGAGTTCGGCTTCGCGGTATTCCTCCAGCCACAGGGTCAACATAATGTGTTCGTGGCGGATAAGAGCTTGCTGGGCCGCCGCGATAATCTGTGAGGTCGCGTAGCCTGAGGTGCGATCCCAGAGCTTGACGTTCGAGTTTGAGATGATTGCCTGTAAAAATTTGGCCTGGATGGGCGGCATAACGCCCACTTCGTCCAAGGTGATGCCTTTCACTTCTTTCACTTGTTCCACTTCCTAGATTGCTTCCTGGAGGGCGGCGATGTGCTCTCGTATGGACTCTGCGACGTTGCGGCACTCCCGCTCGACCGTCTCCAGTTCCGACAGGGAACCTTCGGAGGACGGCATTCCCTCATGCTCAATGGAGGTGGGCCAGGAACCCAAGAGGCGCTCCCGCATGGCCATGAGGGTGCTGTTCTGCTGCATCAGGAAGTCACGGTCGTTCACCATTGCCGTGATGAGAGCCTGCAATCTGGTCGTCGCCGTCAACGGTTCGGCTTGTGGCCCTCCGTAGAGTGTTCCGGGCTGCCCGCTGACCACCTTGTCTTTACCTACCCTGGGAATCACTGCTTGCCTCCTTGCTTTGGTTTGTCCCAGTATGGACTCTTGCACTTGGGGCAGATAACGGGTCGCCTGTCCTGGTAGCGCGGGGGCCAGATGTGGCCACAACGCTCGCATTGGAACGCCTTGACGGTGATTTCAGGCATCTTTGCCCCCCTTACGCAACACTATAGACCTAGTAAGCACACCTGTCAAGGGGGTATACAGGGGGTGTAAGATGGTGGTATGGAGGTGACTCATGGACGGTAGGCTCCTGGTGGCGATAGGACTCGTCGTGGTCTGGGGAGTGATTGCCGTAGTCTTCGTAGCTCGGCTGGTGCTGAGCGAGACGAGGCGCGGCGTGGACGAGGCCAACGAGAGGTTGAGGCGACCATGAAGGACTGCACGGCGCCACCTCACCACTGGTGTTTTGATGGGGTCCAGCCCGGCAACCCGATGGTGCGGGGAGTGTGCAAGAAGTGCTTCGAAGTGACCGAGGCTCCGGCGTTCGGGAAGACGATCTCACCGTACGGGAAGTCTAAGTATCGGGCGCGCGACACCCGCATCATGCCCCGCGCTGAGCACCTGGAGAACGTGGCGCTGGAGGCTGCGGCGATACAGCAGGCTCGCTACGGCGGGCCGGTGTATCTGAAGGACGCTTGACAGGGGGGGGCAAAGTAGGCTATCTTGTAGGCGGCAACCTTCGACACGGTAGAAAAGAGGAGGTTTGCGAAGATGCAAACAGCAACGTTCCCATTCTGTCCGCACTGTGGCCGTGAGTTCGCGCCTGGGGCATCCTGGCATGGGGCGAACTTCTGCAAGGGTCTCTACCTACTCCCCATCATCGGTAGCCATCCTGGGGCATCGTCATGGGAACTGTCCCAAGTGGCCAACATCCCCTACGGCGACACCCAGAAGGGCCTGCTGAAGCTGCGGGATTTTCAGGCCGTGGAGTACGTGGCTGAGGAGAAGGACGGCGGAGGCCAGCGGTTCCGCTACCATCTTTCGCAAGACAAGACGGCGATTCGCCGCTTCATGGACGCAGTAAACGCGACAGTCCGGTAAGGAGTCCTTGAATGGAACTCCTTACGGCAGCAAGGGCATATTTCGACCACGGCTACACGCCCATACCGCTCCGGCTTGACCCCGCAGGCTTCCCCAAGATACCGATTTCCCAGGGGTGGTCCGACTTGCCTCACGAATGGCCAGTCATCGAGGCGTTGCCGTGGGCGGAAGCGAAGGGCTTGGGCCTACCCCTGGGGAAGCAAGCTGGCGGAGTAGCGGCGATTGACATTGACGACAACGACATGGCGCGGGCTACCCTGGCGTTATTCGATGAGCGGGGGCTGCGGACCCGCATGGTAGAGACGGCTCGCAAGAGAGTCCATGTCTACGTCCGAGAGGCCACCACGAGCACCAGCACGAGCCTGACGGTGACATGGCAGGGGCGGCAGATGAAGGTCGAACTGAAAGCGACGGGGACGCAGGTAGCGGCTCCGCCTTCCCCAGGCTACCGCATCCTGAACAACGCAGAACCGATGTCCGTCCCCACAGTATCCGCCGCCTGGCTCTCCCTCGCTCACCACCTCGGCATCACTCAAGACTCACAACTGGCCCCTTCTTCCAACTTCCCGCGTCCCTGGCGTGCTTCGGTAGGCAAAGAAGAACGGAACAAGAGCGCCTTCATCGAAGCCTGTACGTTGAGAGACGCCGGAGCCTCTCTGGACACGGCAATGGGCCTCATGCAGGCCCGTTTCGACCGTGATTATGCGCCCGGTGACATCTCGTGGCGGGAGATTGAGAAGACTGTCCAGAGCGCCTTCAAGAAAACTTCTCCCAAGGGGCAGCAGGAACAGAAATATAGAGGTTTGTTGCTATGAAACTTACTCCGACAGCCACAGGTTTCTCTTGTATCTGGCCCAACGGTGTCATTATCCTTGTCCGCCGCCTTCGAGAGTCCCAAGACACTCTCTACGCAGAAATTGAAGTCCGTACGCACAATTCACCCGAACTATTCCTGACCGAAGGCCGCATGAACCTCTCCGGCCCCCGTATTCGCCAACAGTGGGCGGATGACCTGGACAAGATTCACCCCCTGGGAGACAACGGAAACTGGCGGGAGATGTTCGAGGAGCTTTGCCGTGAGGTAGCGCGGGCATACCGGAAAGGTTCTCCGGTGCAAACTGCCATCGGTGACGGCGACACGCAGCCGCCCCGCTGGGCGCTCGACCCCATCATCCGTGCCAACATGGTCAACGCCATCATGGGCGACCGAGATTCCGGCAAGTCCCTGCTAGCGATCCTCTGCGGAGCTATCTCAATGGCCAACGTGAAACCAGAAGACAACGCCTTCCAGTTTGCTCCCTCGGCGACTCCGATGCTCTGGCTTTACCTCGATTGGGAAACATCGTTCGACGACTTCAACTGGCGCTGGCGTTGCATCCAGGCCGGAGCGAAGATTGATCCCATCGCCTTCCCCTACCGCCACTGCGAGAAGCCCCTGGCCTACGAGTTTGAAGGCGTGGCTGCCGCCATAGAGGACACGGGCGCCAACGGCATCATCGTGGACTCCGTGGGCATGGCCGCCGGCGGAGACCTGAACACTACCGAGTCGGCCTTTGGCTTCCTCGGCCCCCTCCGCTCCCTCAAAGACCGCTCCGGCCAGCCCATCACGACCCTCTTGGTGGCTCACCCATCGAAAGACCCAACCGTCCGCAAGAAGTCCATGCACGGCTCCGCTTTCTTCACCAACGAAGCCCGGAACGTCTGGGAACTCCAAGCAAAACCATCTGCCCAACCCGGCCAGAAGCAAATCACCCTCTACCACAACAAATGGAATACTACTTTCTTCCATACGCCTCGTTCGGCTTATATGGACTGGGACGAGAAGAAGGGCTGGACTCAGTTCTCAAGGGCCGATGCCCCCAAAGACGAAGAAACTTCCAAGCGTACTCCCGACTATATCAAGGCCAAGAACGTCCTCTCCCGCTCCGGCCCCCTCCCTATCGCTCAACTCGCCGCAGAGATGGGGTTCAAAGAGGACGGCGAAAAGAAAGAACATTCCATCAACTCTAACCTCCAACTGCACTCAGAAATCTTCGTTAAGGTCGGGGATTCCTGGACACTCAGATCCTCCAATACCTGAAACCCCGCCTGCAAACCCGCAAATAACCCCTATTATATAGGGGGGTTATTTTCTTTGCGATTTTGCGATAGGTGCAAAAAGAGACTTTGCGACTTTGCGCAAACTTTGCAGAGGACACCTCCCAGAGGCACAAAATGCCCACACTAACCCCTTACAAGGGGCCTTTTGCTTCCAAAAATGTCGGGGGAGCCTTTGCGCTCAGTACTGCCGCTAGCCCTTTTGCTCTAAAATTTCGCGGGAGGGTTCCTATAGTACCGTCCGCCCACGCTCAAGCCATGCCGGGTGGGTGGCCTACCTCATAAGAACGGTGCGTGCCTAGCCTGTGGCTGCTGTGAGTTTTCACTACGCACTATTATTCTTATGGTAACTGCGTATCTGGCTCGCCCTCAGGCAGCAAGGCGAGGAGTGCCGACGCCGGGTCTGCATCCTGGACCACAGTTGCGATCCCCTCTACCTGGGGCACAGCAGGCGGGGCCGCCATTGAGCGATAGAGAGCCGCAAGCGTAGCTGCCGCCTGTGCGACGATCTCCGATTCCCTGGCCAAGTCCCGCTCGCTCCACCCCATACGGACCGTTGCGAGAAATTTGGCCGCGATGACCGACGGGACGCTGACGTTTTTCGCCTCCCCCACAGCTACGTCATGGAGGCGCTCAGCTATGGCAATCTCACCCTCCGCCTTCTTGCGGTCGAACATCGCCTCAAAACTGAAACCTGCCTCTTCCTGGCATCGGCGCTTAAGGGTTTCGTGGTCAACCATGAGGACCTTACCGATTTGGACAGAGGAAGCGCCTGCCTTGGCCCAGCGTTGGACCTCAAGCCAGTCTATCTCAATGAGGGGCCTGCCGCCTGGGTGATGGGCCTGGGCATCTATCATGTCTCCATAATAGAGCTGAGGGGTAGTACAAGGCAAGTCCCCCTCCGCAGCAAGGGGATTACTGAGCGTTACTCCGGTGGTTGGGAATGCTACCGTAGCGCTGACCTGCTGGCGCTGGACAGCCTGGGCAGACATCCCAGGGGACTGGTTGGCTCGGCCTGATACGCCGTTGTTACGACTTGGCCTATGCCCGGCGATCAACTAGCGCCGGATAGCGGGTTAAGCTGGTCCCGCTCCGTGCGGGTTAAGGGGGGAGCTTGAGCTTAGCGAGCCTGCCTTGGGCGAGAGTGCGGCGCCAGGCATCCTTCATGCGTTTTCGCCAAGCCTTCTGGGCCTGGGGATCGTCTTGGGTGTGGATGGTGCCGTTGCCGATGACAACGACGTTGCCGCCTGTGTCGCGCAACTGCACCGTACTCATACTACCAGTGTAGCACGGGTGTCCATAGTCCTGGACGTATACCGAAAGGCTACTGAGTATACGTTAGGGATAGGTGGCCCAACTTGACAATTCGGCGTATTTGAGAAGCTGGGCATCGCTTCTGGGCAGATTCATAACGGGGTATTGAGTGCTAGGTGGCTAGGTGGTAGATTGAGAGTGTCAAGGGCGAGTAAGAAAGGGAGAAAGCGATGGCACAGACATCAAGGCTTGGGACAGTGGCGACAACGGTTAGAACCGAACGGGATTCGACGGTGATCCGGTATCACAGCACCGACATAGTGAGCTTCAACGCTGGCACAGTTCGCCTGTGCAACAATGGGTACTTCACGAACACCACACGAACCAGGATGAACCAGGCTTCGCAGCAATTCCGGCTGGGGTTTGAGGTCTACCAAAAGGATTGGGCATGGTACGTTAAGCTGCCTAACGGCGTAACTGTAGACTTCACGGATGGCATGGTCTTCAATCGCTAGTGTCAAGGGAAAAGTAAAGGGAGAGAACGATGAAGGCAGAAGAGGCGCTCGAATACCTGGTTAGCCTGGGCTACACCATCACCGCCAAGGGTGGCAAGTGGATTGTCAAGGGGCCGAAGGGGGCAAGGTACCCGATACATGAGGACGCAGAGTTGACCATGTCGGATGACACCCTGATACAGACTGCCTGGATAGAGACGGCAAAGGCCACGTATTCCACAGTCCTGGACCACTGGAGGGTAGCCTAGCAGAGTCAAGGGGCTTCGGCCCCTGTAATGCAGCAAGGGGCGTGACAAGCTCGCCCCAGGCGCAAATAGAAGGGGGATAACGATGGAACAGACCTACTACACCATGCAACGGGGAGACGTGGACAAGCCAGCCTTACGCATCCTGGGCGGCACCTGGCTAACCTGCGACTGGATAGGCCGGATACTCCCCTCAGACGTGGGGAAGCGGGTATACCTCGTCGGCGGTATCCTCCAAGTAGAAAACGACGAACAGCGCGCCGAACGCATAGCCAAGAGCATCTAGCTGCCCTTCGGGGCATGAGGGAGGAAAAGGACATGAAAACCATACAGACCACCTATCACGGGCCAACGGACACCAGAGGGGCGCGCATCTACGCTACGGACTGCGGGGACCACCGTATCAGCATCCCGTACCCGCATGAGCTATCCGACGAAGCCGTGCATCGCAAGGCGGCAGACGCCCTGTGTGCCAAGCTCGGATGGACTGGCCACATGGTTAGCGGGCAGACCAAAACGGGCTACGTGTTCGTCTTCGCGCCGGACTGCGACGCGCTACGGGCAGCACTCAAGCGAGCTATCCCTTGGCTGGGCCGGATGATCGCCGATGGCGGCCATCTCAACAGTATCCTTCCCAACGACTGCGTTGGAGCATTAGACCAGGCAGAGGCCGCCATCAAGGTCAGCTAGGCCCCGGAGGCGAAAGCAGGGGCAGAGGAGATAGAAGATGATAGGAAACATCGCGGGAATGATGGGAAACTACGAGGCTCGGCTGGTAGCAAACACGGAGATTGACGGCGGCATCGTGGACACCTGCCGCGTGACCGACAGCCATCGCCAGTATGAGACGGGTATCAGTCACCCCGCCTACCATGACGGCTTATGGGTCATCGTCGAAGGCTACGACACCAAGGAGCAGGCGGCCCTGGGTCATGCGCGATGGGTAGCGGCTCTGGCGGCCAAGCCAGCACGGCTAACCGATGTCAGCGAGTGCGGCATCGCGCGACTGGCCGACGCCTTGGGCGTGGACATCAGGGGCGTCTATGACCGGAAGGAGGGTTAGCATGCTCTGTCCTAAATGCCGGGGGAGAGCCATCAGATACGGCAAGAATCGCTGGTATCTGGGGAAGCGTGAGCAGATGTGGCGCTGCACAGAGTGCCCGCACATCTTCGCCAACCACCTGGGGATACCGGAGAAAACGGAGGCAAAGAAGCCATGACAGCTACACCAGGACCCTGGACCCTGCGGAAGGCTCCTTACTGGGGACACAACATGATTTACCTTGACCCGCCAACGGGCCGAGCCGTCGCCGTCGTACTGTCCGACGCGAACCGCTCGCCAGCCGAGACCGAGGCCAACGCCAATCTCTTTCTGGCCGCCCCCGCCATGCTCGCCGCGCTCAAGGCGGCACTCAGGGACGGCTTGACCGATAGCGTCTATGCCCAGGCCCGCGCCGCCATCGCTATGGCCACGGCGGCCCAGCCATGACCTACCACTCAGCCGTGAGCCTGGACCGTATCGAGACCAGTCCCAACATCGTCATCATGGATGACCTTGGTATCCGAATGCCACGGAAACATGTCCTGCGGCTAATAGCTGAGTCCCGCGCCAAGGGCTTCACCTACTGGCCGCCCTGTGACCATGTAACGCCCGAAGGCCGCTGCGCCGGGCACGAGGAGAAGACAGAATGAAGCACTCCAGCAACGAAACCCGCGCCCGCGCATTCGACCGCGCCACGGCCATCATGCACGCCCGCAACCTCGAAGCGGAGAACGCCCGCCTGGAGCGTGAACTTCAGGATGCCCGCATAGCTGGCTCTCACATCAACTGCGAGCTTCAACTGGCCCGCTTGGAGGCCCAGAATAAGGCGCTCAGGGAGGCGCTGGAGTCTATCGTTGCCGATGAAAGCGGTGAGTGGATTGACGTGCAGATGGACGACCCCGTAGGGCAACTGCATGAATGGGTGCGTTCGCTGAAGGCCCAGGCCCGCAAAGCCCTGGAGGCGACTCCATGACCACCACCTTCAGCGGCCCCTACTGGCCCAGCGAGACCTACCTGGCCATCGAAACCCTGGCGCTCATGGCCGCCGGACTGGTGACGGACGGCATATTCGACAAGCCCGCAAAGAGAGAGGTGCAGCAATGACCGAGGACGAAGCCCGCAAGTACTTCAACCGCCATGCCCGCTACGTGCCGGACTCACCAGAGGGGCGCGGTTATAAGTACGCTATCCGCCAGTCCCCGACCGCAACGGTGTCGTTCTTCGCAGACGATACCCTGGAACTATGGGACAAGTTCTGGGCAGCGGCAAATCCCGCACCAGAGGCCGACAGCCAGCTATGAGACACGCGGCCTGGCCCCATCGCCTGTGGTGTAGGACGGCCAAATCGTCCCAGCGCGAAATAGAGGCATCGTAGAAAGGAGAACACAATGGCGAACGTACCATCAACCAGGGACCTAATCCAAGAACTCGACGGGCATAGCATTGATGAGATGCCTGAGATCCGTGTGTGGATTCACCCAGAACGAAAGGGTGAGGCTGGAAGCGACGCGTATGTAGTTTTCCCTTCGTTCGCTGAGGCCATCCAGTACATCGCTGCCCACAAGGTCGAGGCTGAGGGTGTGCCCCTGGTGGCGTTCAGGGGGTATGAACTCAACCTGTTTGACATGGCTCCCATAGGGCCGCGTAGCGCCCAGCCATGAAGAAAGTAGAGTGGACGTGGGCAGAGATTGTCAAGCGGCATCCCGAACTCCGCAACAAACGCCTTCTCCTGATCGCACGTGCGGCAGCGTACAACCAGGGCTACAAGGACGCCCTGGCCGATGAGCGAGAGGCAGGGAGGCTGAAGGAATGAAGCGACGAATTCGGCTGCTATTGCGTGAAACCAACCTGCTTTGGGCAGCGATAGACGCTCTTTATTGGCTGAAGCAACTCAAGGATGATCCGCGTGGCCTGAACGAAAGCGAGCAGGTAGCCATTGATGGGCTGGAAAAGGCTCTGACCGTTTACCGTCGGGCCGGAGTCCGTCTACCAGTAGAAACAGAACACGAATGACACGCCCCCTGCTGGTTCCCTGTCCCGTCCACGGCAGAGCACCGGTGTTATCACTTTCCGGCTGCCGCCCCTGGCAATGTTCAGGGGCCGGGGATAACGGGGATAATGGGCGCGCCCGTGTTCCCCACGAACGCCGCACGCCAGCAGGGGGTTGACAGATGGCCAACGATATGGTATGGTTAGGGCATCAAAGGGGGTGAAGATATGGATTTGACGGTTAGATTCCCAGATGACATGGAGGTAATACTGGAGCGGGCCTCGTTGCGGAAGGGCCTGTCGAAGGCAGGCTTCGTCCGCATGGTGACTATGGAGTATCTTGAGAAGCACCCGACGCCGCCAATGGAAGCACCAACAGAGGCGAGGGGAAATTGAAAACCTATGTTCAGCGTCCTCTTATCTGTCCTCGGTGTGGTGGGCCTGGCCCCATACATGGGCATCACCCTGACTACGCCGAACCGAAGCGCCTGGAATACATGTGTCGTCGGTGTCATGTCAAGGAACATGCGCATTTGCGTAAAGCTGGGATAATCCTGGGCAAGTTGCATCGTCCGCCCTATGCGCCTGTGGGGAGTATGGATGTTGTGGTCAGGTTATCCGAGGATGTGGACGCCGAGTTGACCAAGGTGGCCGCCAGGATGGGCCTCAGCAAGTCAGCACTGGTCCGCATGTGGATTATGCAGCGAGTGCCCATTACGGATACCCAGGCCAATCGAAAGGAGAACGGGTAGCCATGACACTCAAGGAACTGGCGCAGGCTGTGCTCGATGCAGACAGGGCGGCGATTGCGGGCCGCGCTCGGTTTGATGAAGCCGTCACCCGCTTTCACCGAGCGTATGCTAGGGGTACAGTGGTGGACTACGACCGCGTTCGGATTCGTGCCGAGGCCATGGTCCGCGCCGACGAAGAAGTGGAGGCGAAGCCATGAGCGACAAGCCGGACATCATCACATTGGCGCGGCGGTTGGAGGCGTGGGCTAGCGCGTTGGAGGCCATGAAGCCGCAGTATGAGAGGCTCAAGAAACACGCGGCGGGTGGGGTCTGCGAACTGGCAGATGCGTTGAGCCTGCCCGCCGACTACGCGGTCATCGTTCCCATCGCCCGTGCCATCCTGGACGCCTACGACAAGGGCAGGCAGGACGCGGTAGAGGCGGAGAGGGCACAGCCACCCGTAGGCTTTGCAGCGCCAGGGTCGCAGGTGTGGAACGGCGGAGTCACGAATCAGGCGTTCCCCAGCGGGACTGGAGCGGGTCCCTTGGATACCCAGGGCGGCGTCAACAACTACACGGACAGAGATTAGGCCACCACGGGCCTGGTCCCCGTTGGTAATAAGGGCTAGCCGCAGCCCTAATGCGGCAGCACACAACAGAAGAATCCCACTAGTCGGCTTGGAAATCGTGGCAGGGGGCCGAGCGGGACAGGACGCAAGGCCCCCAAGGAAGAAATAAGGAGGAAACGTGGCAAAGACATGTGAGGTAACAATCAATGGTGTGGTCTATGTCCCGAAGGATGACGCGGAGAAGGCAAGGGCACTCTCCGTCAATGGCATGGAGTACTGCATCGTCCGCAGTGACAGGGCTGGCGTATTCGCTGGATACATAGCCAGCAGGGACGGCGCGGAAGTCGTGATGCGAGAGGCCCGCCGCCTGTGGTTCTGGGATGGGGCGGCCTCACTGTCCCAACTCTCCCAGGAAGGCGTGAAGGCCCCCCAGAGCTGCAAGTTCCCGGTCGCTGTGCCGGAACAGACAATCCTGGGTGTGATTGAAGTACTGCCCTGCACTGAGGCGGCTCGCCAGAGCATTGCGGCGGTGAAGATATGGACACGATAGGCGACGGCTCCGGCTACGGCTCCGGCTACGGCGACGGCGACGGCTCCGGCTCCGGCTACGGCGACGGCTCCGGCGACGGCTCCGGCTACGGCGACGGCTCCGGCTCCGGCTA